>Ga0209398_1001048_pt1 | contig 15170 bp, 14 predicted proteins | sample AshMeaBigSpring_FD_184125 | JGI IMG/M metagenome (GOLD analysis project Ga0209398, IMG submission 184125) | Groundwater microbial communities from Big Spring, Nevada to study Microbial Dark Matter (Phase II) - Ash Meadows Big Spring (SPAdes)... | ecosystem: Environmental > Aquatic > Deep... | reverse complement strand
AAAACGGCATGCTGGGCGTGCGGCCCGTGCTGCAAGCCACGCTCGCCGGCGACCACCGCGCCACCGACGGCCGCACCGGCGCGCGTTTCCTCGATTCCCTCAACCGCCATTTCCAACAGCCCGAATTCCTATGACCGAAGACGAAATCAAAGCCGCCATCTTCGCCAGCCTCGCACCCATCGCGCCGGAGGCCGATCCCGCCACGCTCGCGCCCAACGCCAATTTCCGTGAAGCCCTCGACATCGACTCCTACGATTTCCTCCGTTTCCTCATCGCCCTCAGCGGGAAACTCGGCGTGGAGATTCCCGAGGCGGATTACGCCAGACTCGCCACGCTGGAGAGCATGGTTTCATATCTGGCGCGGGGATCGAAGGGCTGACGAGATTCACTCCATGCCCGGTTCCATCGGCATGCCGCGATGTTCCTTCGGCTCCGGGAGTTCCGTCATGGTGGCCTCCGTGAGCAGAAGGATGCCGGCTGCGGAGACTGCGTTTTCCAGTGCGACGCGCACGACCTTGGTGGGATCGATGATGCCGGCTTCGACAAGATCGACATAAGTGCCGCGTGCGGCGTCGAAGCCAAAGTTGCCGGCCGCCTCGCGCATCCTGCTGACGACAACTCCGTCGTCCGCGGAGGAGTTCTCGGCGATCTGGCGGGCCGGGGCTTCGAGCGCCCGCCTGAGGATGATTAGGCCGGTGCGCTCGTCGCCCTCCGCGGATTTCAGTTCGTTCTCCACGGCATCCACGGCGCGCAGCAGGGCGAGCCCGCCGCCGGGCACGATGCCTTCCGCGACGGCGGCCTTGGTGGAACTGATGGCGTCGTCGAAGGCATCCTTGCGGGCCTTCATCTCGGATTCGGAGGGCGCGCCGACGCGCACCACGGCCACGCCGCCGGCCAGCCGGGCCAGGCGTTCCTGGAGTTTCTCCCGGTCATAGTCCGACTTGCTTTCCTTGATCTGGCCGCGGAGTTCGTTGCAGCGGCCGGCGATGGCTTCCTTGTCGCCCAGGCCGCCGACGAAGGTGGTGGTTTCCTTGGTCACGACCGCGCGCCGGGTCTGGCCGAGGTCTTCGAGAGTGGCTTTCTCCAGCGTCATGCCGAGTTCCTCGGAAATCACCCGCGCGCCTAACAGGATGGCCATGTCCTGAAGCATCGCCTTGCGGCGGTCGCCGAAGCCCGGGGATTTCACCGCGACGCAGGAAAGCACGCCTCGGAGCTTGTTGACCACGAGCGTGGCGAGCGCCTCGCCATCGAGATCCTCGGCCACCACGACAAACGCCCGGCCGCTCTTGGCGATCTGTTCGAGCAGCGGCAGCAGGTCCTGCATGTGGCTGATCTTGCGCTCGGTGAGCAGGACGAGCGGGTTGTCGAGCACGGCCTCCATCTTTTCGGGATGGGTGACGAAATAGGGCGAGATGTAGCCGCGGTCGATCTGCATGCCTTCGACGACCTCCATGGCGGTCTCGGTGGTTTTGGATTCCTCCACGGTGATGGCTCCTTCCGTGCCGATTCGGGCCATGGCCTCTGCGACGAGGTTGCCGATGTCCATGTCATTGTGGGCGGAGATCGCAGCGACCTGGGCCATTTCCTTCTGCCCGACGACCGGACGGGAGATCGCGCGGATGGCCTCGACGGCGACGCGGAGTCCGCGGTCGAGGCCGCGCTTGATGTCCACCGCGGAGGCTCCGGCGGTGACATTGCGCACGCCTTCGAGGAGAATGGCGTGGGCGAGCACGGTCGAGGTGCTGGTGCCGTCGCCGACCGAGTCGCCGGTGCGTTCGGCGGCCTGGCGGATCATCTGTGCGCCGAGGTTTTCCTCAGGATCCTTGAGTTCGAACTCCTTGGCGATGGTGACGCCGTCGTTGCAGACGAGGGGTTTTCCCCACTTGCGCTCGATGAGCACGCTCTTGGACTTGGGGCCGAGTGTGACGCGGACCGCTTCGGCCAGCGCGCCCGCACCGCGGATGATTTTCTCCCTCGCCGCTTCCCTGAACAACACTTGCTTGGCTGACATGGCCTGGTTTCCGTGAAGGGTTCCGATGATTCTCCGATCATCCTGTAGCCGCGCCCTCCACCGGTGTTTTCAGTTAGACCGGGGAGGGAACAGAACAAGATGGACGAGGATGCGGCGGGCCGCAAGGGATCAGATGGGCCGCGCCCTCCGGCAGATCCATTTCCTCAGTTCCTCCAGCAGGACCATGGCGATGGCGAAGGGCAGGATGAAAAGCCATGCCTGCGGGGCGAGCGGGGCGGTTTTGAAGACGGCGTTTCCCCATCGGGTGTAGTCGATGAGCAGGATGAGGATGACTTCCGCGGCGACGCCGGCGAGGATGAGTTTGTTTCCCGCGAAGCCGCGGGCGAAGACCGATTGGCGGTCGCTGCGGCAGAGGAAGACGTTGGCGATCTGCATGATGACGATGGCGCTCAGGCAGGCGGTGGTGGATTGCAGATAGAGCGGGTCGATTGCGGACAGGGGCTGGCCATGGGTCCAGCCACCGCAGTGGAGGACGAAGCCGTAGGCGCACATCGCGGCGGCGGCCTGGATGGGGCCGAGAAACAGATAGACGCGGAGAAGCAGGGCATTGTTGAGCAAGCGTTCCGAACGCGGACGGGGAGGGGACTTCATGATGCCGGTTCCGGGTTTCTCCGCGCCGAGTCCGAGGGCGGGAAGCATGTCCGTCCCGAGATCCACCGCGAGAATCTGGATGATGGTGAGTGGCAGCGGGATGCGGAGAATGACGAATGCGAGGTAAGGGATGAGCTCCGGGACGTTCGAGGTGAGAATGTAGGTCAGGAAATTCCGGATGTTGGAGAACACGGCGCGGCCCTCCTCGATGGCGGCAGCGATGCTCGCGAAGTTGTCGTCCAACAGCACCATGTCGGCCGCCTCGCGCGCCACGTCGGTGCCGCTGAGCCCCATGGCGATGCCGACGTCGGCCATGCGGAGCGCGGGCGCGTCGTTTACACCGTCGCCGGTGACGGCGACGATGGAGCTCTTTTTCTTGAGCGCGGAGACGATCCTCATTTTTTGTTCCGCTTGGACGCGGGCGAAGAGGATTTCCGGGGCATCCAAGGCGAGTTGGAGCTGGATGTCCGTGAGGTGGCTGAGCTGGGTGCCGGTGATGAGCACCGGGTTCCCTGACCGGATCAAGCCGATCTCGCGGCCGATCGCCTCGGCGGTCTGCGGGTGGTCCCCGGTGACCATAATGACCTTGATGCCGGCCTCCCGGCAGCGTTGCAAGGCTGCGGGGACTTCCGGGCGGGGCGGGTCTTCGAGGCCCACCAACCCGGCGAGGTCCATGTCGATGTCCGCGGTGGCGGGTTCGCAGTTGGCGGGTAGTTTCCGCCAGGCGAAGGCGAGCACGCGCAGGCCGGCTTTCGCCATGGAATCCGCGGCGGCGGTGAAGGTGGCGGCTGTATCGGTGGATAGGCCGATGGTTTTCCCGTTCATGGCGACGTGGCAGCAGCGCGGGATCACGACCTCGGGCGCGCCCTTGCAGAAGAGCAGCGGTCCGTCCGGCGAGTGGTGGAGGGTGGAGAGCCGCCGCTTCTGCGCATCGAAGGGGATCTCTTGGAAGCGTGGGAGTTCCGGGAGAGTTGGCAATGCGGATTCCGCGAGTTGGACGAGTGCGATCTCCATGGGATCTCCCAGCCACTCGGTTCCGGATTTTTTCAGATCGTGGCAAAGGGCGGCCACTTCGAGGAAGGTGCGGTGGTTTTCGAGGAGAACTGGGAGGGTTTCCGGATGGATCTCCATCATGGAGCCGGAAACGAAGATGCGCCTAACGGACATCCGGTTGCGGGTGAGCGTGCCGGTTTTGTCGGTGCAGATGACAGTGGTGCAGCCGAGCGCCTCGACGGCGGGTAGGTGGCGGATGAGGGCCTTGCGTTTCGCCATGCGTTGCGAAGCCATCGCGAGCGAGAGCGTGACGGTGGGCAGCAAACCCTCCGGGACGTTGGCGACGATGATGCCGATGGCGAACATGAAATTGGCCCAGAATGGCAGCCCGAGCGCCCGGCCGATGAGGAAGAACGCCGCGCCCAGGGCGAGCGACATGATCGCGATGATGCGGCTGACGCGACTGATCTCGCGTTGGAGCGGGGAGACCGTGTCGCCCGTTTGTTGCGTGAGGCGGGCGATCCTGCCGAAGGCCGAGTGCGGGCCGGTTGCAAAGACCAGCGCCGTGGCCTCGCCTGATACGAGCGAAGTGCCCGCCAAAAGAAGGTTGCTGCTGCGCAGTGGATCGGCCTCGTCGCAGGGATCGGCATCGCGGGAGGATGGCAGCGACTCGCCGGTGACCGTGGCGTTGTTGACCCGCACGCCGAAAGCTTCCACGAGTCGGCAGTCCGCCGGGACGAGGTCGCCGGACTCGAGCAGGATCACATCGCCGGGGACGAGTTCCGGGGAGGGAATCTGGAGCACCGAGGCGGATCGCAGGGTTTTGGTGGTCCGGGGCAGCAGTTTCCTGAGTGCCACCAGCGCCTGTTCCGCGCGGTAAGTCTGCCAAAAGGAGAACACGCCGTTGATGACGATCACGCCGAGGATGGCTCCGCCCAAGGTGCCCATGCCCTGTCCCGGCTCGCTCCACTCGGTGAAAAACGCGAGCGCCGCGGCGATCCACAAGATGATCGCGAAAAAGTGAGTGAATTCCCTGGCAAAGCTGAGCAACAAGGATTCCCGGGCGACCTCCTCCACCTCGTTGCGGCCGAATTCCGCGAGACGCCGCGCCGCTTCCGCCCCGTCAAGTCCGGCCGGCCCGCTGTTCAGGCTCGCGAAGGCATCGGCGACACTGAGATGGTGGATTTTCATGGCCGCATCCACTGCCGGCCGGCCACGAGGATCCGGGGCCGGGGTTTACAGAATCTATCCGCGGATCCGGCGTTCCGCCACGGGAATCCGCCCGCGCGCAGGGCGAATCCAGCCGCGCGGTCAGAGCTCCGAATATTTCAGGTTGTTTCCGCGGGCTTTCGCGACCGGGTAGCGTTCCTCGTTGCGGGCGATCTTGTCCGCCATCACATCTCCGAGCTTGAATCCGAGGTTGTCAGCGAGCTCGAACAGCAGGATGCCCACGTCCGCGATTTCCGAGGCGATCTCGTCGCGGTTCTTGCGGACACGCTCCTCGATCTGTTCCTCCTGCTGCCAGACGAAATGCTGCATCAGCTCGCCGGCCTCGGCGGCGATGGCCACGGCGAGGTCCTTCGGGTTGTGATACTGGCGCCAGTCGCGGGCGTCCACGAAGGACTGGATGCGGGAAGTGAGGGAGGAGATGGAATCGTTCACGGGCGTGGTCTAGGCCGGACGGACGGGGTGGAGAAGATTATTCGGCGGCGGACGCCCCGCGGTTTGGCGCTTGATCCGCCTCCATCCCGCGGGGCATCGTCCGTCCGCACGATGAAGGAGCAGCTCGAAGAACTCGAACGCTGGGGGGCGGATGTGATCTTCGGCCGCGCCAAGGGCTTTCGGGCCACCTTGATGCGCTTCCTGATGTCGGCCCTGTCCGGATTGTTCCGGATTCTCGTCCAGCTCAGGCTATGGCGCTACCGCAGTGGCTGGAAACCCCAGCATCACCTCGGCACCCAGGTCGTCGCCGTGGGGAACATCACCGTCGGCGGAACGGGAAAAACCCCCGTGGTCGAATTGCTCGCCCGCTCCTTGCGCGACCGCGGCCGCAGGGTCGCCATCCTCTCGCGCGGATACAAGAGCCGGAAGCTCGACCAAGCCCAGAACTGGCAGGACGCCGGCGGCCGGAAAATCCCCGCGGAGGCCATGCCCAAGGTGGTTTCCACCGGCAGCGCGCTGCTGCTGGACTCGAAATTCGCTGGGGACGAACCTTTCATGCTCGCCAAGAACCTGGAGGGCGTCTCCGTCGTCGTGGACAAGAACCGCGTGAAAAGCGGCCGTTTCGCCGTTTCTCAATTGAACGCCGACACGCTCCTGCTCGACGACGGCATGCAATACCTCGATCTCGCCCACGGCCTGGATATCGTGCTCGTCGATGCGGGTGCCCCCTTCGGCACCGGGGCGCTGCTGCCACGCGGCACCCTGCGCGAGCCGCCGAAAAACCTCCGCCGCGCTGGCTACATCCTCATCACCAAGTGTGACGGCCGCTCGAATGAGGAGCTGATCCGACGCATCCGCCGCCACAACCGGACCGCGGAAATCATCGAGTGCGCCCACGGGCCGATCCATCTGGAGAACGTCTTCACCCGCGAACGCCAGCCGCTGGATTTCCTCAAGGGGAAATGGGTGGGCGCCATCAGCGCCATCGCGGTGCCCGAGGCCTTCGAGGGTGCGCTGGAAAAACTCGGGGCCCGCGTGGAAATCCGCCGCCATTTCGCCGACCACCACCGCTTTTCCGCCCGCGATGTGGAGAAATTCATGCAGCGCTGCGTGGAGCGTGACATGGAAATCATCGTCACCACCGAAAAGGATGCGGTGCGTTTCCCGCGCCCCGCCTCGATCGACGTGCCGGTTTATTTCCTCCGCATCGAGGTGGAGATCCTCAAGGGCCGGGAAATCTGGGACGACCTGATCGACCGCCTCTGCCACCCCGAGCCCGCATTCGAGCATGTCCTGAGGCACCGGGACGCCTACCGGATTTGAGTCGGGCATCCGGGCTTGCCCTGATTCGTTTCCCGGGCATGCTTCGCCGCGTTGTGAGTTCCATCCCGGTTGAGCCATCGTTGGAAGCCTTCGCTGAACTGGCGAGGCGGGGAAATGTCGTCCCCGTATACACCCAGTTTGCGGCGGACTTCGAGACCCCGCTTTCAGCATACCTGAAACTGCGGGACAGCCGTCATTCCTTCCTCCTTGAAAGTGCGGAGAGCACGGAAAAGGCCGGGCGCTGGTCGATCATCGGCAGCGATCCGCGCCTGGTCTTCGAGGCCAGGGACAAGGAGATCATCATCCGCGAGGGCTCGAAAACCCGGAGTTACAGCGCGCCGGACGACGTGCTTGCCGCGCTGGAGCGCGAAATGGCCGCCTACAAGCCGGTCACGCACGGGGCGCTCCCGCTTTTTTCCGGCGGAATGGTCGGTTATCTCGCCTACGACGCGGTGCGCCAGTTCGAGCCCACCCTTGACCCGCCGCCGTCCGATCCGCTCGGGGTTCCGGATGCCATGTTTCTCCTTGCCGACACTTTGCTGGTTTTCGACCACCGCCTCCGCCGCCTGCAAGTCGTCGCGAATGCCTTCATCGATGAATTTGCCAGTCCGGCGGACGCCTATGCCGAGGCTTGTGGAAAAATCGCCGCCATGGTGGAAATCCTCAACCGTCCGCTCCACGTTCCGCCGCTCAACGGCTTGGTGAAGGTGGAACCGGTCGAGGCCCGCAGCAACACGAGCCAGGCGGAATACGAGGAGATCGTCCGCGCCGGAAAGGAATTCATCGCCGCCGGGGACATTTTCCAGTTTGTGCCCAGCCAGCGCTTCGAGACCGATTTCAACCTGCCGCCCGTGGATCTTTACCGCGCGCTGCGGTTGGTGAATCCCTCGCCCTACATGTTCATTCTGGAACTGGGCGATTTCGCGCTCGTCGGCAGCTCCCCGGAAGTTCATGTGCGGTCCATCCATGGCCGCATCGACATCCGTCCCATCGCCGGCACCCGCTGGAGGGGAGCCACCCCGGAGGAGGACGAAGCCCTCGCCGCGGACCTGCTTGCCGACCCCAAGGAGCGCGCCGAGCACCTCATGCTCGTGGACCTCGCTCGAAACGACGTGGGCCGCATCGCCAGGCACGGCTCGGTGAAGGTGGACGATTTCATGATCGTGGAACGCTACAGCCACGTCATGCACATCGTCTCCAATGTCAGCGGCGAACTCGATCCCTCCCACAGCGCCTATGACGTGCTGCGCGCCACGTTTCCCGCCGGGACGGTCAGCGGTGCTCCGAAGATCCGCGCGATGCAAATCATCAACTCCTTGGAAAAGAACAAGCGCTGCGCCTATGCCGGGGCGGTCGGCTATTTCGGCTTCGATGGTTCCCACGACTCCTGCATCACCCTCCGCACCTGCCTGTTGAAGGATGGCAAGGCTTTCGTGCAGGCCGGTGCCGGGGTTGTCGCCGACTCCGATCCCACCTACGAATACAACGAAACGGTCAACAAGGCCAAAGGCATGCTCCGCGCCATTGCGCTGGCCAAAACGCTCGAAGACTGATTTCAAATCCGAAATTTCAAATCTCAAATCCACGAGATGCTCCTCATCCTCGACAACTACGACTCCTTCACCTACAACCTCGTCCAATACTTCGGCGAGCTTGGCGCGGAAATGAAGATTTTCCGAAACGACGCGATCACCGTGGAGGAGGTGAAGGCTCTCCAGCCCGCCCGCATCTGCGTTTCTCCAGGTCCCTGCACGCCCAACGAGGCCGGAATCTCCATGGACCTCATCCGTGAACTCGGGCCGACCACACCGATCCTCGGCGTCTGTCTGGGCCACCAGTCGATCGGTCAGGTCTATGGTGGTGACGTGGTCCGGGCGGACCGCCTCATGCACGGCAAGACCTCGCTCATCCACCACTCCGGGAAAAGTGTCTTCAGGAGCCTGCCAAACCCGTTTGAAGCCACCCGCTACCATTCCTTGATCGTCAAGCGCGAGACCTTGCCCGATTGCCTCGAAATCACCGCCTGGACCGAGGAAGGCGAAATCATGGGCCTGGCGCACCGGGAGCACCCGGTGCATGGCGTGCAATTCCACCCGGAGTCGATCCTCACGCGCGATGGGAAGAGATTGCTCGAGAACTTCCTCAATGCCTGATCCACAGCCGGTCACGGGAGTGCCCGCGGAGGAGCGGAAAATTCACACACCGCCGGTGGTTTGGACGGGCGATCCCGAGGCGTTTTGGAAAATTATTTCCAAAAAATTGACAATCAGGGAGCCGGTCAATGCGAGAACTATCAAAATTTTTGGTCGTCTATTCTTTTGAAAATGAATGGGTTGTCCGAAATCTCGGGCATCTTTCGAATGATGCGCGATTGAATGCTTGATGAGAGCTCCTCGGGCGCCAAGGCTGTGAACAACTTCTCCCCCCATGAAAACGATGAATTCAATCTTTCGTGCGTTCATTCTCGCGGCTGGTTTTTCCGCCGGACTGGCGCAGGCCCAGAATATTCCGTACAATTTCACCGCCACGGTGATCACTTGGGATCCGGCGTTTCAGGTGAATGGAACCTTCACGGATGGGGACACCACGCCTGGCGGACAGATTGTGGATTACGCTTCGGGTCTTTTGGAAATCACTGGATCGGACTCTTCCGGGACTTTCACTTTCAACGCGCTATGCGTTGAGCCGACCGACGCCTTCCCTGGTCCTCTTCTCTACAAGGGGGCCGATCTTTCGGGCGTCCCAAACTACCAGCAGGTCGCCAAGCTGGTTGGTGGTTATCTGCAGAATGTTGGAAGCGCCGTGGATCCGGGGCTTGAGACCGCTGCGGTGCAATGGGCGATCTGGGAAGTCGTTGCAGACACCTCGGGCACTTATTCCCTCTCCCAGGATGCCGGAAACGTCTATGTGATCCCCGGTGGAATTTCCGGTGATCATCCTGATACCGACCTTCAGGTCATCACCCGCGCGAACCAGTATCTGGCCGCCATGAACTCCTTCAATTCGGCCAATCTGGTTTATCTCACCAGCGTGGGGAATCAGGACGTGGTCACATGGAATATTCCCGAGCCCGGCACGGCCGGATTGCTGGCCTTGTCGGTACTGGGCTTTCTGCGGCGCAGGCGCTGACAGGGGATCCCTCCCCGTCCATGCTTCGTGCACGATCTTGTGCTTGCACCGGATTCCGATTCCCTCGTAAGTTCCCCGCCGAATTCGCGAGCCTGACGGCCGGATTCGAGTTCGAACCATGGCGCTCAAACCCTTCCATGTCTTCGCAATCCGCATTCTCGCCTCGTGTCTCGCGGTGGCGGGGACCGAGTCGGGTGCCCAGACTCCCTTGGCTGTGAAGCAGTCGGTGCCGCAGGTCGTCGTCCCGACCGGCAGCCGCACCATGGACCCCGTGAGGCCGGTTTCCCCCGCCTCACGCATTCTCTATCCGTGGAAAACCCATGTGACCTGCACGGTGTTCTGGATCGGCGAACAGCCGACCGAGCGCAATCCCACCCCCAATTGCAAATCCTCGTGGGACCAACAGTGGGCGGCCAATTTCGGTGGCTATGACGATCCGGAGCCGTCCAACCGGATTGCGAGCCATGCGAGTGGCGAGTTCCGCCCCAAAGCCTTCATCCCGAAGCTCAATCCGTTTTACGTCGCGTTGCCCTACAACGACGTGCTGAACCACCGGAGCCACAAACCCGAGGCGGCGCGTGTCATTCCGTGGTTTTCCCGGATGCGCCCCGAGCCTGGCAAGACCGTCTGCAAGGGCCGTTGGATCCAGATCTACCGCAACGGGCGCAGTTGCTACGGCCAGTGGGAGGATTGTGGCCCGTGGGAAACGGACGACTGGGAGTTCGTTTTCGGCTCCAAACCGCCCAAGACCACCCAGAATGGAGCGGCGGGCATCGACCTTTCGCCCGCGATCCGTGATTACATGGGACTGAAATCCGGCCAGAAAGTGCATTGGCGTTTTGTCGAGGCCGGTCAGGTGCCATACGGTCCGTGGAAGAAATATGGCCAGGGGGTTCCCGCTGCCGCGGATGCGGACCTGGTGGCCCAGCAGCGGTATCTCGAATACCTGCGGAAACTCAGGGACGAACAGTTCCAGAAAAGACCGCTCGCGCAGTGATCAGTCAGCCAGTTCTCCGGATTTGAGAAATGCGAGAGTCATCCGAATGGCTTCCGGGTGCATCTGGATGAAAGTGTGGTCGGCATCGATGATTGTGAAACCCTTCAGTCCGGGAATTTGACCTTTCGAGGCAGAGACAATGCCATCGTTGTTTGATTCGAGCATCCGTTTGAAGAGCGGAATTGAAGCGCGCCTGCCCATGATGGCGATGGCTTCAAGCTGATGAGGCAATCCAGGCAGGTTTCCCGGAATGCCATCGCTTCCGAGCGAGCGCCCGGCGGGCCCGAGGAGGTGGTGGACCAGCGGATGCTTCTTGGACCAATCCACGATTTCGCTGCCTCCGTTCGGAGGCGCCAGCATGACAAGTCTGCCACAATTCCATGGGGGGGCCTGTGCGATCAGTGAACGGGCGATGATGCCTCCGAGGGAGTGGGTGACGAAATGGACTGGCCGGTCGTCCGCGATGCTCAGCACCTCCCGGCGGACGAGCTCGACAAGAGTCGGCACGGGCAGGCGCGCGGAGGGGTAAGGGAGGTTCAGGGTGGAGAATCCCTCATGGCCGATCATTCGCGCCAAAGGCTCCATCGCCCGCCAGCCACGCCACAGGCCGTGGAGGAGCACCACGACCGGGCCATCTCGATTCCGCCACCGGGGTTTGTCCCAAGGCAGGGGAGGGGTCAGCATTTCCACCTTGTGCCGCAGGCGGCAGTTCCGATCCATGAATGGAGTCTGGACGGATTTCGCGAATCCGCAATCCCGGCGGATGTTTCGGGCTTTGGAAAAATCCGGGATTCCCCCGGAATTGGGGAGCATTCTTCTTGACTCGCCTTGGACGGAGGCCTAAATCCCCGCCCCCGAACGAACCTTTACCTCTGATTCCCATGGCCAACGCACAAGTCATCCTCAAAGAAAAAATCGAAGGCCTTGGTGCCGAAGCCGACGTCGTGAAAGTCCGCGCCGGATATGCGCGGAATTTCCTGATTCCCCAGGGTAAGGCATATGAAGCCAACCGTTCGAACCTCCGCCACGTTGAGGCGCTCAAGACCGCCCGTGCGCGCCGCGAGGCCGAGGAGCTGCTGGCGTTTCAGGAGATCGCCACCAAGATCTCCAAGCTTCAGCCGAAATTCACGCTTTCCACAGGCCAGGGCGGCAAGGCCTTCGGTTCGGTGACGAACATGGACATTCACAAGGAACTCGAAGCCGCGGGCATCGTGATCGACCGCCATGCCATCGAGCTTGAAAAACCGGTGAAGAAGTCCGGCAAAACGGATGTCACCGTGAAGCTTCATCCCCAGGTGGTCGCCACGCTCACCATCACGGTGGACGCCGGCGACACGGAGCCGGAGCAGAAGGAAGGCTGAAGCGCCGACGAAACCCCGCTTTCATGAAAAACCCCCGGGCCGCATGGCGGCCCGGGGGTTTTTGTTGGCGAACTCCATTCGCCGGAACTTTCAGACGATGCCTTGGCGCAAGGCCTTGGATACGGCCTCGGTCTGCGAGCGGACGTGCAGTTTCCGATAGACCGAACGCAGGTGCATGTCCACGGTGTGCTGGGAAATCGCGAGATGATCGGCGATTTCCTTCTTGATGAAGCCTTTGACCAGATAACGCAGCACATCCTCCTCGCGGGAGGTGAGGGGCTCGATGCGCTCGACAGGACCGTAGCGCGAGAATCCCTCCAGGATCATTTTGGCGATCGGACTGCTGAGAGCCGACGCTCCATGGATCACATCGCGGATGCCGCTGAGGATTTCGTCGGGATCGGCGGATTTCAGCAGGTAACCTGAAGCACCGTTGCAGATGGCGCGGTACACTTTTTCCCGGTCGTCGAAAGAGGTGAGAATCAACACCTTCACCTCCGGAATGATCGCCCGGATGTCGCTCAGGACCTCCAGTCCGTCGCGGCGGGGCAGTCCGAGGTCGAGGAGGAGGATGTCCGGGCGCTCGTTGGTGAACTTGAGCTTGTCATAGAGATCCGCGGCGGAGGTGAAATGGTGGGGACAGGTCATGTCCTCCTCGGCTCCGATCAGGCGGCGGATTTGCTTGGCGAAGAGTTCGTGGTCTTCGAGGATCCAGATGGTGGTGGTGGCTTGGGCGATCATGACAGGGAGGGGTGCGTGGTGAGGTGGGAGCGTTTGACGAGGAGGCGGATGCAGGTGCCGTTTTCCTTTGAAGATGCGACTTGAAGGAGACCGTCCAGAACCCGTGCGCGGTCCTCGAGCTTGGCGACTGCCGGCGGGAGTTCCTCACTGGCGGCGGGAATTCCGATGCCGTTGTCGAGGATCTCCAGCGCCAGCTTGTCGTCCTCGTCCCAAAGGCGGATCGAGACACGGTTGGCGTGCGAGTGTTTCAGAACATTATGGATGGCTTCCTTGTAGAACAGGAAGAGGTGGCGTTTGGCATCCAGGGAGAGTTTTGCGGCGGTCTTGCTGGATTCGCATTCCAGAGTGAAATGGATCTCACGCAGCAGGCGTCCCGCGGTTTCGCGCATCCGCTGGACGAGATCTCCGATCGAATCCTGGCGGCGCTCCAGCAGCCAGACGATGTCGCGCATGGCGAGCGAGCTCTCGCGGGCGATGGTTTCCACCTCTCCGAGGTCTTCAGCGATCTCCTCCGGGCCGTGAAGGCGTGCGAGGTCCTTGCGGGCGGTGCGGGCGATGAGCGAGATGCTGCCGAGATTGCTGCCGATATCGTCATGCAGGTCGGAGGCGATGCGCTTGCGGATCTGATCGAGCTGTTCCTTGGACATCAGGCGTCGGCGCTCGACGATGAACACCGGGATCAGGAACGTGAGACCGAGGATGACCGCCGAGCCCCAGGTGGCGTTGAGTTCGCTGCGCGATGCCAGTTGCCGGTGCTGAGCCCTCAGCGCTCCGAGTTCCCGTTCGATACGGCCGCGGTCGGTTAGCTGGTTGAGCCAGATGCCGACCGGGCAGATTTGCTTCTCCGAACTGAACCCGTCCGTCAGCGACGTGATGCGGGTGGTCTGGCCGGCATGAAAGCGTTCCACGGAGACGTTCCTTGCGAGGTTCCTGCCCTTCGACCAGACTTCGATTTCCGAGAGGGCATGGATTTTCCGGTCTCCCATGGTCCAAGGGCGGGTTGCGGTCACGGTTAGTGTACCGGCTTGTTGCCCGTTCATTGGAATCACCAACGGGGCCATGTGGTTGGATCCCGGCAGTGGATTGTTCCATTCCATGGCTTGCGCGGACTCACCACGTTCCCCGCTGCGGATCCGGACGACGAGCGACTCGGGGAAAATCGAGGTTTCGAACGACCGGTTCACCTGATAGGGGTAGAGAACGATCCTGTCGACAGGTTGGTCAGCGCCGAGTTGAACGGTCCAAGTTGTGGATTCCTGCTCGTTGGAGACCCTCACCTCGTCTCCGGGTTCGCGGCTGGTCCTGCGGCCGTTCTGCCAGATGCCCAACTGGGTGCGTCCGTCGGTCAATGCGCCAGGATACCAGATCCCCGGAACATCAAGGCCTCCCACTGTGGAGACTGCGGCTCCGAAGGAGACGGGCTCTCCGTTTGAAATGACTACAAATTCGGAGAGTCCGAAAAGATCCGGAGTCCCCTTGTTGTGTCCCTCCTGCACCGTCAGACGAACGAATCTGGCGCTGTCCTTCGCCTTGAAGGCGGCGGGAATGCCGTTTGGAGGAGGAAACGCGGTGTTGCCTGAGGTGTAGAGAATCGTCCTTTGTCCGAAATCAGGCCGATTCGAGAGCTCAAGAGTGAACCTCCTCGGAAATACTCCTGGATCTTCCAAAAATTCCCGCTGTGCGGGCACCAAGAAAATTTGGTCGATGGGCATCTCACGCTGCAAGTCTAGTGTGATCGAGGGATCAGCCGACGTCTTGCTGCTGCGGGCTCCGCGGTAGCCAAGTCCCACTTTGAGGGGAAATTCGCAATGCTGGGCAAGCGAAGAGACTTCCCGGTCAAGCCATGTCACCCGGTCCTCAACATGAACCAGTTGTGGATCGAATATTCGCGCGATCCGTGTAATGGGATTTCCTGTCTGGGCTGGGATTGCCGCTGCGACATGCGCCTGCAAACCCCAGGAGGCAAGCAAGGCTGACATGCCGAGTAACCGACGAATTCGATATGAGGAATGTTCCATCCGCTTGGGAAATACGGACGGATCCTGAGTGATTTTTAAAAATAATCAATCTTTTTTAATTAAAAACTCATCCGAGATGCTTGTCATTCCATCGCAAAGCCTGGAAGCCGGCTCAGGGTTGGTCGAGGAATCGCTTGACGGCCTCGCGTTTCAGGCGAAGCTCGCGCCATTCGTTGACTAGGCGGCTTGCTTCAATGATGCCGCAGCCGGCCGGGATGCTGAGGCGGGAGTCCTCCCACCAGACTCCGCGGATGGCAACGATCGCTTCGAATCTTCCCTGATCCCAGAGGCCAAAAGGAGCGCCGAAGCGGCTTGGGCAATCC
>Ga0209398_1001045_pt1 | contig 15217 bp, 8 predicted proteins | sample AshMeaBigSpring_FD_184125 | JGI IMG/M metagenome (GOLD analysis project Ga0209398, IMG submission 184125) | Groundwater microbial communities from Big Spring, Nevada to study Microbial Dark Matter (Phase II) - Ash Meadows Big Spring (SPAdes)... | ecosystem: Environmental > Aquatic > Deep... | reverse complement strand
ATATCAATGCTTTAAACTTTTCGAAGCCGTCTAAGATATTGGCACAGCGAGCCAGATTGTATCCAATAAAGACCAAACTAACTTCTCCTAATATCTTTGTTTTCCCTCGTGTGAGAACGTGGTCGAAACCTCGCTGTCGTTTAATTGTACCCCAGGGGTGTTCGGCAAGTTGCTGTCGTTGTTTGTAGTAGTCGGGGTTTTGTTTAACGCGTTCGGCATTTTGTTCCATTAGGGAGGCAAATTCGCTTCGGTCGATATTGCGACCATTTTTCTTGCTGGTAGTGCATTGGGCTTGCATGGGGCAAACTTTACAAGCAGGCACGTTATTGTATCGCTGGAACTTGTATGCCGATTTATGTCCTTTGCTGCTGTGCTTTAACCATGTTCCGTTGGTGGTGAGTGTTTGGTTGGCAGGGCAGGTGTAGCAGTCGGTTTCGGGGTTGTAAACGAATTGGGTAATGGGGAAAATGTCAGGGTTATTCGAAGCAGGTTCTTTGGGCGAAACGTAAGTGGTAATTTGGTTCTGTTCGCATTGCTGAATCTGTTCGCCGGTGTGGTAACCTTTGTCGGCAAGCACGTCCATTTTTTCAACCTGAAGAATTTCCTTTGTTTCAATGGCAACGGCAGCCAGTGCGTTGGTGTCGTTTACAGAGCCGGTGTCGAAGTGTGTAACGAGTTTATGTTTGGCGTCAACAGCACCTTGAATGTTGTAACCTACTACGGTAATTCCACGTTGCAAAACAACGGATTGTGCATCCGGGTCGGTAGTGGAAATCTGGTCTTTTCCAGTGGCTTCAATCTGTGCTTCGAGGGCTTCGTATTTCAGTTTACGTGCGTTTTGTGTTTCTATTTTTGCTGCTAATTCAGCTTTATCTTCGGCACTGTCGGCTTCGTCCATTGCTTTTTCAAATTCAGCCAAACGGGCATTGATATAGTCCAAATGGCGGTCAATTTTACCCTGATTGTAATTGTTTTTCAGTGAGTTTTGTGCCCGTACTTTAAACGAATCAATGGCTATTGTTTTACCTTCCACCAAATCCAACTGCTTAAGCAAAAACACAAATTTGCGAAAGATAGCCCGAAATGCCTCGGCATTGTCTTTTCGGAAGTTAGCAATGGTTTTGTTGGCCGGTACCACCTCGCCCAACAACCAACGTGCTTCGATATTAAGCATGGCTTCGCGCTCCAATTTACGCGAGGAACGCACGCCGTAACGGTAGCCGTAAATCAAGAGTTTGAGTAATTGTGCAGGATGAATGGGTGGACGACCTTCGAACTTTAGTGTAACATGCTTAAAACCAAAGCTTTTCAAATCAATGGTGTCCACAAAGAAATCGATAATGCGTACAAAGCTGTTGGGGTCAACCATCTGATCCAAACAGTAGATTTGCATTTGATTGCGTGGTTCGCTTTTAACGTGGTGCATAGTGCAGTTGTTTTGTTTAACTGCATAAAGGTAAGCATTTTAGGTGGAATACACAAGCTTTTTTCTAAACTTTTTTCGTAGAATTTTCAACTTATTTTTCAGGCAATTTTCCAACAATTTTCAATCAAAATTCGCAGGTGTGATAAAAAACTTGTGCTTGTTTTTGGTGTGCATAATTCCGGAAGTTTGAAATTCCGAAAACGAGGGGAAAGGAGGTTTTTGCGCAGTCTGACGACCAAGGCTATGGGCATCCTGCGGTTTGCGGGCGTATTCACTGTCGCACTGCGACAAGGTGAATGCGGGCGCAAAGCCTGCTAAATGCACGTCAGCCAGCAGGTGACAATAGGCGCGTGTAGTGGCAATAGCTTGTTAGATTTAGTTTGTCTTTTCGTCAGCTTAACGCTGAAATCTTGTCGGTTTGAGCAAATGTTTGTCTTTTTGTAACTTGTCGTGTAATGGTAAGTTGTCGTAAAGCGTAAACACAAAGTCAAACAGCCAAAAAAGTCGAGATAAAAATTAAAATTCCACCAAGTTGTCATACCGCACAAAACCGACACAAATTAACAAATAATTTCTTAAATTCTGTGTCTATAAATGTCTGTTTAATAACAGTTTTTCAAATATTTATTCTCAAAATTGACTTCTAACTAGTTATATCTTTGTCACCCAAGGAATAATAAGTCTTCTTTTTATACCTTTAGGAGCATGTTTATTAATTATGCTATCCGTCAATATAAACTTAACAATACCAAGCTTAACTTGGTCTTCATAACTAGTTTTGTTATACCCCACATCTCCTTGTATAGAATCCGGTAGTTTCTTGTAAACTGAGTATGGTAAATAGAAGTCCCTTCTTCCCCATAATATCAAATAGAGCGTATCTGGCATAGGACTTTTAATTGTAGCTCCAATGTATGACCGATGTTTTATAGAATCATCAGAAGGCCACGCATAAGGATAATCTAATAAGTTGTTAGATGATGGATTTTTAGTAATTGAATAGGAAATACCAAGTCTGAAATTTTCTTTGTCCTGTAGTTCTAAATAATCAGTTGTGACTGTTACAAATTTATTACTCGAACTGTAATTGACAATGGCCCAAGGGGCAAACATGTGAATGTGAATATTTCTGATATATCGACTGTCATATACAAACACATCTTTAAATTTATACAAAATGCTTCGTAAACTATCTTGCAATAAAAATGTATCACTAATCGGTTTATATACCCACAAACTTCTTCCCCTTTTTAAAACATTTTCTCTCGATTTTATAGTTACTTCGCCGGGTTTAATATTCAAGGGTATGTCACACTTGTAAACTCCGAACGCAACAATGCCGATTATTATAATTCTAATTATTTGTTTTCTTGTTAGTTTCATAATCATTTTAGTCTAATATGAGTCCTTGCGGATTATTTTGTTTAACCATTTAAAATGTCCTAAAAGCAGAATTCAGTGAGTTGATTTTTCCTTTCAGTCAAACCACAAAAACGCCATTTCACAGTTTTTAGTCGTTACAGTCAGTAGTCGAAATGCGTGAAACATATTCTGTTTTCCTTAGAAAATCTGCGAGGAATAGTCCGCCGAGAAAAAGATGAAAAGCGAGCGAAGTCAGTCGTTACAGATTCGTCCCAAAGAGTCAAACAGCGGACAGTTCGTCAAAGATTTTTCAACCAAACAAAGTCGTGTTTTTTTTTACTGCTACTGCCACTAACGACCGAGACTAAGCGCAGTAGCCGATTTGCGGGCTACTTCACTGTCGCGCTACGATGAAGTTAATGCGGGTGATGAAGCTCCAAAATCGCACGAATTCGGCTATTGTCGCTTAGACGTGTGTTAGCCGTTCGCCCTTTGTTTATGTTTAGTCAGTCAACCAGTTTAATGCTCTTTCAGTTATACCATTATACCAATCTACTTCGTTGTCAGTCGAGTTTGCTAATTCATTTGACCGTTCAAAAAATCTTTGTACGTGTCTTGGTTCAGGAACATAATTTGCGTTGTAGGAATCCTCAACCATTTTTCTGAAAACACTTAATGGTAATGGTACAATGGTAGAAGTTCCTCCGTAAAATTGTATATTCATTTTATGCAATGCGTAAAAATGTGCTTTGCAAGAGTCATTTATGTTCGGAGCAATGAATAAGCAGTAAGCAGGTTTTTCTGTTTCTCTTTTGAATTTTGCAAGGTGTCTTGTTACAGGCTCTCCCTCTGTTTCATATTGTTTTTGACCGCTTTGCATTGTTACTTCTACTGTTAAGCCAAAGTCTTCATAATCACAAACAATGTCAGCCATATTACCTTGTGCTGTTGACATTGGGTTTCCAAAATCATCAAATTTCAAGTTCGCTTTAATGTTACCACCGTCCAACATTGTCATTGCACGCCAAGTGTTCCACTCTAACATTAATGGTGTGTCGTAAAGAGATTTTGCGATTATTTGGTCAAATGTTGAGCTTATTTCCTCAAATTGTCGATAATCTTTTATAGCAGTTACTTGTTCTGTAATTAGTTGTTCTTTTCTACTCTCTAGTTCGTCTGCAAAAATATCTTTAAGTTCAAGCAAAGTTGTGCTTGCTGATATTTGAATTTGTGGAAACTCTGTTCTAATTCTTTGTTCAAGTAATTCTCTATTATCTGTAAATAATGTTGGAAGCTGTGGGTTTCCAAGATATGCAACATATTGTCTTTCATTATCAATAAAGCAAGGCTCTCTGTCTGTATTTTGCAAGAAATAATCAACTTCTTGAATTTTTTCTGGCACTACAGAAATTGATTTTCCAAGTTGTGAAATATTTACAAGCGCTGTTGCTCTTAAATAGCGAACACAAGCATCTGCATAATCTCGCATATTACTTGATTTTGTTTTCAAAAACTTTTCAATTGAGCCATCAGTTGTCTGTCGAGTTCGAGTGTTACCTGAAGATATGTCCGAACTATAAATTTCTCTTAATTCTCTATCTAAATATTCTGCTCGAAATCTTTTGTAATTTCCTTCGTTTTGCGCTTTTGCTATTCTGAATTGATTAATCTTTTCAACTATTGTATCAAATTCTCGGTAGTCAACTAATTGCAAACCAAAAATCATCAGCTCATCAAATTTCAATGAACCAAAGTGTCTAACTAATCGGAATAATTCAAGATATGGTTTGACCCTAAATTCAGCCGAATTTTCAGTTGGAGTATGATAAGGAGACGGAACCTGAAACTTGAGCAACTGCCTTAAAAATATTTCTTCTTTCCGTCTTGAGTTTACTAACTCTACACCGGCTGGAGTTAACTGAATTGTAGGTGATAAAACAACAAAACCGAGGGCCTTTGGCGCTCGGTTTATTCTGTCTCTTGCACTAAATGCTGGGTCATTTGCACCTTCACCATTAAAAAAGTTTTCCTCTTTTAATAAATCCATAAAGGCTCTTTGTGTTTCTGTATTCCACTGTTGCCCTGAAAAATGAGTGTTTAACAACCCAATTTCAGGAATCATTTTAGCTGGTGTTCGTGGGGAAGTTGTAACGAAAATTACTTTACTGTCAATTCTTGCCATAATGTTTTAAAGTGCAAATTCTATTTCAAGTTCTAAATGTGGGTAGTATCTTTTTTCGGCGTTGCCATAATTTGAAATCAAAATATGACTTGCTTCCGATTTAAATCTGTTTCTAATATTTACTGAATACGATTTACCGTATTCATCAACAATCAAATCCCCATATAATTTTTCTGTCAATGGAGTTCTTCCAATAACCATAAGTGCTTTACATTTAAGCTGTCTATATTGGCGTGCTAGTTCAATATGATTTCTTTCGTTAAATCCGTCTTTGTGTTCAATATTTCCATAATCTGAAAAAACACAATCGTAAGGCGGGTCTAAAAACATAAAATCATCTTCGTCTGCCATTCTAAATATATCTGAGTAGTCAAGGTTGAAAATTTCAGTATTTGAAAGTAACTTACTATGTGCCTTAGTAACCAATGAAGTATTTAGATTGGAATATCGACCGTACGGCACATTAAACTCGCCTTTAGCATTATAACGTATCATTCCTGAATATGCTGTTTTATTAATGAAAAAATAGAGTAATGCATCAGAATATTTCTTTTCAGTCAAGTCGTTGAACATATCTCTTATTTGATAGTATAACGGTTCGTTTTCATCATCTACTCGCTTGTCAGGTGTTTTACTTTTTAGTTCTTCAAACCTTTTACGATTTAATGTGTAAAGTCTTTCAATTTCAGACAATTCAGATTTTATATTATCAAAATTGTCTTTTACACCTAAATAAAACGTCATTAGTTTTGAGTTAATGTCGTTTATAATTGCTCTTTTTGGTTCTAAATGAAAAAATAATGCACCACCCCCAAAAAATGGCTCAATATATCGTCCACTAAATTGTGGAATGTGTTTAATCAAATTTGGGATTTCTTTTGACTTTCCTCCTCTGTATTTTACAAGTGGTTTCATATTTTGGCAGTTTTTAGTTTATACTCTACAATACTCTCAGCAACAACACTTAAAATTTCTGTTGCTTCTTCCTCTTCGGCAATAATTTCATAAACTTTGTCTGCCGACCACAAACGAAGCAAGTCTTTTGACTCAACTAAAAGCAAGTCTGCAAGAACAATTACTTGTTCTCGTTTTGCTCGTCTGTCGCCTTTTTCAATTTTACAATATGTTGCAGTGTCAATTTTTAAAACTGCAGCTAATTCTCTCTGAGGGATTTGTTTCTCCTCACGAAGTATTCTTATTTTATTACCAAAGATTGTTGACATATTTTCGTCTTGACATTATTTGGCAAATATAGTTTGTTTTTCTGAATATTCATCTCTTTTCTGTTGTTTTTTTGCAAAGTTTGGTTTTTTTTCTAGGGTGACGGCTAACGACAGTCTGCGCAATAACTCCAAATTTTCTCCAAAAATACACAAAATTTCGTTTGGTAGGCTTTCGTAGCTTTACTTATTTCAATTAAATTTTTTGTGCTGAAAAACTCAGTTGAAAAACGCCGAAGTCGGAAATGCGCTTAAAATAAGCCGTTTGGAGCTGGAAAAGCAGGTTGCAGGCACTCATAAACTTGTATATCAATGCTTTAAACTTTTCAAAGCCGTCTAAGATATTGGCACAGCGAGCTAAGTTGTATTAGCCAACGGAGTATTCCGACGTCCCGAGAATCGGGATAAAGACCAAACTAACTTCTCCTAATATCTTTGTTTTCCCTCGTGTGAGAACGTGGTCGAAACCTCGCTGTCGTTTAATTGTTCCCCAGGGGTGTTCGGCCAATTGCTGTCGCTGTTTGTAGTAGTCGGGGTTTTGTTTAACGCGTTCGGCATTTTGTTCCATAAGAGAGGCAAATTCACTTCGGTCGATATTGCGACCATTTTTCTTACTGGTAGTGCATTGGCTTTGCATGGAGCAAACTTTACAGGCAGGCACGTTATTGTATCGCTGGAACTTGTAGTCCGATTTGTGACCTTTGCTGCTGTGGGTGTACCATGTTCCGTTGGTGGTGAGTGTTTGGTTGGCAGGGCAGGTGTAGCAGTCTTTTTCGGGGTTGTAAACGAATTGGGTAATGGGAAAAATGTCCGGGTTGTTCGAAGCCGGTTCTTTGGGCGAAACGTAAGTGGTAATCTGGTTCTGTTCGCATTGCTGAATCTGTTCGCCGGTGTGGTAACCTTTGTCGGCAAGCACGTCCATTTTTTCAACTTGAAGAATTTCCTTTGTTTCAATGGCAACGGCAGCCAATGCGTTTGTGTCGTTTACACTTCCGGTATCGAAATGCGTAATAAGCTTGTGTTTAGCGTCAACCGCTCCTTGTACATTATATCCCACTACTGTAATGCCGCGTTGCAACACTACTGATTGAGCGTCAGTATCGGTAGTCGAAATTTGATCTTTTCCTGTTTCTTTAATTTGCTCTTCGAGTGCTTCGTATTTGGCTTTGCGTGTGTTTTGTGTTTCTATTTTTGCTGCTAATTCAGCTTTATCTTCGGCACTGTCGGCTTCGTCCATTGCTTTTTCAAATTCAGCCAAACGGGCATTGATATAGTCCAAATGGCGATCAATTTTACCCTGATTGTAGTTGTTTTTCAATGAGTTTTGAGCCCGTACTTTAAACGAATCAATGGCTATTGTTTTACCTTCGACCAAATCCAACTGCTTAAGCAAAAACACAAACTTGCGAAAAATAGCCCGAAATGCCTCAGCATTGTCTTTGCGGAAATTAGCAATGGTTTTATTGGCCGGAACCACCTCACCCAACAACCAACGTGCTTCGATATTGAGCATGGCTTCGCGCTCCAATTTGCGCGACGAACGCACTCCGTAGCGGTATCCGTAAATCAAGAGCTTTAGCAATTGTGCAGGATGTATGGGTGGACGACCTTCAAACTTTAATGTAACATGCTTAAAACCAAAGCTTTTCAAATCGATAGTATCCACAAAGAAATCGATAATGCGTACAAAGCTGTTCGGGTCAACCATCTGATCCAAACAGTAGATTTGCATTTGATTGCGTGGTTCGCTTTTAACGTGGTGCATAGTGCAGTTGTTTTGTTTAACTGCATAAAGATAAGCATTTTAGGTGGAATACACAAGCTTTTTTCTAAACTTTTTCAAAGATTTTTTCAACTTATTTTTCAAGCAATTTTCAATCAAAATTCGCAGGGAAGATAAAAATCTTGTGCTTGTTTTTTTGTGTGTGCAAACTTCCGGAAGTTTAATAATTCCGAAAACGATGGAAAAGGAGGTTTTTGCGCAGTCTGACGACTAAGGCTATGGGCATCCTGCGGTTTGCGGGCGTATTCACTGTCGCACTGCGACAAGGTGAATGCGGGCGCAAAACCTGCTAAATGCACGTCAGCCAGCAGGTGACAATAGACGCGTGTTATGCGTTAGGTGTATTGTTTTTCATTTAATTCCTAAAGCTTCAAACATTTTAGCTGTCTCTTCAGAATACTTATATCCTTGTTCATCCCACATTTTTTTACCCTCTTTAGCAAAAGATTTCAGTTTCTCGTCATTTGGATTTAATTTGTATATTTTTAAAAGTCCAGCTTCAGCTTCTTTACAATTCTGAGCAATATTTTGTTCTTTCTGAGCAATAATTTGTTCTGTCTGAGCAATATTTTGTTCTTTCTGAGCAATAATTTGTTCTGTCTGAGCAATACTTCTATTTAATCGTTCAGTTTCAATCAACCAATCATTTTTGTATGTATCAGTTACTTCACTTAAAACATTTTCGTATTCTGTATAAAGGTCTGTATTAGCTGAGATATTTTCCAATTTTGCACCATTGCTGTCATATGCCATTTCAATGGCATCCAGAACAAAACCAATTATCTCATTTCTATCTTGAGCAGGTACTGTTTTTTGGATATAAGATTTTGAAGTAACTTTTCCTGTAGTTACAAGGGATACTATCAATTGAATAGCTTCTTTCTTCCCCCAACTATCCATTCTACCAACCCCTTGAATTAAAAGTTTTTCTTTTTCTTGAGAAAGAGTAATCTGGATATTGTATTGCTTCAAGGCATTATTTAACTGACTGATAAAATTTCTCACCTCTAATATATCATTCTTATCTTGTAGGGTTGTTATAGTAGTATTTGATTTCGCACTTTGATTCTGAGAATAACTGTTAGTTATTGTAATAATCAAAATTAATGCAGCTATAAAATAAATTCTTTGATTCTCAAAAATGGAAATTACTTTTTTCATATTCAATACACTTTCTGTTTTAATATAACTATTTTTTTTACACTTACGCATAACGTTTCCCTATGAGAAACACATTTTCCTGTATGAGAAATGAGGTTTCCCATATATCCGCCTTAGAAGTAGTTTTTGATATGTTTTAATTGAAGATTATCAATAACTTAGCAAAAGAGGCCGATTTTTTGTTATTTCTCTTATAGGAATTTATTTTTTAGTCACGAATGTTGATTTTCATTCGTAATGGTTCGCAAATATACATTATTTTTATAAAATAAACGATATAATCTACTAAATATTTAAATTATCTAATGGACTTTTTATTTGGTCAAATCCTTTGGTAGTGATATGCGTATAAATCTCAGTAGTTTTGCTATTTGCGTGTCCTAGTAAACTTTGAATATATCGTAAATCGGTACCTGCCTCTAATAAATGTGTTGCAAAACTATGGCGCAAAGTATGAACAGTTATGTGTTTTTTTATCCCTACTTTTTCTACTGCTTTTTTCAATATCATCTGTATGCTTTTTTTAGAGTATATCTCTCCATTTGCGCCTTCAAATAACCAAAACTTGGGTTTGTATTCTAAAAAATACCTTCGTAACAATTCCAAATTCTTAACACTTAAAAGTGTGTATCTGTCTTTTTTACCCTTACCTTGCTCAACTCTAACTTGCATTCGTGCCGAATCTATATCCTTTATCTTCAGATTTATAGCTTCTCCAATTCGTAACCCCGATGAATATATTGTCATCAAAACAACTTTATGTTTTAAATTTTCGGTGGCGTTTATAATTTTTGTTATCTCTTCCGAACTTAAAACTTCGGGCAGGTACTGTTCTTCGCGTGGGCGATTTATGTTATATATTTTGCGTTTTCCGCCCATTACCCGCTCGTAATAGAATTTGATAGCATTGATTGATTGGTTTTGATACGCTGTGGACACATGACGGGTGTTTACTAAGTACAGCAGAAAATCCATAATCATTGGTTCGGTTATGTCATCAATTGCTGTATCTTCGTAATGATTAATAAATTCTGTAAACATGTCGGTGTATACATCAATGGTGTTTTGACTGTAACGCAACTCGGTAAGTTTGTTTATATAGTTTTGTGGACAAGTACGGTAATTTTCTATGTCGTGTTTCGATTTTCGAGGCAATACTTTTAGCTTTTTCTCTTCGTGATAGACGAATTTCAATACAAACTGTGCTGCAATTTGTTTTACTTGTTCCAAGTATTTTTCCGAATATGGCATTTCCCAACACCGTCGGTCGCTATTCCAAACACACATCGGTATCTTTTTCAGCAGTTTACTAATTTCTACATTATACACAAAATACAAGCGCAACGTTCGGTTCGAAGTGTTTATTACCAAAAAATCAGTTTTTGTAAAAGCGGGTTGTAGAGACGTGGTATGCTGCGTCTCTACAGTATGCCGCGTCTCAACGTCTAAAATTTCTGCATTTTTTTTGCTAAAATATGATTTTAGCAAATCAACATTTCGTCCATAATTTGGTACAGTCCAGCAAAAATGGTTGGTATTCCACTTGGCATATTTAAACGAACGAATAAACTGAATATCAGCTTCGTCTTTAGGAATTTTCAACTCAATTATTTTAGGATAAACCGTAACGGTAATAGCCGATTTTATTTCACTTGGTTTTGGTTTCGTACTAATATCGTCGGATTCTTTGGAAGCTAATTCAATTTTTTTTGTAGGTGTCACCCTCTCTTTTTGTAGAGATGTAGTATGCCGCGTCTCTACATATTCCACATCCGGAAACAATTCCTTCAACTGTTCGAACACTTCTTTGGTATACGGCACATGCCAGCATTTCATTGTCCGACTCCAACGGGTGTCGGGTATTTGTTTCAATCGAGCCGTTTCTTCGGCATTGTAGGGGAAGTCCACTCGTATGCGGAGCTCGTTTCGGTGAGTAATTTTAGATAAATTCATTGCTTTAAGTTTTCTGCTTCCAAAGATAAAACTTTTTTTTGAGATTTAAATTTGCATTTCATAAAGTATTCTATAAGCTACGGTAAGCAGAGCAAATATTCAAAAAATAAAATTAACTTTGTGTCTGGATTTTTACTCAATAAAATATACTTTGCTCAACATCTATCGTGCATCGGCGGGTTCGGGAAAAACGCATCGTTTGACCGGCGATTTTATTTCACTGCTTTTCAGTAGAGAAAACGAGCGTACGTACCGCAAAATTCTGGCTGTAACGTTTACCAACAAGGCGACGGATGAAATGAAGTCGCGGATTCTCAAGGAGTTGTACGCACTGAGTACCGGACAAAAATCGGACTACAGAGCCGATTTAATGACAAAATACAAGCTTACGGAAGAGGCAGTTGACCACCGCGCCCGCAAAATTCTGATTGCTATTCTGCACGATTATTCGTCGTTTTCCATCAGTACTATCGATAAGTTTTTTCAGCAGGTAATTCGGGCTTTTGCGCGCGAAATTGGCGTGCAGGGCGGGTATAACTTAGAGTTGGACAGCGAAACAACACTGCAACTATCTATCGACAACCTGTTTCACGACCTGAATCTGGAAGATAACAAACAGTTGCTTACGTGGCTCACCAATTTTGCCGAAGAACGTATAGAGCAATCGGAAAGCTGGAATCCGCGCAAAAATATGGAGGATTTGGGCAAGGAAATTTTCAAAGAAAGTTACCAAAACAAAGCCGAAGAAACCAACCGAAAATTGCACGACCGCGAGTTTCTGACTGCCTACCGCGCAAAATTGCGCCGGATTCAGTCCGATTTTGATGAAAAGGTAAAAGCACAGGTTAAAAAAATGCTTTTGCTTATCGAAAATGCCGGATTAACCACCGACAGTTTTAAATATGGCAAAGCGTCGGGCATGAGTAATTTACACAAAATGCTTTCGGGCGATTATACGCCCGGTGTCCGTTTCAGAGCTTCGGCCGAAAGTGTCGAAAATTGCTATACTGCCAAAACTACTCCGAAAGCTATAGTTGCCGCCATCGAAGAAATTTACATTTCGGGACTACAGCAGGGCATGCTTCAGCTTATTGATTGGTTTGAAAACGACCTCGTTTTTTATAATTCTGCCCGCATAATTCTGAAAAATATCAATACGCTGGGTATACTTTCCGACTTAGCCATGCAGATAAAAAAGCTGACCGACGAGCAAAATTCCATGCTGATTTCGGATACCAATATGCTGCTCAACCGCATTATCGACAATTCGGATACACCTTTTGTGTACGAAAAAACGGGCATAAACATCGATCATTTTATGATTGATGAATTTCAGGACACGTCGGTGCTGCAATGGAAAAACTTTTTGCCGTTAATAACAAATAGTCTTGCTGCCGAAAATTTTAACCTCGTGGTGGGCGACGTAAAACAAAGCATTTATCGCTGGCGAAATTCGGACTGGAAATTGCTTGACGAACGGGTTTTGAACGATTTCAGACCCGAACAACTTACCGAAATAAGTTTGGACACTAACTGGCGAAGCGATAAAAACATTATTGCATTTAACAATGACTTTTTTCAGGTAGCATCGCTGTTGCTGCAACACAAACTCAATGCGGCACTCGAACCGGTGCTGGGTGTGTATCCCGAATTAGAAAAACACACGCATCGTATCCTGCACGCTTACAACCACTTAAAGCAGGAAACGTCGCCCAAAGCAGGAGTGGGACAGGTTAAAATTGAGTTTATCGACCGTAACGAAAACGAAGATGGATGGAAAAATGAAAGTCTGAAAAGGCTTCCCGCTCTTCTCGAAAACCTGCAGGAGCGCGGTTATCAGCCCGGTGATGTAGCAATTTTAGTAAAGAAAAATGCCGAAGCAAGCGAAGTTATTCACACACTGTTGAGTTACAAAGCTTCGGAACAGGCGCGCGAAGGTTTTAGTTACAATGTAATGGGAAGCGAAGGATTGCTTATCGGGTCGGCATCGTCGGTTCGGTTTATTCTTTCAATTCTTAAAGTTTTGTTCAACCCTGCCGATGCCATAAGTCGCACGGTACTTAATTTTGAATATGCGCGGGCGTCACTTAAGCTTTCGGCTAACGATGCACTGCATGCTTGTTTTGCATCGGCAACTGAGAGTGGCAGCATTTCGCACTTGTTTAGCAATGAACAGAATAAAGCATTAAAACAGGTAAAAAATGCGTCGGTGTACGATTTAGTCGAAAAAATCATTACGCTTTTCGGACTTGGCAGCTGGTACAACGAAACGGCATTTGTACAGGGATTTCAGGATGCAGTTTTCAAATTTACAACCGGCAAAAATACCGACATTTACAGTTTTATAAAATGGTGGGATACAGCGGGTTACAAACAGAGCATTTCCACTCCCGAAAATGACGATGCTTTCCGTGTAATGACCATTCACAAATCAAAAGGTTTGGATTTTAAGGTAGTGATAATTCCGTTTTGCGACTGGGATTTAAGTAAAACAAAAGGAAATTTAAAAAACATATTGTGGACTGAACCACAACACGAACCATTCAACGAATTGCCACTTTTGCCGGTAGAATATAGTTCGAAATTAGCACAATCAATTTTTGCTCCGCAATATTTCGACGAATTGATGCACCAGTTTATCGACAACCTGAATGTGGCTTATGTGGCATTTACCCGTGCTAAACACGAACTGATTTGTATGGCTCCCGCACCCGAAAAGGAACCCGAAAGTATCGAAAAGGTTTCATCACTTTCTGCATTGATGCAAACTGTTTTTTCGAATAAATTGGGAACTACTTCGGCGCTCAATACTCACTTTGATGCCGCAAACAGCGCGTTCGTTTTAGGTAGCGAAACACAGAGCAACACTCAAAAAAGCACAGCAAACGAAGCTGTCGAAAAGATAAGCTCATATCGCTCGTCGACCCCTACAGGCAGGCTGCAACTGCGAAATATAAGTACCGATGCCTGGCTCGAAGGTCAGGATATGACAGAAAGCAACCTGAATCTGGGAACGATTATGCACGGTATTTTGCAAAATATACGTTTCAAAACAGATTCAGAAACGGCTATTGAAAACTGCATTCGAAGTGGAAAAATAAATACTACCGAGGCTGAAAAGGTGCGTGAAATGTTGGATAAATTCTGGCAACAACCCGAAACTGAAGTGTGGTTTTCCGAAGAAAATAAAATACTGAACGAAGCTGTAATTATTACGCCCGGCGCTAAACTTTACCGCCCCGACCGTGTTGTTATAAATGGCAACAAAGCCATTGTAGTGGATTATAAATTTGGCGAAGCCGAAAAAGAAAGCTACATGAAACAAGTCCGAAACTACATGCAACTGATTGCTGAAATGGGATATGAGGTTGAAGGTTTTTTGAGTTATATAACACTTGGGAGAACGCTGAAAGTTGATTTAATTGACAATTAGACAATTTACCATTTACTATTTAAGGTTAGCTGAAAGTAATAAATGGTAAATTGTAAATGATAAAATAGTAAATAATCTGATGATTTATTTTGTATCCGATGCCCATTTGGGTTCTTTATTACTCGACGATAAAATTGAACACGAACGAAAATTAGTTCGCTGGCTCGAAAGTGTGCGCCCAACAGCCAAAGCCATTTATTTGCTGGGCGATATATTCGATTTTTGGTTTGAGTATAAAACCGTTGTACCAAAAGGTTATGTGCGTTTGCTGGGCAAGTTAGCCGAAATGGTGGATACGGGCATTGAAATCCATTTTTTCACCGGCAATCACGATATCTGGACTTTTGGCTATTTGGAACAGGAAGTTGGATTAATTGTGCATCGCAAACCGGAAACGATTGATATTAATGGTAAACGATTTTACATGGCACACGGCGATGGGTTGGACAACGACAAAGGTTTTAAATTTATTCGTAAGATATTTCATAGCCGCACAGCTCAAAAGCTTTTCCGGTATTTTCCCATTGAGTGGGGGCAGAAATTCGGATACAACTGGTCGAAGCAAAACCGACTGAAACACAAAGCTTACGACGGAAAGTATCAGGGCGAGCATCAGGAGAATTTAGTAAAATACTCCAAAGCTTATTCCGAAACACACCCTGATATCGACTTTTTTGTGTACGGACATCGCCATGTA
>Ga0209398_1001044_pt1 | contig 15232 bp, 12 predicted proteins | sample AshMeaBigSpring_FD_184125 | JGI IMG/M metagenome (GOLD analysis project Ga0209398, IMG submission 184125) | Groundwater microbial communities from Big Spring, Nevada to study Microbial Dark Matter (Phase II) - Ash Meadows Big Spring (SPAdes)... | ecosystem: Environmental > Aquatic > Deep... | reverse complement strand
TCATTGGCGACGAACTGGCCAACCAATTGAACTACCCGCCGCGTGCCGCATTCAACCAGGTCGGCTGGTTCCGCGCGAGCAACCGTGTGGACCAGTGGTTGCAAAAGGTGTTGCCCCCTGTTGCTCGTTCTCGGCACATGGGGCAGTTCCAATTGATGCTGAGCCTGTCTCACTACGACCCAGATGGACTTCGCTACGCCATGCCCGAAAAGCTCCACGCAGAAACCGAACCCCACCGCCGGTGATCAGCGCAAAGCCTGAGGCACTGCCTGACCAGCGGAGTGTGACCCGATGGCGTTCGGTGTGAAACGAAAAATGGCACTCGAAGGTGCCATTTTTATGTGCGCCCAGCATGGGCGCACTCTTGCGGGTGCAAGTCCCGCCGTAAGTTGATCACAACGAACGAAGCGAAGCGCAACTGCACGAGGGCGACCGAGTGTGGGAAGGAAGCGTGGAGCATAAATTGCGAGCCGATGGACAAGAACCGGATAGAAGGCGGAGCCAAGCAGGGCGAGCGGGCATGAAACCGAGAAGCTCTCGTGATCAAAGCAAGGCGGCGTAAATCCGGCGGTTGTGCGATGAAGGAGTGCGTTCTTACCTGGGGAGATCTCGCCTTGCGGGTGAAAGCCCGACAGCGCTGCTGGAGCGAGAAGTCAGCAGAGGTCGTAGTAGCTGTGGCCGGGGCCGATGAGGCCACAAGGCGATGGCGAAGGACTGAACGAGAGTGAGTGACTGAGGACATGCAAAGCCACAAGGTCATGCGCCAGATGCCGGGGCAACCCGGGCGGGCAGGAAGGCGGCACGGTGAAGCCGGGCCAGACACTGCCAGCGGCGAAACCGCGGGTACGTTGCATGAACTCCCGGCCACAGGGTCGGCAAAGTCGGCAGCAGGCACTGGTGGCCTGCTGGAGGCGGCGCTGACGAGACAGAACCTGCAAGCAGCGTGGAAGCGGGTCAAGGCCAACAAAGGTGCCGCCGGGGTGGACGGACTCGACATCGAGCAAACCGCCTCGGTTATTCGCCAGCAATGGCCCGACATCCGCCAATCGCTGCTTACAGGCAAGTACCGGCCCAGTCCGGTGCGCAAGGTGATGATCCCCAAACCGGATGGGAGCCAGCGCGAGCTGGGCATCCCTACGGTGCTGGATCGACTGATCCAGCAAGCACTGCTGCAAGTGCTGCAGCCCATCATCGATCCCACCTTCAGCAAACACAGCCACGGGTTTCGTCCGGGCAGACGGGCGCACGATGCGGTCAATGCTGCGCGGGGCTATGTGCAGTCAGGCAAGCGCGTGGTGGTGGACGTTGATCTGGCCAAATTCTTTGACCGGGTCAACCACGACATCCTGATCGACAGACTCAAGAGACGCATCGACGATGCCGGAGTGATCCGGCTGATCAGGGCGTACCTCAACGCTGGAATCATGGATGGCGGGGTGGTGTTCGATCGCCATCTGGGCACGCCGCAAGGCGGGCCACTATCCCCACTGCTGGCCAACGTGCTGCTTGATGAGGTGGACAAGGTGTTGGAGGCGCGTGGCTACAGCTTCGCGCGCTACGCCGATGACTGCAACGTCTATGTGGGCAGCACCAAGGCAGGCGTTCGGGTGATGGCCTATCTCAGGAAGCTATACGGCGACTTGAAGCTTCAAATCAACGAAGCCAAGAGCGCGGTGGCCAGCGCCTTTGGGCGCAAGTTCCTGGGCTATGCGTTGTGGGTGGCCAAGGGAAAAGAGGTCAAGTGTGCGGTGGCCCACAAGGCGCTGGACAACTTCAAGGCCCGAATCCGGCAACTCACACGGCGCACGGGTGGGCGCAGCATGGAGCAAGTGGTGGAGAAACTTCGGCCCTACCTGCTGGGCTGGAAGGCGTACTTCGGGATGGCGCAAACGCCCAAGGTCTGGCGTGAGTTGGACGAGTGGTTACGTCATCGCCTCAGGGCCATCCAGCTGTGGCACTGGCGGCGACCGAGGACAATCTATCGGGAACTCAAGGTACTGGGAGCGAAGGAAAACGTGGCGCGACAAGTGGCAGGCAACAGCCGCCGTTGGTGGCGCAATAGCGACCGGCTGCTCAAAACGGTGCTGACGATCGCGTACTTTGACAGGCTGGGAGTACCAAGGCTGTCCTGACCTCAAACTCTCGAACCGCCCGGTGCGGACCCGCATGCCGGGTGGTGTGGCAGGGGTGCCTCCTACAATGGAGGCCCCCTATGCCGATATAAAAATATGCCTCTGGCGCTTGATTGACAGGCGCTGTCAGCTATCAAATTTCAACTTTTTGCCACGCAGGTCAATCAAGCCGCAGCCTTCACCTTCAACCGCCACGCATGCAGCAGGGGCTCGGTGTAGCCGCTGGGCTGCTCTTTGCCTTTGAATACCAGGTCGCACGCTGCCTGATAGGCCATGCTGGTGCTGAAGTTACCTGCCATGTTCTTGTACAGCGGGTCACTGGCGTTCTGGCCGTCCACCTTGGCGGCCATGCGCTCGAAGGTTGCCTTGATTTGTGCTCATGTCACCACGCTGTGGTTCAGCCAGTTGGCCATGTGCTGGCTGCTGATGCGCAGCGTGTCACGGTCTTCCATCAGGCCCACGTCGTTGATGTCAGGCACCTTGGAGCAGCCCACGCCCTGGTCCACCCAGCGCACCACGTAGCCCAGAATGCCCTGGGCGTTGTTGTCCAGCTCGGCCTGCTTGCAATGGGTTTCTATTCAGTTGGGAGTCGCCCTTGCGCCCTTTCGAACCAGCTCCACCAGTAATTCCAGCACTTTGGCCTGCACTTCTTCATCGGCTACGCGCTCTGCGATGATGTTGCGCAAGCGATTGTTACGTCTGTCTATAAAGGCAACAAACGCCCTAAGAAGACTTCGACAGGGTTCTTCATGGCGGGGTAATTGAACCGTCTCTCGGCGCATTTCCCGAATCGCCAGTACTGCCAAATCGGCGTGAACCTCGGATGGCATGCTGACAAACTCAGTGGATTTCTTACCTCGCATAAAGCGAACACCCACGTCGTGCAGATCGGCATGTACCTCGGGTACTCCCTCGTTTGGCACTTCTCGGGCAATCCAGCTGTCGCCGACGCCAGACTCGTTGAACAAGTCTTTGTACGAGCGGAACAGGTGAGGCTCTTGCGCATTCAGTTCTGCCGCCAATTGTGTTGCCAGGTCTTGCGGGCTCACCGCGCCTTTGCGCTTGGTGGTGTTCTTGTTGACGATCGCCTGCTCTTCTTTGCGGCGGGTTTCTTCAAAGAACTGGCGCAGGTACTCGTACAGCCGGTTGATCCATTCGTCGCGTTCCTTTTTGGACTTCACGCCGAGGAGTTCAAGTACCGTGTGATCGAGCGTGCGGCGGTCTGGCATGTCCAATTCGCAGTCGTCTGGCAGCAGTTCCAGTTCCGCATGCTTGCCCGATTTCTCGAAAGCCATGGTTCTGAGACGACGCTCTGAAAGCAACTGCTTGGGTTCGCGTTCGGCCAGCGCATCCATGGCAGCTTCCAAAGACAGGACTGTCTTGCGAGGTGCGAGCCTGAGGTCGGGTACGAGCATCATCGAAACATCGACGATTTCTGTTTTCAGGTTGCCCTCAACGCCTACAGGCCGACCGAATTGATGCTTGGCCAGAATGACCAGCGTGCTGTTCAGCAGCGCTGCGAGAGCTTTGCCACTAACGCCTTTAGCCGGAAACAAATCGTAGAGGTTGCAGTTGGCTTGTAGGTTGTCACTGTTGAGCGGTATGGCGTGTTTGTACTGCTGCGCCTTGGGCCAATAGGCGGCGCCACGACGATGGCCGGTCAGGTCGAACCATTCCTTTTCCTTTGTCACCCGCTGCGCGCAAGTGGAGCCCAGGTGAATGCCCCGTTCTTCTCCCCACTTCACATACGCCTTGGCCCATTTCTTCAAAGCACTCTTGGGCGATGGTGCTAAGAAGATCAATCGGGCGCAGTTGCTCGCACGCGCGACGAAGCCCTTGACTTCCATGAGGCTGTGGACTTCGGGTTCAAGGTACTCGGACTCAATGGCGTGCAGTTCGCCGCGTTTCTCTCCGGCGAGAACCAGCTTGATGTTGCCATTTTCAACCTGGGAGCGCGATACGCCGTACTCGTGTTCGAATCCGATCGGATCAGCGAAGGCCGCGAGGCAATCTGCTGTTGAGTCTTTTGGATAGAAGAAGTCGTCTTTGCCGCTCTTCACGCCGAACCGGATTTCTACCAGCTCGCCAAGCGGGCGAAACTTCTGAGAAAACTGATTCGTTAGCTCAAACCAAAGATCCGGAGCTCGGACGTAGACCCCCCACTTGCCACCGTAGTAGTCGTCCGCGGCCTTGGGTGTATCGGACTCTTCGTTGGTGGTTTCTTCGGCGTCAGCTTCATCTGCCGCAGTGTCCTCGCCCCGCATGATGCGGCCCAGCTCCACGCCCTCTTGCCAGAGCAAACCTTGGTTCACCAAGCGGGCGCGGAACCGGCTGTGGGTCACGTCTTCCGCGATTTGTAGGACTTCGTCGCGCAGCGCGTCGGCGGCCAGCACGGCTCCCAAAGTGGTGTGGTCGTGTTCAAGCAGTTCGCTCAGCGGTTTTCTGAGCTGGACGAAGCGAACCGTATTCGCTGCTCTCTTGGCCGCGTTGTCACAGCGCCTTGCAATCGTGACTGTGGTAGCCACCCGAGCACCCACGAACCATGGTTCCACTGGGCTTTCCAGCACGGCGAGAATCTCGAAGTTCTGCAGCAACCAGCGTTGCAGATGGAACCCATATTCCACATCCAGCCACTGGCTGGATGTGATGAAGCCGAGCATGCCGTCTGGTTTGAGGAAGATGGATGCGTGTGGCCAGAAATAACAGTGCAGGTCTGAGCGCCCCGGCAACTTTGCCTTGGCCATTTGTTCCACTCTTCTACTGTAGAACTCTTTGTTGCCCGCCTCAGGTCCACCATCTTTGGGCTTCTTCTTGGCCCGGGGGATGTCCTCCTGCCGCACGTAGGGCGGGTTGGCAATCACGGCATCCAGCGGTGGGATCGAGATGTTCTGGTACTTGATCCCAAGTCCTTCCGATTTCAGCTTCTGCGGCAGCTTGACGAAGGGTGAGTCGGGCAACACGTTGAAGAAGTCCGAACGCCCGACACGTGGGTAGTTTTCATCCTCCACTAGATCGCGGGTGGCCAGGTTCATCGTGGTCAGGTGCGCGGCGAACTGGGAAATGTCGGTGCCGTACACGTCGGTGAGCAAGTCACGGTGGTTGCGGTTCTCGGCCAACACTTTCTTGCGCGCGTAGGCGCGCACCAGGAAGGTCCCACCGCCACAGGCTGGGTCGAGCACCTTGGCATCACCAGTGCGGATGCAGAAGCTGTTGATCAGGTCAACCACTTCGACGCGTGTGTAGAACTGGCCGTACTTGTGGCGTTCCTCCGGACCGATCAACCGCTCAAAGATGCTGCCGACCACTTCATAGTCGAGCTTGGAGAAATCAAATTCGTGAATCTGGTCGATCAGGCCGCGCCAGCCTTGCACGGCGGCATCGGCGTAGAACGGGATGCGGCGTCCCATGTCTTTAGGGTCGTCGCCAAAGATGGTTTCGTAGTCGCCTGTGACCTGCTTGGCCTCAGCAAAAAAATGCTGCAAGCGCATCTGCAGGTCGTCGCCCGTGGTGATTTCTGGTGGCGCGTTCAGCGGCGCCATGGTCTTACCGTACTTCTTGAGCAGCGCTTCGTGGAACACCAGCTTGTTGACAAATAGGTAACAGCCGAATTTGGCCGCACGCTCCAGCAAGTTGTGCAGTCCGTCTGCGTCGCTCACCACGGTCCAGCCAAGTGAGACCATCCATACATCCAAGTCGCGCTTAAAGCTGTGATTGCTCACATAACGCTTGGACAATGCTTCATGGGTGTGCCGAATGGGAACTGTGAGGGCGGCTTCAAGTGCCTCGACAAATTTCACGTCAGGCGTTCGTCCACCGCCGACCTGGCCTGATTTCAGAATCCGTGCCGCGTCATGAAGAAAGGTGACTAGCCATTCGTGAATTCTTGCTTGTACTGGGGCTGCTTCCAGCTGCGCCCTGTTGGTCAATGCAGCGACTGGCCAACGTTCATAGGCGCGATCTTTTAATCCTGCGCCTGCGGTCGCGGTCTCCCACAAAACGCATTCGTTCACGTTCCAAGTGAAGAAGAATTTAACCCCAGCACGCAATGCTTTTTGCTGCGCATCCTTGACCACTTCGGCGCGAAATGGGCTACCCCCGTCTGGCGCATCGGGAAGTTTGATCTCGCCGGTCATCATGGCTTCGCCGTTGCGATCAATCAGCGTCAGGTCACGTCTTTTTTGGGACCCTTTGCCAACATCCTCGATGCGGGCTCCGGCAAATGGGAGGTTGGAGTTGAGTTTTGCAATCTGGTCGATCCAGCTTTTGACTTCACCCGTAAAGCCCCATTCATTCATGTTGTGATCAATTTCCTAAATTGGTATTGCTTGATAGTAGCGCCGTTATCGGTTGACGTGAAACCAATGAAAAGCGGCACCCAAGGGTGCCACTTTCTTTTAAAAATATGCTTCTAACGCTTTAATGATAAGCGAAAGCAGCTATGAATTCAGAAATTTGATACCGATCGGCCGCATCAAGCAACCGCCTTCACCTTCAGGCGCCACGCATGCAGCAGGGGCTCGGTGTAGCCACTGGGCTGCTCTTTGCCCTTGAACACCAGGTCGCACGCTGCCTGATAGGCCGCGCCATTGGGGTTGGCCACCAGGGACTTGTACAGCGGGTCACCGGCGTTCTGGCCGTCCACCTTGGCGGCCATGCGGGCAAACGTGTCGCGCACTTGCGCCTCGGTCACAACGCCGTGGTGCAGCCAGTTGGCCATGTGCTGGCTGCTGATTCGCAGCGTGGCACGGTCTTCCATCAGGCCCACGTCGTTGATGTCGGGCACCTTTGAGCAGCCCACGCCCTGGTCCACCCAGCGCACGACGTAGCCCAGAATGCCCTGGGCGTTGTTGTCCAGCTCGGCCTGCTTTTCAGCAGCAGACCAGTTGGGGTTGGCGGTCACGGGCACGGTCAGCAGACCCGTCAGCAGGTTGTCGCGTTCGGCGTTGGCGTCGATTTTTTCCATCTCGGCCTGGATGTCGGACACCAGCACCTGGTGGTAGTGCAGCGCGTGCAGCGTGGCACCGGTGGGGCTGGGCACCCAGGCGGTGTTGGCACCGGCCTTGGGGTGGCCAATTTTCTGGTCCAGCATGGACTTCATCAGGTCGGGCATGGCCCACATGCCTTTGCCGATCTGGGCTTTGCCACGCAGGCCACAGCTCAGGCCGACGATGACGTTGTTCTTCTCGTAGCTCTGAATCCAGGCGCTGGTCTTCATGTCGCCCTTGCGCAGCATGGGGCCGGCTAGCATGGCGGTGTGCATTTCGTCGCCGGTGCGGTCCAGGAAGCCGGTGTTGATAAAGGCCACGCGGCTCTTGGCGGCTTCAATGCAGGCTTTCAGGTTGACGCTGGTGCGGCGCTCTTCGTCCATGATGCCCAGCTTGACGGTGCTGTCGGCCAGGCCCAGCACCTGTTCGACGCGCCCGAACAGTTCACACGTAAAGGCCACTTCGGCAGGGCCGTGCATTTTGGGTTTGACGATGTACACGCTGCCGGTGCGGCTGTTGCGGATGCCGTTGGCACCATTGCCCTTCAGGTCGTGCAGGGCGATGGTGGTGGTCACCATGGCGTCCATGATGCCTTCGGGAATCTCCTTGCCTTCTGCGCCCCACAGGATGGCGGGGTTGGTCATCAGGTGGCCGACGTTGCGCACGAACATCAGGCTGCGGCCATGCAGGCGCACTTCGCCGTTGCCGCTGGCGGCGGTGTAGAGGCGGTCAGGGTTCAGGCCACGGGTGAGCGTTTTGCCACCCTTCTGGAACGATTCGGTCAGCGTGCCCTTCAGGATGCCCAGCCAGTTGCTGTAGCCCACGATCTTGTCTTCCGCGTCCACGGCGGCCACCGAGTCTTCCAGGTCGAGGATGGTGGACAGCGCGGCTTCCAGCACCACGTCGGACACACCAGCGGGGTCGGTGCGACCGATCAGCGTGTTGCGGTCCAGGATGATGTCAATGTGGTTGCCGTGGTGCTTCAGCAGCAGCGAGGTGGGCTGCTCGGCCGGGCCCTGGTAGCCCACGAACTGGCTCGGGTCCTTCAGGCCGGTGGTCTGGCCGTCGTCCAGCGCCACGGTCAACTGGCCGTTGACCACGCTGTAGCCTTTGGCATCGGTATGGGACTCGGCGGCCAATGGCGCAGCCTGGTCGAGGAACTGGCGGGCAAACTCGATGACCTTGGCACCGCGCACAGGGTTGTAGCCATGTTGGGCGAGTCCTTGCTGCCCGACCAGCCAGATGCCGATTTGCATGACGTGATGCACGCTGCCCGCGCCCACATGAAGCAGGCCGCTGACGCACGGGATGCCAAGGCCGCCAAACGCCAAGCCAAGCGCGATGCCAAGCACGCGGCAAAAAGCCAAGCCGAGCAGGCCAGTCGGGCCGGTCAACCTCCCAACCCGGCCCAGTTGCTGCAAGCCAGTCTGCAAAACGAGGCCGACACAAGCCTGCGGAACCTGTACCGCCAGCTGGCCAAAGCCCTCCACCCCGACCGCGAAACCGACCCCGACGCCCGCCTGCACAAAACCGCACTCATGAGCGAGGCCAATGCTGCCTACGCCCGCAAGGACTACCTGACCCTGGTGGACATTCAGCAGCGCGCCGCCCTGGCCGAACCGGCTGCCGTGGCCAACCTGCCCGACGACAAGCTGCAAGCCCTCACCCTGTTGCTCAAGGCCCAAGTGGCCGAGCTGGAGCGCCAGCGCGCCCACACCCAGCAGGGGCTGCTGCACGAATTCGACGTGCCCGACGGCATGGGCCTGAATGCACACACCCTGCAAACCCGCTTGAACGAACAGCAAGCCGATCTGCAAGAAGCCGTGGATGCGCTGCAGTCAGGCTTGGAGCTGGTTCAGCAAGAGGCCGGGTTGAAGCGTTGGCTCAACCAGCAGCGCAAACGCCATCAAGACCGCGAGCGCCGGGTTTCCGACCAAACATTCAGGTAGTTGCCCGCAAAAATGATGGCGGCCCCCACCAGCACCGCTGCATCAATGGCTTCGCCGTACAGCACCGCGCCCACGACGGCGATCAGTGGCAGGCGTGCAAAGTCGATGGGCATGACAAACGAGGCCGGTGCCAGCCGCAGCGCGCTGGTCAGGCAAAAGTGAGCCACCACCCCGGTGATGCCAATCAGCACCAGCCACGGCAGGCTGGCTGCGGTGGGCCAACGCACCGCGCCGTCCCACGCAGCCATGGCCGAACCCAGCACCAGTTGCAGCACCGTCAGCCAGAACATGATGGAGACGATGCTCTCGTGCCGCGTCAATGCCTTGGTGGTGATGCTGGTCAGCGCGAAGCACACCGCACTGGCCGCCGCCGCGGCCATGCCCAGGTTCACGCCGCCCACGTCGGGTCTGGCCACCACCAGAATGCCCGCAAACCCCATGGCCGCTGCCAGTACCCGCAGCCGGGTGATGCGCTCGCCCAGGAAGAAGGGCGACAGCAGCAGCACCCAGATGGGTGTGGTGAACTCCAGCGCAAACACCTGCGCCAGCGGAATGAGCGTGACCGCCAGAATCCACAGGTTCTGCCCGGTGAAGTGAACGGCATTGCGCAACACGTGGCCACCCAGCCGGTCCGCGCGAATGTCCCGCAAACGCCCAATGGCCAACGCGGCCACCAGCACAATGAGCAGCCCCACCGCTGAACGCACCGCCATGATTTCAAACGTGTCGTGCGCTCCTTTCAGCTCGCGCACGGCAATGGCCATGGCGCTGAATGAGGTGATGGCTCCGGTCATCCACAGCGCCGCCCGAAGCGGGTTGTGTGCAGGCAGTGCCGGAGAGGCAAGTGCGGCAGGTCCGGCGGTACTCATGAAGCGGGCGTTGATGGGTATTGCCGCTTGATTTCCGCCACTTCCACCGTGTAGCCGCTGTACCAGCGCTCGCGGCCCATTTGCTGGGCCATCAGGTGGTCGGCGTGTTGCTTCCAGGCGCGGATGCTGGCTTCGTCGGGCCAGTACGACAGCGCCACCTCTTGGGCGCCCTCGGTCACGGCCACAAAGTCCAGGCAGCCAAACTGCGTCAGCGCCAGCTCGCGCAGGCGGGCGGCGGTGGCACTGTATTCGGCATCCAATTGGCGGGCGGTGGCCCTGAAGATCACAACAAACATGTTCAGAGCGTATCCCACTCGTCGTGCCGCTGGCGGCGCTCCAGCCGGTAGTTGGTGATTTCCAGGCGAAGGCCGTCGGGGTCGGTGAAAAAGGTGGCCCAGTAGTCGGGCGCGTATTCGGGGTACAGCTGCGCATCGGTGGCGGCAATGCCTGCGGCTTGCAACGCGTGGGCGGCTACTACCACGTTGGCCACGGTGTCGACCCGGAAGCAGAAGTGGTGCAACCCTGGCGAATAGGGTTCGTGTGGGCGGGCCACGCGGGCTGGGCGCAGCACGTAGCCGAAATGGCGGTTGTAGAACTGCACATGCGGGTCGCCTGCCAGCGTGAACGTGTTGTGCCGAAATCCGAGCACGTCACCCAGCACGGTGGTGTAAAACGCTTGCGAGCGCGCCAGGTCGCTGACGGTGATGTAGATGTGGTCGATTCCGGTCACTTCAGGCATGGGGGTCCTTTTTGAAGAAAAAATGGCCTTACCCGCTTATTCTCATTGTGATTTCAGCTATGTTTATTTTGAGTCAAACGAGTCATGCCTACGGTGTTTGAAAAGCTGCTGAGCGGCGAATGGCCTTGCGCCAAAGTGTACGAAGACGAACATGTGTTCGCCTTCATGGACGCCGGCCAGGTGAACGACGGCCATGTGATCGTGGCCACCAAGCACCCGTTTGAAACGCTGATGGACATGGACGAAGACACCGCCGCCGCCCTGATGCGTGCCGCCTGGAAAATTGCCCGCGTGGTGGAAGCCGAGTTCAAACCCCAGGGCATGACGGTGCTGCAATGCAACCGCCCCGCCGGGTGGCAAACCGTGCCGCACGCGCACCTGCATGTGTTGCCACGGTACGAGAACGACGGTGCCACCCTGGGCTGGCCGCGTAAGGAGCCCGGAATCGAGCGCCTGCGGGAATTGGCGGCGCGAATCCGGGTGTGACGGGCGTTGTTTAATCCATCCACTTGGGGTAGCTGAGTGGCGCACCCCTGAAGAAGGGACATGGAACAACTGCTGCTTCACGCCATTGGCGACTACATCACCCAGACCGACTGGATGGCGCGCGAAAAGCTGCGCCGCTGGAGCGTGGCCTGGGTGCATGCGCTGGTGTATGCCTTGCCGTTTTGGCTGCTGGCGCCCTCCTGGCCCGCCTGGCTGGTGATTTTTGGCTCCCACGCGCTCATTGACCGCTACGCGCTGGCCCGCCACCTGATTTACTGGCGTGCCAAGCTGTTCAACCCCGCGCTGAACTGGGCCGACTGCTGCGAAACCGGCTTTGGCCCCCACATGCCGCCCTGGAAGGCTTTTTGGCTGATGGTGCTGACCGACAACGTCATGCACCTGTGCATCAACCACGCGGCGCTGCGCTGGCTGTAGGGTGCGTCAGGCACCGGTGTCGCTGGCGGTCAGTGCGGCGAGTGCTTCGGCATCGGTGGTGTGGATGTGCAGCAGCGTGTGGGGCTGCAGGCCACCGGCGCGGCGCAGCACCTGCTCGGCCGGCAGCTTGATGCCGCTGATGTGCAGGGCAATGCCTTGCGCATGCAAATGGCGGGTGAGGCGAAGCAGGGTGTCTGCACCGGTGGCGTCCATGCGGTTGATGGGTTGGGCCATCAGGCAGACATGCCGCACATCGGGGTGGGCGCTGAGATGGTCCACCACATGGCGCTCGAACTCGGCGGCGGCGGCAAAGTCCAGTTCGGCATCCATGCGCAGCGCGTAGGTGTGCGGTGCAACAGGAGGCAGGTGCCACAGGTGGCGGTCGCGCAGGCGGCCGTCGGCGTGCAGCCCCAGCTCAATGATGCGTGGGTGCAGGTGGTGGTACAGAAAATGGCTGAGGGTCATGAGCACCCCCACCAGCACCCCCCAGTACAGCCGTGGCGCTGCCAGCAGCGTCACGGCAAAGGTGGCGGCTGCGCACACGGCTTCCACCCGGGACACGCGCCACAACCGCACGAACTCGCGCGGCTTGAGCATGCCCAGCACCGCAGCCAACACAATGGCTGCCAGCACGGCGCGTGGCACGTGGTGCAACACCGGGGTGAGCACCAGCAAACCCGCCAACACCACGGCCACGGTGAAGAGGGTGGCCCAGCCGGTACGGGCGCCGGTGTAAAGGAACAGCGCCGAGCGCGAGAACGACGCGCTGGTGGGCATGGCCCCGCACAGCCCGGCGGCCAGCTTGGCCAGGCCCTGGCCAATGAGGTCTTGGTTCTGGTTCCAGGGGCGGCCCAGCCGCTCGTTGTCCACCTTGGCGCTGGAGGCGGTTTCCAGAAAGCTCACCAGGCTGATCACCAGCATGGGCATGATGAGTTGTTCCAGTTGCCGCCAGCCTGGCCACTCGGGCAGCACCAGGCTGGGCAAACCGGCTGGCAAGGTGCCCACCACCGCGCCGCCGCTGGCCTCAAAACCCAGTGCGTAGGCCACCCCTGCACTGCCCAGCACCAGCACCAGCACCGAGGGGAAAGCAGGCTTCCACCGCCGTGCCAGCATGAGCAGCGCCAGGCTGCCGAGCCCAAAACACACGGCTGGCCAGTGGATGGCCAGAATTTGCGGGTTGGCCAGCCAGCCGCTCTCCAGGCGCAGCCCCAACAAGTCGGGCAGCTGCGAACTCACAATGAGAATGGCGGCGGCCTGGGTGAAGGCCATCAGCACCGGGGTGTTGACGAGGTTGAGCAGCCAGCCAAAGCGCGCAAAACCCAGCACCACCTGCAACGCGCCCGACAGCAGCGCCAGCCACACCGCCAGGTTGACCCACTCAGGGCTGGCGGGGGTGGCCAGCCCATGGAGCGAGGCTGACACCAGCAAGCAGGTGAGGGCCGTTGGGCCCACCGACAGCCGCAACGACGCGCCCCACAGCGCCCCCACCAGCGCAGGCAGCAAGGCCGCATAGATGCCCGTGACCAGTGGCATGCCCGCCAACAAGGCATAGGCGACGCCTTGCGGAATCACCATCAGACCCACGGCCAAACCGGCCATCAGCTCGCCGCGCAGCAGGCCTCGGTTCAAACGGGGCCAGTTTAAAAAAGGGAGCAATCGAGCCAGGTAATTCATGCGGTGCATGGCCCAATCATATGAAAAATGTGGGCGTCACCGCTGCGGCATGTCCTTCAGTCCATAGCCCAGGCTCACCGTGGCATCGGGTGGAATGGGCGGCACGGTGGCTTCCCAGTCCAGCCACTGCTGGCGCATGGCGGCCAGGCGCTCGGGCTCGCGGGTGGCGTGGTTGGCGCGTTCGCGGGCATCGGCGGCAACGTTGAACAGGTACTCGTGTTCGTCCACCTTCAGGTATTTCCAGTCGCCGTCGCGCAGCGCACGCTGCTGGCGGTGGTTCATGCGCCAGTGCAGCGGGCGGTGGAAGCGGTGGGCGGGGTCGTGCAGCAGGGCTTTGAGCGACACGCCGTCCAGCGGCCAGTCGGGGTGGGGCTGGCCGCCGCCCACGTCAAGCAGGGTGGCGGACCAGTCCATGGTCATGCAGTGCTGGGCGCTGGTGCTGCCGGGGGGAATGGCGGCGGGCCAGTGTGCAATCCAGGGCACGCGGATGCCGCCTTCGGTCAGGTCCATCTTGCCGCCCACCAGCGGCCAGTTGTCGGAGAAGCGCTCACCACCGTTGTCGCTGGTGAACACCACCAGCGTGTTGTGGTCCAGGTCGTGGTGCCGTAGGGCGTCCATCACCCAGCCAATGCCTTCGTCCATGTGATGGATCATGCGTCGGTAACTCTCCACATTGCCGCCGTGCAGGTGGAACAGGTTGGCCGCCACCTCGGGTGCCACATGGGCGTCGTCGCGGGTTTCCCACGGCCAGTGCGGTGCGGTGTAGTGCAAGCTCAGAAAGAAGGGCTTGCCGTCCTTGGCGGCGGGTGCGGCCCGGGCGATGTAGTCCACCGCGCGTTTGGAAAACACGTCGGTCAGGTAGCCCACTTCGCGGTGCTCGGCTTCGCCCATGTACAGGTCGTGGTCGCCCTTGCTGGAGCAGTGGGTGAAATAGTCCACCCCCCCGGCCATGATGCCGAAAAACTCGTCGTAGCCCGAGCGCAACGGCCCGAAGGCCGGCGGGTAACCCAGGTGCCATTTGCCCACTAGGGCGGTGGCGTAACCGGCTTCGCGCAGCAGGCTGGGCAGGGTGGGCACCTCGGGCGGTAGGCCCAGCGTGGTGCTGCCTTTGCTGCGGCTGTTGATGGGTTCTTCCATGGCGCCGCGAAGCCGGTACTGGTAGCGCATGGTGATCATGGCAAACCGGGTGGGCGAGCACACGGGCGAGTTGGCGTAGCCATCGGTCAGGCGCAGGCCGTTGGCGGCCAGCGCGTCGATGTGGGGCGACACCGCGCCAAAGCCCGCCTGTCGGCCGCCGTAGCAGCCCAGGTCGGCAAATCCCAGGTCGTCAGAGACGATGTAGATGATGTTGGGGCGTGTGTCGCTGTGAGAAGTGGTCATGGTGCGTGCGCTCGGCTCATTCGACTTTCATGCCGGTGGCCTTCACCACCTTGCCGTATTGCGCATGCAGGTCGGTCAGGCGTTTGGTAGCAGCGGGGCCAGTGAGGTTTTCGGCCACCATGTCCAGCGTGGCCAGGCGGGCTTGCATGGCCGGGGCCTTCATGGCTTCCAGCACCGCCTTTTGCATGGCAGCAAGCAGCGGCTCAGGGGTGTGACCCGGCACCATGGCCAGGGTGATGACTTCATTTTGCAGGTCGGGGTACCCCAACTCGGCCACGGTGGGCACATCGGGCAGCAGCCCACTGCGCTTGCGGCCCGTGAACGCAATGGGCAGAATTTTTCCGGACTTCACATGCGGCAGCATGCCGCTCAAAGACAGGATGCCGCCATCCACTTCGCCCGCCACAAGCGCCAACACGGCGGGCGAGTTGCCACGGTAAGGGATGTGGGTGATTTTGATGTTGGCCGCCTGAGAAAAAATCGCCACGCCCAGGTGACCCGGGCTACCCGCACCTCCGGAGCTGAAGTTCACGCCGCGCGATTTGCCGGCACCGATCAGCTCGGGCATGGAGCGGATGTCTTT
>Ga0209398_1001042_pt1 | contig 15248 bp, 14 predicted proteins | sample AshMeaBigSpring_FD_184125 | JGI IMG/M metagenome (GOLD analysis project Ga0209398, IMG submission 184125) | Groundwater microbial communities from Big Spring, Nevada to study Microbial Dark Matter (Phase II) - Ash Meadows Big Spring (SPAdes)... | ecosystem: Environmental > Aquatic > Deep... | reverse complement strand
CCTGGTCCGCACCCGCTTCGCCTGTGCTTGCGGGCATCGACTCGAGCAAGGTCTCGAGCGCCACCCGCATGCACGAGTCTCTCCCCGAGCAGATCCACCGGACCGTCCGCTGGGATCTTGTGCAGCAGCGGATCAAGGAAGAGGAATGCCGGATCGTTCTGGAACTCGGGCCGGGCAGCCAGCTCGCCCACGCGCTGATGGGCGGACGGTTCGTTGCGGATGCCCGCTCGACGGCGGAATTCCGGTCCGCCGATGGCATCTCAGAATGGGTCCAGCGGTCGCTGGAGCGGTTCGGCTAGCTCAATACATTTCCACCGGCGAGCGGTTGCCGTCCTCCGGACTCCGCTCGGCCGCGCGCTCGGGACCGAGCACCGCGACGCGGAGGTCCCAGATCTCGGAGTCGATCGCCTGGAAGGCTTCGATCGAAAACGGCGTCGGAGGAGCGAGCTTCGCCTTGCAGCGGGCCACCGACTCGAGCGCGGGCACGAGCTTATCACCCATCGTCCCGATCGCGCGCTTGGCGGCGGCGGCCATCTCGACGCGGTGGCAGATCATCAGCAGGTCGTTGCCGGCCTCGATGCCGAGGCGCATCGTCTCGTCGAACCCGTAGTGGTTCAGGATGGCGCCCATGTCGAGATCATCGGTCATCACAAGCCCCTCGAACCCCATGTCCTTTCTCAGCAGGCCGTCGATGAGCGCCGGCGAGAGCGAGGCCGGGCGGTCCACATCATCGAGCCCGGAAACCGCGATGTGCCCGATCATCATGCTGTCCACCGACTGCGCGAATTTCCTGAAGACCGCAAGCTCGTGTGCCTCCATCTCGTCCCGCGAGCGCACGATGCGTGGAAGCTCGTGGTGGGGGTCGAGCGCGGCGGATGCGTAGCCGGGGAAGTGCTTGCCGCAGCTGAGGACGCCGGTACCGCGAAGTCCGTCGTTGAATGCGCCGGCCTTCTCGACGACCTCGGCGACCGTGCGTCCATAGCAGCGGCCGCGCAGCGAATTATCGGCGTCGTCGTCGAACGAGATGTCGAGGACCGGGCAGAGGTCGAGATTGAACCCGAAGACGCGGAGGATCCGGCCGGTGATATCGCCATGGAGGCGGATGAGATCGAGGTCGCCGTGGTCGCGGAGCTGTTGGGCATTCGGCGGCTCGTTGCCGACGAGCTTGAGGCGCGAGACGCGCCCGCCCTCCTGGTCGATGGTGATGACCGGCTCGACATCGCTGAGATCGCGGAGGTCGTCAATGAGCTTGCGCAGCTGGGCGGGGGTCCGGATGTTCCGCCCGAAGAGGATGAAGCCGCCCGGCTGGATCTCGCGGAAGAGACTGGCTGTGGCGGGATCGAGTTCGGTGCCGGGGACGCCGACGAGGAGAAGTTGACCTGGATTACTGGATGGCATAATGGGGGAAAACCAGATTTTATCGCAGCTGTCCAAATGATTCCACCTCGCAAGATCGGCCTCTACGGCGGGAGCTTCGATCCCATCCACCACGGCCACCTCATCCTCGCCCGCGAGGCGATGGAATCGCTCGGACTCGACCGCGTGATTTTTATTCCGGCCGGGATCTCGCCGCACAAGCTCGGGCGTCCGCCCGCCCCCGCCGCGCTGCGGTGCGCGATGGTTGCCGCAGCGATCGCCGGCGAACCGGGGTTCGAGTTCGACGACTGCGAGGCCGTGCGGGACGGGGCCTCGTTTGCGATCGACACCGTGCGGCTGATGCGCGGGTGTCACCCGGGCGCGGAAATCTTTTACTTCATCGGCGGCGACAACGTTCCTGCACTGGACACCTGGAAGGAGATCTCCGAACTGGAGCGCCTCGTGCGCTTCGTCGTGTTCAGCCGGGGGGCTGTCGGCGCGTCACATGCGTTTCTCTCCGTAACCCGCGTCGTCGACATTTCCTCAACCGACATCCGGAATCGCATTGCCACCGGGCGCTCGGTGCGGTATCTGGTGCCACCATCCGCATGCGAGATTATTACCCGCCACCGACTTTACAGGAATGAGTGATTCCGAAATCCTTGCCCGCGCCTGCGCCCGGGCGGCCGCCGAGAAGAAGGCCGAAAACATTCTGCTCCTGGACCTCCGGGGCGTTTCGGAGTTCACGGATTTTTTTCTGATCTGCTCCGGGACATCCGAGCCGCAGCTGAAAGCGATCTCGTCGTCGATCCGCGAGGACGTCCGCAAGGAACTCGACCGGCGCCCGTTCGCCGAGGACGGCTACCCGGTCAGCCAGTGGGTCGTGCTCGATTACGGCAGCGTCATCTGCCACATCTTCCTGGGCGAGAAACGTGCGTTCTACGATCTGGAAAACCTCTGGAGCGACGCGAAGCGGGTCGACTGGGAAAGCTAGGCAATGAACCCGATCGAGGATGTCGAACTGTCCTGCCCGTATTGCGGCGGGATGTTTGCCATCGAGGTCGATACCGGAACCGCCCGCACGGATTTGATCGAGGACTGCGCGGTCTGCTGCCGTCCGATCCAGCTGGCGATCCGGTGCGAAGGCGGTGAAGTCGTCGCCGTGGATGCGTCTCGCGCATGAGGGGACTTGCGCAATGAAGATTCCTGAGTCTATTGGATCCAGAATGTTCGCCCAAAAAGCAGCGCTGGTAAAGCTTCTCAGCGACAACGATCCCGACACCGTCCGACTGGTGAAGGAGCAGCTCGCCTCCGCCGGAGAGGAGGCGCTGGCCGACCTCCTTGACCTCGACGGCCTCGATGATGAACGCGTATCCGCGCACGTCAGCGACATCATCCACAGGATCCACCACCGCAGCGCGATCGAGGAATTTTCCCTGCTCTGCCACTTTTTCGGGGACGGGGTCGACCTCGAGCAGGCCAGCCTTGCCCTCGCGCGGGCGATGGACCCACAAATGCGCACCCAGCCCTGCAAGCACCGACTCAATCACTGGGGGAGCGAGGCCCTGGAAAAAATTTCCGGCGCGGTGAGCAGCCGCGACCGGGTCGTGAGGCTGTCGGCTTTCCTTGGCGGGGAGTTGGGATTTGGCGGCAATGCCGACCGGTATTACGCCGAGGAGAACTCGCTTCTGCCGCGGGTGGTGGAGATGCGCGCGGGGATCCCGATCTCGCTGACTCTGGTCTACATGCTCGTGGGAACCCGTGCGGCGATGAAGATCGAGGGGATCAACCTCCCCGGGCACTTTATCGCGCGGCACGCCGGCGTCTTCTTTGATCCGTTCCACGGCGGCCGGATCCTCGGGCGAAGGGACATCGAGGAGATCCTGCTGCGGCAGGGCCTCGAGCCATCGGCGGGCCACATGCAGCCGGCATCCCCGCGCCAGATCATGCTCCGGATGCTGGCGAACCTCCGGTATGTTTACAACCTGGGCGGCGACCAGGAGAAGTTCTCCCTCGTCGAAAGCTGGATGAAGGTCCTCCAAGCCGGACCTCCGGCCGGATGATCGTTGAGGTTCTCAATACCGGCAGCGAGCTCCTGCTCGGCGAGGTGGTGAATACCCATGCCTCCTGGATCGGGAAGCGGCTTTTTCCGCTCGGGCTCCGGGTTTCCCGGCAGACGACCGTCCCCGACGGTCCGGCCATCCGCGAGGCGCTGGCCGAATCCTCGTCCCGGGCGGACATCGTGCTGGTGACCGGCGGTCTCGGCCCGACGACCGACGACATCACGCGCGAGGCGGCAGCGGAGTTGCTCGGGCTGACCCTCGCGGAGGACGGCCAGGTTCGCGAGGCCATCGGCCAGCGGCTGGCGGCCCGCGGCATCACGCTCCGCGAGCGGATGCTGCGCCAAGCGATGGTCCCGCGGGGCGCGACGGTTTTGCCAAACCACAACGGAACCGCCCCGGGGCTCTACATTCCCGCCAATGTCACGGATGGGCTGCAGTCCCCGCACATCTTCCTGCTGCCCGGTCCGCCACGCGAGCTGCAGCCGATGTTTGAAGATTCGGTTCTGCCGCTGCTCGGCAGGGTTTGTGGCGGTCTGGTCCCCCGCGAATGCCGGATCTACCGTGTGGTCGGAATGGGGGAAAGCGAGGTCGAGCAGGCGGTCGGGCTCCGGCTTTCGGCCGACCCGGCGATCGAGGTCGGCTATTGTGCGCGGCCGAACGAAGTCGACCTCCGGCTCATCGGTCTCCCTGGCGCGCTCGAACCGGCCGAGGCCGCAATCCTGGAGGCGCTCGGCGACAGGCTGGTCTCGCGGCAGGGCGAGGAGATTGAGGAGTGGATCGTGAGACGGCTGATCCACCTCAGCCGCACCGTGGCTACCGCAGAGTCCTGCACCGGCGGCCTGCTCGCCCACCGCCTCACGAATGTGCCGGGAGCCTCCGGCGTTTTCCGCCACGGGTTCGTCACCTACGCCAACGAGGCGAAAATCTCAGACCTCGGCGTCGGCGCGGAGCTCCTCGCCGCACACGGTGCCGTGAGCCGCGAAGTGGCCTCCGCCATGGCCGGGTGCGCCCTCCGCAAGGGCAGCGCCGACTACGCGCTTGCGCTCACCGGCATTGCCGGGCCGGGCGGGGGCACTGCCGCGAAGCCCGTCGGCCTTGTCTTCATCGCGCTGGCCAGCAGCACAGGCGAAACGGTTTGCCGCGAAGCGAGGTTTGCCACCGACCGCGGGACTTTCAAGCAGCTTGCCACCCAGGCCGCGCTTGACATGCTCCGGCGGGCGGTTCTGGACAAATGAAAATGCGGCCGCTTTTTCTCTATGTGAATCCGGCCAAATCTGGAAACATCGCTGGTGCTATGAAACGCTTTCTGCTCGCCTCGCTCTGCGCGCTCCTGCCTTTCGGGCTGTCTGCGCAGGATGCCACCCCCACCCCGCCGCCCTCGCCCAACCGCGGAATCTGGCGGGCCGACCTGCCCGGCGGCACGTTTGTTGTCGCGCTCTCGTCGATCACCTCGATCAGCAGCCACGAATACGTGGTCGACAATGCCGCCCGCGTCACCGAGGTGACCATCGGGACGAGCGGCGCCGTCGTTGCTCGGTTCTATTTCATCGAGCCGAACATCCCCGACGCACCTAGCGGGATCGGCCAGTCAACAATCAACTTCGTGCAGGAAAAGCTCCAGGAAGGCGCTGACCGCTCGGGCACCGACGCCTGGAAAAAAGTTGTGAAAAGCTACCCCGCCACGACGCACGCGCACACCGTCGAATACCGCCTGGATTCCAAGACTGCGCTGCAAAAACTTCAGAAGAGCGCTGAGACCGCCTGGCTGCGCGGCGGCGGCCCCACATTCAAACCTTGAAAGCGGGCGCAAGCCCGTCCAATGTCACGCCTGTTTTGAGCGACTCCTTGACCACGCACCACAAACCCACTCATGAATGCGGCGTTTTCGCCGTTTTCGGCCACCCCGACGCGGCGCTACTGACGTATTACGGGCTGTTCGCCCTCCAGCATCGCGGTCAGGAGAGCGCAGGCATCGTCTCCGCAAAAGGCTCGGGGCGCACCTTCCAGTCGCACAAAGGCATGGGCCTCGTGTCACAGGTCTTCTCGATGGGCGAGTTGGAGCGGCTGGCCGGCACGCGGGCGATCGGCCACGTGCGCTACTCGACCACCGGTTCGAGCACGCTCAAAAACGCGCAACCGTTCGCGGTTGACACCGCGCGCGGCCAGCTCGCCGTCGCCCACAATGGCAACCTCGTGAATGCCGCCGCGCTGCGGGCGGAGCTCGAGGAACGCGGATCAATTTTCCAGACGACGGTGGACAGCGAGATCGTCCTTCACCTGCTCGCGCAGCCGAGAGGGGCCGGCGGCGGCCTCGCGGCGCTCCGTCGGCTCGAGGGGGCGTTCTCGATCGTCCTGATGGGCGACCATGAGATCATCGGGTTCCGGGATCCGCACGGGTTCCGCCCGCTCTGCCTCGGACGGCTCGACGGGGCCTACGTGCTCGCCTCGGAGAGCTGCGCATTCGACCTGATCCATGCGGAGTTCATCCGCGACGTTGCGCCCGGCGAGGTCGTCATCATCGACAAGGACGGCATCCGCAGCGAATGGCCGTTCAAGGCCGAACGGAGCGCGTTCTGCATTTTTGAATATGTCTATTTTGCGCGGCCGGACAGCAACGTCTCCGGCGTGAACGTGAGCAAGGCCCGCGTCGAGATGGGGCGAGAGCTCGCCCGCCGGCACCCGGTCGAGGCCGACATTGTTGTTCCGGTGCCCGACTCCGGCATCTTCGCCGCGCTCGGCTTCTCCGAGGAGCTCGGGATCCCCTACTCGCCCGCCTTCGTCCGCAACCACTACATCGGCCGGACGTTCATTCAGCCGACCCAGATCATCCGCGACTTCAACGTCCGGGTGAAGCTCAACCTCATCCGCGAGGCGGTCGAGGGCAAGCGGGTTGTGGTGGTCGACGACTCGATCGTCCGGGGCACGACCGCCCGCACCCGCGTGATCAACCTCCGGGAGAACGGCGCGAAGGAGGTCCACATGAGGATCAGCTGCCCGCCGCACAAGCATGCGTGCTACTACGGGATCGATTTTCCGGACCCCGAGAAGCTCCTTGCCAACCAGTGCTCCCGGGAGGAGATCTGCCGGTATCTCGGCGCCGACTCGATTGGCTACCTGGATGTCGAAGGCATGGTCCGCGCGACCGGGCGGACCGCCAACGAGTTCTGCATGGCCTGCTTCAACGGCGAGTATCCGGTGCCGTTCGACGCCAACTTCGACAAGCTCATCATGGAAAACCGCAAGAGCAACGCGCGCCTGCTCGACCGAAAAGAAAACCGACTTTTGTGAAAAAGAAAACCGCTCAGAAGGCCTACGCCGCAGCAGGCGTGGATGTGGACCTTGGCAACAAGGTGAAGAAGGGAATTCAGGCGCTCGTGCGCTCCACGCACGGCCCGGAGGTTCTTGGAAAAATCGGCGGCTTCGGCGGGCTGTTCAAGCCCGACTTCCGGGGGATGCGGGAGCCTGTGCTGGTCTCGAGCGTCGACGGGGTCGGCACGAAGCTGAAAATTGCCTTCGCCACCGGCCGCCACGACACGATCGGTCAGGACCTCGTGAACCACTGCATCAACGACATCGCCGTCATCGGTGCGCGGCCGCTGTTTTTTCTGGACTACCTTGCCGGTGAAAAGCTCGATCCGGTCGTCTTCAAGCAGATCCTGAAGGGGTTTGCCAAGGCCTGCCGCGCCGGAGGGTGCGCGCTTGTCGGCGGAGAGACCGCCCAGATGCCGGGCATGTATCTTCCCGGCGAATACGACCTTGCCGGAACGATTGTCGGAGTGGTCGACCGGCCGAAGCTTCTCGACGGCTCGAAGATCCGGGTCGGGGATGCGCTCATCGGTCTCCGCGGAAACGGCCTGCACACGAACGGATACTCCCTCGCCCGCAAGGTGCTGCTCGAGCGGATGCGGCTGCGCCTCGACAAGCCGGCTCCCGGCATGAACGGCCCGCTGGCTTCGGAACTGCTCAAGGTGCATCCGAACTACCAGCCGCTCATGGCTTCCCTGCCCGCAGGAATGCTGCGGGGCGCCGCCCACATCACTGGGGGCGGGCTCCTGGACAACCTGCCGCGGGTTCTGCCCGAGGGATGCAGCGCGTTGATCCACCGGAAATCGTGGACGGTACCGATGATCTTCCAGATCATCCAGCACGGAGGCGACGTTCCCGAGCTGGAGATGTATCAGGTTTTCAACATGGGGATCGGCATGGTGCTCGTCGTGCCCGCCTCACGCGCCGCGGAGGCCGTCCGCCTGACCCGGGGAACCCACATCGGAGAAATTGTCAAGGGGGCGAGGGATGTCGTCATCGACTGAGCCTGCCCGGCAGCCGCGCCTCCTGCGAAATTCCCATCGACCCGGCCAGGGCACCCAGGCAATCTAAGCTGCCGTGTTTGAATCCTGGAAAAAGAAGCCGGTCGTCGGACTCGGACTGGGTGTCGGCCTCCTGGGCGCCGTGGCGCTTGCTGCGCGCTACCGCCTCGGCCGCTTCTCGCGCAGCCCGATTCCCGATGCGATCTCGCCGGCAATTTTTTCCACCCGCGTGGCGCAAACAACCCACGGGGAGATGATCTACCACATCTCCGGCTCGGGAAGCCCCCTGGTCTTCCTGCACGGGGTTTTTCTGGGAGCCTCCTCCTACGAGTGGTCGAAGGTTTATCCGCATTTCGCCATGGACCATGAGGTGATCGCCCCCGACCTCATCGGCTTCGGGGAGTCCGAGCGCCCGGCAGCCTCGATGGATGCCGGCGACTATGCCGAAAGCCTGGCGGAGTTTCTCCGGGAGGTCTCGCCCGGCCGCCCGGCCACGCTCGTGGCCAGCGGCCTGACCGCCGGGATCTGCCTGCTTCTGGCGGCGCGTCATCCCGAGCTTCTTTCCCGGATGGTCCTCTTTCTGCCGACCGGCTTGAAGGAATCGGGAAAATGGCGTGCGATGGGAATGATGGCCCTGAGCGGGATCCCGGGCGTCAACCGTTTCGTCTACCGCAACTATCTGGCGCGAACCCCGTTTATCCGCCACTGGCTGACCCGCGTCGCGCTAGCCAACCCATCCAAGCTCTCCGAGGAGATGGTCGAAATCCTGGCCACGTGCGCACAGCAATACGGCGCGGACCACGCGATTCTCGGCTTCCTGCGCGGCCGGCTGGCCTTCGACGTCGAGAAGCGCCTGGGCGATGTGATGATTCCCGTCCACATTCTCTGGCCGGAGCGGGCGGCGGGCTTCTCGCTCTCCTCCGGTGAGTCGATCTGCCGCAAGCTGGCCCGCGGAAGCCTGGAGGTTCTTCCCGAATGCGGGCTGCTGGCCGCGCTCGAGAATCCCGAGCTCGTCGCCCCCGCGCTGGCGCAATCGCTCAGCGGGGAACTCAGGCCCTCGTCTGCCGCCTGATCTCAAATCCCGCATTTTCCTCTGTGTTCCCGGAAACCGCTGTGCTACAAGCATGGGCTTTCCAAATAGAGAGTGAACGTATCTGACTTGCGCGAGATTTTGCAGTATGTGCCCCGGTTCCGGGAACGCACATTTGTGGTTGCCGTGGACGGCGAGGTTGCAGCCTCTGAGAATTTTTCCAACGTGCTGCTCGATCTGGCGGTCCTGCGGTCGCTGAGCGTCAAAGTCGTCCTTGTGCATGGCGCCAGCTACCAGATTGAGAAGCTGGCCGCCGAGCGGAGCGCGAAGATTTCGAATGCCGACGGCATCGGGGTGACCGACGAGTTCACCCTCCAGCTCAGCATCGACGCCGCAATCCGCCTCACGAACGCGATCATGGAGGGCCTGTCGTCCGTCGATCTGCGGGCCGCCTACATCAACGCCCTGATCGCCCATCCCGCCGGAATACTCGGCGGGGTTGACCAGCAGTATACCGGCAAGGTCGAACGCGTGGATGTGAAGGCTCTCAAGCTTCTGCTCGACGAAGGGATCATCCCGGTTGTCCCTCCGCTCGGATTTGACGGCGAGGGCCGGACCTACCGGGTGAATTCCGACAGCATCGCGATCGAGATCGCCGAGGAACTCTCCGCCGCAAAAATCCTTTACCTCGGACCGAGCACCGCATTCGCCGGATCCGCCGCGCTGCCGCGCCAGCTCTCGGTCCAGGAGACCCAGGATCTGATCAAGCGGCGGCGGACCGAATTCTCGCCGGGAATCATTTCCAAGCTGGAATACGGTGCGCGGGCCTGCGTGCAGGGGGTACCGCGCGTGCACCTGCTGGACGGCGGCGTCAACGAGGCGCTTCTAAACGAGGTCTTCAGCCACGACGGCATCGGTACGATGATCTACTCGAACGAATACCAGCAGATCCGCAGGATCTTCAAAAAGGACGTTCGCGCCGTCATGTCGCTCATCCGGCAATCGGTGCGCAATGAGGAACTCGTCCGCCGCACCCGCACGGAAATCCTCGAGCACCTCGAGGACTATTGGCTGCTCGAGATCGACCGCTCGCCGATCGCCTGCGTGGCGCTCCATCTCTACCCCGAGGAGTCCGCCGGCGAACTCGCGTGCCTCCACGTCAGCAATGCCCATGAGAACCAGGGGCACGGAAAAAAGTTGATGGCCTTTGTGGAGAACCTGGCGCGAGAGAAGGGCGTGAAGACGCTCTTCGCGCTTTCGACGCAGGCCTACAGCTACATCCAGCAGAAGGGCGGGTACCAGCCTGCCGACGCCTCGGCGCTGCCGCCCTCCCGCAGGGCGAAATACGACGCCAGCGGCCGTAACTCCATCGTCCTCCAGAAGCAGCTCCGGGCCTGAAATGCATCCCGCTCAGAACTGGTTCAACCTGGGAGTCGACGGACTGGTCATCCTCGTTTATTTCGTCGGGATTGTCGGCATCGGACTCTATGCCGCCCGGAGAAATACCAGCCTCAAGGATTTCGCTCTCGGCGGCCACTCGATCCCCTGGTGGGCCGTCCTCGCCTCGATCATCGCTGCCGAGACAAGCGCGGTCACATTTCTTGGCGCTCCCGCAGAAGGCTTCAAGACGCGGAGCTACGCCTACGCGCAACTCGCCATCGGGACGATTATCGCCCGCATCATCATCGCCTGGCTCTTCATCGCGCCCTACTACCGCTACAAGGTCGAAAGCATCTACGAGTTCCTCACCCTCCGCTTCGGTGAGCGGACAAAAAACATGGCGAGCGGGATCTTCCTGGCAACCCGTGTGCTCGGCATCGGCGTGCGGCTCTACCTTGGCGGGGTGATTCTCGTCGTCGTTTACAGGTATCTCTTCCCGGGCTCGGAGATCACCATCTGGACGTATTTCTGGGGCATTGTTTTCGTGACGCTTGTGACGACGCTTTACACAGCCGCCGGCGGCATCAAGGCGGTCGTCTGGACCGATCTCATTCAGGCGTGCCTGATGATCGGAGCGATCCTCTTCTCCATCGTTGCGGTCCTCGGGGACATCCCCGGCGGAATGGAGACCGTCCACAAGCAACTCACCGGACAGAACCTCTCGATGTTCCAAACCGGATGGGACGGGGCCAAACCGTTCGGCGAGGCCCTGCGGGGCATGCTCGAAACCGAATACACCATTTTTGCAGCCATCATCGGCATCACCTTCTTCACCATGGCCACGCATGGAACGGATCAGGACATGGTCCAGCGCATGCTCACAGCCGAGAACACTGCCAAATCAAGGCTGTCCCTGATCCTGAGCGGCTTTGCGGACATCCCGATCGTGCTCGCGTTCCTGACGGTCGGCGTGCTGCTCTGGGTGCGCTATCAAATCCACCCCGACCCGTCCCTGCCGGGCGAGGACAACGAGATCTTCGCTCACTACATCGTCAATGAAATGCCTGTCGGGATCCGGGGACTCATTATCGCGGGAGTGTTTGCCACCATGATGGGATCGACCTCCGCGGCGCTGAATGCTCTGGCCACCTCTTTCATCAAGGACTTTTACCAGCCCTATATCCGGCCGTCCGCGACCGACCGCCAATCCGTCACGGCTGCACGGTGGGCGACTTCGATTTTCGGCGTGCTGATGGTCCTGGTGGCAACCGGGGCGGCCTACACCGTGCTGCACACCCATGTGACCATCATCCCCCTGGCGCTCGGCGTGCTCGGGTATAGCTACGGCTCGCTCCTCGGTGTCTTTCTGCTCGGCGTCCTCTCCCGCACCCGCGGGAACGACAAGGCCAACGTCTTTGCCATGCTCCTCGGAATCGTCTCCGTTCTGGTTCTCTGCAAAATCCAGATTCCCCTTTGGGAGACAGTCGACAGCGCCGGAAAGGTTGTGAAGCACACGCTGAATTGCGGATATTTCCTGCCGTCCTGGTGGCCAGCGATCCAGTGGCCGTATTTTGTTTTCATCGGGTGCGTCACGACGCTGGCGGTTGCCGTTTGCTTCCGCTCGACCGGGCCAGGAATGCCCGGCGCGCCGGAGAAGCCCTTGGCCTCTTAATCTCCCGGCCGGTCAAGAAAATATCCGGACCCCGTGATGATTTTTTTCCGCCAATCCACCGGATTTTCCTTGAGCATCAGCGCACGGATTTTTAGTCTCGCCGCACTGGCGGAAGCGGTGAAGTCAGCGTGTGAACAACTTGTGAATAAACAAACCTCCGAGACTTTCTGGAAGCGTCGCAGCTTCCGCACAGCCCAACATCCTCGCGCCGGTGCGGCGGGACGTGAGCTTGCGGAAGTCGCCCGGGACGAAGCGGTCGGGGGTGCAAAGTGAAATCGATGATGAAAGACACAAAAGAGATCTGGGCGGACATTTCGAAGCGGATTCGCGACCGGGTGAGTGCGGACGGGTATGATCGTTGGTTTTCCGGCGTTTCGGCAGCGGTGTGCACGGATGACACGATCACGCTTTGCGTGCCGAATCCGATCCACCAGTTTTTTATCGAGAGCAACTACCTGCCGATCCTGAAGGAATCCATCCGTGAGGTTGTTCCATCGAACACGGCCGTGCATTTTTCTTCCGAGACCCCGGAGAGCGAGGTCGCTCCCCGTCCGGCATCTTCCGCCCGGCCGCACAAGGAAAAGCCACTTTCGACCGCCCCGACGGGGATGAACGTGCGCAACACATTTGACTCGTTTGTCGTGGGAACAAACAACCAGTTTGCCCACTCCGCCGCGCTCGCGGTGGCCAAGGCCCCGGCGAGGACCTACAACCCGTTGTTCATCTACGGAGGCAGCGGGCTCGGGAAGACGCACCTCCTGCAGGCGATCGGGCACCAGGTGATGGCCACGCAGAAGGGCGCCAAGGTCGTCTACCTCTCGAGCGAACAGTTCACGAACGAGTTCATCGACGCGATCCAGCACGGGACGCTGGTGAAGTTCCGGAAAAAATACCGCCACGCCGACGTGCTGATGATCGACGACATCCAGTTTTTTGCCGGCAAGGACCGCTCGCAGGAGGAATTTTTCCACACGTTTAACGCGCTCCACGACGGCCACAAGCAGGTCGTCCTCTCCAGCGATCGTCCGGCCAGCGAGATCGATAAGCTCGAGCAGCGGCTGGTTTCGCGCTTCGAATGGGGAATGACCGCTGAGATCCAGCCCCCCGACGAGGAGACCCGGATTGCGATCCTGCGCAGCAAGGCGGCAGGGCTCAATATCCAGCTCGACGCCTGGGTCATCGAGTTCCTTGCGGACAAGATCCGCAATAACGTCCGGCGGCTGGAAGGTGCGCTCATGCGCGTCGCCTCCTACAAGTCGCTCAGCGACCGCGAGATCACCCGCGAGGTCATCGAAAACCTCCTGCGCGACATCTTCCAGGAACAGGCCCGCAAGTCAGTGACCATCGACCAGATCCAGCGGCGTGTTGCCGAGCACTTCGACGTCCGGCTCGCCGACATGACCAGCAAGCGCCGGCCGGCCAACATTGCGTTCCCCCGTCAGGTTGCCATGTATCTCTCCCGCGAGCTCACCGGGTCCTCACTCAGCGACATCGGTGACGCCTTCGGCGGCAAAGATCACGGCACGGTGATCCATGCCTGCAAGCTTGTGAAAAAGCGGATCGAGGGCGACGAGAAGACGCGCAACGTCGTCTACATGCTCGACAGCCAGCTCCAGCGGTAACCGCCAAACCGGCGGGCAGCTTTTTCGGGGGGGCTTTTGCCCCGGATGTTTTCAAACGCAGGGCCGGGCAGACAAGACCAGCCTCTACCTTCTGCCAGACCGGACGTCGCGCATGTAGGATTCAAGGTCGTGGATCCTGGTCTCGAGCTTGGCGATTGTCTCGCGCGCGACGTTGAGCTGGAGGCGCTTTTCGATGAGCGCGGCTTCGAGGACGCGGATGCGCTGTTGGAGGTTGATTTTGATTCCGCCTTTGGCGGGCTGAACCTCCTGGAGATCGGCGGGAGCCGGCCGGCTGGCCTCCTCGGTGAAAAACGGTGCGCTCCGGAGCGGCATGGACTCGCCGGTGCGGCAGTTGACAACGGTCGTGTCGCGGGTGATCTCCCCGAGGCGGCTGAACTCCATAAGGGCGCCGGAGGTGGTCGGTCCGTAGAGGAGATTATCCGTGACCTCGATCAGCCAATCCATGGCCAGGTCGGGAATCATCGGAGCTTTCGTCCAGACCTCGCGGTCGATAGAGACGGTATCCTGCGGATTGATCTGCGCCGACTGGGCCCAGGAGAGAAGCTGTTCAAAGCGGATCGGCCCGAAGATCTCGCCTTCGTTGTGTTTGCGCAGGTACCAGTTTAACGGATGATCGGTCGGCATAGATGAGGGGTAGGAAACAGCTGGAGTTTGCAAGAGTGGCCGCCGTTTGACAAGATGCATCGGTGTCCACATCACAGTCTTGCCAGCCGGCTGGACTCCGCTAGATTGAACCGGATATTCCCATGAGCCAAACGTTACTCGACAAAGTCTGGGATGCGCACACCGTGCGCACCCTTCCCAACGGATCCACACAGCTGCTGATCGGCACGCACCTCATCCACGAGGTGACAAGCCCTCAAGCGTTCGGCATGCTGAGGGACCTCGGGCTGAAAGTTTTGTATCCGTCCCGGACCTTCGCGACGGTCGACCACATCGTGCCGACCGACGAGCGGGAGGAACCGTTCAAGGACAGCCTCGCCGACGAGATGATCAAGGCCCTCCGGCGCAACTGCGCGGAGTCGGGAGTGAAATTTTTCGACCTTCCGAGTGGTCAGCAGGGGATCGTTCACATTGTCGGTCCCGAGCAGGGAATCACCCAGCCCGGAACCACGATCGCCTGCGGGGATTCGCACACCTCCACGCACGGGGCGTTCGGCGCGATCGCCTTCGGCATCGGAACGAGCCAGGTTCGTGACGTGCTCGCGACGCAGACGATGGCCATCCGGAAGCCGAAAGTCCGGCGGATCAACGTCGACGGAAAACTGTCTCCCGGAGTCTACTCGAAGGACGTCATCCTGCACATCATCCGGTGCCTGGGAGTGAACGGGGGGCTCGGCTTCGCCTACGAGTATGGCGGTTCGACCTTCGACGCCTTTACTCAGGAAGAGCGGATGACCGTCTGCAACATGTCGATCGAGGGCGGAGCCCGCGTGGGCTATGTCAATCCGGACGAAACGACATTTGCCTACCTCAATGGCCGGCCGTATGCCCCGAAGGGGGCGGCATGGGACGAGGCCGTGGTGCGCTGGAAAAATTCCGCCTCCGATGCGGGTGCGGCCTATGACGATGTCGTGAGCTACAACGCGGCGGAGATCGCGCCGACGGTGACCTGGGGAATCAATCCGGGGCAGGCGATCTTCATCGATGAGCGGGTTCCCCGGCTCGACGAGGTGCCGGAGAAAGACCGGGCGACCGCCGAGGAGGCGCTCGCCCACATGCACCTCAAGGCCGGCGAGCCGATCAAAGGCACGAAGGTCGATGTCGCATTTCTCGGCAGCTGCACGAACGGCCGGC
>Ga0209398_1001041_pt1 | contig 15248 bp, 9 predicted proteins | sample AshMeaBigSpring_FD_184125 | JGI IMG/M metagenome (GOLD analysis project Ga0209398, IMG submission 184125) | Groundwater microbial communities from Big Spring, Nevada to study Microbial Dark Matter (Phase II) - Ash Meadows Big Spring (SPAdes)... | ecosystem: Environmental > Aquatic > Deep... | reverse complement strand
TACTATTCATCCTGAAGATGCTGTTAAACAAGCTTCTCGTATTTTGATTCAACATTTGATGATCATTACTGATGAAAACATCACGTTTGATAATAAAGAGGAGAAGAAAGACGATGTAGTTGATGAGCAAGTTTTACAATTACGTAAAGTATTGAAAACACCATTAGAAGATTTAGATCTTTCAGTACGTGCATTTAATTGTTTGAAAGCTGCAAAAATTAATTCTTTAAGCGAATTGGTTCAATACGAACAAGAAGACTTGATGAAGTTTAGAAACTTTGGTCAAAAATCTTTATCTGAAATTGAGCAAGTTTTATTGGAAAGAGGTTTAAGTTTTGGAATGGATTTACAAAAATTAGGATTAGATAATTTAGATAATTAAATATTTTAAAGAGCATTCAATAGTCTTATAGCTTTGAATGCTCTTTTATTTTCTAACAGCTTATAATTCCTGACACGGTATAAGCTAAAAAATTAAAGTCATGCGTCACGGAGACAAAATCAACAATTTAGGTCGTAAAAAGGCACACAGAGAAGCCCTGTTAAGCAACCTAGCTAGTCAATTAATTACGCATAAGCGTATAGTTACTACTTTGGCGAAAGCGAAAGCTTTACGTACTTATGTAGAACCTTTGTTAACTAAAACAAAGAAAGTAGATAGCAAAGAAGTAATTATGCACCAACATAGAGTGGTATTCTCTTACTTACAAAATAAGTTAGCAGTTAAAGAATTATTTACCGTAGTTGCTCCAAAAATCGCTTCTCGTCCAGGTGGATATACTAGAATTATAAAGTTAGGTATTCGTCCAGGTGATAATGCAGAAAAAGCAATGATTGAATTAGTAGACTTCAATGATATCTATGGTAAAACTGTAGAAACTGCTGCAGAACCAGCTAAGAAAACTCGTCGTGGTCGTGCTAAGAAAGTTGAAACAATTGAAGCTACTGCATCAGAAGCAACTGTTGTTGAAGAAACTACTGCAACAACTACAGAAGAGAAATCAGCAGAATAATTTAAATTTCAGTTATACAAAAAGAGGTTACTTTACAAAAAGTAACCTCTTTTTTATTGTGGCTTTTCAAGAATAGTAAAATTTCGAATACTCGTATTTCCATCTGCATCAATAATTTTAGTAGTATGTTTACCTACGGTAGGATTGATTGCCATTTGATGAAAGTTGGATGTTTTGCCTAAATAGTTTTCGTCTAAATGCCAATACAAAACAGCATTTTTGTTTTTATGCGTTGCTGTAAAAATGGTTTTACCTTTTAAACCACTAGCTTCAAAAGGAATATAAATAATTGCATTTTGTTCCGGATAAATAATATCTATCATTTTAGATGCATCTACTAAACAGCCTGATTTAAATGGTGGTAAAGGAACAAAGGAGGGATTTTTTTGAGCATAATAATATTCTACAGTAGGTGGTAAAATAAACCAAGATTGTTGTTTGATGTTAAATACATCTTCACATAATTCATTTACCCGAAATTTACCTGTTTTGTCGATAGTAATTTTTTTACAATATGGACAAATATTGCTTTTTTCAGCAGACGGCGAAACCATAATTGTGTCTACATTAGTACAATCTACTGATGCTTTATAACCAGATTGTTTACAAGTTGGTAAGTATTGAAACGAAAGTGAAGGTTTTTGAAACCATTCTGAATTTGGTAGTAAACGAAAAATATCAAATAAAATAGGAGCAGCTGTTTGTATGCCTGTAAGTGCAGGGCTACCTTCTCCTGATGTATTTCCTACCCAAACAACAGTACAATATCTTGGCGTTAAGCCAATTGCCCAAGCATCTCTATTGCCAAAACTAGTACCTGTTTTCCATGCTATTTTTTTTGCCGAAGAAAATGAACTCCAAAGTCCTTCTTCTCCAGGACGCATTACTTCATTCATCGTATTTAACATGTGCCAAATAGCCGAATAATCGATCAAAGGCGTAATTTTTTTTCTTTTTTGAGGAGAGGATGAAACAACGTATTGTGGCATTTTCCAGTCAGATGTTAGCCACATTTCTTTATTAATAGTTTGATGATTATAAACTCTTGCAATACTACTATACACACCTGCAAGTTCGAATGGATTTATTTCGCATCCACCTAAAATTAAACTCATTCCATAAAAATCTGCTGGATGTTGCAACGAGGTAAATCCCATCTGTTTAAGTAAACTATAAAATCGCTGATACTTATACTGTTGTAACATGCGTACAGCTGGTATATTTAAACTTCTGCTAATTGCAAGATTTGCAGGAACAGCACCATCATAAGTAAGCTCATAGTTTTGTGGTGTATAACCACCAATATTGGTTGGAATATCTAATACCAATTGTTGGGGTAGTATACTTCCTTCTGATAATAAAGCAGCATATACCAAAGGTTTTAGGGTACTTCCTGGACTACGCACCGCACTTAAAACATCAACATGTTGCTCGTAGTTAGATGTATTTGAGTTGTAAATATTGCCTACATAAGCTATAATATTTCCAGAATTAACTTCCATCACCATGGCTGCAACATTATTAATTTGATTTCCTTTTAAATGTTGATGGTGTTGTTTGGTAATATCTATTACTTGTTGTTGCAACTGCCGAATAATGGTTGTTTGTGCATAAGTAGAATTACTTTTTGTTGATTTATTTTCTGAATTTTCTCTTTTATACCTACTTAATAAGTGTGGTACAAGTTCAGGTAAAGGTTTGGGCTTATTGGGCAAAGGCTCAGCTTTTGCTAACGTAGCAGTAGCAGAATCAATTTCTTGTTCCTTCAACAGCTTATCAATAAGTGCATTTCTTTTTCTTAATAAAATGGTACTGTTTTTTCCAGGATGTACTAAAGATGGTGCATTGGGCAAAACAGCTAAAGCTGCCATTTCGCCCCAAGATAATTGGCTGGGAGCTCTACCAAAATAACGCCAAGCAGCCGCATCTAATCCTACTACATTGCCTCCAAATGGGGCATTTGCTGCATACAAAGCTAAAATTGATTTTTTTCTATAACTACACTCTAATCTTGTAGCGAGCAATATTTCGATACATTTATTTACAATGGTTCTTTTTTTATTTTGTTTGAATAAACGTACTACTTGCATTGAAATAGTACTGCCTCCACTTACTGTTTTTTTACTTTTACTGTTTTGAAATATAGCTCTTAATAATGCAAAAATATCAACACCCCAATGATAATAAAACCGTTGATCTTCGAAAGTAGTAATACACTTTTCAAATTTTTCTGGCACTTTTTCTGTATTTGGAAAACGCCATTGACCATCATCAGCAATAGCAGCACTCAGCACATTGCCTTGATGATCTGTTAGCACATAACTTGTAGGATTATTGAATAATGTATTTGGTAATGATGCATAATATCCTATTACAGCCACTATACAAATGGTTGTAATTATTTTATGTTGTAAAATTTTATTTTGTAGCTTTTTTAAAAAATGCATCGAATGTGTTTTAAAATTAAGGGATGCATTTTTATTCTGTTACTTCTACCCATTCACCATTGATTCCTGCACTAATGTTTTGATCGTACATTGCTTCTATATAAACGCCTGGCCAGTAAAATTTACCCAAATAAGCTGCATTTAATTGAACATAATACGTTAATGTTTCACTCGGTGCAATGTTGAAATAATGATACACTCTATCATCTTTAATATCCATATAGTTGTATGTAGACGATTTAAAACTACCTTCATTATTATACATTCTTGTATTAATAATTTCCCATCCACTTGGAAACAATTGTGATAAAGCCATTTGTGTATAGTTGCCTCTAAAGCCTGGATTTTTTACAGTAACTTTTGCAACAAAATCTGTTCCCTGTTTAATAGATTGTATGCTAATAGGAGAACCTGTTGTAGTGAAAAATTGTGTATTGAGTAATAATATCGAAGGACTGTTTTTATAAGCAATAGGAGCAGTACCAACAGGTTTTCCTTCGTTAATTATTCTTACAAATACAACTTTATTGCCTTTGTTAGTAATGCTGATATTGGCTTTGTTGTTTTGCCAAATAACATCATTTTGAGTAATGGCTTGTTTGCTATTGATACTAATGTTTTTTCCATTGATGTTTCCACTAACTTGAATATCAGAGTTGTTGTTTTCTGTTCCAACAAATTTGGCTATAGCAATTAAAGCGTAAGCAGTTGTTTGTGTGCTATACCATGTTTCTTGAGCTAGTTTGGCAGCCATGTTTTTTAATAAAAAGGTAGCCTCTGCTTTTCTGTTCATTATGGTAAGCGTTTCAAGTACCATTGCTTCGTCTCTTAAACTACTACCAAATGTATTTCCGGGAGAAGATGGCTCTTTGAAGGCTTTTGGTAAGCCACTAATTAATGAAAATGCTGTTTGTTGTTGACCAGCTAAATAATAAGCAGCAGCTAATCGCCATTTACCTTCAGCGGTTAAAAATTTGTATTCTTTCAAGCGATTCATTGCTCCCAATTCTGCCGATTTATTTAACGCCAATAAGTATAAACGATAAGCTTGTATTAAATCATTTCCATAAGTTGGAGCTGAAGAAACATTCCAATTGACTGCTTTATTTTTTTGATATTGTTTCCATTGTTGCAACATATTTGTAGGAACGATATAGCCTTTATCTGCCGCTTCAATTAAAAAATGGCCAGCATAATTTGTTCCCCATTCATCACTTGCTTCAATGCCTGGCCAATAACTAAAACCACCATCTGCTTGCTGAAAGTTTTGAATTTTAATGATTGCAGATTTGATATTGAGTTGTATGTTTCTTTTTCTTTCATCTGTAAGTTCTACCAAATTACCTAGCATCAATTGACTAAATACAGCAGATGTTGTTTGCTCGATACAGCCATGTGGATATTGAATTAAATAGTTTAATCGTTTTTGTAAATTAATTGGAGGAATAGCTGCAATTTCTATAATTGCACGGCTATTCATTGCATCGCCAATTTTTAAAGTAGTAGTTGAAAAAGATTGGTTAGGCTGTAAAACAGATTCTGTAACTTGGGTGATTGAAGGGTTGGGATTTCTAATATCAATTTCTGTTGTTGCTACTGCTTTTTCATTTCCGCCAGCAGCAGTAACTTTTATTGTTCCAATACCTGTATTGTTTTTTACAGTAGCTTGTAAGTAAACAGTTTGTTCGCCAATTGTATTAAAATTTACCAGTTGTTCGCCTTCAACTACTATAAATGGATTGGATTGAATAGATAACCGAACAGTTTTTATTTTTTTATCGCTATTAAAAATGGTAACAGGAATTCGAATATTTTCTGTTGGTGCTAGTACTCGTGGAAGTGTGGTAAGCAGCATCAATGGTTTTTTTACCGCCACCGATTTTTCAGCCATTCCATAATTCCCTTTTCCTGCAGCTACTACCATTGCTTTAATGCTACCCATATAAGCAGGTAATGTAAATGAATGGGTTTGACTACTACCATTGCTAGTAAAAGGACCTAAAAACTGAACCACAGGTTTAAATCTGTTCGCTTTTCTAGTTTTAGCAGCGTTTGCTTCGGCATCGCCACCAATGGTTAAAATACGATCTAAACCACCGCTCCAAGCTCCAATTACATAATCATATACATCCCAAGTTTTTACACCAAGTCCTTCTTTGCTATAAAATTCTTGGTGAGGATTAGGGGTTTTAAAACGTGTTAGATCAAGTAATCCTTCATCTACCAAGGCAATTACGTAAGTCATTTCTTTTCTATTCGCTTCACTAACGGTAATGGTGTTTTTTTGTTCTGCCTGAATACTTGATGGCATTTGAATAATGGGCTGTAAAATGGTGGTTTTGTCTTCTACCAAAATAGGTGTAATGCCATACATTCTAATGGGTAAGTCATTTATTGTTTGTGCATGTGGTTGTAACAAACTTACCGAAACATATACATTTGGACACATTTCTTTTTCAATTGTAAAGCTATATTTAGTTTGTCCTTCGTTAGTGTTTATCCAAAAATGTTTGAGCACTTTACTGCCTGTTTCAATGGTAATTAATGCACGACCTTGTTTGCTTGTAGGAATGGTAATGGTTGCTTTATCACCAACTTGGTATTTTTCTTTATCGGCATTAAAAGATAGCATAGTTGCATTCGAAGCATCTTCATTACTACCACGACTTCTCCAATCATCATTATCTACATAAAATGTTTTTCCTGTAGTATGCCCACTTTTTACATCTTTCACCAAAACCAAATATCTTCCCCATTCTTCTGTTTTAAAAAATGGTGAAAAAGTAGCTTTTCCATTTTGTGTGGAGATGGTTTCTTTTTGAATTAATTTATTGTATTTGTCCTGTGTAAAATTGCTTAAACCTTCGGCTGAATTATCCCACCACCAACGCCATTGAATTTTGTATAATTCTACTTCAAGTTCTGTGTTTTGTGCAATTGGTTGTCCATCGGTATTTACATTTACCAAATTAAATTGATGTTTTTTTCCACTTAATAAATAGCCCCAATTGTTTTATCTTCTGGAATTTGTATGCCTGCATAAGAACGATAAGGATGATAGTCGAATGATACATTATCAATGCTAAAATTTCCACCAGGTTCGAAAACCTTCACTACCAAATTCGCCAAAAGCATACCAGGAGCTTGAGTGCTAATACCAAAAGCAGGATTGATGCTAGCAATACCTTCTTGATTTAATGTACCATCAAAAATGGTTTTGTTTTGTTCAGAAAATTGAATGGTTGGGTTATCAAACTCGTAAGCAGTATATTTATTAAACGTTGTTTTCTTTTTATACAATTGAGCATCTACTCTAGCTTTTAAGTTTTGTGCTGTTGCTCCAAACAACCATTTGGCCGAAAGAATGCCATTGTTGTTTGTATGCACACCCAAAGTAGTGGCATTGCCAAAGTTTAAATTGATTCTTAAACGATTTGGAATTACCGTTTCTATCTTAATTCTTTTTTCGAAACTAGCACCCCCAATTGTAACCTTACACAGCCAATTACCTGTTGGGGCTTCAGTATCAGTAACTGTTTTAAATACGTTGAAGCCATTGCTGGCATTGGGTTGTACAATCTTTTTATATAGCTGTCCTTTGGGTGAAATTAATTGCATTTCAATAGGGTGTTCTTTAGGAAGTTGTTGGTTTTTATCTTCAATTATGCAGCTTAAAAACAAACTATCACCTGGTCGCCAAACGCCTCTTTCTCCAAAAATAAATCCCTTAATACCATCTTTAATATAAGTGCCGCCTACATCAAATTTCGATACCATTAATGAGCTGCCTTCATCTAGTTTTAAATAGCTTTTTTCTAATGCATGTTTAGCAATTAATAAGTAAGGCTTTCTTTTAAAATCAATAATGGCAATTCCTTCAGTATTGGTTACAGATTTTCCAACAACCTGTTGTTGAAAATCTACTACTTGCAGTTCTACGTTCGATAAGGGTTCTGTTGTAACAAGATTGTTGGCGGCAACAAACAATGTATTTCCAGTACCTCGTTTAGCGGTTAAACCAATATTGGTAGATAGAATATTTCTGCTTGCAAAACGTTGTTTATTGTAATATGCTTTATTGCAAGGATTGTCTTTCTGTTCCCAATTGTAACCGTAAGGATAATAATCGTTGTAACGATTCCAAAATGCATCGTCTTCATCTAGCTGTTCATCGCTATAGTAATCATCTGCTTCTGTTTCATCTTTGTTTTCGGAAGTATTATTTTCGGTACATGCATACACAGAATATTCGGGTCTAAATACAATAGAAACCCTATACATAGCACCAGGTTCTGCTCTAATATATTTATCTAAGTCTAACGAGAATCTATTTTTTTTATGCAGGTTTATCGATTTGTCTGTATCTAGTTGAATGGTAGCTTGTACCAATGGTTTAGCCACTCTTCTAAGCTCATTTTCACCATCTATACTATTCGATTGTAGAAACTGAGCAATATTGTTTTCGTAAATTTTAATAACCGATACGTCTACTGCTTTTAAGTTGGTAGCTTCGAATGGCAATACAATTTTACCTGTGCTATTAGGTAGAATAACACCCTTACCCTGAATGTTTACGGTAGGTAATCTGTTTTCGAAGAAAATATTTGCAGTAAAATTTTTTTCTAATTTTTTATTGGCAAAATTTTTAACCCCTTCATATATAGATGCGGTAAAGTTTCCATCTAAATTATTGTTGCTATACACTTTTACTTCGCTACCAAGAATGGTATAACTAAGCGATTCTTGATTGCTAATACTAATTAATCCATCTAAAGATTGAGCAATGGCAAGCGGTTCGCTAAATTGCACCAAAGTGTATTGCTCGTTGTCTTGTATTGCTTTTGCACCTAACACTTTAAAAACAACTTTTTCAGGAATGGAAATGTTTTCTGTTCCTTGCTTGTCAATTTGTAAAGCATTGCCATTATAAGTAAGTTTAAGTGTTTGTTCAGAAGTTATTTTTTGAATATTCTGAATTATAAAACCATGTGTTTTGTCACCTTCGTTGTGTTGCCAAAGAATAGATAATGATTGCGATGAGCAACTTGCTGTAAGTATTTTTTCAACCGATTTGCTTTCTTCTACATCGGCTGTCTTTATTTCGCCGGTTAGCGTCATGTGTGTTGCATTATCTGTTTTTAAACCAAATGTTTCTACCGAAAAAGAAGGTTTAATAGTTTGAATGTTGAACTTAAAATTTTTGTATTTATCGGGCACATTTAATACTTCGTTTAACTTAAATTTCACTTCATACAATACATCTTTTTCTAAATCTGTATCGGGTTTAAATTCTATGGTTCTAGCATCTATCCAATATGTTTTGCCTTTTACCGATGGTGAAAAACTAAATAATGTTTCTGCAATTGGTTCTTGCAAAGTATGCGTTACAGATGCATCTGTAGCAAGCTGAATACGAATGTTACTTTTTTTAGAAACAGTGCCAGATGTATATGCTTCTATATACTTGCTATATGCAGGATCAATTACAATGTATTTGTTTTTTGAAGTGCAAGCTTGCAACAAAAGTGCAAGTGCACAAAAGCAATAAACAAAGAATAGATTTTGTTGGGTGAAACGGGTTGGCATAACAGATGAATTGGAGGTAAGTATGGTTGAATTTCAGATGGGTAAATTATGAAATTATATACAAAAAAATATTGTATGATTGAATTAAATTTGAAAGTTCATTTTCGTGTTCATTTTTTTATATTACAAATTATGTTATATGCCTATACGAATGGTAGATGATCCAAACGATCAGGAAGATAATAGCAATCAAGATAATGGTGGAGGTGGAAGAGGTGGTTTTGGTGGTGGCGGAAATATATTGTTTCAACTATTGCCAATGCTCATTAATTTAATATTTAGACAACCACTATTGTTGATACCAGTTTTGTTGTTGGGTGGAATTATGTTTTTGAAAAATGGATGTTCTTCTAACAGTCATTCAGGTGGTAACTTATCTGAGCAATTGTCTACAGGTGGAATTTTAGATCCGAAAGAATTTGAAAAAGCAGATGTGTACGAAGCCTTAGATGCTAGTAAAAACGAGTTGCCCGAATATGTTTCGTTGCTAAAATTTGCTCCACAACGTTTAAATCAAGGGCAACAAGGCAGTTGTGTTGCATGGAGTAGTAGCTATGCGGCTCGTACCATTGTAGAGGCAGCAAGTAAAGGAATAAACCCTAATGAAACTGCCTTTAGTCCATCATTTTTATACAATCAAATTAAATTCGATGGTTGCCAGGGAAGTTATATTATTAGGGCTATGCAAAGCCTTACACAAGTAGGTTCTGTACCTTTTAACGCATTTCCTTACGATGATAAAGATTGTGATAAAACACCCAATAATCAATTAATTGATATTGCATCTGCTTACAAATTACAAGGTTTTACCCGATTAACAACCAATGAAAGTACAAGAGGTATAGATTTAAGAGCCATTAAAGAACATTTGGCAAAAGATGTACCTGTTGTAATTGGTATGATGGTAGGTGGAAGTTTTATGCAAAATATGGCTGGTAAAGAAGTGTGGCATCCTACAGATGACGATTATACACAAATGGGCTTTGGTGGTCATGCTATGTGTGTGATTGGATATGATGATAGAAAAGAAGGCGGTGTGTTTGAAATTATGAATAGTTGGGGAAATGAATGGGGAATAAATGGAGTTGCTTTTGTACGCTACAACGATTTTAAACGTTTTGTACGTGAAGCATACGGACTAAATCCGATGCCTAAATCTGGTGATGCTATTGCTAAAAACTTAGCTTGCAGTTTTGGATTGGTAGATGCTACTTCGAAAGCATATATTCCTTTGCAATACAATAACAGCAATGTGTTTACCACAAAACAGCCGATAGCAAAAGGAACCACTTTTAAAATGGAAGTAAAAAATAGTACAGAATGTTATGTATATATTTTGGGAAAAGAAACTGATGGTAGCAGTTATGTTTTGTTTCCTTATCCGAGAAAAGATGATGCTACTAAAACAAAGTTTTCTCCTTATTGTGGCATCACTGGTTATCGATTATTTCCTAGAGGAATGAGTATGCAAGCCGATGATATTGGAACGAAAGATTACATAGCAATTATTACAAGTAAAACACCACTATCGGTATTTGAGTTGAATGATGCTGTAAATGCCAATAAAGCCCAAGGTTTTGAAAAAGCAGTAAACAAAGCAATAAAACGATTGCAAGTAAATGATATTCAATTTGAGGCAAATGCAAATGGAACAATTACTTTTGAAACCACAGTAGGCGATAAAAATATGGTAGCTTGTATTATTGAAATAGAAAAACAATAATTTTAAGTACTTTGCTGTAATAACTTCTTTATCAAAAATATGCTTGCCATGAATGCTGTTTTTCATCAATTCAAACAAAAAATAACACATCCTTTAAAATACAAACTTTTCTTATTTACAAAGTTACCGATGGCGTTTATAGCAGGGCTGCAATTAACTACCCTAGAAGAGCAACAAGCAGTTGTATCGGTTCAGTATAAATGGCTCAATCAAAATCCATTTCAGTCAATTTACTTTGCTGTACTCAGTATGGCTGCTGAATTAAGTACAGGTATTTTAGCATTTGGTCACATCTATCAACAACAACCATCTGTAAGTATGTTGGTAGTAAATTGTACAGGTAGTTTTCATAAAAAAGCAGTTGGAAAAATTACTTTTGTTTGTAATGATGGAAAAATGATTGAAAATGCCATTCTTCAAGCAAAACAAACGGGTGAAGGCGTAACCATTAACTGCACTTCTACAGGAACAAACGAAAAAGGTGAAGCTGTTGCAACCTTTGTTTTTACGTGGAGTTTTAGAGCGAAATCGTTAGCATAATTGATAAGGTAAAAAGTAACAAAAGTAGCCAAGTACCTTTCTTTGCAGGTTTAGTTTTGTGTAATAATTAATGGTTGATTTAAAACAACAGAAGATGAAACACGAAATAGAAACCCAATGGATGGGAGCCATGCAATTTAATGCATTGGTAAATGGACATACCATTGTAATGGATGCTCCTGAAAGGGCAGGAGGCAACGATGCAGGATCAATACCAAAACCATTTGTACTTACTGCCTTATCTGGCTGTTCAGGTATGGATGTGGTGGCACTATTAAGAAAAAATAATCAACAAGTACAAGAGCTGAATATAATTGTAAGCGGAGAACTTAGTAAAACTGCACCAATTACCTATACAAGTATTCACATGGAATATCAATTTATGGGTGATGCGGCAAATGAAACAGCTGCCGTACAAGCAGTACAAGATTCACAAGAAAAATATTGTGGTGTTAGTTATCTACTTAAAAAAGCACTTCCTATTACTTGGGAAATCGTATATAATGGTGTGGTTGTGTTTAGTAATGCAATAGGAGAGAATGTAATGGTTTAGTTGTATTCAACCAGTATACACCTTAATCTTCTTAAATCATTGCTATGTACTTGATAGTGATGTAAAAAGATTTGATGTAAGAAAGTTTCTAATTTATTGCATACAATCATTTAGAAAGTAAATCGAACACATTTCATTTTTTTTACTGCTTCATTTTTAGAACTTACAGTTGTTCTAAGTGAAGCAGATAATTCGAAACCACCTCTCATTTGAGAAGCAGATTTTAGTTGCGATACATTTACATCATAACTAAGCCCTAATGTTAATCGATAATAATCGAGTTTTATAACAGGAACAATTGCATCTCTCAGTCTATAAAAAGAGCCTAAATACAATGTAAATTTATCATTTGTTTCACTCGTAAAATCTTCTTTTAAATCCATGCCATAATAACCACCAAACACAGTGTTTGTATGTGGTCCTTGATTGATGTGGTCAAAAAATAGAATCAATCTATTTACATCAGAAATAGCAGTTGATAGCCCACCATTAAAGGTGAATTTACGTTGAAGAACAGTAGATTCATTATTGGTAAAATAAGCAATACGTGGTTTATTAAAATGAAATAATCCCACACCTACATACATGTCTGTATTATCGCTTAAACTCATGCCATAAGTAATACCTGTAGAAAGATCCCAAAAGTTAAAACTAGTTCTATTAAATGTTTGTTGCGTAACATTATTAGGGTTAAATGTTCCAAAAATATATTGATCGTCAAACTGCATTTTAGTTATATCAAATTGGCTAGAGGTATAACTTGGCATAAACGCTAATGATAAGTAACTACCATAATCTTCATTCAACGATTTATGATAGTTAATCACAGGCATTAACTGGGTTCTTTTTAATTGTATGTCACCTGCTTGATCTAATGTGGCTTGAAGACCAAGCGTAACATAATCGTTGCTTTCACCTACTTTAAATCTATTTTCTACACTTAAGCCAGATGTTTGATAAGGTACAGTAACACTTTGCCATTGATTTTTAAAAATACCTGCTACTCTTAAATCTCCATCAAAAATACCTGCTAATGCAGGATTTCTTAATAATGGTTTTTCATAAAACTGAGAGAAAGAAAAATCTTGTGCATGACAATGATTAAAGTACAGTTGAAAAAAAACTGCTAATGCGGATATACTTATATATTGAATGAATCTCATGTTGATAATCTATTTTATGATTGACACATTACCCTTATAGGTATAGGTTACATTGTTTTCACAAACTACTTCACAAGTATATATATACACATCTGGTGAGGCTACTATACCTTTAATTTTTCCATCCCATCCTTGAGAAGAATTATTGGGAAGAATATTTCCTCTTTCAAAAACTACTTGCCCCCATCTGTTAAATACTCTAAAACTTTTGATTGATTTTATACCAGTACCTCTTACCATAAAAATGTCGTTAATGCCATCGTTGTCTGGCGTAAATGTATTAGGGATAAATACTTGTGTATTCTCACAGAAAACCTTGATGCAAATAGTATCCTTACTTGCACATTTATATACATTGGCACCAGTTAAAGTATAGCAGATATCATTTTTTACAGTAGCTACAGGTAAAGCACAATCATCACAACTTATATTGATGCTTGGTGTCCATCGCCATGAGGTTAAAGGGCCATTGGTAGTTGTATAGTTCAGTGGTAAAAGTGTACCTGTTGCTAATGTTTTATCATTCTCCAATTGTATTACAGGATATTCTCCAACTGCTACTGTTACATAACCTGTATCTTGAAAACAATTATCGCTATCAAAACCAATTACACGATAACGTGTAGTTGATGTTGGTGTAGCTACTGTAAACTGGCTTGTTGTATTGCTTAACGTATTTGCAGGAGACCAAACATAAGTTGTTGCACCACTAACGCTTAATGCAGCTGTTTGACCAATACAAATGGTATCGTTTGGAGAAACAGTAACAGTAATTGGTTGTGCTACTTTAATTACAACAGTATCAATTGCTGTACATCCAAAATTATTGGTACCAGTAACAATGTATTGAGTTGTGGTTAGTGGCTTAGCTATAGGATTAGTACATGTTGTACAAGACAAACTTCCATCTAATGGAAACCAACTGTAAGCAGTGGTACCTGTTGCAGTTAATTGCTTGCTTTGCCCTTTACAAATGGTAGCATCTGCTGAGGCAGTAATAGTAGGACTTTGATTAATGGTAATTGTTTTTGTAACCGTATCTTGACAACCATATAACGTACCAACTATTAATGTTGCAGTGTAAGTACCTGTATTTAAATAAAAGTTAGTTACAGGCGAACCAGTAAGAACAACACCATTGGTAAACGACCAATTAATAATACTCACTGTATCTGCAGAAACATATTGAGCATCAAACTGTACAGGTCTATTGATACAAGCTGTTGCAGCTGTATTAATATTTGCAGATGGTGTAGTGTTTACTTTTACAAAAATATTTCTTGTAATCGTATCACTACAGCCGGATGCACTGGTAATAATTAATTGTATCTGCCAATTATTAGATGCAGTGTAATTTTTAATAGGATTTTGTAAGGTGCTAAAAGTGCCATCTCCAAAACTCCAACGCCAGCTTACAATCGGTAAATATTTTCTAGAAGTATCTGTAAATTGTACGCTCGTATTGCCACAAGTTAATAATGATGCATGTCTAAAGCCAGCTTTCAAATAATCTACCCGAATGGTATCTACACCTTTTATTAAAACAGAACAATTGTTTAAACTATTCGTTAGCAGCGTAGCAGTGGGTACATACAAGCCTGATTGTTTATACACATGATAAATAACGGGAGTATTTGTAGTTATAAATGTACCATCACCTAAGTTCCATCGAATACTATCTGTATTTTGAACAGTTGCTTCTAAGCGAACAGGTGTATTGCCACATATAAAACCATTGTCGTAAGTAATACTACCTGATGGTCCTCTTACAACTATATTCTTTGCGTATTCGTACGTACAACCTGTTGGATGTTTTGCACTCATGGTTACATTATAAGTACCTACCTGTGTAAATATTCTTGTTACTACATTTCCTGTATCGTTTATTCCTGGTGCAAAGTTCCAAGTTGTTAAACTTGATGGAAGTGATTGATTGGTAAATATTGCCGTAAAAGGAACACAATTACTTATGCTATCTGTTACTGTAAACAATCCTGGAAGTTTGGCAACTATTGAAATAGGTCTTACTATACTATCTGTACATACCAAACCGCTATTGTATTGTCTAATAGCCGTTAATTGTACATTGTATATACCTGCATTTAAAAATGCATGCACAGGATTGGTGTTTGATGATGTGTAACTGTCTTTAAAATTCCACAGTAAAGAAGTAACAGCGTCACTTTGATTGGTGAATCGAATCGTATCGCCAATACATGCTTG
>Ga0209398_1001040_pt1 | contig 15254 bp, 13 predicted proteins | sample AshMeaBigSpring_FD_184125 | JGI IMG/M metagenome (GOLD analysis project Ga0209398, IMG submission 184125) | Groundwater microbial communities from Big Spring, Nevada to study Microbial Dark Matter (Phase II) - Ash Meadows Big Spring (SPAdes)... | ecosystem: Environmental > Aquatic > Deep... | reverse complement strand
TCCCGATGAGAAGGCCGTGAGCGCAATCGCCTTTCTCAAGGCAGCTGTTGCCTATTACAAAATCCTTGGTGTCATACCAAAGGTCATTAACAATGACTCTTTGGTATTCCGTCCTGAATTTATCAAGGCATTGACTGCATTTGATCAATTCAGGGTCTTCAAAGGCCCCATGCGTCAGCATCCGGGGCCTTTGGTATCAGCGTAACGCGGGTCATGACCGACAACGGCTCGTCTTACAGGGCAAAAGAATGTGCAGAAGCGTGCAAAGCGTTTGGAATCAAACACATCTATACCAAACCTTATACCAAAGGTCATTAACAATGACTCTTTGGTATTCCGTCCTGAATTTATCAAGCCATTGACTGCATTTGATAAATTCAGGGTCTTCAAAGGCCCCATGCGTCAGCATCCGGGGCCTTTGGTATTACACGCCGAAGACCAACGGTAAAGCCGAACGCTTCATCAAGACAGCCTTGACGGAATGGGCCTATGCCAGAGCTTATCCTTCATCAGAAATCCGCAAAGCCAATCTACCGCAATGGACACACATGTATAATTGGCATCGCCATCACGGTGGTCTAAAATTAAAAACGCCTATCAGTCGCCTTGATCTAAACCGGGACAACGTATTGAGGCTCCACACCTAGAGCAATTCCAGCGAAAGTGGGAACCGGTTTCGCGTCCGGAATTGCTTTAAAACAAAGAGATAGAGCGTTTCCGGTGACTCGATCTTCGATGGAAACGCTCTAGAGCAATTCCAGCGAAAGCATGTCCCCGCGAAGGCGGGGATGGGAACCGGTTTCGCGTCCGGAATTGCGTAAAAACGTGAGAGTAGAGCGTACCAGGTGACTCGATCTTCGATGGAAACGCTCTAGAGCATTTTCAGCGAATTTGCATTCACTTCATTCGCTCTATCTTCTTGTTTTATAGCAGTTTCGCTTCGCGGACCTACGGTTCTTCACGCGAACCGGTATCAACGATGCTTGAAAATGCTCTAAAAAACCCTTTCATGTTTACGGATCAGAAAGCATGGTCAGAGGCTCGGCTTGAACCTCGATCCTGTGCGTTGACTTTAGCGCCCCGCTGGACGTAGCCTTCTCCACCGGGGTGATAAAATCCCCCTATTGTCAGAACAAGGGTAGTGCATCATGGGGATTCGCGTCACCGGCAAGAATATCGATCTGGGCGATGTGCTGCGCGCGCAGGCCGAAACCCGGCTCAACGAGGTCGTGCGCAAATATGTCGATGCGCAGTATTCCGGGGCTGTCACCGTTGCAAAGGACGGGGTGGGGTTCAAAACCGAATGCTCCGTTACCTTCGATCACGGCCCCGCCATGCATGTGACGGGGGAGGCGGGGGATGCCTATCAGAGCCTCGGCATCGCCATGGAGCGCATTGCCAAATTGCTGCGCCGCTTCAAGCGCAAGCGCAACAGCCATGGAACGGACAAGGTGAGCGCGGCGGATTTCGCGTCCTTCCGGGCCGATTTTTCCGCCAGTGCCACGGATGATGACGAGGATGACATTATCGAAACCACCGGTGCCGGTGCGGCGCTTGTGGCAGAACCCGTCTCGCAGGCGCCGCTCCACACCACCACAACGGCGGTGGCCGCCTTTGAAGCGAGCGATGCGCCGGTGCTGGTGTTCAGAAATCGCGGCACCGAGCGGATCAATGTTCTCTACCGCCGCAAGGATGGCCATTTCGGCTGGGTTGATATTGGCTAGGCTTGCGATTATGGAGATGCGAAGGCTTTGAAATCTGATGCTGCAAACACGCAGAATCATGATTGCGGCATGGTCTTTGCCAAGTGCTTTTGTCTTCCAAGTGTCTTTGTCTTCACAATGTTCCTTCGGGCAGGAAAACGCATTGATGGGCCTCTCCAGCTTTCTTATGCCCGGATCGATGATCATTGGCCTCAAGGCCAATAATAAAAAGCAGCTTTTGCAGGATCTTGCAGGCCCTGCATCCCGGCTCAGCGGGCTTGATGAGCGCGTGGTGTTCGAAGCCTTGCTCCAGCGCGAGCGGCTTGGCTCCACCGGCATCGGCCAGGGGGTTGCCGTGCCGCATGGCCGCCTTGCCGGGCTGGCGCATCTCACCGGGCTTTTTGCCCGCCTCGCCCGCCCCATCGCCTTTGACGCGGTGGATGGTGAACCGGTTGATCTCATCTTCGTGCTTCTGGCGCCTGAAGCGGCGGGGGCTGATCATTTGCAGGCGCTTTCACGCATTGCCCGGTTGTTTCGCAGCGGTAATGTCGCACAAAAGCTGCGCCAGACGGATGATGTCACAGCGCTTTATGCCATCCTCACGGCGGATGCCTCCCCGCGCGCTGCGTGATGGCGCGTCAAAAGCACTTGATTATGCTGATAAAACCCTGCAACTTACAGTCACTGCATCAGGCAGCTTATACCAAAGGCCCTGGATGCTGACGCATGGGGCCTTTGAAGACCCTGAATTTATCAAATGCAGTCAATGGCTTGATAAATTCAGGACGGAATACCAAAGAGTCATTGTTAATGACCTTTGGTATTATCCATAGCCAGCAGCATATGGCTTGAGGCCACATTCCCGTAAAACGAAGAAAGGCTGGATCTATGTTGAAAGAATTCAAGGATTTCGCACTCAAGGGCAATGTTGTCGACCTTGCAATCGGTGTGATCATCGGCGCTGCCTTCGGCAAGATCGTCGATTCCATGGTCGGTGATCTTTTCATGCCCATCATCGGGGCCCTGACCGGGGGGTTGAGCTTCGAGAATTATTTTCTCGGCCTTTCCAAAACCGTCACGGCGTCAAACCTGCCGGATGCGGTGAAGCAGGGCGCTGTGCTCGCTTATGGAAAATTCATCACCATCGCCATCAATTTTGTGCTGATCGCCTGGGTTTTGTTCATGATCGTCAAGGCGATGAACAATCTCAAAAAGGCGGAAGCCGCCGCCCCCGCCGCCCCGCCCGAGCCTTCGGCGGAAGAAAAACTCCTCACCGAAATCCGCGACCTTCTGAAAAAATAGGCCCGGGTTTTCCCAGCACGACCTTGAAAGCGCGGGCGCTTTAACGCAAACCTGCTTCTATGATGCAAGCGCCCGCCTCCCTGCTCTCCACCCTTCGCCCCAACGCCCTTGCCGCCCCCGCGAGCGGTATTGTCGAGGTGTTCGATTATGGCCGGGGGGTTGAAGGCCTTCTCCCGCTCTGGGTGGGGGAGGGTGATCTTCCAACCCCCGCTTTCATCACCAGGGCCGCGCAGGCCTCGCTTTCCGAGGGCGAGACGTTCTATACCTATCAGGGTGGTTTGCCGCCCTTGCGCAAAGCCATCGCGGAATATCTTGCCGCACTTTACGAAAAACCCGTTTCGGAAAACCGGATTTTTGTTACCTCCGGCGGCATGCATGCCTTGCAAATCGCGGTGACGATGGTTGCCGGGCCGGGCGATGCGGTTTTGATCCCCACCCCCGCCTGGCCGAATTTTCGCGGTGCGCTCAGCGTTTCAGGCGCAACCGCGCGCGATGTGCCGATGCGCTTCGGCAATGCGGGCTGGCAGCTCGATCTTGCTGATCTTGAGGCCGCCATCACGCCGCAAACCCGCGCGCTCATCGTCAATTCGCCGGCAAACCCCACGGGCTGGACAGCAACCCGTGCCGAGCTTGCGGCGATGCTGGATTTCGCCCGCGCGCATGATCTCTGGATCATCGCGGACGAGATTTACGGCCAGTTTTATTATCAGGCCCCGCGCGCCCCCTCCTTCCGCGATGGGATGCAGGCGGATGACAAGGTGATGTTCGTGCAGACCTTTTCCAAAAACTGGGCGATGACGGGCTGGCGCATCGGCTGGCTCGAAGCGCCCGAAGCGCTTGGGCCCACCATCATCAACCTCATTCAATATTCAAGCTCGGGCACCCCGGTGTTTACGCAGCGCGGCGCGCTTGCGGCGCTTGAAGGCGGGGCCGCCTTCATCCGCGAGCAGGTGGAGCGCGCGCGCATCAACCGCGACCTTCTGGTGGATGCCTTGTCCAAGGTGCCACGCTTTCGCATCGCAGCACCACCGGGGGCCTTTTACCTCTTCTTCGGGGTTGATGGCATCTCGGATACGCGTGCGCTCGCCTTCCGCCTGATCGACCATGCCAGGCTCGGGCTTGCCCCCGGCACGGCTTTTGGCGCGGGTGGGGATGGGTTTTTGCGCCTGTGTTATTTGCGCAAAACCGGGGATATTATCGAGGTGGCGCGGCGGCTTGTGGCGGCGGCACCGGATTTGTGATGGAAAGCGCAGCGGCTTTCCTGCGCCGGCATCCGGTCTCGAATGCGCTGGCAACGCTCGGCTTCGGGCTGCTGGGGGCAGGGTTTTTCGCAAGCCTGCATTTGCCTGCGCCCTGGCTTTCAGGCGCGATGATCGGCCTCGTGCTGATGCAGGGCTTGCGCCTCCCGCCGCTGATGCCCGATGCGTTGCGTGATCTTGGCATGCTCCTCGCCGGGGTGATGATGGGCAGCGCCATCACGCCGCAAATGCTGGCCGCTCTGGAGCGCTACCCCGCTTCGCTGACGATTTTGACGGCAACCACCATCGCCATTGTGGCGGCGGGGCGTTTTGGCTTGATGCGGCTTTATCGCTGGGGTGGGGATGAAGCCTTGTTCGCCGCCTTGCCGGGGGCGATGTAGGCGGTTCTGGCAACGGCTGCGGCTGCGAAGGTTGATATGCTGCGCGTGACGCTTGTTCAGTCCTTTCGCATGTTCGTGCTGGTGGCCTTGCTGCCAAGCCTTGTGAGCCTCAACATGGCGCAGCTTGCACCACCGGTTTCGCCCTTGGTCTCCCCGCTCGGCTTTGGTCTCGTTCTCGCTCTGGGGCTTTGCTTCGCCCTGCTGCTGGTGCGGCTCAGAATGCTCGCGCCTTATCTTCTCGGCGGCATGCTCGGGGCGGGGTTGACCCATGCCACGGGGTTGATTTCCGGTGCCCCGCCCGCTGCCATTGCCAATCTTGCGATTTTTCTCATCGGGGTTTTCGCGGGCTCGCGCTTTCATGGCCTGACATTGGCCGCCTTGCGCGGCCTGTTTTTCCCCGCTCTCACGGTGTTTTTCATCACCAGCCTTGTTGCGCTGGCCGGGGCAGAGCTGACGCATGCCTGGGTGGGAACGCCATGGGCCGAAGCCCTGGTGGCCTTCGCACCCGGCGGGCTGGAGGCGATGGTGGTTCTGGGCATCGCGCTGGGGCTTGATCCGCTTTATGTCTCAAGCCACCATATCGCGCGGTTTATCCTCATCGCGCTGCTTTTGCCCTTATGCGCACGTTTCATCCTGCGCGGCGATGCTGGAAAGACACCGTTATCATAAGCTTAGCGGCACCGGATAAAGCCGCCCCGCCCCCAATAAAAAAGCCTGCGCCTTCACGCCGCTGAACCAGCGGGCAATGGCGGGGTCTTCCGCATCAAGGCTGCCGGTGAGGCTGCCAAAGGCGGGCAGAACCAGCCGCTGTTCCGAAAGCAGGAAGCATTTTCGCCGCCCGCCCCTGAGCCGCAAGGCCGGGTGAAGATGGCCGACCATCTCGTGAACGCCACCCTCCACGGGTTCATGCCGAAGCTGAACCTTGCCGAGCGCGAACCCCTCCACCGCCTCCCCCGGCACGCCGGGCGGGGGCGCGGGGTCATGGTTGCCGGGTATCCAGATCAGCTGCCGCCCCGCCGCAAGCTCTGCGATGAGCGGCGCAGCATCTGGCGCTAAGCGGCTGTTCTTATGGTGAAAACTATCCCCTAAGCAAATGATCCGGCGCGGTGCATGCGCCTTGACCAAAGTTGTTAGCCGCCTTAAGGTATCGCGCGTTTCATAAGGCGGCAGCATCTGGCCATAAGCTGCAAAATGTGAGGCCTTTTCGAGATGAAGATCCGCGACAACCAGGCTCCCGCTTTCAGGGTGAAGCGCGACGCCTGCAGGATCGAGCAGAAACGCTTCTCCCGCGAGCGTAACGGGCGTGAGCGCGGCATGCTCCACCTTGCCTTTTGCCGTTGCGCTCATCCTTCCGCTTCCTCCATCAAGCGCCCCGCCTCTTCCGCGAGCAAAGCCTCGCGCGCTTCACCATGGATGGGTTCACGCCCCACTTCCAGCATGATCGGCACCGCGAGCGGGGAAATCTGTGGCAGGGCATGGTGCTTGATCCTGCCCCTGATTCGCATCAGCATGTCGGAAAGCCGCCTTATGTCGAGAAGCCCGGTTGCCGCATCCTGCCGCGCCGCGCGCAGCAGGATGTGATCCGGCTCGTGGCGCAGGAGAACATCGTAGATAAGATCGGTCGAGATCGTCACGGCGCGGGATTTCTTCTCAGCCCCCGGAAAGCGCCGCTCGATCAACCCGGCGATCACCGCGCATTGCCGGAAGGCGCGCTTCATCAAAGCGCTCTGGTGCAGCCAATCCTCAAGGTCATCCCCCAGCATATCGGCATCGAGTATATCATCGAGAAAGCCGGGAGCCTCTGTGAGCGGGCTCAGCATCCAGATGGCGATGGCGTAATCATTCGCCACAAAACCCAGCGGTTTTTGCCCCGCACGCTCCAGCCTGCGGGTGAGGAGCATGCCGAGGGTTTGATGCGCGAGCCGCCCCTCGAACGGGTAGAGCACGAGATAATGCCGCCCGGCACGCGGAAAACTCTCGATGAGAAGATCATCCCGCCCCGGAAGGCCGGATTTTTGCGCCTGAAGCGTCAGCCAATCCTGAACCTGAGCCGGCAAAGCACCCCATGAGGATGCATCTTCCAGCATGCCCCGCACGCGCGCGGCAAGATGAGTGGAGAGCGGAAATTTCCCGCCCGCGTAAGAGGGGATCATCGGGTCGCGCCCGCTCGTGCGGGTTGCGATCACGCGATCTTCCGAGAGCCCCTCGAAGCGCAGAACCTCGCCCGCGAAAAGGAAGGTATCGCCCGGTGTCAAACCTTCGGCGAAATATGCCTCGATCTCGCCTAAAAGCCGCCCGAACCCGGCGCGCGCACCCGCCTTCATGCGTCCGAGATGCACCTTGAGCATGGCGGATTCGACAATCGTGCCGATATTCATCCGGTAGGCCTGCGCCACTTTGGCATTGGGGATGCGCCAGCGGCCGTGATCATCACGCCGGATTTTCGCAAAACGATCATAGGCGCGAAGGGCATAGCCGCCATTCGCGATAAAATCGAGAATGCGGGCGAAGGTCGCTTCATCGAGCGCGGCATAGGGCGCGGCGCTGCAAATTTCGGCGTAAAGCGTTTGCGAATCAATGGGGTCTGCCGCGATCATGCCAAGGCAATGCTGCGCCAGAACATCGAGCGCGCCCTCATGCCGGGTTGTGGCATCCTGCTCGCCGCGTTTGGCCGCCTCGATCGCGGCGCGGCATTCGAGCACCTCGAAGCGGTTCGCGGGCACCAGCAAAGCGCGCGAGGGTTCATCGAGCCGGTGATTGGCGCGGCCGATGCGCTGCAACAAGCGGCTCGCGCCCTTTGGCGCGCCGATGGTGATGACAAGGTCAACCGCGCCCCAGTCAATGCCAAGGTCGAGCGTTGCGGTAGCGACAACCGCGTCAAGCCCGCCCGCCGCCATGGCGGCTTCCACCTTGCGGCGCTGGCTGACATCGAGCGAGCCGTGATGAAGCCCGATGCGCAACCCCGCCTCGTTCAGTGCCCAGAGCATCTGGAACACCATTTCCGCCTGCATGCGCGTATTGACGAAAATCAGGCTGAGATGATGCTGGCATAAAGCCGCATAAACCTCCGCCATGGCGTGGCGCGCCGAATGGCCCGACCATGGCAATCGCTCCTCGGTTTCAAGCAGGTGGATATCCGGCGCGGCGGCCTCTGCGCGGCTGACCTCGACGATATCCGCCAGCGCAGGCGCATCCCCCTGCGCGACCAGCCAGTGGCGCAGATCATCGGGTTCCGCCACGGTTGCAGAAAGCCCGATGGTGATGGCACCGGGCGCGAGCCTGCGCAGCCGCGCGAGGCCGAGGCAGAGGAGATCACCGCGTTTTGAAGGGGCGATGGCGTGCAATTCATCGATGATGATGGTGTCGAGGGTCGAGAACAAGCCACATGATGCCGGGTTCGAGAGCATCAGCGCGAGCTGCTCGGGCGTGGTGAGGAGAATATCCGGCGGGGTTTTCATCTGCCGCGCGCGCCGCGCAGCAGGCGTATCGCCCGTGCGGGTTTCAACGCGGATGGGAAGCGCCATCTCCGCGATCGGCGCTTCAAGATTGCGCGCGATATCAACCGCCAGCGCCTTCAAGGGCGAGATATAAAGCGTGTGAAGCCCGTTCCCCTGCTTTTCTGCCAGCGCAATGAGCGAGGGGAGGAACCCGGCAAGGGTTTTCCCCGCCCCGGTTGGCGCAATCAGCAAGGTCGGGCGCCGCGCTGCACTTTTTTCGATCATCAATGCCTGATGCGCGCGCAAGGCCCAGCCGCGCGCGGCAAACCAGCGTTGAAACCGTGCCGGGATCATGGGAGGCCCAGAATGAAAAGCGCACCGGCAACCGGCACGCCGCGATCCTGCCGCAGGCTCGCCGTTTCGGTGTGAAGGACATGGTAGCCAGCTTTATTTGCCAACTTATCAATCAGCTTTGGCGCATGGTGAAAGCGATGGTCCGCCCCCATCACCACGCCGTCGCCTTGATGGGTTTGCAGGCTGAAGGCAAAAACGCCATCGGGCGCGAGCCAGTGGCGCGCGAGGGTGAAAATCTCTTCAAGATCAGCGATATAGCAAAACACATCCGCCGCAATGACGAGCGCCTGCGGGCTGGGCGCGCCCTTTAAAAATGTGGTGATCTCCATGGCCTCAAGCCGGGCGTAAAGCCCGCTTTCGCGCGCCACGCGCAGCATGCCGGGGGAGAGATCGACCCCGATCATCGCGTCATACCGCCCCGCCAGCGCCTTTGCCATCAACCCCGTGCCGCAGCCGAGATCGAGCACGTTGGAAAACCGCGCCTCAACCCCATAAAGCTTTATCAGCGCCTCCAGCAACGCCACCGGCGCGCGATAGCCGAGCGCGCCTTGAAGATGCGCGTCAAAGCGCGGCGCGTAATCATCAAACAGGGTCGCTATATAGGCTGCACTCATCGCGTCCGGCGTCGCGTCTCCCAGTCTTGCGAGGTAAACGCCGCTGCCGAGGTGATCCGCCGCATCATAGGTAAGGCAAGCCTTGAACGCCGCTTTCGCCGCCGCCGCATCTCCCATAGCGAAAGCAGACTTGCCCAGTCCGAACAAAGCAGGCGGCCAAGCGGGTGCCAGCTCCAGTGTTTGCGCGAAAACATCGCGCGCGGCGATAAAATCGCCATCCTCGAACGCGGCTTCCGCGTAAGTATAGCGCCTGTCGGCGAGAAGATCGCCGGAGGAGGCGCGGGAAAAGGTGCAAGAAACGGGCATGGCATGCGGCATGCGCTTGTCGTAAGCTTCCCGCGCGCTGCTGTGAAGAGACATGAGTGAAAGATGCGCCCGCAGGATCTGCTGCACCCGAGGCCGGAAGGGCTTTATTGCCCGCCGGGCGATTTTTACATCGACCCGATGCGCCCCGTGCCGCGCGCGCTCATCACCCATGGCCATTCGGATCATGCCCGCGCGGGCCATGGCGCGGTGATGGCAACGGCGGACACCCTCGCCATCATGGGTTTGCGCCTCGGGGCGGGGTTTTGCGCGGCGCAGCAAATCGCGCCCTTGCGCGAGAGGGTTGATGTCAACGGCGTTGCGGTGACGTTTTTTCCCGCCGGGCATGTGCTGGGTTCGGCGCAGATCAGGCTTGCGCATAAGGGCCTCAGCATCGTCATCTCGGGGGATTACAAACGGCAGGAAGATGCCACGGCCCTGCCCTTCGAGCCGGTGGCCTGCGATATTTTCGTCACCGAAGCGACCTTTGGCCTGCCCGTCTTTCGCCACCCCGACCCGGCGGGCGAGATTGCAAAACTCCTCGCCCGCCGGGCAGCGGAGCCGGAACGCGCGATCCTCATCGGCGCTTACGCCCTTGGCAAAGCCCAGCGCGTCATCAGCCTGTTGCGGCAGGCGGGGCATGATGCGCCGATCCATCTCCATGGCGCGCTCGAAAAGGTGACGGGGTATTACGCTGAAACCGGCATCACGCTGGGGGATCTGCGCAAGGTCGCGGCCAGCGACAAGGCCGCGCTCGCCGGGGCGATCATCCTTTGCCCGCCATCGAGCCTGCATGATGTCTGGGCGCGGCGCTTTCCTGAACCCCTCACGGCGGTCGCTTCGGGCTGGATGCGCGTGCGCGCCCGTGCCCGCCAGAACGGCGCGGAACTCCCGCTCATCCTCTCCGATCACGCCGATTGGCCGGGCCTGCAACAAACGATCCGCGAGACCGGCGCCTCGGACATCTGGGTGACGCATGGCGAGGAGGATGCGCTGGTGCATTGGTGCCAAAGCATCGGCCTCGCCGCGCGACCCTTGCGGCTCGTCGGTTACGGCGATGAGGCGGAGGGCGCATGAAAGCCTTTGCCAGCCTGCTGGATGCGCTCTCCTTTGAAGCGCGGCGCAATCGCAAGATCGCGCTCATCGCCGCCTATCTCAAAACCGCGCCAGACCCGGATCGCGGCTATGCGCTCGCCGCGCTGTGCGGCGCGCTGTCGTTTCACGCGGCAAAACCTGCGATGCTGAAAACCCTGATCGCGACGCGGGTCGATGAAACGCTTTTTGCATTGTCTTACGATTTTGTCGGCGATTTATCCGAAACCATCGCGCTGCTCTGGCCTGTAATGGTGCAAAACCCGGAGCCGCCGCGCCTTGCAACCGTCATTGCCACCTTGCAAAGCGGGCAGAAACGCGATTTGCCGCAAAGCCTCGCGCTTTGGCTCGATGCGCTCGATGAAACCGGGCGCTGGGCCTTGCTCAAGCTCATCACCGGGGGCTTGCGCGTTGGGGTTTCCGCCGCGCTGGCGAAGCAGGCGCTCGCGCTTTATTCCAGCCAGCCGGTCGAGGCGATCGAGGAGGTCTGGCACGGGGTCGAGCCGCCTTATACGCCGCTTTTTGACTGGCTCGATGGCCGCACCGGCCCGCCCGATGCCTCCGCCGCTCTCACCTTCCGCTCGCCCATGCTCGCGCACCCGCTGGAAGAGGCGGAGTTTGATACACTCAACCCCGCTGATTTTTCCGCCGAGTGGAAATGGGACGGTATCCGCATCGAGGCGGCGCGGCGGGGCGATAGCGCACGGCTTTTCTCGCGCACGGGCGATGATATTTCCGCGAGCTTTCCTGATCTTGCTGCGGCGCTCGCCTTTGATGGCGTGATGGATGGCGAATTGGTGGTGATGCGCGCGGGGGCTATCGGCAGTTTTTCCGATCTCCAGCAAAGGCTCAACCGAAAAAGTGTTTCGCAGAATGTGACGGAAACCTACCCGGCGCATCTTGTCGCCTATGATCTTCTGTTCGAAGGCGGGGAGGATCTGCGCGGCCTGCCCTTTACCGAACGCCGCGCGCGATTGGAAGCCTTGCTGGCGCGGCACGCCTCGCCCCGGCTTTCGCTCTCGCCGCTCATTGCTTTTAAAAATTGGGAGGAACTTGCGGCCAAGCGCGCCGAATCGGCACAAAACCCGGCAATCGAGGGCGTGATGCTGAAGCGGCGTGACAGCCCCTATCTCGCCGGGCGGCCCAAGGGCTATTGGTTCAAATGGAAGCGCGCGGCGCAGCTGGTGGATTGTGTGATGATGTATGCCCAGCGCGGGCATGGCAAACGCTCGTCGTTTTATTCGGATTTCACCTTCGGCGTCTGGGCAGGGGAGAAGCTGGTGCCGGTGGGCAAGGCCTATTCCGGCTTCACCGATGCCGAGCTTCTCATGCTCGACCGCTTCGTGCGCGCCAACACCACCAACCGCTTCGGCCCGGTGCGCGAGGTGGCGCAGGACGGCGAAAAGGGCCTCGTGCTCGAAATCGCCTTTGAAGGTCTGCAAGCTTCAACCCGGCATAAATCCGGCATCGCCATGCGCTTTCCGCGCATCAACCGCATCCGGCAGGACAAGCTCGCGCGCGAGGCGGACAGGATCGAAACCCTCAAAGCCTTGCTTGCGGGCGAAAAACGCGCAGAACCATCAGCATCAGATGCGCGATGAGCGCTGCCGCGACAAGAAAAACGAGGCCAAGTGCAACAAAGCGCAACAAGGCTTCATCGGGCATAACGCCGCGCCCGATGAAAGAAAGCCCGAAAACCCCACCCAAAACCGTAATCCGCGCCATGCCGAGCCGCGCGGATTGCAGCGCTTCGGGATAAAACAGCCTGAAGCCGAGGGTTTCAGATAGCCCGCTGGTTGCGCCATGCAGCATAAAGCCCAGCGTGATGAGAAGGATGATGGGGCCGGAAAGCCCCCAGATCCAGCCCAGAACCACCGGCCAATTCTGGGAAGCGGCAAAGGCAGGCGCAAAAAGCCGAGGTTCCACAATCAGCGCGGCAGCGGGGGGCGGCAACCCGATTCCCTTCGCCCGGCAGGCTTCCACGCCGTCGAGCGCGCCCTGCACAACGCGGCCACAGAGGCTGAGCCAGCCACGGATCGTGTCCTCAAACACGAAAAGCGGCCAATCCTGCGGCATCAGCTTTGGCAATTCGCTCAAAACCAGCCGGTTGAAATCACGTTGCGCGACATGTGCCAGCAAGGCGATGGCAAGCGCCAGCAGAATGCCCCCCGCCACGGCGGAAAACCGCGCCTTGCTGCCGGATAAGGCAGGGTGGGCCATGCGCGCCACCAGCGCTGCCATGATGGCAGCAAGAACGAGCCTTTGCCCCTCCTGCGTTTTGAGCAAGGCCAGAATGCCCTCACCAAGCGCTGCGGCATCCAATACGCTGGCAACGGCCCGGATGTCAGATGATGGAAGATGATGCGCCAGGGCAAAGGCCAGCGGAACGAGCGAAACCAGCACCAGCACGGCTATGAACCCAGCGCCAAGGCGCAAAACGCCGGAAAGCCCGCCAAAAAGCACCGGCACCGCGATGATGGCAAGGCTTGAAACCCAAGCGTGATCAGGCGGCCAACCGGTTGCCGTTTGCAGCTTCATCACCGCTTGCGGCAAGAGCCACAGCGCAAAAACCCCGGCTATCAGGGCTGATGCAAGCTGGATGAACCCGGAGATATCGCCGCGCATCGCCTGCCGCGCCATGGATGTGCTAAGCTGTGGCAGGCTTCCGGCAGGCAGAACCGTCAAGGCCGTGCCATAGACCATCAGCACCAAGGCCAGTCCCGCAAGGCTCATGGTCTGAAGCCCAAGCACATTCACAAGCGTGAGGATAAGCCCTGCATGGAGGGCAAGAACCCCGGGAAAACGACCCGTCCTCTTGCGTTCAGGCGTGGCCCTGCCCTCCAGAAAAGCAGGCAGGCGGCTGGTTGCCGCGCTCAGGCTCAGCGCCGCGAGCAGCGCCAGCACAAGCCCCACCAGCCAGGGCCGCACCAGAAGGGCAGGCAGGCCAAGCCGCTCGGCAAGGGCCAGCAGCGCGAATCCCGCCATTGTAAGAGCGACAATCAGAATACTGGCCATTTCAGAGGGAATGTCTTTCTCGCAATCAGATGGTCTATAGAGCAATTCCAGCGAAAGCATGCCCCCGCGAAGGCCGGGGTGGGAACCGGTTTCGCGTCCGGAATTGCGTAACAACAAAGAGATAGAGCGTTTCAGGTGACTCGGTCTTCGCCGGAAACGCTTCAACAGGCTGTTGAAAAAGGCGATTGCTGCTCCCGTCATTGCGACCGCGAGCGAAGCGTGGCGGGAAGCAATCCAGACTTTCTTCCGCTTTTTTGCCAACTCTACGGATAACAGTGGCATTTTTATCTGGATTGCCACGTCGCTCCGCTCCTCGCAAGGGCAGCCTCAGCGTTTTTCAACAGCCTGCTAGAGCGTTTTCGACAAAGATCGAGTCACTTGAAACGCTCCATCTTCTTGTTTTATCGCATTTTCTTCACGCGAACCGGTATCCACTTCGCTTGAAAATGCTCTAGAGCAATTCCAGCGAAAGCATGCCCCCGCGAAGGCCGGGGTGGACACCGGTTTTGCGTAACAACATGCGAAAAAACAAGAAGATAGAGCACGGTTTTGTTCGCATCAAAACCAATGTGCTCTCGATGCCTTGAAATATCCTATGATCGCCTTTTTTCGCAGGAACAGCCTTATGTCAAATCATTGCGCATTCTGGCGGGATAATGAATGATGCGCCAATCATGGTTGATCCTTGTGCAAAGCTATGAAACATTTTAGCAAAGACCATAAGGCAAGGGGGCGACATGTCGGGCGTAGCTGCATCCAATGACCATGGCATCATCATCATCGCAGATGATCACCCCCTGTTTCGCGGGGCCCTCAAACAGGCCGTTGCCGGTATTTTCACCTCTCTCAAGGTGATCGAGGCCGGAACGCTGGAGGAAACCACCGCCGCGCTTCACGCCGAGCCGGAGGCGGATCTCGTTCTGCTCGATCTTAAAATGCCGGGTGTCAGCGGTTTTTCCGGCCTCACCTTTCTGCGTGGCCAATACCCTGCCGTGCCGGTTGTGGTGGTTTCAGGCGTCGAAGAGCCTGCCACGATACGCACCTGCATGGAATTCGGCGCGTCCGGTTTCATTCCCAAAACCCTCGCGATCGAAACCATGAACCACGCCATTCGCGCGGTTCTGAACGGCGATCACTGGACACCGCCCGATATCGACCTTGGCATCGCGGCGGACAAGGAAACGAGCGATCTCATCCGCCGCCTTGCCAGCCTCACCCCGCAGCAGATGCGCGTTCTGACCATGCTCTCCGAGGGGTTGCTCAACAAGCAGATCGCCTATGAACTCTCCGTCTCGGAAGCGACGGTGAAGGCGCATGTTTCGGCGATTTTGATGAAACTCGGCGTTGAAAGCCGCACGCAGGCGGTGATCGCCGCTTCAAAGGTCGAATTGCCGGGGAAATAACGCGCTTGGAGCGGGATGCATTCACATGGAATCGCATCCTGCTCTCATCATCTTCTTTTCGCATGCTTTTTTGCGATAAACCGGTATCCGCTTTATCGCAGCACGCTCTAGATGTGGAGCCTCAATACGTTGTCCCGGTTTAGATCGAGGCGACTGATAGGCGTTTTTAATTTTAGACCACCGTGATGGCGATGCCAATTATACATGTGTGTCCATTGCGGTAGATTGGCTTTGCGGATTTCTGATGAAGGATAAGCTCTGGCATAGGCCCATTCCGTCAAGGCTGTCTTGATGAAGCGTTCGGCTTTACCGTTGGTCTTCGGCGTGTAATACCAAAGGCCCCGGATGCTGACGCATGGGGCCTTTGAAGACCCTGAATTTATCAAATGCAG
>Ga0209398_1001038_pt1 | contig 15269 bp, 12 predicted proteins | sample AshMeaBigSpring_FD_184125 | JGI IMG/M metagenome (GOLD analysis project Ga0209398, IMG submission 184125) | Groundwater microbial communities from Big Spring, Nevada to study Microbial Dark Matter (Phase II) - Ash Meadows Big Spring (SPAdes)... | ecosystem: Environmental > Aquatic > Deep... | reverse complement strand
CAATAAGTTACCGAAATCACTCATCAGCCGCCGGGCGCTAGCCCGCGGTTCATCCGCGAAAGACCGCGGGCTAGCGCCCCGCGGCTGATCCACAAAACCGGTAGGTAATTGTCGTGCAGCGCCTTAGGCCAGAAGATCGGACGGAAAAGCCTGCAGGTCCGGGGACGAACCGGACGCGCGGCCCCAGGTCGCCCCCGCGACGCAGCACCGAACGAAACGCACGGGACAGCCCGCCTCGCGGCCCAAGCCCCGCAACAGGCCCGCGGCGCAAGTGCCGTCGGGCCATCCGCACTCAGGGAAAGTGGGGATACTGCGAATCAAGCGGCTCATACCCACGCCGCCCCCCGCATCCGGGCGGGCGACAGCACCAACCCCGGGAGGGAACCGTGGTTACTTGATCTCGACGGAGGCACCGGCTTCTTCCAGCTTTTTCTTGGCCTCCTCGGCCTCCTGCTTGGAGACGCCCTGCTTGACCTTGCTCGGCACGCCTTCGACCAGGTCCTTGGCCTCTTTCAGCCCCAGGCCGGTCAGTCCGCGGACTTCCTTGATCACGCCGATTTTCTTGTCGCCGAAACCGGTCAGGATCACATCAAACTCGGTCTGCTCGACCGCCGCCGCGGCGTCGCCCCCAGCTCCGCCCGCCCCGGGGGCGTAGGCGACCACGGCCCCGCCGGCGGCCGGTTCAATTCCGTACTCGTCCTTCAGGTAGTCGCAGAGTCCCTTGGCCTGCTTCAACGTGAGGCCGGCGATCTGATCGCCAAGCGACTTGATTTCCGCGGGGACTTCGATGGTGGCTGCTTCTTCCGACATGGTACTGACGGTCCTTTCTAACTGCTGAGTGAGCCACGGCGCGATCGCAACCGCCTCGCGGCAACGACACAGATGGGATGGTTCACGCGGACGATGGTTCCGGCGGGCCCGCCGCCTCGGGGGAGTTCTCCGCGGCCGGCGACGCGTCGGCCGGTTGCGGCTCCGTCGAATCCCCCTCCGACTTCTGCTTGATCTGGCTGGCGAGTTTCCCGCCCGGCCCCTGAATCGCAGCGAGCAAATTGGCACCCGGGGCGAGTATCTGCCCGGCCAGAATGCTGAGTTGCTCCTCCCGGCTCGGCCAGGTACTGATCTCCTTGAGCCGCTCGGCGGTCAGGCGCTCGCCATCCATCACCCCCCCGCGGGCCTGGAAGGCGGGATACTCCTTGGCGTCGTGCAGCCGCATCACCTCCTTGGCCAGGGAGATAAAATCGCTGGCACCCCAGATCAAGGCCAGCGTGCCCTCGCCCCCTTGGAAGGCAGCCGCCAGGGGCGTGCCCTCGGTCGCCCGGCGGGCAAGGCTGTTCTTGACAACAAGCAGGCTGATGTTCTTCGTGCGGAGTTCCTTCCGCAGGCCCACGGACGCGGTCGCATCCAGACCCACGACGTTGACCAGCGCGGCGTCCTCGACTCCGGCCAGCCGCTGGGCGAGCTCCCGCGTGATCATGCCTTTGACATATTTACTCATCTCGTTCCCTTTCGCGCCCGCCCGGTGGCCATGGCGTCAGCCCGGACATTTCCCGTGAAGCGGAGCTGTTCCTCGTGCCGGCGGGAATGAAACGTCGGGCAAGCCAACCCCACCGCCATCGGCGTCAGTACGCACATGGCAGGCGCAGCCGCGAAACATCTCACTCGCCAGCGTCCCGGGATACATCACCGGCACCCCTGGGAACGGTTCCGGGGTCTGGTCCCCTTGTCCGCGCGGGCGGCCTTCGCTCGCACCCAGCCCACCTTCGCACGTGCCCATCCCAGTCACCAAACAAGGTGCCTGACCATTTTTCCTCCGCCACGCGCCACAGCCCCAGGCGGCCGGCCCCCGCCCACGGTCCCTGGCGACCGACGATTTGCAGTCTGGCACTTCCCCCTTGCGCATGTTCGGTGCAATCCCTGCGGCGGGCAACTCATGCTCTGGTCAGGCAGCTACCCGCACGCTGGGGCTCATCGTGGCACTCAGGGCCACACCGCGGACGTACGTCCCCTTCACGGTGGCCGGCTTCAGGCCCAGCACGTAATCGAGAAAGGCCTGGATGTTTTCCGCGAGTTGCTGCTTGTCGAAGCTCAACTTGCCCACCCGTGCGTGCACGATCCCGGTGGCGTCGTTGCGGAACTCCACCTTCCCCGCCTTGTATTCCTTGACCACGCGCGCCACGTCGGTCGTCACGCTGCCCGCCCGGGGGGAGGGCATGAGACCCCGGGGGCCCAGCACCCGGCCGAGTGGCCCGACCAGTCCCATCATGTCGGGCGTGGCGATGCAGGCATCAAAGTCCAGCCATCCGCCCTTGATCTTCTCCGCCAGGTCCTCCTGGCCGACCACGTCCGCGCCGGCTGCCGTGGCGGCGGTCGCCATGTCACCCTTGGCGAACACCACAACCCGCTGGCTTTTTCCGATCCCGTGAGGCAAGACCACCGATCCACGGACGATCTGATCCGCCTGTTTCGGGTCGATGCCCAGCCGGACAGCGATTTCGACGGTCTGGTCGAACTTCGTGGTATTAAACGCCTTCAAGACGTCCACGGCCGCCTCCAGCGGCAGCGGGGCCGGTGCCTCGGCCCGAGCCGCCAACTTTCGATAACGCTTGGATCGTCTGGCCATCAGCTCTCTGCCTCCACCTCAATGCCCATGCTGCGGGCCGTCCCCTCGACCATTCTCCGGGCATGGTCCAGGTCGCGGGCATTCAGGTCGGCCATCTTCTGTTTGCAGATGTCCAGGACCTGCTGGCCGGTGACGCGCCCTACTTTTTCCTTGTTGGGAACCCCCGAGCCCTTGGCGACCCCCGCCGCCTGCTTGAGGAGAGCCGCGGCCGGCGGGCTCTTGGTGATGAACTCAAAGGTGCGGTCGGTATACACGCTCACGACGACGGGGATCGGCGTGCCCGCATACTCTCGCGTGCGGTCATTGAACTGCTGCACGAATTGACCCAGGTTGATACCGTACCGGCCCAACGACGTTCCCACGGGCGGCGCCGGTGTCGCCTGGCCTCCGGGGATCTGAAACTTCGCGGTTCCTGCCAGTTGTTTCGCCATTTGCCCACGCACTACCTTGTTCTTGCCCGACACCGCACCGTGGCGGCGACGCGCGTTGCCGCCGGCCGGCAACCCTGTCTAAACCGACTCGATCTGCCAGCTCTCCAGCTCGACGGGTGTGGAGCGGCCAAAAATGCTGATCATGACCGTAACCCGCCCGTTCGCCTCGTCGATGACGTCCACCTCGCCCTCGAAGTTTCCAAACGTGCCTTCCTTGATCCGCACGCGATCGCCCTGCTTGAACGGAATCGCCGTCTTGACCGGCTCGCCCCCTTCCTCGGCTGGCCGCATGGTGCGGACGATCCGCTCCACCTCGTGGGGCAGCATCGGCGTCGGCTTACCCGCCGACCCGGTGAAATCGCCAATCCCCGGGGTCTCGCGGACCAGGAACCAGGTTTCTTCGTTGAGCACCATGTGGACGACGATATAGCCCGGATAGAGCTTGCGCTTGACGACCTTCCGCTTACCGCTCTTGAACTCCGCCACGTCCTCCTTGGGGACAATGATCTCCCCGAAGTACGCATCCAAGCCAGCCACCTTGATGCGGCGTCGCAGTCCATCGCAGATGGAATCCTCGCGGTTACTCTGCACCTTGAGGATGTACCAGCTCATGGCGAGGTCTTCCTCTCCCGCCACCAACTCCTCCAGCGGCTGGACGCACTCCAGCGGCGCGTCCGCGACCTCGTCTTCCTCCTGGAATTCCTCCTCCAGGGGCATTTCGTCCCGCGGCTGCCCAGCGGGTGCCGCCGCCGAGTCGGCTTGGGAGCCGGCCCTGTCCGTCGCCTGGGCGTCGGATTCCGCCGCCGGCCCGGGAGACTCCTCCGCCCCATGAGGCGCCGCACCCGTTGCCGCCAACGGCTCGGCCGGCACCGGCGCTTCCGCGTCGGGGCCCAGCGCGGCGCGGGTTCCCGCGCCCGCCAGTTCGGCGTCACCGCCGCTCGGCACCTCGGGGCTCGCGTTTGCCATGTCGTCTCTCACGCCGGACTCCAACGCAGACAGGATCACGTCCCGCCGTGGCGGGCCGTCGTTGCCTCTCCCGTTCCACCGGCGGGCCGGTGTTCCCGGGCCCCGCATCACTTCACGATGCGCAGCACCTCTTTGAAGACGAACTGCCAGACGACATCAAATCCGAACAGCAGGGTCGCCAGGAAGAAGATCACGAAGATCACCACCAGGGCGCTGCGGTACAGCTCCGTCCGGGTCGGCCAGGAAACCTTGTTCATTTCCGCCTCGACCGCGATCAGGAAATCGGCGAACCGCGCGTAATTCACCACGCGGTAGCTGAGCCACAGTCCGGCGAGCAACACCACGCTCGGCAGCGTGTAGCGGTAGGCCTCCGGATAGGCAATCAGAAAGTCCCACAACCTCCAGGCAGCCAGGGCAAACGTGATCGCCAGGACGGCGAAGGTGACTTGCCGCGCTACCTTACCCTGGCTGCGCTTGTACACACCCAGCTGAAACATCTCGTGCCAGAACGAGCCGGCTGCGATCGTTTTTTCTTTGCCCATGCGAACCTGACTCATCGGACCAACGGGACCTCTGTGCCGCGACGCGGACCGCCCAGGGCGACGGCGACCTCGCCCGAGGAGACGCCGCGACTCACCCCCCCAGGCGGACCCGGCGCTCCCAGGAACGTCACCCCCCGTCCGGCCCCACAACGGACGTGCGGCGCACCGGGCCACGAGCAGCCGAACTGCCCGCCTGGGCCTCCGCGCCAGCCAGCAGGGGCGGCGGGACTCGAACTCGCAACCCCCGGTTTTGGAGACCGGTGCTCTGCCAATTGAGCTACACCCCTGTTGTGCTCCGGCGCCTCGCGGTCACCCCGCCCCGGCGCGGCGGCTCGGCTGATCCTCCGGCACACCCGCCCCGGCCGGGCCTCGAGGCGCTGCCCTCGGCCTGCGCCGGCGCGTCACTCGACAATCTTGGTCACGACCCCCGAACCGACCGTGCGGCCGCCCTCGCGAATCGCGAACCGCACGCCGTCGTCCATGGCAATCGGCTTGTGCAGCTCCACGGTGACCCGCACGTTGTCACCGGGCATGCACATTTCGGCGTCGACCAGGTTGGCCGTGCCGGTCACGTCGGTGGTGCGGAAGTAGAACTGCGGACGGTAACCGCTGAAGAACGGCGTGTGCCGCCCACCTTCGTCCTTGGACAGGCAGTAGACCTCCGCCTCGAACTTGGTGTGGGGCGTGATGGAACCGGGCTTGGCCAGCACCTGTCCGCGCTCGATCTCGTCGCGCTTGACACCGCGCAACAGGCAGCCAACGTTGTCGCCGGCCCGACCTTCGTCCAGCAGCTTGCGAAACATCTCGACGCCCGTGACCGTGGTCTTGGTCGACTGAGGCGAGAGGCCGACGATCTCCACTTCCTCGCCAACCTTGATCACGCCCCGCTCGATCCGTCCCGTGGCCACGGTGCCGCGGCCCTCGATCGAGAACACGTCCTCGATCGCCATCAGGAACGGCTTATCCTCCTCCCGCGTCGGCTCGGGGATGTAGCGGTCGATGGCGTCCATCAACTCACCGATGCACTTGTTGGCAGCTGCGTCCCCCGGCTTCTGGTAGGCCGGCAGGGCGGAACCCCGGATCACGGGGATGTCATCCCCGGGGAAGTCGTATTTGGTAAGCAGCTCCCGCACTTCCAGCTCGACCAGGTCGAGCAGCTCTTCGTCGTCCACGAGATCGCACTTGTTCAGAAACACCACGATGGCGGGCACGTCGACCTGGCGGGCCAGCAGCACGTGCTCCTTGGTCTGCGGCATCGGCCCGTCGGCGGCCGAGACGACGAGGATGGCACCGTCCATCTGAGCGGCACCGGTGATCATGTTCTTGATGAAGTCGGCGTGCCCCGGGCAGTCGATGTGGGCGTAGTGCCGGTTGGTCGATTCGTATTCGACGTGCGCCACAGCGATCGTGACCGTCTTGCTCTCGTCACGCACCGTGCCGCCCTTGGCGATGTCCGCGTAGGATTTGAATTGGGCCATCCCCTTGGCGGCCTGAACGGCCAGGATCGCCCCCGTGAGCGTGGTCTTGCCGTGGTCAATGTGGCCGATCGTGCCGACATTCACGTGCGGCTTCGTCCGTTGAAAAGTTTCCTTGGCCATGCTTGTTACCTATCGTTGCGTTGACGCGAACCCTCTTCGTGGTAACGCACCACGATCGCTGCCGAAAATAACAACTCCTGCATCCTCACCGCCGGGCACAACCACTGGCGTCGCGCAAGAGCTGCTGACGGGACTCGGACCCGTGACCTCGTCCTTACCAAGGACGCGCTCTACCAGCTGAGCTACAGCAGCCAAGGCTTCCTCTGCTGCCGACGTCCCTCCGGTCGGCCCCCTCTCGACGTTCAGAGCAGGCCGGGCCGCCTCCCCAGCCACCGTCCCGTCCCCAGCCACCGTCCCGTTCGTTCACCGCACCCACCCCGGTGAGCGAACCTGCTGGCCTGCGGGGCCGAAGCGGGTGAAGGGAGTCGAACCCTCGTCATCAGCTTGGAAGGCTGTTGCTCTACCGTTGAGCTACACCCGCGCAACACCGCCGGCCAGGAACCTCGCCACCGTGCGCCGCGCCGGTCCAGCCCAAGGCCTCCGAAATCTACACGTCCCACCCGCAGACGCGAAATGGGGGGTGCAGGATTCGAACCTGCGAAGGCATTGCCATCAGATTTACAGTCTGACCCCTTTGACCGCTCGGGAAACCCCCCGGCACCAACACCCATCCGACTCGGAGACACCACCCAGCCGCCGGGGCAAGCCCGCTACGCATAGGCTCCCGCGCCGCTTCACCCGCACCAGGCCCCGACCGCACCCGCCCGGGGCACGAAGACCGAGCTAGCGGAGGGACTTGAACCCACAACCTGCTGATTACAAATCAGCTGCTCTGCCGATTGAGCTACGCTAGCCAGTAATTGGGCAACACGAAAACCAGTTACTATAACGACCCCAGCGCGATCTGCAAGACGGAGTCGCCGATTTTTTGGTGACTTCGACGGCTGGCCTCCCAGACTGCCGCGCCGCGGTCCCTTGCCCGCAGGCGGCCCCCCGCGGGCGCGGGGCCGCCCACCGGCTGCATCCACGGCCTTCCACCCGGAATCGTGAATTGACCCGCAGCGGCACTGGCAAAGCCAGTGCCACACTTTGAAGGCCACCCCATTGGCCAGTGGCACACGCCTCCCGTTCCCAAATCGCCAGTGCCACCGGGCCGGGCCAGTTTGTACCGAATGGCCGCGTTCGGCCGCGGAGTGGCCGTCGTCGGTAGCCAGGGGCGTCAGCCCCTGGAGAGGAACGCCGTCCCGGGAGAGCCAGCCCCGGTAGGGGCGAACGGACCTTAGCCGTTCACCGCCCGGTGGAGGATTCTCCCTGATTCCAGGGGTTCAGGTCCATGTTTTCGGCCAGCGCGTAGCCGCGAGGCCGCGCTTATCGGCCGAAACATGGACCAGGCCCCGCCCCTGAACGGCTACGTCAGCGGCACACACTTCCCGTTCCCAAATCGCCAGTGCCACCAGGCCGGGCCGGTTTGTACCGCCTGGCCGCGTTCGGCCAGGCAGTGGCCGTCGTCGGTAGCCAGGGGCGTCAGCCTCTGGAGAGGAACTTGCATGATCCGGGGCGACTCAGGGGGCCGGCCCTCCATTCCGGCAAGTGGCATCTGTCTGGCCGAACGGCCGAACCATGCGCCTTACGTCCTTCGACCCCGGGGGGATGCGCCCCGGCAGGCCCGGCCGCGTCACGATCCAGGCCCTGCCGGAGCCACGCGACCTCCGCCCGCGTGCCGCGCCAGGAGACGGGCGTGATCACTCCTGGGGAGCCGCGCCCAGATCGCCCCCGGCTGCTTGCCGGCGGGAATGCCGGCAAGCCGCGGTGGGACATCGCGATGATCAATCTGGCAGTTCGACGTGCTCTTCCTGGGCCGCCTGTCGCAGCTTGCTCAGGGCACGCGCTTCGATCTGCCGGATGCGCTCCTTCGTCACGCCCATCTCGGCGCCGACCTCCTTCAGGGTCTGGGGTTCGCGGTTGTGATCCAGCCCAAACCGGCTGACGATGATCTTCTGCTCGCGCTCGTCCAGCCGGGACAGCATTCGGCCGATCTGCAGTTCCCGCAACTGCTGGGCGCTCTCCTGCGCATACTGATCCGTCCGCAGGTCTTCCGTCGCGCCGAACATCTCGTCGCTGCTCGTCCGGAACCGATCCCGCTGCTTGAACTCGTCGGGAATCGTGCGGGCGAAGTTCTTCATGATGGCCCAGCTGGCATAGGTGCTGAACTTGTTGCCCCGCGAGAAGTCGAACTTCTCCACGGCGCGAATCAGCGACATGTTGCCATCGCTGACCAGCGCGAAAAAGTCTTCGGCCGGACTCACATGCCGCTTGGCGATGGAAACCACCAGCCGCAGGTTGGCCTGGACGATCTGGTTCTTCACCGCCACCGCCCGGTCGTACAGGGACTCGATCTGGTCCATCAGGCTGCTGCGGGCCCGGGCCGGATCGAGCTGATCCCGGAGCTGCGCCGCGCGGAACTTGAGGAAGTTGAACTTGCGGAACAAGTGCGCCTCCTGTTCGCGCGTCAAGAGGGGGACCTCGTACAGCGAAGCCAGGTAAGGGGGCAGCCCCGCCGGGACGCGGACCCGCTTGGCGGCACCCGGCGCCTGCGGCAGCGGCGCCAGGTTCTCGTCCCCCCGCGCTGGCTCATCGAAGCTGGCGTGGTACATGCAGTCCAACGGCAGTTGCAGGATCCGCTCGGCCCTCATCTCGTTGATGCAGCGGTAGATGCTGGTCCGCGTCCGGCAATACCGCTTGGCCAGGGCCTCGACCGACGTCCCCCGCCGGTATTGCTGGTAGATGCGGTGCTTGGTTTCCGACCGCAGCGGTCCGGTGTGGTCCGGAAAAATCGCGAGGTCGGGGTGTTGCTCGTCAAAGTGCTTCAGGGTGTAGCGAACGGTCTCGACGCTGCGGCGGAGGTGCCGCGCGATCCGTCGCGTCACCTCGGACGGGCAACCGCCCGCCCCGGCCATGCGGCGGGCCCGGCGCACGATTTCGCCCCGCTCCCGCTCGGTCAACTGGCTGAACCGTTCGCCCCGGCGGACCCGCTCCACGTTATTCGCCACGAACTGCTCGACACTGCTCTGCAGGAAGCCCACCCGCTTGCGGCGGTCGAAAAGAAATCGGCGGCTAACCAGCCCCTGCTGGCGCCAGCGGGCAATCGTCTTGGTCGACACGTGGAACAGCCCGCTCAACTCCTCGACCGTGTGCACCGACTCGCCCGCGTCCTCGATGCGCAGATTGGCCGCGTCCGAGACATCCTCGATAAACATCCGCAGATCGTGCTGGACATCCTCCCCCCGCACGATCAACTGCGGATTCGCGTCGGGGCGATAGCCCGTGATGCGAAAGCAGAGATACTCGTACGTATACTCCCGCTCCGGGACGATCTCTCCCAACAACCGCTCGGCGCGGTTGACCTGCTCCAGCTTCTTCTCGCGCGGTGCATAACGCACCTGCTGGTCGCGCAGCTGCCGGACCACGAAACTCCGATATTCCGCGTGCATCACGTGCCTCTGCCAATCTCTGCTCCGCCCCGCCGGTGTTCCCTGCGACTCCCATCGCCCGACAGGACTTCGTCCGCTCCGGGACAGGCGGTCGCTCCCCAACCGCCCAGATGCCTCCGCCGACCAAACGGCCCCCCCCGCGACCGGCTGCCCAAGAAAGATCGCTCGTGCGGCCACCAGATGGTCCATCGTCTCCCGGCAATCCGTCGATCGAACGGTGCGGAAAACCCCTTGACCATTCTGCTGTTGGTTCTACGCACCCCAGTCCCAATGGGTCGCATAGATTCTTCGCGGGGCCGGCCAACAACTCTTCCCGAGTTGAGTCTCCGGACCCCCAACTCGGGCAAAGCAGCCAGCGCGAGGACTACGCGGACAGTATAGGACGAACGCCTGCCGATGCACAGAACGCGAAAATGTTTATCCATTCTATGCAGACATCCTATTTTAAATCATCGCGCCACGAGTCGATTTCATTCCGGCCTTCGTACCGGTCGATCTTTATGGACACGTGGCACGACATGCCGTGCAGCCGTCCTGACGGCCGGTTGAAATACGAGCACGACGCGCAAGCGAGTGGGTAGATCGAGAAAAATTCCCGGTGATTCCGGCACACTCGCTCGCGCTTCGTGCTGGTAGTCGATTTCTTCAACGGGCTGCGAACGGCTGTTTGCGGTCGGGACGGCTGGGCGACGCGTAACCGCTCACGGGGTGGACGCCGTGCATCCCAAGGGGTCAGGCACACTTTTCGGCGGCAGCGTCGCACGACGGCGAGCGATCTTCCCGCCGAAAAATCAGCCAGCCCCCGGCCCGTCACCCCAAGGGGTCAGGCACATTTTTCGGCGGCAGCGTCGCACGACGCCGAGCGGTCTTCCCGCCGAAAAATGAGCCAGACCCCGGCCCGTGTCCACGCGACGGGCCGCCGGCTGGCTGGCCTCGGCTGGCTGGTCTCGGCTGGCTGGTCCGGGGCGGGGCGGGGCAAGCCGGAACCTTTGGAATCGCAACGGGCAACGGAAGGAACTGCAGCATGTACTTCGACGAGTCGGCCCGAAAATTGGTTTCATCCTCTCCTGGGAGATGCCATTTTCGGGGCAACCGAGCCACGGACTGGGGCGCCTCAAACGCCACCTCCAACGGCTGCGTGACGAGCGGTCGCCGGCATCCGGGTGCGGCTGGCCACCGGCTCAAATTGTGGCTGTTCCGCTGCTGGCAGGGATCAATCGCCCGGGCGATCGCCGCGGCCCTCTCGCTTGCCGTCACCCAGCCGGCAGCGGCGGCCGAACCGTCGCGACGGCTGGAGTCCCGACCGGACGTCACGGCGCGGGTGAGGGTTGTCCTGGAGGCCGAGGGCAAGCTCCTCAGCCACGACAGCTCCCAGCGGATCCAGTCGGTCCCGATGACCGCCCGGGGAGAGATGATATATGACGAGCGGCGGGGCCCGGCCCAACCGGGACTGCTGGCCATGCGCCATTACCAGCTGGCGGAGGCAACGATCGAGGTCCGGGGCCGCCGGGAGGAGTGTCGGTTGCGCGAGGCGCGAAGTCTGATCGCCTGCCGCGAACGGGCGGGGGCGGTCCTCGTCGACTTTGATTCACCGCAGGGTCCGCTGACTCGGGACGAATTGGAGCTCATCGACCTGCCGGGCAACAGTGCCGTGATCCACGCTTTATTGCCCCGGGAAATGGTTGCACCCGGCGACAGCTGGAGGCACGACGATCTGACGCTGGCTAGGCTGCTCAACCTGGATCGCGTGACCGAGTCGGACGTCTCCAGTACCTGGCGGTCCCTGGAGGACGGCATTGCCCGCCTGGAGCTGTCCGGCACGGTGCGGGGATCCGTCAAGGGGGCCGCCACGGTGATTCAACTGAGGGGGAAGTACCAGTTTGAGCTCGAGTCAGGCTGCATCATCTGGCTGGCCATGTCGTTTCGGGAGAACCGGTCGATCGGCGACCTGGCCCCCGGTCTGGAGGTTGCGGCCCGTCTGCGGATGGTCGTTGACCCACGTGTCGAAGCGCCCCTGCTGGGCGATGCGGAGCTGGCGGGAGACGCGAGTTCCGCCCACTTGCTGGAATACAGCTCGCCGACCCAGGGCTACCAGTTGCTGCTCGACCGACGCTGGCACTTGATCCGGGACGATGGCCAGACCGCGGTGCTCCGCTTTTACGACGCGGAAACGCGGCTTGCCCAGTGCAACCTTTCACGGCTGCCCGACCTGCCCGCCGGCAAGCACTTGGAGTTGACGAGGTTCCAGGACGACATTCGGCGTGCGTTGGGCGAGAAGCTTGGTGCCTTCCAGCAGGTCACACAGACCACGTCCCCCGACGGGCTCCGCTCTTTGCGGGTAGTAGCCAGCGGGGCGGTGTCTGACGTCGCGATCCAGTGGGTCTACTACCACCTGTCGGATGACCTGGGCCGGCGAGCCTCCTTTGTCTGTGCGTTGGAGGAGAAGCACCTCGAGAAGCTGGCCGGCGTCGACGCGGCGATCGCGGCCAGTTTTCGCTTTATGGCCGACGGTCCGTCCGTTTCCAACCGATCCCCGGAGGGGCCGGCGGCGCGCCCCGACCGGTCTGACAACCGGTCTGCCGTCCGACCGCGCGACCACGGGGCGGCGGCTTCCGCCGGCCGATAGCCGGTCCCCGGTCTGCGATGGCCGCGGCCGATCGTTGACCGGCCTGACAGGTCCCAACTATACTGAACTTGTCTGTGCGTCTGTTCTCGTGCGGCCAGGGTCGGCCTTCCAGTCGCCCACGTGCTTTCCCAGGGCTGTCAATGACGGGCCGCTATCTCATCGTTGCGCTGATGTTCTTCCTTGCCCAGGGTCTGGTTCCCGGGGGGTGGTCGGGGGCCCTCGCCCAGGTGGCGGCCCCGGCTCCGGCCCAGGCCCAGCCGGCGGTCATCACCCCGGGGGTCCGCCGCTTGACGGCCGGCGTCCTGACCGTGATCCCGCCGAAGGTCGAGGAGCAGGAGACATTCAGCGGTCCCCGCGAACTGGTCGAACTGGTCTATACCGCCCCACCGCTGACCTGGACCCCCAACTTCACGCCCCAAAGCCAGACCTTGATTGAGATCGCCAAGGCGGCCACGTTCCGCCGGGAGGTGTGGCAGCTGGAGTTCGGCTTCAAACCTCTCCGGATGATGACGGTGGATGTGCCCCAGCCAGGCGGAAAGCTGGAGCGCAAGGCGATCTGGTACTTGTACTACTACGTGCAGAACAACGGCGGGCACATGAGCCCTGCGCCGGAGAAGGACGAGTTCGGCCATCAGACGTTCACCACCAATCCGATCAACCGACCGATCCGGTTTTTCCCCAGCTTTATGCTGGTCAGCCACGACCAGAGGAAGGCCTACCTGGACCGGGTGATTCCGGTTGCCGCAGCCCGCATCCAGCAGCGTGAGGACGCCCAGGTCCGACTGCTGAACTCGGTCGAGATCAGCCAGGTGGCGGTGCCCGTCAGCTCGCCGGAAAACCGACAGCGTCTGTGGGGCGTGGCGACCTGGGAGGATGTCGATCCGCGGACTGACTACTTTTCGATCTACATTCAGGGGCTCAGCAACGCGTATCTCTGGCAGGACCCGCCAGGGGCCTTCAAGGCGGGTGATCCGCCGGGCACCGGGCGGCGCTACGCGTCCAAGACGCTGCAGCTGAATTTCTGGCGACCGGGCGACGAGGTGTTGGAGCACGAGGGTGAGGTCCGCTACGGGATACCGGAGTTGCACGACCCGACCCGCGCGGCCGAGTTGTTCGAGCTGTATGGCGTCCCAAGCCGGGTTGATTATCTGTGGATCTACCGCTAAAACGCGGCCTGGGCGGACATGCGTGCGAATACCTGAGAGGACTGGGAAATCGTTCGATGGCACACAAAAAGGGTCAGGGATCCAGCCGCAATGGGCGGGATTCCAACGCACAACGACGCGGCGTCAAGCGGTTTTCGGGCCAGACGGTACGGGCCGGCAATATCCTTGTCCGTCAGGTCGGCAACCGTTTTCACCCCGGGCGCAACGTGGGGCAGGGGACCGACTATACGCTCTTTGCCCTGGTCGACGGCCAGGTGTCGTTTGATCGCGAGGGACGTCGCGTCCACGTGACGCCAGCCAGCTGAGAACGCCGCTCGAACCTGGCGAGCCACAGCAAGGGACGGTCCTTCGGGCCGTCCCTTTCTTCATCGGGTTATTATCAGGGAGCCCCAGCAGGCCGGCGTGCCAGCGTGCCGGTCGCCCGACCGATGTTTGTCGACCGCGTGGAGATCGAGGTGCAGGCCGGCGCCGGCGGCAATGGTTGCTGCAGCTTTCGCCGCGAACGCTACGTGCCCCTGGGCGGACCGGATGGCGGGGACGGAGGAGACGGGGGCAGCATCGTCATCCAGGCACGGCCCGGAGTCGACAACCTGGCCGCGGTGGCTCACAAGAAGCGGTGGGTTGCCGGGTCCGGCGGCCATGGCAGCGGCGCGAATCGGCATGGGCGCAACGGCCCAGACGTGACGCTCGAGGTTCCCCCGGGGACGGTCGTCCTGGACGCGGCAGGCGGTTTCGCCCTGAAGGACCTGGCCGCGGACGGGGATCGCGTCACGGTGGCGCGTGGCGGCAAGGGCGGCAAGGGAAACACGCACTTCAAGACCGCCACACATCGCGCTCCCCGCGAGTGGACGCGGGGGGGCGAGGGCGAGTCGCGGGCCCTGATCCTGGAACTAAAGACGATCGCCGACGTGGGGCTGGTCGGCCTGCCCAACGCCGGGAAGAGCACGCTCCTCAGCCGAGTCTCACACGCGCGTCCGCAGATCGCCGACTATCCGTTCACCACCCGGCATCCCCATCTGGGACGGTTCCTGATCGACCGGGATCGCTCCTTCATCTTGGCCGACATCCCGGGGTTGATTGAAGGGGCGCACGCCGGGGCCGGCTTGGGTCACGAGTTCCTGCGGCACGTCGAGCGGACGCGGCTGCTCGTGCACCTGGTCGAGCCGCTGCCGCTGGACGGCTCCGACCCGGTGGCCAACTACCACACCATCCGCAAGGAGATATCCCAGTACAGTCAGCAGCTGGGCGAACGCCGGGAGCTGGTAGCCGTTACCAAGGCCGAGTTGCCGGGCGCGGTGGAGGTGCATGAGCGGATGGAGCGCGAGATTGGCCGGTCCGTGAATCTGGTCTCGGCGGTGACCGGCACGGGCCTCAACCACCTTCTGCGGCAGATCGTGCAAACCCTCGACGAATCGCGCGACCAGGAACCAGCCATGGACAGCCCGCCCAGGACCAGCGCCCCAACCTGAGGCGACCCGCGCGCGGGGCCGTGTGAACCCCGGGTCGAGGTCTGCCGAGACGGGCAGGGGCTCGGGTCATTCCAGGGGGTCAGGTCCATGTTTTCGGCCAGCGCGTATCCGCTATACGGCACCCGCCGAGGATGGTCGCCTTTCGCTCCGCGAAAGTACGGTCTTTCGCGGAGCGAAAGACGACGATGATGTGACAAAGCCGACCGGCGGCAGCATAGGTCACGCGTAACCGTTCACAACCCGGTGGAAGATTTTCCCTGATTCCAGGGGGTCAGGTCCATGTTTTCGGCCAGCGCGTATCCGCGAGGTCGAGTTCGCTGGCCGAAAAATGGGGTCTTCGGCAAAATTTGTGGGTGATTTCGTGGACGACGGGGTGCGTTTTCAAGGCATGGCAGGGCAAAAAGAATGCCGCTTCCATGG
>Ga0209398_1001037_pt1 | contig 15270 bp, 11 predicted proteins | sample AshMeaBigSpring_FD_184125 | JGI IMG/M metagenome (GOLD analysis project Ga0209398, IMG submission 184125) | Groundwater microbial communities from Big Spring, Nevada to study Microbial Dark Matter (Phase II) - Ash Meadows Big Spring (SPAdes)... | ecosystem: Environmental > Aquatic > Deep... | reverse complement strand
CGTCCGGCTGCAACAGGATGTCGATGGCGGTGATCTCGGACTGCGCAGCGGGAAAGACGGACTTCCAATCGTTCTTCATGCTGACGACGGTCCAGCCGTCTTTCTTCGCATGGTCTTCCAGCGCGGGGGTGAAGTAACCGTATTTGACGTCCGGCAGTCCGCGCGCGGGACCGTAGGCAAATTCGCGTGTGGCATCGTCGTGCAGCACGAGTAGCTCGAACCGCGTGCCGCTGCCGCCCTGCGTGTATTCCAGCATTTGCTGGTCGCCCACGGAGTTGCCGAACGCGGCGATGGGACGGCGGCCGATGTGCTGGTTGATGCCGACGGGCTTGTCGGCTTTGTCGTCGTTGAAGTTCAACTGCGGCAGACGCACGAGCACCGCCTTGCCGTCGCGCAATTCAAACTTCGTCTTCATGCTGCTGCCGATGACCTGTTCCGGCGGGATGCCGTAAGCCTGCTCTGTCCACACGCGCATGAACTCGATGCCGCCGCCGGAGACGATGAAGTTCTTGAAGCCGTTCGCGCGCAGATAGGCGAGCACTTCGAGCATCGGCTGATAGGTCATGTCGAGGAATCGCTTGCCGGTCGTCGGATGCTTCGCGGTGGCGATCCAGTCCTTCACGAGCTGCGCGAACTCGTCGGTGGTCATGCCGGTGTGCGTGGCCATGAAGAGTTCCATCAGCCCGTGGTCGCCCCCTTCGAGCGCAGCTTTCACATCGCCCTTCAGGATCGAGGCGAACGGTTCCTTGCTCTTCCACTCAGGATGCTGCGGTGCGAGCGCCTTCACGCGGTCGGCCACGAAGTAAAACTGCACCGGCACCGGCTGTTCGCTCCAGAGCGTGCCGTCGTTGTCGTACATGGCGATGCGCTCAGGCACGGGCACAAAGTCGGGCGAGCCGGGTTTCGTCACCTTCTCAACAAAAGCGAGGATGGATTTCTTCGCCGGGCCGTCGTTCCATGACGGCAACGGGTCGTCGGCGCGGGTGATGGTTGTTGTGAAAGCGACCGCAGCGAGGAGCGCGGTAGCGATGTAGTTTTGTTTGGGTTTGGTATTCATTGCTTTCGCTTTTGTTGTTAACGAACGTATTGCTTCGCTGGTGAAGTCGCGGGCCGCCCCATGAGAGGCGGCCCGCGTGTATCACAATCGAAACGTGAGATTTACTTGCTGCCCTTGCTCATCTCCTCGATCTGCTTCTGCATCTTCGTCAGGTTGAACGAACCCGCCGTCTGGCTGGCCGGGTAGTCCTTGAAGGTCAGAAGGAACTGACCGACGACGTCGGTGATCGGCACGATGACGAAAACGCGATCGACCCACCAATCGTTGTAGGTGTTCGAGTTGTGTTGGGCCTTCTCGAACGGATCGCGGCGCAGGTTGAAGAGCAGTGGGGCGCGCAGCTCGACGAACGGCTCGCGCCAGAGGGCAATCGTCTCGGCCCGGTTTTCCATGAACGTGATCTTCCAGTCTCCGTAGCGGGCGGCGACGATCTCGCCGATGTCGTTCACATAGATGAACTCCTTGCGCGGCGACTCCTTCGTCTTGCCGCTGAGGTAGTCGAGCATGTTGTAGCCATCGAGGTGGTTCTTGTAGGTGCGTCCATTGAGTTCCACGCCCTTGAGGAGCTTTTCCTTGATGTCCGGCGCGCCGGCGGCGGCGGCAAAGGTGGTCAGCCAGTCTTCGTGCGCGACGATGCCATTGACCGTCGTGCCCGCCGGGAAATGGCCGGGCCATTTGATGAAGCAAGGCACGCGGTAGGCACCTTCCCAGTTCGTATTCTTCTCACTGCGGAACTGCGTGGATCCGGCATCGGGCCAGGAGTTGTAATGCACACCGTTGTCGGTGGAATACTGGACGATGGTGTTGTCGGCGAGGCCGAGGTCGTCAATCACCTTGAGCAACTCGCCGACGTGCAGGTCATGCTCGACCATGCCGTCGCTGTATTCGTCCTGCCCGGAGATGCCGCGATGCTCCGCCTTCACATGCGTGCGGAAGTGCATCCGCGTGCCATTCCACCAGCAGAAGAACGGCTGTCCGGCCTTGGACTGACGGGTGATGAACTCCTTCGCCGCAGCGACGGTTTCATCGTCAATGGTCTCCATGCGTTTCTTGGTGAGCGGGCCGGTGTTCTCGATGGTCTGGCCACCCTTGCCGTCGGCCTTGCACTTGAGCACACCGCGCGGGCCGTATTTCTTTCGGAACTCGGGGTTCTTCGGGTAGTCCAAATTCTCCGGCTCCTCTTCCGCATTGAGGTGATAGAGGTTGCCGAGGAACTCGTCGAAGCCGTGCATCGTGGGCAGATGCTCGTCGCGGTCGCCTTGGTGATTCTTGCCGAACTGGCCGGTGGCGTAACCCTGGCTCTTGAGGACTGTCGCCATAGTGACGTCGGTCATCTGCCAACCTTCCTTCGCGCCGGGCAGGCCGACCTTCAACATGCCGTTACGCAGGGGAACAGAGCCGCCAATGAAGGCCGCGCGACCCGCCGTGCAACTTTGCTGCGCATAGAAGTCGGTGAACGCCACGCCTTCCTTGGCGATGCGGTCAATGTTCGGCGTCTGGTAGCCCATCATCCCCCGGCTGTTGTGGCTGATGTTCCAGTTGCCGATGTCGTCGCCCCAAATGACGAGGATGTTCGGCTTCTTGCCCTGCGCATGCGCAGGGACGACCGCGCCCCATAGCGCCGCCGCGGCGGCCAGCACTCCCAGGCCGTAAGCGACCGGTTTTTGTGTCAGGTGTTTCATGTTTCGTCTTCTCCTGGATTCCAACGCTTGTTGTTGAGTTTCGTTTCCCTACCCGCTTGGCACTCCCTTTGGAAAGTTTGTCATCTCGTTGCTTAACCGATTTGCTTCACATTTCCCGGCAGCTCTGAGGTGCTCTACGGGCGGCGGACACGGAGGAGCATAGTTGTTAGGCCGCTTCTATGAGGGATTGAACGTAAAACATGTTCTCGAACGCCGCGGGACTCTGGTAGCCGAGCGCGGCGTGTTTTCGTTTGCGATTGTAAAACACTTCGATGTACTCAAACAGATGTCGATTCGCCTCGTCGTGGTCGGCGTACTCGACCCCGTGAACCCATTCGACCTTGAGCTTGCCGAAGAAGCTCTCGGTGGGGGCGTTGTCCCAGCAGTTTCCTTTCCGGCTCATGCTGCACAGGATGCCGTGATCGGCGAGCAGTCCTTGAAATTCGTCCGCCGCATATTGGCAGCCACGATCGCTATGATGGACCAGGCCCGCCTGGGGCGAGCGACGTCGCAAGGCCATGCCCAACGCGTCGAGCACCAGCGTGGCCTGCAAGGACGCCGAGGTCGACCATCCCACGATCTTCCGAGAGAACAAGTCCATCACCACCGCCAAGTACAACCATCCTTGCCGCGTGGCAATGTAGGTGATATCGCCGGACCACTTCTGGTCTGGCGCATCAGCCAGGAAATCTCGATTCAGCACGTTGGCCGCTACCGGCTGCTCGTGTCGCGAATCCGTGGTGACCACGAATTGGCGTTTCACTCGGGAGAACAGGCCTTTTTCCCGGAGCACACGGCGCACTGTCTCGCGGCAGCATTCGACTTTCCGCTCTTGCAGATCGTCGTGAACCTTGCGATAGCCATAGATGCAATGACTGCCGCGGTACGCGGCCTCAGCCGCCGAGGCGATCTGCTCTCGACGTTGTTGTCTGGGGCTGGATGTCTGCTGGAGCGAATCGTAATAGCCGCTCGCGCTGACTTCCAACACCTGGCACATGATCTTCACCGGGTACGAGTCGCGGTGGGCGCGGATCCAGGCATACTTCACAGCGACTCCTTCGCGAAGTACGCCGCCGCTTTTTTTAAGATCTCGACCTCAAGCTGCAAGCGACTGTTCGCCTTGCGGAGCGCTTTGAGTTCCTCCGCTTCGGGCACGACTTCGCCCGCCGGCCGTAGTTCTCCTGTCGCGCGGAACTGGTCAATCCAGCCCTTGATGGACGTCGCCGTGACTCCCAATCGCCGCGCGGCCTCGGCCTGCGAATATCCTTGCTCCACCACCAGCCGAGCCGCGCCCAAACGAAACTCCTTGTCGTATCGCTTCGCCATGCTGGAAACTTTTTTCCAGCGGCCTAACAACTATGCTCCTCCGTGTCCGCCACCCGTAGAGCACCTCACTCCTTTCCCGGCAACAAAAGTTATACACCTCGCTAACGAAGGTTGGGCGCTGTGGCGGCTTTTCGAGTATACGCGCCGTGCTGATCAACTCCAGATTTGCTACCCGTTTTTCCTACACTGCGCCGGCAAGGTGTCTTCATCAGTGGTCACGGCGGCCGATGGGGAGGATGGGGGGAGGACGGGGACAGCCATCCACGAAATCCATCCAGCAGCGTCAATATAACACGTTTGTAGCTGGATGTCCCCGTTTGCCCTCTCCCCATTTGCCTTCCCGATCGGGAGGGCGAGCAGATAGGCCTGCAACGCGCGCGAGGCATCCAGGTTGTCATAGATTTTCTGCGTGGTCGCATCGTCGGGATAACCGTAGTTCAGATTGAGTTGACCGATGGATGTTTCGAGCTTGTCGGGGACGGCTACGCCAGACGCGATAGGCGTGGAATACTTGAGTTGCGGGTCGGCCGGGATCGACTAGCGATCCTGGGCGAAGAGGTTAAGGGAGCCGCAGAATAAGGCCGCGATGGCCACGCACGTGAGGATGGTGTGTTTGGTCATGGTTGGTCGTGTTGGTTGTGTTAGTGCTAGATGGTTGAAGGGCTAAGAGAGGGGGACAGGCACATTTTCCCGGGAACCACGTTCGGCAACCACCCAACAGCACGAGACACCTCTCTTGAATTCGCCGGGAAAATGAGCCAGTCCCCGGCCCGTGAACGGTTACTCACGATCTAAGCGCGGGTTCATCGGAAACTTTGTTTTTTGCTCCTTGTCTGTCTTTAGCTTCGCCATCCAGGAGCGCGCCAGCAACAGCGTCAGAAGCGCGTGCAACGCCACGGCGGGCCACAAGAGCGGTCCGGCCCATTGGCCTCGAATGGCGACGTAGCCGAGATACAGCGTGACGGCCGCGCTGTAGGTCAACATGCCGACCAGCGGCGGGCCCGGCCAGCAGGCGAATCCCAGCGCAATCAGGGCGATGCCGAACACGCGCGCTACCGGTATGGCGACGCCGGTCAGCTCCTCGCCGAGCAACAACCGCCCGACGACCGACGGCACAATCAGCAACGCCAGCCCGGTGGCGATTTCGAGGACTGCGGCGACGGTGAGCACATGTTTCATCGCGGGCTATTTTGTGGGCTCCGGCTTCAGCCGGACGATCAGCTTGTCGATCGTGCCGGTAAACTTGAACGGGGAATCGTAGCGATATTCAAGCAGCGCGACGCCGGTGCGGGTGTCGCTGCCGATGTCGAAGGTCTCGTCTTCCGGGAACGTGATCGGGGTGCCGTGTGCCAGGGAGTTCTTCGCCACTTCCTGATCGTCCACGTAGAGCACGCCCTTCCCGCTTTTTCCCAAGCCTGGTTCGTCCACCGTGTAATCGAAGCGGATGGTGTGTGTGCCAGCCTCCAGCTCGGGGCCTTCCCACACCGTCCGTTTGAGGTCGAGCAGGTTGTAGAGGAAAACGACCTTGCCCCGACCAAAACCGAACTCACCTTTGCTCAGAAAAAGTCCGTATCCGCCGAAGCGTCCGCCGTCGGTGACGATCATGCCTTCCGCGCCGCCTTCGGGAATCGTGACCTCGGCGGTGATGCTGAAGGACTTGTTCAGGATGTTTGGCGCACCACTGTTCGGGATGCCGGAGATGGGTCCCGAATAGGTGAATTCCGTTCGTCCGCCCGTGAGGTTCGGGCGCGGTGCGTTCCAGCGGGTGAGCGAGGAGTTATCGAGCGGCAGCACGTTATGTTTCGCCGCTTCCAGATAGAAGATGCCCTGCATCTGCTTGAGCTTGTCGGGCATCTTCGCCGCGAGGTCATTCGACTCGGTGGGATCTTCCGCGACGTTGTAGAGTTCCCACTTGTAGCCAGTGATCACGTCGGGCGCCGGCTTCGTGGACAGTTCCCACGGGGTCGTCGCCGGGGTGGTGCAGGCCACCCAGCCTTCGTGATAAATGGCGCGGTTTCCGAGCATCTCGAAGTATTGCGTGGTGCGTTTGGTCGGCGCGTTGGCGTTCGCCTTGTCCCATGTGTAAACCATGCTTGTGCCTTCGATGGGGTCCTGCGGGATGCCGTTGATCGTCTCCGGTGCCGGGATGCCGGTCGCCTCGAGAATGGTCGGCACGATGTCAATGATGTGATGGAACTGCGTGCGGATGCCACCCACGTCCTTGATGTGGCCGGGCCACGACACGGCCATGCCCTGGGCCGTCCCGCCGAAGTGCGAGGCCACCTGCTTGCACCATTTGAACGGCGTGTTGAAAGCCCACGCCCAGGCGGCCGAGAAGTGCGGAAAGGTCCGCTCGGAGCCCCAGAACGGATACCAGAGGAACTGATCCTTCACCGGCACTTCAATGCCGTTGAAGGTCGTGAACTCATTTGGCGTCCCGTTGACCATCCCTTCGGGGCTCGCGCCGTTGTCGCCGCTGATGTAGATGATCAGCGTGTTGTCGAGCTGGCCCAAGTCTTCGACGGACTGGATGACGCGGCCGATCTCGTGGTCGGTGTAGGCCTGATAGGCCCCATAGACATCCGCCTGCTTGATGAAGAGCTTCTTCTGCTCCCAGTCGAGCGAGTCCCACTTGGGCAGCTTCGCGCCGCCGTAAATATCCTGCCCATCCGGCCACGGCGTGAGTTGTGCGTTCGCGGGCATGATGCCGAGCTTCTTCTGGTTGGCGAAGATGGTCTCGCGCAGCTTTTCCCAGCCGTCGTCGAAGAGATGCATGGCGCTGATCTTGTCGATCCATTCTTTCGTCGGGTGATGCGGGGCGTGGGTACCGCCGGGCACGTAATAGACCAGCCACGGCTTTCCCGGAGCGACTTCCTTGAGCCGCTTCATGTAGTCGATCGCCTCGTCGGCCATGGCCGTGGTCAGGTTCCAGGTGCCCGCCGGTTTGCCCTCGAAGGGATAGATCGCCGTGGTGTTACGGAAGAGGTTCGGCTGCCACTGGCTGGCGTCGCCGCCGACGAAGCCATAGAAGTACTCGAAGCCCATGCCGACCGGCCACTGGTCGAAGGGTCCGGCCTGGGTCGCCTGATAGAAAGGCGTGTTGTGATTCTTGCCAAACCACGAGGTCGCGTAGCCGTTCTCCTTGAGGATCGTGCCGATGGTGCCCTTCGCCTTGACGATGATGGAGTCGTAACCCGGATAGCCCGTCGCGATTTCACCCACCACGCCGAAGCCGGCCGAGTGGTGATTGCGCCCCGTGATCAAGGCCGCGCGGGTCGGCGAGCAGAGCGAGGTCGAGTGGAAATTCGTGTAACGCAGCCCATTCTTCGCGATGCGGTCCAGGGCCGGTGTGGGGATGACACCCCCAAACGTGCTCGGCGAGCCAAAGCCGTCGTCGTCAGTCATGATGAGCAGCACATTGGGCGCACCTTTTGGTGGCACCACTGTTGGCGACCACCACGGCGTGGACTCCGTGGCCTTCTCCTTGATCACGCCGCCAAACTTCGGATCAGGCGGCGGAAGTTGTTTGCCGCTGATCGTGGTGGTGGCGTGCGGTGAACCGGGCGCGCCGGTGGTTTGCACTTCTTGAGCCTGCGCCGAATGCGCGACCGCCATCACGGCGGCTGCGAACATCCCGCTCAGAAGGATGGGTCGGTTTGTTTTCATGTTTTGTTCCCTTTCTATCTGGTTTGGTGTCGCTTGGCTGTCGCTTCGCTGGTGAAGTCGCGGGCCGCTCCTGGCGAAGCGGCCCGCACGGTTCACGAACGAAACGACTCTGTTATTTGGCGTCGGCTGCCTGCTTCATCCCCTCTTCGAGTTTTTTGATGTCCGCGGGCGAGAGCTGCGGGCGATCCACTTTGATCGTCAGCTTGTTGAGTTTGGCAGTGAGGGCGAATGGCGGCTGATAGTCCGCGTCGTTCACGCCGGTCAGCGTGTCGGAGCCGACGTCGAAGCTCTCGTCCCATTGCAGGATCATGGGCAGGGTCTTCGCCATCTTCTTCGTCATGACTTCCTTGCCATCCACCTTGAGCACGCCGGTGCCGGGTTGGCCGAGGCCGCTCATGTTATTGTAGAGGAGCGTGCCGACACCGAGGCCTTCGTACTTGAAGTCGAACTCGACAGCGTGTTTGCCGGGCGTGAGCGCGTCGGGACCTTCCCATTTGAGGCGTTCCAGGTCGATCATGTTCCAGAGAAACACCGGCTTGCCTTTGAGCAGGTAGAATCCATAGCCGGCGAACCGACCACCGGAAGTCAGGATCATGCCTTCGGCACCGCCCGCGGGGACTTCGATGTCGGCCGTGATGGTGTAGGAGCAGTTAAGGAGCAACGGCGAATCACCCTGCGGCAGGCCGACCATCGGCCGGGTATAAACGAACTCGGTGCGGCCCGCGGTGATGTTCGGGCGCGGGGCGACGATGCGCGCGGCCACCGAGGCGTCCATCGGGAAGACCTGATACTTCCTCGCTTCCTCGACGAACAGCTTTTTCAAATCCTTCATCTTGTCGGGGAATTTGTCGGCGATGTTCTGGGACTGGCTGAAGTCCTTGTTCAGGTCGTAGAGTTCGAGCACCTGGTTGTTGAGCGGATCCGTGTTTGCCGGTCCGGTAACTTCCCACGGCGCGCGGTTCACCTTCGTGCTGAGCAGCCAGCCTTCGTGATACAGCGCCCACTGGCCGAACATCTCGAAGTATTGCGTCTTGTGCCTCGTCGGCGCCTTGGCGTTTTTCGCGTCAAAGGTGTAGGCGAAACTCGTGCCTTCGATGGGTGCTTGCTTGATGCCGTCCACCGTGGTGGGTGCCGGGATGCCGGCGACCTCGAGGATGGTCGGCACCACGTCAATGACGTGCATGAACTGCTCGCGCAGGCCGCCGGCGTCCTTGATGTGGCCGGGCCAAGAGACGGCCATGCACTGGCGGGTGCCACCGAGCTTGGAGGCGTTTTGCTTGAACCAGCTAAACGGCGTGTCGAAGGCCCAGGACCAGCCCGCCGACATGTGGTTGTAGGTCTGCTCGGTACCCCACACGTCATACCATTTCAGCTGTTGGGCTGCGGGGATCATGTTGACGCCGTTGAAGAACGCGACTTCGTTCGGCGTGCCGAGCGGGCCGCCTTCGGCGCTCGTGCCGTTGTCGCCGTTGATGTAGATGATGAGCGTGTTGTCGAGCTTGCCCATGTCCTCGATGCTCTGGATCACGCGGCCGATCTCGTGATCGGTATACGCCTCGTAGGCGGCGAAGATTTCCACCTGCTTGATGAAGAGCTTCTTCTCATCGGCGGAGAGCTGGTCCCAGGGCTTCAGGACTTCCTTGGGCCACGGCTCCATCTTCGTGTTCGCCGGGATGACGCCGAGCTTCTTCTGGTTCGCGAAGATGCGCTCGCGCACTTTCTCGTAGCCGTCGTCGAAGAGGTGCATGTCGGCGATCTTCTTCACCCATTCCTTCGTCGGGTGATGCGGCGCGTGCGTGGCACCGGGCGCGTATTTCATGAAGAACGGCTTGCTCGGCATCGTCTGGTTGATGCGGTTCAGGTAATCAATCGCGTCGTCCGCCATACCGGTGATCAGGTTCCAGCCCGGCTGGTCCAGGAAGGGATAAATCTGGGTGGTGTTACGGAAGAGATTCGGCTGCCACTGGTTCGCGTCACCGCCATTGAAGCCGTAGAAATACTCGAAGCCCATGCCGGTCGGCCATTTCTCAAACGGCCCGACTTGGCTGGCGGCGAACGCTGGCGTGTTGTGATTCTTGCCGAACCACGAAGTCGCGTAGCCGTTGTCCTTGAGCATGCGGCCGATGGTCGCCTTGTCTTCGGGGATGATGCTGTTGTAACCGGGGAAGCCCGTGGCCTGCTCGGAGATAACACCGAAGCCCACCGAGTGGTGGTTCCGCCCGGTGATGAGCGCGGCTCGCGTCGGCGAGCAAAGCGCGGTGGAGTGAATGTTATTGTAGCGCAGACCGGACTTGGCGACGCGGTCCATCGTCGGTGTCGGGATGACGCCGCCGAAGGTGCTCGGCACACCAAATCCTGAGTCGTCGGTGATAATGAGCAGGACGTTGGGCGCCTGCTTGGGCGGCACGATGCGCGGTGCCCACCAGGGTTTCGATTGCAGGGCGTCGTCCTTGATCACGCCGCCGAATTTCGGATCGGGCGCCGGCAGTTGCTTGCCGTCGATCGTCGTTGTCGCGCTGGGTGAACCGGGAATACCGGTCGTTTGAGGCGTAAACGAAGATTCCGCGTCGCCCGGTGCAGGCGCCTCGTTGGCTTCGGCACCTTGCGCTGTGCTGGCCGAGGCGGGCTGGGAAGCGTGCTGCGAACAGCCGGTTGCCAGCGCGAGCAGCGCGACGGCCAACCCCGACAGAAAATATCCGTTCCTCTTGGCGTCACAATATCGTTTCATGGTGCGTAAGCGTTCACAGCCCGGTGGAGGATTTTGCCTGATTCCAGGGGGTCAGGTCCATGTTTTCGGCCAGCGCGCTTCGGCGAGGTCGAGTTCGCTGGCCGAAAAACGGACCAGACCCCGGCGTGTGAACGGTTACCATGGTGCTCTCCCGTTGTGAAAAAGTGTTGGTCAGGGTGCCAATATGGCTGCGACCGGCAATGTTTCTCACATCCCTTCTGGTTGCTCTTCATTGCATTCTGACAAAGGTCACTTCAAAGCGCTGTCGCTGCACGGCCTGATAATAGATGCCGTTGAGCTGATCGCTCTGGGGATCGTAGGTCAGATCGTAGGTGGAACCCGGATAGTTCACGTCGCGCAGCTCAAGGAACACCTTGGTGGCGGCACCGTCCTGCGAAGCTTCAGCCTTGGCCACGTGGATGGGCGAAGGATTCAAATACGACGCATCCATTCGTCCGCTCGCATCGACGTGCCTGACTTCGACGACGTATCCCCCGTCGGGCCTGACCCACTTGCCTGCAAGCTTCTGAAATTCCGGTGTGTGTTGGCTGACTTCGGCAGGCTGGTTGGTTGAATCGACTTGAGGAACTGACGCAGGCGGCTGCGGGGCGGGGTGACTGGCCTTCCACAATCCAAAGCCGCCCACCAGCCCGATGGCCGTCGCCGACACGATCAACGCCACGCCGCGAGCGCTCGGTCTGCGCACGCGCGCCGGCGTCGCAGCGCCCTTCGGGTTGGCCTTCTTCCGTCTGCTCATTGGGTATGCCACCTCAATCCAAGTTCATGTCATGTTAGCTGATCGCTCATGTCGTTCAACCGGGTTCCGGGCTTCGGCGGCGTGAATGGGTCGGGACTGCCCATTGGGATGGGCGGATACGCTTTCAGGCTGGCCTCGAACTCAGCGATGATCTTGACTACCGGGTCAGCGCAGCGACCCAGGAACGTTGGGCGGCCACATCGCGATCCGCCTTCAGGTCGGTGAGGCGGTTATTGACTTTTGGCAAGGCGAGTTTCCGCGGCGGAGCGTTCATGTTTTCCTGCCAGTTCAAATGCGCCTTCCAGTTCCGCCATTGGCAAACTTTGCCGGTTCTGCCAGTTGTACCGGTTTTTCGTGAACTGCGGAGTCTCGCGAATTTCATGTGGCACGTGTTCCGGTCGTACCGAAGATGGCGAAATGTCAGGCAATTACGATGGCGAGGCCGCCCAATGATCGGGGCGCCTCACCGCTCGATCTTGTCATCGTGTCCACTGCGGGCGGTTTTGCACTGCGCGCTGGTGATCCCCCTCCTTGCGACTACGGGCTGTGGCACGACGTTGCGCGAATATGTGCGGAACGGTTTTCAAGTCGGCCCTGACTACCGTAAGCCGGCCGCGTCGGTGGAGAGCGCGTGGATCGACTACCAGAAAGATCCGCGCGTGAAAGTGGGCGACGTCGACACCAGTCAGTGGTGGACGGTATTCAACGACACGAAGCTGAACGGGTTGATTCAGCAGGCGTCGCAACAAAATCTTTCGCTCCGCGTGGCCGGCACGCGGATCTTGCAGGCGCAGGCGGTGCGCGGCATCGCGGCGGGCAACCTATTTCCACAAGTCCAGCAGGCATTTGGCAGTTACGACCGTGTCCAGGTCAGCCGCAACGTTGCCAACTCCCCGCCGAACAAGCATTTCGACCATTGGGGCACCGGTTTCAACCTGTCGTGGGAACTCGACTTCTGGGGGCGGTACCGCCGCGGCCTCGAATCGGCCGACGCGGCGCTCGACGCCACGATCGAAGGCTACGACAACGTCATGGTACTGCTTTTGTCCGACGTCGCGGCGACGTACGTGCAGATTCGCACGTTGCAGGAAGAATTGCGGCTCGTGCAGGAGAACGTCGCGTTGCAGAAGCAGTCGCTGGCCATTGCCGAGGCCCAGTATCGAGCCGGCCAAACGGACGCGTCGGACGTGCTCCAGACCCGGAACAACGTTGAACAGACTGAGGCGATCATTCCTTCACTCCAAGCAGCATTGCGCCAGTCGAACAACGCGCTCTGTATTTTGCTCGGAATTCCGCCGCGTGATTTGCTGCCAGAGCTGGGTGACGGACCGATTCCCACGGCGTCTCCGGACGTGGTGCTGTGCATCCCGGCTGATTTGCTACGGCGCCGACCCGACGTGCGTCAAGCGGAGCGGCTGGTCGCGGCCCAGTGTGCCCAGATCGGCGTGGCCGAATCGGAGCTGTATCCGCATTTCGCCATCAACGGGGTGCTGCAGTGGCAGTCGGCCGGCTTGCGAACGTTGTTCAACTCCGGCAGTACGGCCGGCTCGATCGGTCCGTCGTTCGTCTGGAATATCCTCAATTACGGCAGGATCCAGAACTCCGTGTTGCAGCAGCAGGCGTTGTTCCAGCAGGCCGTCTATTCGTATCAGGAAACCGTCCTCAAGGCTCAGCGTGAGGCGGAAGACGGGATTGTCGGCTTTCTCCAGTCGCAGGATCAGACCGAAAAGCTGCAACTGGCGGTGCAGGACATCACTGCCCTCAACGGCATCTTGTTGACGCAAGCCAACGCCGGGGCGACCAACTTCGACCGCGTCTTCGTGGTGCAAGCCCAGGCGACCGTCCAGCAGGACAACTACGCCGTGAGCCAAGGTACCATCGCACTGAATCTGATCCGGATTGTCCGCGCGCTAGGTGGCGGATGGCAGATACGTCTCAATGCGCCCTGTCCCCCTCCGCCGCCGTCCAACTCAATCATCCTGCCGAGCGACGCAGCGGAACGCGCGCCACCGGATCTGCCAGCGGCGGAGACTGAGGCGATCCCGCCAGCGGTGCCCTTACCGAAGTCATAAGAGGAAGGTTACGTGTCACATGCGAACGATCCAGGCGTTTCTGGCCGGAGTGCTAGGCGTTGCCATGACGCCAGCAGCCCTTGCGCTGGACGGGGTGTGCCTGCCTGCGAACCGTTGTGCGCGCGGCAGTTCGCTCATGCTCTGGTGTCCCGACGACTACTGCTCGAAGCCGACGCCGTGCGTGCCTTGTGCGAGGATGACGTGTTGCCGTGGCGACTACTGCGCGAAGGAGATACCGTGCTTGTGCAATTGCAACGGGTGCTTCCTGCCGGACGACTATTGCCGCAAACCGGTGCCGTGCCGGTGTTGGCCTGGCCTGCCGGGGCCCCATTCGTGCGGCGGGCGAGATTGTGCAAGTGGAACAACTCCCACTCACGACGACTATTTCGACGGCAGCGGCAAGTAGTAGAGCCATTTCTGCATGCGAACGGCCACTTTGCTGATCGCAGCGAACGGCTTCCCCCAATCGGTGTAGACTGCGACGGTGCCGGCGGTGCCCATCGCCAACTGGTCGGCCACGGCAGGGTCCTCCAAAGTGATTTTGATAGCCTGATAACCGGCCGAGCCGACGGTCGCCGCTGAGGGGAGCTTCCCGCCGGGGGCGAATTGCCCTTCACCACTGGCTTCCAAAATGTCGACCACCTTACCCCGAAACAATTGGCCGGGGTTGCTCTTAAACGCGATCTCGACCTCCTGACCGGCACGAACGTGGACCAGCATCTGCGCGGGGAACGAGGCCACGATGGCCATTTCCGCGGTATCGATGAATGTCCCCGCGGCGGCCATCGGCATGGGGACGACGAACGTTCCGGGTCGGATTTGCCAGTCGGTGATGAATCCGTCAGCGGGCGCCCGCATTGTGCACTGTTGCAGGTCGAATCGCGCGTTGTCCAGTTGCGCTTCGGTGGCGACGACGGCATCCTTGGCTGCGGCGAGTGCCGCAATGGTTTGCTCCTGGCTGGCGTTGGCTTGCGCGAGCGTCGCCTGCGAGGCTGCATACTGTTGCTCGGCATCGACCAACTTCAATTTAGCGATGGCTTGCGGGTTCTCCTTTTCAATGGCCACGGCAACGTCCATGGCCGCTTTCTTCGCGGCGGTGTCGGCCTCGGCCTGGGCGATGTTGGCGTCGGCGACGCGCACGCCGGCCTCGAGCTGGATCACATTGCTCTTGGCCGCTTGCAACTGGGCGTCCATTTGACGAACCGTGTACTGATAGGGCGTGGGATCGATCTCGTAGAGCACGTCGCCCTCTTTGAGCGGCACATTGGGCTGGGCCGGGATGCTGGTCACTTGGCCCTTGACCCACGGGACAATCTGCACCACATAACGGGTGACAACGCACCTCCCTGACACTGGCGCCGAAATCGTCCACAGCACGACAATCGTGCCGAGCATCAGGACGCCAGCCGTGGCGCAGAGCGCGATTGGCCAGGGGCGCGGTTTGACCTTGAGGACCTTGAAGACCACCACCACAACGGCCACATAGATGATCGTCATGAACGCAATCATGGCGCGCCTCCTCCTTCATTTTTCGAAGGATTTGATCGTGGCGGGATGAAAGCCCAGATGAAGGCAATCGGCCAGAGGGCGCCGAGCGTGGCGAGGCTGATCCAGCCGGCGGCCGCGATGGCCGTGGCGTAAGGATGGTTGCGACTGGCCGCGATCTTGCCGGGGAGTGACCCCACGAGAACGATCAGCACGACGACCGTTGCCAGGAGCACTGCCAACACCAGGAAAGCAAAATAGTCAAAGACGTCTGTTTTGATCATCGCCGCGCTGCCTGCCACGTAGTCCGTGTCTGTCCGGAATTGGGTAACACGATATGTGCTTTGACATTGCGATAATTTCTTGGATTGAACTGAGGTTTTGCAATCTTTCAGGTCAATCCTAATTGAGTCATTACGTGTTCCTTGTCTTGAAGTTTTTCGGTGACTTGATCGATGGCCCACGAAAGGGTCGCGCGAAGAGTCTCGTGCATCACTCCG
>Ga0209398_1001034_pt1 | contig 15294 bp, 7 predicted proteins | sample AshMeaBigSpring_FD_184125 | JGI IMG/M metagenome (GOLD analysis project Ga0209398, IMG submission 184125) | Groundwater microbial communities from Big Spring, Nevada to study Microbial Dark Matter (Phase II) - Ash Meadows Big Spring (SPAdes)... | ecosystem: Environmental > Aquatic > Deep... | reverse complement strand
TTCGGGGTGTCCCTCACCATGTGCCTGTAGAGCGGGTTGAGCGCGGCGGTCTTCTCGGCGATGAGCATCTCGCGCTCGCCCGTCTTTCCAGAGGCCGCGATGAACAGGCTCGACCCCTCGCGCAGGTTCGTCTGGTGCAGGCTCCCGTTCGCAGCTCGCGCGAAAGCCGGTTTCTCCCCCGGCGGGGACACCGATCCCGGATCGGCAATGAGGTCGGCATGTGCCGTGGCAAAAAAGGCGGCCTGCCTGGCAATCTGGGAAAAGTTGGCATTGATCGCCCCCGCCGACTGCGAGACCAGATCCGGCATGGCGGCCTCGACCTCGCGCTTGAGCGTCTGCTCGGTCTGCCTCCCGATGTAGGCGTTGATCCCGAAATACATCGCCAGAAGCAGGATCTCGATGGTCAGGATCGAAAGGAGCGCGCTCCGCGCATAGTGCCGGAAAATCAGCGTGTCCAGCCTGATCTTCTTCATTCGCATCGAGCCTGATTTTTTGTCCCGCTCGCGTCAATCCCGCAGGTGCCGGAGGGGTGCCGAATTTCGGGGTTCCGTTTTCTGGGGGGGTGCTGATACAACATGAGGCAATGTCCTCCTCTTCAGGCGATCCTTCAGGCACACTGGTTGTCCGCGTCGATCCAGACGACATCGTGCTCTATGCCAACGAGGCGATGGCAGCCTATCTCCGCGCCCGCAAGTCCGATCTCGCTGGCGCGCCCTTGGAAGTGCTGGCCGACCGGACCCGCGGCGAAATCGCCAGCTGCTTCCAGCGCCCCGAGGGCGGGCGGACCAGCGCGCGGCTTGTGACGGATGCCGACGGCCGCGTCTTTGAGGTTAAGACCACCAGCGAGGGGGGCGTCATGGACATCCTCCTCGACGAGGTCACCACCGCGGAGTCGGTCAGCCGCGACCTGCGGCTGGTGAGCGGCACTTCGGTCGATCTGCTCAACGAGGAGGAACTCCGGACCGCACGCACGCCGGAGCGCCGGTTCATGACGATCTCCACCGCGCGCCTCAATGGGGTCGCCCACCTCGCCGACCGGCTCGAGCCGACCGAGATCCGGCTGATGGTCAATTCCTTCGTCGAGGAGGTCTCGGACGCCGTCCTGGAAACCGGCTGCACGGCCTACCCGGCTGCCGGCGAATCGGTCGTCGGGGTTTTCGGTGCTCCCAGGTATTTTGCCGACCATGCGCTCCGCGCGGTGCTCGCCGCCTGCAAGCAGATCGAGAAGACTGCGAAACTGCGCGCGGGATTTTCCCGCCAGGGGAAGGAGATGCCGCCGATGTCGTGCGGGATCTGGACCGGGGAGGCGTTCGTTGGAACGCTCGGCAGTTCGAAAACCCAGCGGTATTCCGCGATCGGGCGTCCGGTTGATCTCGCTGCGAAGCTTTCAACTCTCGCCCGGCCCGGTGAGGTTTTGGTTTCTGAATTCACCCTCGAGAGCATCCGCCAGTGCCTGCCCGAAGGCTGGCAGGCGATCCGCGCCGAGAGCCAGACCGATCCGGATCTTGGCGATTTCCAGTGGGATGGCGGCCTGATCGGCCCTCTGCCGAACGACCGGGTCCGGGGCGTCTGGCTTGTGGGGCCCGGCATTGAGGAGGACACCACGCAAACCGAACTCTATTTTGACTACCTTTGGACACTCAAGGTGCCGGGCATCGATGAGCCGGTGCCGATTCTTCGCGTGGTCCGCCCGACCGGGTTTGGCGACACGCTCGAACTGAGCGACGACAACGTCGTTTCGTCCCATTTCGTTCAGACCCTGGGCAAATACAAGCTGATCTGCGTTGTGGGAACCGGCGGCATGGGCAAGGTCTGGAAGGGGCAGGACCGCTACGGAAACATCGTCGCCATCAAGGTCCTCCATGCCAGCGAAACGACCTCGGACGCCCAGCTCAAGCGCTTCCGCCGTGAGGCGGAAATCATGGCCCGCCTGCCGCACCGCAATATCTGCCGCGTTTTCGAGATGAACGAGTTCGAGGGCGTCCAATACCTTGTCATGGAATTTGTGGACGGGCTCACGCTGGCCGACCTCCTCTACGACCCGATTCCGGCGGCCGCCGGCGGAGGCGCCATCGCTCTTCCCGACCTTCAGTCCTTGATCGTGGCTCTTCGGTCAGAGAAGAGCACGCGCGAGGGCAAAGCGGATGGATCTGAGACCGGAGCCGCGCCGCGGCCCCGCAAGACGCGCATCCTGCCCACCGAGCAGACGCTCAACGTCTTTCTCAAGGTGTGCGACGCCGTGCAGTTTGCGCACGAGCACGGTGTGCTGCACCGTGACCTCAAGCCGGGAAATATCCTGCTTCGCGAGGATGGAGAGCCCCTTGTCGCCGACTTCGGCCTTGCGAAGATGGAGTCGGGCGACTCCGCCCAGTCGCTGTCGGTGAGCGGCCATGTGGTGGGCACGCTGGAAAACATGGCGCCGGAGCAGGCGGAGTCGAGCAAGGACGTCGACGAGCGCGCCGACCTCTACAGCCTCGGCACGATCCTGTACCAGATGCTGACCGGCCGCCGGCACTTCGAGGCCACAGGCAATATTGTCGCCGACGCGCAGGCCCTGCAAAACCACGAGCCTCCCCGGCCTCGCAGCTTCAATCCCAAGCTGGACACCGATCTGGAGATCATCCTGCTCAAATGCCTGCGCAACTCGCCCGCCCAGCGTTACCGGAGCGTTGCCGCTCTTAAGGCCGACCTCCAACGCTACCGCCGCGGCGAGGTCATCACGGCACGGCCGGTCTCAGCCATCGAGCTGGCGCGCAAGCTGGTCCTGCGCAACCGCGCGGTTTCGGCGGTGATTGCGGCCTCACTTCTCGTCCTTGTGACGGGCTCTGCCATTGCTTTCTGGAAGATCGCCGAGCGCGCGCAGGCGGCGGAGGTGGCTGCCGATGAAGCCCGCAAACAGCGCGCCCTGGCAGTCGAGTCCGCCAAGGTCGCCAAGCAGCGCCAAGCTCAGGCCGAGGAAGCTGCAAAGTTGGCGATGGCCTCGGAGGCAAAAGCCCGAAAGGCCGAGGCGGAGGCCACAGCGGCCCGAAAGGCCGCCGAGGCCGCCCGCGGGCTGACCGCCACCGCGCGCCAGGAGACCGAGGAGGAGCGCAAGGCCCGCCTCGACGCCGAGGCCCAGATTGCCAAGGAGCAGAAGCTGCGCGACGAGTTGAGGAAGCAGATCGAGGACCTGAAGGGAGCCTCCCGCGTCGTCGCCGAGCTGCAGGGGCCGGTTGCCCCGCCGACGCCGGAGCTCGACAATGCCTCTGGTGCCCAGGCCCGGCGGGCCATGGCCGATGCCATGCGAACGTTTCACGTCCAGCTGGCGCCCGCGGAGTTGGCCCGCTACGAAAGAAATCCCGAGGAGGTCCTCCGCCGCCTGGGCGAGGGGCTCAATAGCGTCTCCCAGTCGCTCCTCGGTGATCCGACATTCACCCCCGCCTGGATCCTCAAGGGCCACTACCACCTTTCCTGCATGGAGATCGATGCGGCTGCGGAGGCATTCCGGATGGCTGCGGAGGCAGCCGGGCGCCGACAGGCGGCCGGCAAGCGCGACGTCCCGGCAGTCGACGACCCGGTCGCCCTCCTCGAGATCTGCTCGCAGCTCGCCCAGCCTTCAAATGACCGGTTTTCCAAGGCCGCCGACCTCCTCGCCGCCCGCAGCTCGCCCTCGGATCAGATCGCGGCGGGCATTCTCAATTTTCTCAAGGACAAGTCGCTGGCCCGCAAGTCCCTCATCGGATCGAACCCGACAGGCCGCGAAGCCTCGCCGGCGGAGGGCGCCCTCCGCATCCTCGTGCGGAATGGTGGCAACGGGCGCATCGTGTTCAACGACGCCGGCGCTGGGAAAGACATCACCATTGCCGGGGCGGACAACCTCGGCAATCTCAGCGAGCTCAAGCTGCTGGCGCCGACGAAAGTGCGCATCGCCGGGGCGGAGACGATCGATATCGCGTCGCTTTCCAGTCTTCCGCTGGAGGCGCTCGATCTTGGCGGGTGCCAGATCGCGCAGCTGCCCGCCTCGTTCAGAAGCTTTCCCCGTCTGAAGTCGCTTTCATTGCGGGACACCAAGGTCGCCGATCTTTCGATCCTGCGGTCGATGCCGGCTCTTGAGAAGCTCAACATCACAGGGTCCGCAGTCGTGGATCTGGCGCCGCTCGTTTACACCCGCCGGCTCGAGTCGCTGGAGGCGGGAAAGCTCAACCTGCAAAACCTCCGCGTGCTCCGTGAGCTTCAGCTTACGCGCCTGACGATCAGCCCCTCAATCATTGCGGACAGGGCGGGGATCACGATGCTCCGCCATACCGGCGGGCTGAAGGTTCTGCGCGCGCCCACCGATCCCGAAAATCAGACGCCTGCCGATTTCTGGCGGAAGTACGATTCCGGAAAGTATCCCCCGGCGAACTGAACGCCCTTGATCGACCGGCCGCTCAGGCGGCGGCCGCCCGGCCGGTCCGTGCAAGCAGGCGGCTGTAGAGCTCCCCGTGGTGCCGTGCGCATGCGGACCACGAGAAATCGGCGGCCCGTGCGGAGGCGACGATTGCGGCCAGATCCCCTGGAGGGGTCCGGACAGCACGCCGGATTGCGTCTACAAGTGCCCCGGTCGTTTCACGGTAGAATACAAACCCGTTTCCAGAGCCCGTCACCGGATCGAAATCCTGGACGAACTGGCGCAGGCCACCGCAGTGGGCGGCAATCGGCACCACGCCGTTCCGCCGGGCGAGAATGAGCAACTCGGCGCCGGGCTCGACCGGACCGGGCAGCAGAAGGAAATCCGAGCCCGTGAGCGCCCGCTGGAAAACCGACTCATCCACCTCGGGAAAATTCGCAAAGATCCGGGAATGCCTCCGCTGGGCGATGCCGAGTGCCTTCCTGTTGGCCTCGGGAACCGGACCGAGGAAGAGGACGCGGACGTCATCGGAAGGCAGTCGGTCGAGGGCCTCGAGCAGGATGTCGACGTCGGCTCCGAGGGTTGCGGAAGAATCCGCCAGAAAGACGCTGCCGCCCCGCTCCAAACCGGCAAGCTCAAGGAGGCCCGCTCTGGCCTTTTCCTTGGCGGCCTTTCCCGCAGGCAGGACCGGCCAGGCCGCTTCGTCCAAGCCGTCAGGAATGCCCTCGAGCTTGTGGCGCTGCTCGGCCAAAACGTTCTCAAGCCCGCAGCCGTGCAGCGGCGTCTGCATCTCCGCCACGTGCCTGCGGCTCGGAAGGACGACCGCATCGGAATACAGGATGCCGGCCTTGAGGCAGTTCATACTTCCATAATACTCGACGCCGCGCGCCGAAAAATATTCGCCGGGCAGGTTGGTGAGCCCGAAGTCGTAGCTCCAGAAATTTCCCTGGAACTCCAGTCCGTGCGGCGTGAGCACGGTCACAACCGGCATCCGCTGGTCGCGGACGAAGACCGGCAACAATGCCGTCTGCCAGCTGTGGACGTGCAGGATGTCGGGGGGGTCGGGCAGGCGGCGCGCAATCTCCAGAACGCACTTTGTAAAAAAGATGAACCTCGCGGAGTTGTCCTGGTAGTCGCGGCCGTCGGCGCCGTAGAGCCCGCTCCGGTCGAAAAATTCGTCGCGCGCGACAAAAAGCACGCGGACCCCGCCGGCCAGCGCCTCAAAGACTTCGCCGGGAAGGCGCGACGGACCGACAGGCACCGAAAATTTTATTTTTGTGCGCTTGGCTTTGACCGCCTTGTCTTCGCGCACGCCGCGGTAGAACGGCAGCACGACCGTGACGTCATGTCCGGCTGCCTGAAGGCTGCCCGCCAACGCTGCCACCTCGTCCGCCAGGTCGCCCGTGCGCGCAAACGGCGCCATCTCGCTCGCTGCCATCAAGATCTTCATGGCGGCTTATCTTGCAGATCCCTTCGCGCCGAGTCGAATGAAAACCTCGCTGCTCCCGGTGGTGCTGGAAAACCGTCGGAAACTCAGAACGCCGGCAATGCCCGGAGGTGGTCGTCGTAGACGTCCCGGCTGCGAGAGCCGCTTGCCGTGCGATCGGGGGCCGGCCGGGGTTGCGCTGGCGGCGGAAATGTCGGAGAGTCGCAACGCTACAAATGACGGAGGAACTTTTTTGACAACTGTAAGGCGTGCGATCCTGTCCACCCTGCTTGCCGCCACCGGGACGTTGGCGGTTCAGGCGCTGGACTTTTCCTCTTTGGCGTCGGTGCCGGTGCAGGAGGGCGGGCGCAAGAAGCCGTTTCTGGTGTTCGCCGACGAGACGATGACCGGGCTCAGCGGTTTGACCTCGGTGGCTGTCGAGGGCGCGAATCGAAGTTCGGTCGAAGCAGTCGCCCGGATCTGGCTTGATCCGGAGGGGTGGGAGAAGCAACCGCTGATTCTCATCAACAGCGGGGATCTGAAGAAAAGCGCTGGCCTCGATGCCGGACGGAAGCGGTTTTCCTACGCCGAACTGACAGCAAATGAGGCGCTCCGCTCGATGATCCGTGAGGCGGCGTCTCCGCTCGGGAATGGGCCGAAAGAAAAGTCGGACCCACTGCAGAAAGCCGCCATGGAAGCCGGCCAGCGGCTGGCAGCTTTTGAGGGTCTGGTGAGCGGCCGCGCGCTCGCCATTGTGCCGTCCGGTGCGGCCGCATGGACTCCGCCAAAGGCTGACGACCCCGCTCTGGTCAAGCTTCGTGCCGCTATTTGCTCAGGAGACCAAGCGGGGTTCGATGCCGCTGTCCGGGAACTGGTGGCCGAACAGGCCAAAGCGCCGGTGGGTTTCCAGGCGGACGCTTGGAAGCTGGCTGTCGAGGCCTTTTACCAGCGGCTGCACCCGTTCCGCTGGGCGTGGGTGCTGTACCTGGCGGCAGGGATTTGCCTGCTGGCGCTCTCGGGAGGGGCCTCGCGGGTTGGGTATGCTGCCGCCTGGGCGCTTGCGATTGGCGGATTCCTCCTCCAAGCCGTGGGCTTTGCCTGCCGGACCATCGTCTCCGGGCGGGCCCCGGTGACCAACATGTATGAGTCGGTCGTTTGGGTCGCATTTGGCACGATTCTTTTTGCGCTCGTTTTTGAGGCAATCTACCGCTGCCGGTACTTTTTGCTGGGAGCCGTCCCTGTTGCGGCGGTTTCGTTGATTATTGCGGATACGCAGCCGGTGATCCTGGACCGGTCGATCAAGCCGCTGGTGCCTGTGCTCGCGGACAACTTCTGGCTGACGACGCACGTGCTCACGATCACGCTGAGCTATGCCGCCTTCGCTCTGGCGCTCGGGCTCGGCCACATCGTGCTGGGCAAGGTGATTGCGGGGAGGCGTCCGTCGCCGGCGCTTTTCAACTACCTTTACCGTGCGCTTCAGGTTGGGGTCCTATTGCTGGCCACCGGGACCATCCTCGGCGGGGTCTGGGCCAACTACTCTTGGGGGCGGTTCTGGGGCTGGGATCCCAAGGAAACCTGGGCGCTCATCGCGCTGCTCGGCTACCTGTTTCTGCTCCACGGGCGGATCGCCGGAAAGTGGGGCGGGTTCGGGCTGGCGGTCGGGTCGGTCCTTGCGTTTCTCTCGGTTCTCATGGCGTGGTATGGCGTCAACTTTGTGCTTGGAGTCGGCCTTCACAGCTACGGGTTTGGTGCCGGCGGGTTTCCGGTTGCGCTCGCGTTTGTCTTTGCGGAGCTGACCTTTGTGGGCCTCGCACTTGCGAGAAAGAATGCCCCGGGCCGGCAAGAGGCCGTCGCCGCAGGATCTCAGGCGGACTAATCGCGGGAATTGAGGATCTGACCCTCCGTCGGTGGCGGCGGCTTGGCCGCGCCGCCCCAGATCAGCCGGCTCGGCCGCTGGGCGAGATCGCGGAGGAGAAACTTCGCGTAGACCGAGGTCACCCGCAGGTTTTCGGCGCCGATCCGGAAGTCCGCCAGTGTGCGGTTGAGCCGGCCTTCGTTGCTCCTCAGGAATGATTCGCCGCGCCTGGCCAGCGAGTCGAAGGATGTTGCTGTCGTATCGATTTTCTCCATCGCCCGGGCGATCCGGGGCTTGTTTTCGGCAAGGATGCCGCGGGCCTCCGACGCGGCGGCGCGTGCGTCACCGACCGCGGACCGCGCCTCGCCAACGACCGCGCGTGCATCAAGCAGAACCGTCCTCGTCTCCGTCATCACGCTGCCTGCATTTGCGACGACCGGCTTGGCATCCCCGAGCAGCTTGCCGGTGTCATCAAGGATCGAGCGCAGACGCTGAAAAATGTCCTGAGTGCTGGAATTGTTGTCGCCACCGGCGAGACGCCGCAGCCCTTCAATCGCCCCGTCTGCGTTTCGGACCAACTGGTCAAATGTCGTCGGAGCAACGCCCTGGAGCACTTGATCGGGTCCGGCCGGCGGCGCGGTTGGGGAGCCGCCGTTGATCAGGACGAACTTGTCACTGAGGAGCGTGTCTGCGGCGATGCTGATCCTGGCGTCGTTTGGCAGCGGCGGCACGTCCTTATGGATGAGCAGGGTGACCTCCACCAGGTTGGGGGAGTCCGCCTTGCGCTCGGCGGGGCTCAGGATGCGGATCTGCGAGACCGTTCCCACGGGAGCCCCGGCAAACTTGACGCGGGAGCTCACCATGATGCCGGTCACGTCCGGGAAGCGCACGCGCATGCTTTGTCCGCCGCGTATGAATGTCTGGCCGCTCAGCCCCAGCGCCAGCGCAATCAAAAGCGCCACGCTACAGGCGATCACCGAGAGCGCAACCAGGCGGTCACCGGATTTTTTCTTCAGCATGCCGCATTTCCCATTTCACGGGATCTTTAGGCTGACCTGGCCAAGGCATCAAGGCAGAACTGGATTCCCGCGCGGCATCCTGTGTAGTGTGTGCGCGATGCCAGTTAAAAAATCCAGACCGACCAGACCGCGCCGCGGCCGCATGCTGCTGGCGCTGGTCCTTGTGCTGGGGGTCCTGTTCTGGTTCGGGCATCCTCCGGTGCTTGCCTGGGCGGTGCGGAAGGGAATGGTTGCTCTCTGCCGCACGGAGGGTCTGGATTTTGACGCGGGCCTCATCCGCGCACGGCTCGGAAGTCCTTTCGTTCTCGAGAACATCACGCTCCATGCGTCCGCCGCCGGTCCCTCGAAAACCTCTCTGGAAATTGCCCGGGCCGAATGGGACTGGAGCGGGCTGGATGCATTTTTTTCCAAGGCCGGAAGGCTGGTGGACCGCTTTTCTGTCACGCAAGTCAGCGGAGTCTGGGACGCCCGCGCTGCCGCGTCCGAGGCTGCGCCTGCCGCTGGTTTGCCGGCTGTCGTTCCGCTGTCGCCGGAGGCGGTGCTCCGGTTTCTCCCGCTCACGCTGGAGGTGGAGCGGTCCTCTGTGGAGATTCTCGGTGATGCCCACCGCATGCTGATCCGCGATCTCAATGTCCGGTTCAGCGAATATGAGGTCAGCCGGCTTTCCCTCGGCGGCCTGCTCTTCCAGGCAGGCAGCTACACGCAGTCACTCGGGGCGGTTCAAGCCGTCACGGCGTGGAAAAACGGCACGTTCTACCTTTCAGGACTCGAGCCGGTCCCGGGGGTCGTAGCGGAGAATTTATCCATCGATTTACTGGGGGCCGGCGGTCCGCTGGCCTCGATGCAGGCCGGGGTTTTTGGCGGGACTGTTCGCGCGGACGTTCGCTTTGCCCCCGGTCGCGGGGCGTGGGATGTGGCGGTCTTGGCCTCGAATGTTTCGCTCGAGTCCGTGCCGCCGCTTCTGCACCTGCCGGGCAGGGCGGCCGGCCGTCTGGTCGAGGGTCGGTTCACTTTCCGGGGCAGGCCGGAACGTCCGGCGGATGCGGAGGCATCACTGCGTTTGGTGGCGGCCGGGTTTCTGTGGAACGATCGCGGCTGGGAACTCCTCGAGATCGGTGCCAGCCTCATCCACCGGCGGCTCGTGGTGACAAATTTCGACCTCCGCCAGAAAGAAAACCATGTGAACTTCAACGGCGAGGTCTCGCTCTCCGAAGGATGGTCGCAGATCGCCACGTCCCCGTTCCTTCTCAACGTCCGGGCCGATATCCAGGAGGTTGGTGCCCTGGCCGGAATTCTGGGCATGCCGCTCACCGAGGTGCGCGGGCGGATGAGTGCCGCGGGTTCCCTCAGCGGTCGTCCGGACAAGGTCGACGGGTTCCTCAGCCTTGAGGCCTCCGGGCTGGAGTTCCGCTCGCTGCCGGTGAGCTCGATCCGTCTCGACGCGGTATTCCGCCAGAGCGAGGTCGAGATCGGAAGATGCGAGGTCTACTCGAGAAAGGACACGCTGCAGGCGAAGGCCAACATCGGGCTCGCTGCACCGCACCATTACTCCGCTGAGATCGACGCAAAGGTGGACGACCTCGCGGCCTACCTCGTGCCGTTCCGCGCGCCGGGTGCCGGGGCCGTCTCCGCGGGTTCGATGGTCGTCAAGTGGCAGGGCGACGGCTCTGCCAAGGCGCACTCCGGCGCCTTTGAGATGCAGCTCGGCAATTTCGTGTCCCGTTTGACCCCTGCCGGTCTCACGGGCAAGTTCGCGGGAACGTATTCCCCGCAGAACCTCTATTTTTCAAAGATGGAGATGGACAACGGACGCCTCCACCTCGGTCTGCGAACCACGGTCGCCGCTTCCGGGGTCACCGTCCGGGACATGGAGCTTCGTGCCGGAGAGGCTACCTTGCTCGAGGGGGCCGCCTTTTTGCCCATCGACGCGTTTGCTGTCGCCTCCGGGACCGACTGGCGGGCGGCCATCGACGCCGGCCGGGAGGCATACATCCGGGCCGTGACTCCGAAAGATCTCAATATTCAGGATCTCCTCCGTCTGGCCGGTCAGGCGTTTCCCTTGCAAGGCCGGGTGCGCCTGCAGCTGGAGGCGGGCGGTCCGCCTGCGCAGCTGCACGCGGAAGGCACGATCAACGCCCGGGGGCTTTCGATGCCTGCACCGGCTGGCGCCGTGATCACCGAGTCCTCGCTCGACGCCAAATTTGCCGCGCGCGACGGGGTCGCCGAACTCGACGGTGTCATTCAGACAAAAGGCCTGAGCCCCCTGACCCTCAAGGCCCGCTCGCCGTTCGGCCTCGCTCGCACAGCCGGCGGCGACTGGCGATGGATCAACCCGAACGGGGAATTTCAGGCCGGTCTGGATTTTCCGCGGACCGACCTCGCGGTCTTCAGCCCGTTCCTTCCGGCCCTGCCGGGGCTGACCGGCGAGCTTACCGGGCGGCTTGAGCTTTCGGAAACGTTTGCGAAGCCGAAGTTCAGCGGGCGGATCGATCTGAAAAATGGCGGGCTGGCTGAAACGCGCTGGCTCCCCAAGGTCGAGAAGACCGAAATTTCGGTCCTTTTCGGGGCGGCCGATGCCCGGATTGAGCACGGCCGCGGCGAGGCGGGGGGAGGGACATTCGAACTCTCGGGCGGCGCAAGATTTTCGTCGTCGGGCAGTCCCTCGTATGACCTGCAGCTGCGCGGGCAAAAGATCCTCATTTCGCGGGATCCGGGCATCCGCCTGAGAGCGGATGCGGAACTGCATGCCGCAGGCGATAGCAGCACCGGCCTGGTCGAGGGATCGGTGCGCCTCGTCGACGGCCGGATCGAGAAGCGTCTGGTGGTTGAACCCGTTCTTGTTTTCCTTCCGGAGGACCCTCCTGAACCGGCGCGTCCGCCCCTCGAAATGCCCGGCCTCGCCGGGCCCTTCTCGAACTGGGCGCTTGATGTGCGTGTTGATGACGGGATGCCATTGCTGCTGCGGGGGAGTCTTGCGCAGGGTGAAATCATTCCTTCGATTCGCCTCACGGGAACCCTCGGGCAGCCGGTGCCCGTGGGTTTCATCACACTCAAGAATGTGCAGGCCTTCCTTCCGTTCAGCACTTTTTTGATCCCAGACGGCCGGATCGCGTTCTATCCCGACAGGCCGTGGGTGCCATTTCTTGATGTCCGGGGCTATTCCAAACTTCCCGGTTGCGGGATCGAGGCCTGTGCCTTCGGTCCGGCGAACGAAGGCAAGCTGATCCTGCGGTCCGAACCGTCGCTCCCGCAGGAGCCGCTGGTTACGCTCCTCTCCTCGGGCGCTCTGCCGGGTTTGATGGCGCGGCCGGGGTTTGATGATCTGTCCGCCGGACAGGAGCGGATCCTGCGCCGGTTACTCGAGCCGGTGGACGGGTCTGCACAACCCCTTGCCAGTCTGCTGACCACGGCTCCGGCTTCCCCGGACGACCTGGGCCTGCGCGCGGTTTTCCAGGACCGGATCCGCCTCTGGGACAACCTCGACCCTTTGCACGAGCGCGATGGGTTCCAGATCTATTGCGTGGGAGCCGGCTACCGCTGGCGGCTCGAATGATGCCGGTTTTCCCGAGATGGATGGCTGGCATGTGAGCGCCCGGGATCTGCCCCCGCAGGATGTGCGGAGGAATTTTGCCTGCCTGGTTTGGATGGGATCGGTCTTTGCGATGGGATGGTCCGAGGTGGTTGTCGTATTGCAGCCCCTTCTTGTGCATTACGGCGCGACGAACACGCAGATCGGCGCCGTGCAAGGCGTCCTCATCGCCACCCTGCCTGGAATGTTTCTTGCCCCGTGGATCACACGGCTGTTCCCGCAAAAAAAATTCTACCTCTTCGTCGCCGACGCTCTCTACCTGCTGCCGGTCGGAATTGTCGGGGCGGTGGTCTGGCTGGGCGGGGCCGGAACCCCGCAGGCGATGGTGGCGTTCATCGTCTGGATGATGTGCGCCGGCCAGGTTGCGGCGGGCTTTGGCGGACTGCCGAATCAGGAGTTTTTCACAGCCTGCATTCCGATGCGCCTCCGGGGCCGGCTGGCAGGCGTTTCGGCGGGGTTGGGCGGGCTTCTCGGGCTGGGAGCTTCGGGCATCGCCGCGTGGGTGCTATCCGTTCTTCCGGCTCCGCGGGGATATGGGGCGCTCCTGGTTCTGGCATGGTTTCTCTGCCAGGTTGCGAATGCCGCGATCCTGCTGGCCAGGGAGCCCCGGACTCCGGTCGAGGTCTCGCCTGTGCCCTGGAGCCGGGCCATGTGGCGGTCGTTCCTTCAGGACTCGAAATTTCTTCGGGTGACTCTCGTCGTCTGTCTCGTGTCGCCGTTGCTGGCGCAGCTCGCCATCTTTTCGAGCGTCTTTGCGTTCCGCTCGCTGGCGTTCGAGGCGCAGATGGCGGCATGGCTCGGCATGGCGGCGGGCGCCGCGCGCCTGAGCCTGAGCCCTGCCGCGGGCTGGCTGACCGATCGCTGGGGGGCGCGGCCCGCGCTTCTCTTCTGGACGGCGATCGCTGCCGGGGGCTTTCTCCTGCTCGCTGCGGTGCCGGTGGCTGCCAGCGTCTTTGTCGCGACCGCATCCGCTGCCATCGCCGGAAGCGGGTTCTCCGGCGCCATGAATGCCCTTACCAGCGGAATCCCCCGCCCGCAGGACCGGGCTGGCCACTTCACGCTCCTGGGGTTCTGCATGATTGCCTCCAACTCCGCGTTTCCGCTCATCACCGGGTGGCTGTTCGACCACGTTTCCTACCGCACGGGGTTCGCGCTGCTCGGTGCCGGAGCCGCCGCCGCCGCCCTCCTCGGCCGGTGGATCCTGCGCGACCTCAGCCCGAAGGCTGCGGACTACCACTGAGCGCCTCCATTACTCACGCGGCGGCTTGACCTGGCCGCCCGCTGCGGAGATCGTTGCGGGATGCGCCGGGTTTTGCTCATTGACATCAGCAACACATTCACAAAGGTCGCGGTGGCGGCGGGCGGCCGGATCGGCAGGGTCCACCGGCTGCCGACCCCGTCCCTCCATGCCTCCCAGATCCGGGACCTCGTCCGGGGGCTTCCGCTCGACGGCGTGGTGGCGGCAAGCGTGGTGCCCCGGAAGAAGCGCGAGGTCGAGCTGGCCTGCGCGAACGATGTTCTCTGGATCGGGCCGGATGTGAAACTGGGCGTCGGGATCGATTACCCGTCCCCGAGGGCGATCGGTCCGGACCGGCTCGCAAATGCCGCCGGATGCGCTGCGCATTATGGCGTCCCCGCTGTCGTGGTGGACTTCGGGACGGCGGTTACCTTCGATGTGGTTTCCCCGGGCGGCAACTACGTCGGCGGCGTGATTGCGCCCGGCCTCAACGCGATGACTGAGTATCTTCATGACCGGACCGCCCTCCTTCCCCTGATCCGCCTCCGCGAGCCGATTGCCGCAGTCGGCCGCTCGACGCGGGATGCGATGCTTTCGGGAGCGGTCCACGGATACCGCGGCCTGGTGTCGGAAATCATCCGCCAGATCCGGCGCGAGGCCTTCCCCCGCCGGCGCCCGAAAATCGTGGCCACCGGCGGGGATGCCGGACTGATCGCGGATGGGCTTCCGCTCTTTGATGCGGTGGATCCGATTCTCACCCTGCGTGGGCTGCTCGTGGCCGCACGCCTGAATCTTGCCTGAGAGCATCCGGGCCATGCCACCTGCCGACAAGAAGGACGATGATCGCAGCGCGAACGGCACCCGCGCGGGAATCTCGCATTTGGTGTATTCCGCAGGAAGAGTTGCCGCCGTATTAAGAATGCCCCTCATCGTGGCTGGGCTGGTCGTGATTTTTTCGATGGCCGCAGCCGGCCGGTTCGGCTTGCCGTCCGAGCCGATGCTCGACCCGGACTCGCGCGGATATCTGAACCCGGCCCTTATCCAGCTGAGCGGAGACGGGTTTCAGCAAGTGGACGGAAGGGGACATCTCTACCCGCTGTTCCTTTGGGCGGTTCTCGTCGCGAACCGGAGTTTCTCCGCCATCACAACCGTCCAGCACGCGGCCGGTCTCCTTTCCGGCGTGGTCTGGTGCTGGGCGTGGTGGCTGTGGATGTCCCTTCTACCCGCCGGATTTGTCCGGCGCTGGCTGGCCCCGGCTGCAGGACTCGGCGCGCTGGCGGTCTACCTCTGGGGGTCCCGCACGATTCTTTTCGAGCACATGATCCGTCCAGAGGCGGTTTTTTCTGGTGTGGGTCTGCTGCAGATCGCGTTTGGCCTCGCCTTTGCCAAGGCCTGCCTTGACGGCCAACGCATCGCGATCGCCTCGTATGCGGCCGCCGGCCTCATTGCGTCGGCGGTGGCTGTGAACCTGAAGCCGAGTTGGGGGTTTGCCGTTCTTGTCCCCCTCCTCCTTGTCCTCGCCGCGGTGTGGCGCGGAGGGCGTACGCTGCGCATCTCCGCGGCATTCGGGGTATGCCTCGGACTCCTGGGCGCTTCCGTGCCTGTGGTGGTCCTGCCGGCGCTGACCGGATGGAAGAAAGACAATCGCTCGCGCACATTTCTGGCCGAGACGCTCGCATCGGTCCACGGAATTATGATCTCTGAATCCCTCTCGGCCCGTGCGCAGGCCGGCCGCCTGGATCCCGGGGAGGCTCGGTTCGCTGAGGATTATGCCGCAACGGTCCGGAGCGCGATAGACG
>Ga0209398_1001033_pt1 | contig 15294 bp, 11 predicted proteins | sample AshMeaBigSpring_FD_184125 | JGI IMG/M metagenome (GOLD analysis project Ga0209398, IMG submission 184125) | Groundwater microbial communities from Big Spring, Nevada to study Microbial Dark Matter (Phase II) - Ash Meadows Big Spring (SPAdes)... | ecosystem: Environmental > Aquatic > Deep... | reverse complement strand
TGGTGGCTTGTTGTGCAGTTAGTTTTATAGTTCCTGTTATTCTGCCTCCACCTTTTACATTTGCCTGATCGGGGCAGCAGTTCGATTCTACAACATCGGTTGGGCATACTCGCTCTGTACAAGTAATTGTACCGTCTGGAGCTTCGGTGCAGCATAGTACTTGTGCAGGTGTGGGGTCAGCTGCATTATTAGTTTTGCTTTGTGCAAACAAACTTTGTACACTACCTAACGCTAAGGCAATAGCTACGCTATACACTAATTTTTTTGTTTTCATCTGTTTTGGTTTTTTAATAACTTTTTTAAATTTTAAATTACGTTTAAGATGATACATAATGGCCATTAAGTATAAATAACAAACGAGTTTTTTATTTCGCAGAGTTTGACAAAAACAATGCCAAAAAATTCATTTCGACCTTTTTTTTATTTATTGGAAAAACTAGAGCCTGTTTAAATTTTGTTATTCTGGAATGGCTATAGCTTATTTTGGACCGAGACAAGGCCATTTTCGCATCCGGAATCGGGCATTTTCGGAGAAAACGTGAACGAAGTTGCAGTCAAAAAGAAGCATAGCAAACCATTGAAATAAATTTCAAACAGGCTCTAATTATCATTCAATTTTTATGACTTTGGTCAATTTGATAAACAGCTAATCTAATAACTGATACCAGATTATTCACAATAACAATATTATATCTTATGAAAGACTTTTTTATTCGCATTTTAAAAAAAGCATTTTCAATATTAATCAAATTAATGCTCCTTTTCATTTTATTGTTTTGCGGCATCTTTATTATTAAATATTTTAATTTTAAAAATCAGATAAGAATTTGTAGTAACTCACCTACTTTAAAATATTTGGATGTTGAATTCAAAGGTTTTACTGAGTCGGAAATGTTACGCACAAGGGTTAGAAGATATAAAAACAACCAAATTGTAGACAGTTTTGTAATTACTCCCAAATGCGATGAAATAAGCACACAAAAAGGGTGTACCTATTTTATTGCCACATTGAAAGATGTTTATGTAGCAGATGTCTATGAGTTTATCGTGGCAGATACACAATGTCACAAGCTGTACAATATGGAAAAAGTTTTTATAGGTTCTATGGATATTTTAGTAAGTACTAACAAATTTTGTACGCTCGATTCATATACAATCGATGGCATTAATTATAAAAAAATACACGATTTCCAGTTAGCTAGTCCATGTTTTGAAAAAGTTCATTAGTGTAGCCTTAACTAGGCGTATTTTACATTTTTGCGCTCAGCGTACGGCTTTGCCTACGCGGTTGCTTTTTTGGTGGTATTTGCTTCGCTTTTCCACTTATTCCATAGTACAAGTTGAAGAAAAGATGAACAGGCACTTGCAATGACATAGCTGTTAGTATGGGTTATGGCAGATGAAATTGCGGCTTTATCTTTACTTCAAGTTGCCGCGGGTGAACTTCTCGAAGAGTGTAGTGCAACCATCATTGAAGACTTTGTAAGTTTGGGAGCGGCACATTAGATGACCCGGCAACATTAGCTTTAGCGTATAGGAATTTAAAGATTTGCCGAACTGAATTAATAAAAATAAAATTATGGGTAAATTATTTGTTCATGAGCATATACACATTGAGAGCTTTAAAATTAATTATAATTTAGACATTTCTCCTTCGTTTATATCATGTGCTAATACACAGTTAACAGATTTATTCGTTCAACAAACGGGTTTGTCCTCATTTGGTAAAAACTTGTGTATGGCTTGGGAAGACTCAGAAACATTTAAATACGAAAAAGGGAAGGAATCAAAGCTTTCATTTCAATTATTCGTTAATCATAATTGGAATCCTTTTAGTGTTTGTTGGAAGTCAAAATCGGGTAAAATTTATGATATTAACGATTCAAATATTGACTACAACGACATTGAGTTTTGGTTTGAAGGTTTAAATCCTATGTTATACCATCAACAATTGTATCCCAATGAGCAATTGCCTTTTAAGTTGAAAGACTTGAGCTATGAATTGGTGGTAGTGCGGCTAAATATGAATGCAAGCTTGTTTGTAACCTTTAAAGAAGCAACACTTTTAGCAACTAAAGAACAGCTTGAGAAGATAGACATTCTAATTCAAAAATTTATAAATAAGCCCATTCGTTGGGGTAAAGGTGGTGCAGGTGTAGTACACAATTTTAAACGCAAGCAGGTTGATGCCAATCAATGGGAGTATGAAATAGATACCGGTTCGGCGGGTATTTATTTTTTTAAGAAGTTATTGCCTTTATTGTCGGAACTCAATTGTTTGGCTAAAGTAGAAATACAATAATTGGTTTCCGTAGCTGAACTTAACATAGTTCATAATTTTCACACGCAGCATACGGCTTTGCCTACGCTGTTGCTTTTTTAAGTAGCATTTGCTTCGCTTTTTAACTCATTCCTTAGTACAAGTTGAAGAAAAGATGAACAGGCAATTGCAATGACATAGTTGTTAGCATGGGTTATGGCAGATGAAATTGCTGCTTTATCTTTACTTCAAGATGCCGCAGATGAACATCTCGAAGAGTGTAGTGCTTAGCGCCAACGGATTTCGTTTAGAAATGAACCGAACCATTTGGAGTAGCTTGGCTCTAAAACAAACTTCCTTGTTGTATTGGGTGTTGCGGCGGCGGTACATTTAGCGGTATGGAAGGATAACCAAATTGCTGCAATTGTGTTGCCAAGTAATGTGCCAATTCCGGAATACAAGACAATTGCTGCGTGTGTATAAAAAAGTAGGCATCTTGTAATCCTTGCTGCATCCACTCGTGCAATTGTTGTGCCCAAGCTTGTAAGCGAACAAAATCGGTAGCATGTCCATCGTTTGCTACAAATCGTACAAATGACTTTGGCACAGTTAGTTGTGTGTGCACGCAGTTGCGTTTGCCGGCGGTATCGGTAATTACCCAACCTATTTGTTCACTGTATAAAAAATGAGCCAATTGCTCCGTAATTGCGGGTACCGCATACCACTGCGGATGCCGAAACTCAACAAAAAACACCAAATGCTTGGGAAGCTGTTGTAAAAATGCGAATAACTCCGCTTGGCGGGTAGGAGCTAAATGTTCGCTAAACTGTATAAAAACGGGACCTAAATATTGTCCAAGGGCATAAATGCTTTGTAAAAACTGTTGGGTAAGTGCTTGTTTATTGCTCAAATGGCCAAAATGCGAAATGCCTTGATACATTTTAGGACAAAATACAAAGGATGGTGCATTTACCTGCTGTATCCATTTTTCTATAGTGGAGTGTTGGTATATTTTATAATGGGTAGCATTCAATTCTACACAATTGAAATGTTGGGTATAATTGCGCAGAAAATCTTTTTCTTTGGTATTTCCTGGAAAAAGTTTACCCACCCAATCGGCATGGTTCCACGTTGTAGTACCAATATGTATTTGCGGATGAATAGCCGGCGCATTTGGCAGCACTTGCCTTTGCAGGTATGTTTGGCGTGGCAAAGTAAAGTCAATATTATACAACTGAGCTGCGGGCACACGACCAAAATCCATACAAACCGATTTTTTATCGAATATACAATAATCGGCAGTAGCCAAGTAGACCTCTTGAGCGAGCAACACAAAAATAAGCGGAAACAGTGCAACCCAAAACCAGTAAACCAATCACTGCCCCGCTTACAATACAATTATACGCTTATAAAAACTTGCTCGTTTTCTACTTTAATTGGGTAGGTTTTAATGGCACATTCGTCGCCCGAAAGGCACTCTCCGGTGCGCAGCGAAAAAGTTTTTTTGTGAAAAGGGCAGGCCACTTTGGGTTCGCATGCCTCCCCTGCACTACCAAGCATGCCCCTACTTAAGGCCATTTGTTGCTTGTGTGGACACAAATTTTGTGTGGCAAACCACTCATTGCGGCGCGAAAAATTGAATATGGCAATTTGTTCGTTGCCGTATTGTACACAAACGCCACTATTTTCAGGTACATCGGTAGTGGCACAAGCCAAAAACCAATTGGTGGATGTATTTTCCATGAACTTAAATTTAAACGAGGTATTCAAAAAAGGGTTACCATGCCTGCGCTTTTATTTGATTCCGCATTGGTTCAAACACAACGGTAGGATCTTTTTGTGCAGGTGCATTTACAAAATGTTGGAACTGTTTGCGCATTTCCGGATTGTTAACGGCGGCCTTCCATTCACATTCGTAAGTGTTTACATGGTTTTCCATGGCCGCTTCCAATTCGGCGGCAATACCCAAACTATCGTTGATGATTACATTTTTCAAATAAGCCATGCCCCCCTCCATTTTGTTGAGCCAAGTGGCCGTGCGTGTTAGCGGGTCGGCCGTTTTAATATAAAACATCAAAAAGCGATCTAGGTATTTAATACAAGTTGCGCTGTCAATATCACTAGCCAATAGTTGTGCGTGCTGCGGTTTACTACCTCCGTTGCCACAGATGTACAAATTCCATCCCTTTTCTGTAGCAATGATGCCAAAGTCTTTGCTTTGCGCTTCGGCACACTCCCTAATACAGCCACTTACACCACCCTTCAATTTGTGCGGGCTACGCAATCCCTTGTATCTATCTTCTACTTCAATAGCAAAGCTGACACTGTCGTGCAAACCAAAGCGACACCAAGTGCTACCTACACAACTTTTTACGGTACGCAAACTTTTGCCATAGGCATGCCCGCTTTCAAAACCGGCTTCAATCAATTGCTCCCAAATAGCGGGTAAATCGTTCAAGTGAGCACCAAACAAATCAATCCTTTGTCCGCCGGTAATTTTGGTATATAAATGGTATTTTTTAGCCACTTGTCCAATTACAATCAACTTATCGGGCGTAATTTCTCCACCCGGAATCCGAGGTACCACACTATAAGTGCCCCCTTTTTGAATGTTGGCCAAAAAGCGGTCGTTACTGTCTTGAATAGCGGGCTGTTTCAATATTAAATCGTTCCAAAGGCTAGCCAATAAGCTAGCAACCACCGGTTTACATACTTCGCAACCATCGCCACTGCCATAGTTATCCAACACCTCGTTGTAGGTAGTTAATTTGTGGTATTTTATTAAATCGAACAATTCCTGACGCGCATAATTAAAGTGTTCGCACACCACATTTTTTACATACTGACCATTTGCCTTCATGGTACCGGTTATCAAATCTTTCACCAAAGGCACGCAACCACCGCAGCCTGTTCCTGCTTTGGTGCATTTTTTCATGCCATCAATTGTTGTGATTTGTTGATCGGTTACCGCATTACAAATAGTTTCTTTGGTTACAGCTTCGCAGGAGCAAATCAAGGCATCGTTAGGCAAGCTCATTACGCCAGAACCATTAGACGTAGCGGCACCTCGGCTACCCAAAATCAATTCTTCCGGATTGGGAGGTAAAACGAGTTGGTTATTCACTGTTTGCAACAGCATATTATACGCTTCAGCATCGCCAATTAAAATGCCACCAAGTAAATGTTTGCCATCGGCAGATACATTCAGGCGTTTATATATTCCTTTGTGGGTATCTTCAAAAACAATGGTACGTGTATGTGCTTGGTCGGCAAAAGCATCGCCAAAGCTAGCTACATCTACCCCAATCAGTTTTAATTTGGTGCTCATGTCGAAACCAGCAAATACCTTGTTGGCACCACAAAGGTTGGCTGCAACCACTTCGGCCATTTCGTAGCCCGGTGCTACCAATCCGTAAATGGTACTATTGGCCAAAGCGCACTCACCTATGGCAAAAATATTGGGGTTGGAGGTTTGTAATTTTTCGTTGACCACTACGCCACCACGAGTACCAATTTGTAATCCGGCTAGTTTAGCTAACTCATCCCGTGGGCGAATACCCGCCGATATGACCAACATATCAATTGGCAAAACAGTGTTGTTGTTAAATTGAAGGCCTTCTATAGCATCGTTGCCCAATATGCTACTAGTGCTTTTATTGAGGTGTATTTGCAAGCCCAATTCAGACAATTTGGCTTGCAAAATAGCACTGCCAGCATCGTCAATTTGTCGGGGCATTAGGCGTGGAGCAAATTCCACAACATGTGTGGTAGCAATACCCAAATCGAGCAATGCTTTAGCCGCTTCCAAGCCCAATAAGCCACCGCCCATAACTGCACCGCATTTCGCGTGTTGGGCGTAGGCTTTCATTTTCTCCAAATCTTCTATGGTACGATATACAAAAACACCTTTTTTTTCTATACCCGGAATATCGGGTACAAATGCCGAAGAACCTGTGGCTAATACAACATAGTCGTATGAGAGCACATGTCCTTTTTGCGAATGCACTTGTTGATTGGTGGTATCTATTTCAACAATTGGGTCGTCCAAATACAAGTTTATATGGTTGTCTGTATACCATTGTGTGGTACTCATGCTTAGGTCGTCGGCTGTTTTGCCTGCAAAGTATTCGCTCAAATGTACCCTATCGTATGCTCGGCGTGGCTCTTCGCCAAACACGATGATATTGAATGCTGTGGATTTGGCCACCAACTTTTCGCAAAACTTGTACCCTACCATACCATTCCCTACCACAATTACGGTAGGATGCAAAGGATTTGTACTCATAAACAATGGCTTTTTACATTTTACAAAACAATAAAAACATTGTGCATGTAATTATTTATTGCAATTATAGTAAAAATATTGTTCCATTTTTATTGTTTGAGTAATATTTTATTGATTTAGATATAAATAAAATATTACTCAATAGCAATCAAAAGAGCCGCTAAAGGGCGAAAAGATGGCAATCATGAACAAACCAAACGCGCTATGATAAATTTTTTATTTTTATTTTAAATTGTTTTTCAATAATTATACATTTAATATGTATTTTGTTTCAAAAAAACAATTAAAACAAACTCTTTAAAAAGTAAATTAGAGCTTAGCCGAAAAAATAGATATTACAATTAAATACATTTATATTATTTACGCATTCAAGCGCACAAAAGCCTCTGCACCGCCACTTAAACTATATATGGTGGTGGCAAAGCCTTGCAACTGCATTGCGGCAATATAGCTACGCTGACCACTTGCGCAATACAATACCACTGTTTGTGTTGGTTGCATGTAAGCAGCCGGATTATTCAACAGTTGCTGCATAGGTACATGTATGCCGCCAATATGCATTGTATTGCGCTCGTCGTAAGTACGAATATCAATTAGCAATAGCGACACCTGTTGTTGAAGTAGTTCAGTAGGTGTAATGATGGGCACAATTACTGAGTTACTAACCGCTTGCATACTAATTTGCTTGCTTGCAGCATTGCGCAAAAATTGAATTTTACGGATTTGATAGGTTAAGCAATCCAAGTGCAAGAGTGTATTTTGAAGCACGCCGCTATGGCCTACTAATATTTTAATCACTTCGTTGGCCATCATATTACCAATGATACCGGTAATAACATTGTAGGCACCTATATCGGCACAGCTAGGTACCGCTGTTGCCGTATCATTGTTTTGTGGAAACAAGCAGCGAAGTGTGGCCGAGCCTTGGTAATTAAAAACCGTAAGGTGACCTTCCGTTTGATGAATTGCCCCATATACCAATGGTTTATTGGCCAATACGCAAGCGTCGTTGATGGCGTAACGGGTAGCAAAATTATCGGTAGCATCTACCACTATGTCGTAGGGAAAAATAAGCGCAGGCAAATTTTGTGTATCAACATACAGTTGATGCGTTTGTACGTTGATGTGGGGATTGTGCGCACCCAATTGCTCGGCAGCAACCAATACTTTGGGCTTGTGTACATGTTGTATTTGGTACAACAATTGCCTATGTAAGTTAGAAACTGACACAACATCATTATCGGCAATACCAATAGTACCTACGCCACTTCCTGCTAAATGCAACAAACAAGGACAGCCCAAACCGCCGGCACCGATGACCAACACTTTGGCCTTGTTGATAGCAAGGTTACCATCCGGTCCAATGAACGAAAGTTTTTCGTGGCTGCGTTGGTATTGTTGTTGCAAATGTTCCATTGATCAAAAATACAATTAGTGCCTATTTAAAATTGATAGTAAAATGCTTTATTTTGTACATAGCAACGGCATTTACTACTTTTTGTTTTTGCCATAAAAACATACGAGTTATGGACTTTACAGAACAAGTCATTGCACAAACAAAAAACTGGATTGTAAAAGTAGTAGTGGGCTGTAATTTTTGCCCTTTTGCCGCCAAGGAAGTAAAAAACAATACCATTAGGTACAAAGTGGAGCCAAGCGCCAATCCCTCAGTATGCTTGGAAACATTATTGAACGAATGTGCTATACTTGATGTAGATGCATCTGTTGAAACTACATTTGTTATTTTTCCAAATGCATTTAAGCGGTTTGGGCAGTTTTTAGACATGGCAGATATAGCTGAACAATTACTTACCGAACACGGATACGAAGGCGTGTATCAAGTAGCAAGCTTTCATCCGATGTATGTTTTTGAGGGCAGCAATGCAACAGACGCTGCCAATTTTACCAATCGTTCTATATACCCAATGTTGCATTTATTGCGAGAAGCAAGCATGGAAAAAGCGTTGGACAAATTTCCGCATCCGGAAGAAATACCTGATAGAAACATCCGATTTGCACATGAAAAAGGACTAGCCTACATGCAGCAATTGCGCAATGCGTGTATGTAATTTCCTAAATTAACCGCTAAGTCATCTTACTAGCATTCATTGGTATAAAAAAATGTTATAAATAATGGTGATTATCAGATTTGCGTATTGTACAATTATTTAACTTTATCCCCATTACAAGTAATTATTATCATGCTTTCCGTACCAACACCATCAAATGAATCGGAAAGGCTTAATGCCTTAAGCAAAATTGCCCTTATTGATTCCGCTCCGGATGCCTATTTTGACGGTTTGGTAGCACTAGCCGCACAAATATGCAATGCACCTATTGCGCTATTCACGCTCATAGATAAAAATAGGCAATGGTTTAAAGCTAAATATGGTACTACGATTTCCGAAACCGACCGCAACAGTTCCTTTTGCGGATACACCATTTTGCAACAAACACCTTTGGAGGTAATAAACCTTGCCAACGATGAACGCTTTGCCGCAAACCCTTGGGTCATTGGCCCTCCCTATCTGCGTTATTATTATGGCATACCTATTACCGACAGTCAGGGGTTGGCTATAGGAAGTTTGTGTGTGTTGAATACTTCGGACACACCATTAAGCAGTCAACAAAAGCAGCAATTGCACCATGTAAAAAAGCAATTAGATGCTTTATTGGAATTGCATATAGCCAAACTACATGCCCTAAAAACCACAGAGGTTTTACCAATCAACCACCATACAACCACATTAGAAGAAGAAAGAAGGCTATTGTATACGCTTATTAATAATTTGCCCGATGCTATTTATATTAAAGACAAGGAAGGACGAAAAACCATTGTTAACAATGCCGATTTAGCATTTTTAGGTATTACCAATGCCGAAGCAGCAATTGGCAAAACCGATTTGGAACTTTTTGGCGGCGAAAAAGGAGTCAGCAGCTATGCCGACGATATGCATGTACTTACTACCGGTAATCCGATATACAACCGAGAAGAAAAAATAATTAGCAGTGATGGAAGTAACTGTTATTGGCTGTTAACTTCTAAAGTGCCTATTTACAATAACAATGGAGTAATAACCGGTCTAGTGGGTATTGGCCGCAACATTACGGAACACAAAATCATTGATAAAATTCTTTCCGATAGAGAAGAACAACTGCATTTATTGGCCAATAACATACCTAATGGCGCTATTTATCGATTATTAGAATATCCCAACGGACATTTGGAATATTTGTTTGTAAGCAACAGCATTGAAAATATTACCGGCATTGCCGCAAGTGATATTAGAAAAGATGCGATGCAATTTAAATCCAAAATTTATCCTGCCGACTTGCCGCTATTTGTGTCAAAAGCCAACGAAGCAAAAGCCAATAACCATATTTTTGATTGCGAGTTTAGACAATATCACCAAAATGGCGAATTGCGATGGTATCACTCCCGAGCAATTCCCAAACACAATGCAAATGGTGAAATAGTATGGGATGGTATTTTTATAGATATTACCCAACATAAGTTGGTAGAAATTGCTTTACAACAATCAGAAAATAACTTAAATACCGTTTTCGAAAATACCGAAGTGGGCTATATTTTCATGTCGCCTCAACTAGCTTTTATCTCCTTTAATACAGCCGCTATTCATTTTACCGCTTTAGAACATACTTTACCTTTACAAGTGGGCGAAAACTTGTACCATTACTATCCCAAGGAACATCATGAAAAACTCACCCTAGTAACAAAACAAGTGTTGCAAGGCCAAGTATTTGAAACCGATAAAAAAATAATCACCTTACAAGGCGAAGAAAAATGGTTTCACATCAAACTATCGCATGTGGCCAACCGAACACAAGAAGTAGCAGGTATATTGATGGCAATGGAAGATATTACCACTCGTAAAAAAGATGAATTAGAACTGAAAAAGTCGTTCAATTTGGTAAATGAACAAAACAAACGATTACTTAATTTTTCTTACATTGTTTCGCACAACCTGCGTTCGCATACTAGCAATATTCAATCTATTGCCAAGCTGATGGATTTTGCAGATTCAGACGAAGAACGAAACGAGCTCCTTAGCCATTTAAAAACAGTATCTAATGCACTTGACGAAACCATGCATCATTTAAACGAAGTGGTATCTATCCAAAATCATGTTAATATAAATGTGCAAAGCTTATCATTACTCGAATATATACATAAAACGATAGATATTTTAAAAGATGACATACAAACAAAAAATGTAATTGTCCGCAATTTAGTGCCACAAAATGTAGCGGTATTGTTCAATCCTGCGTATCTTGAGAGCGTAATCATCAATTTTTTATCAAATGCCATAAAATATAGCCATCCGCAAAAACAGCCCGAAATTGAGTTAACCTGCTATCGATCATTGGAACAATGGGTGTTACAAATTAGCGACAATGGCTTAGGAATGGATTTGAAAAAACATGGCGAAAAGCTTTTTGGCTTGTACAAAACGTTTCATGGGTTTTCCAATTCAAGGGGTATAGGATTGTTTATTACCAAAAACCAAATTGAAGCTATGGGTGGTAAAATAGAAGTTTCAAGCCAAGTAAATGTTGGCACCACATTTAAAATATACTTTAAATGAAAAAAGTAAATTGTATATGTATAATTGACGATGATGCTATTTATACATTGTTGTTGAAAAAAATGATTGTAAAACTGGACATTTGCGATACGGTAGTTTCGTATGCAAACGGTGAGGAGGCATATCTTGGCTTTGAAAAAAACATACAACAAAACAACCCACTGCCCAATATTGTATTGCTAGACATCAACATGCCTATTATGGACGGATGGGAATTTATGGATGCCTTTTTGGCTTTAAAACCACAAATTCAGCAAAAGATTGCCATTTACATTGCTAGTTCTTCTATTACAATTGAAGATCGGGAAAAAGCAGCTTCTTATACCGATATTGTAGAGTATCTTAACAAGCCCGTAGTTACGGCTACTTTACAAAAAATTATCCAAGAACAAACTTTGGATTAATCCCTCTCTGTGCAGTAGCCGTGCGCATGGTTAACGCATTGCGTCTAGGTTTTTTTGCAGTTTAAACATTTCATCGCGCAGTCTTGCTGCTTCAATAAAGTCTAAGTTTTTAGCCGCTTTTTCCATTTGTTTTTTGGTATGTGCAACCGCTTTTTCCATTTGCGGAATGGTTTGGTAGGCTTCCTGTGTTTCAGCTGCAAGCTGACCGTCTGCCAATCCTTCGTTATCTACTGTAGCGTAGTTGTGCTTTGGATCGTACCCTTTAATATCTAAAACACTTGTTTGACGCATAATTTGATCGAGGCTTTTATTCACAGTAGTTGGGGTAATGCCATGTTGCACATTGTATGCTATTTGTTTTTCTCGGCGTCGGTTGGTTTCGTCAATAGTGCGCTGCATACTTTCGGTCATTTTATCGGCATAAAAAATGACTTTTCCATCCACGTTACGTGCCGCCCTACCGGCGGTTTGTGTAAGGCTGCGTTCGTTGCGCAAAAAGCCTTCTTTATCGGCGTCCAAGATAGCCACTAACGATACCTCGGGTAAATCGAGCCCCTCGCGCAGTAAGTTCACGCCCACGAGTACATCTATGTCGCCGAGTCGTAACTGACGCAATATTTCTACGCGTTCAAGGGTATCTACATCGCTATGAATGTATTTGGATTTGATATTGATTCGAGCCAAATATTTATCCATTTCTTCCGCCATTCTTTTGGTAAGGGTGGTAACCAAAATACGATCGCCTTTTTTTACTGTACGGTCTATTTCGTCCAATAAATCGTCTATTTGGTTAACACTTGGGCGTATTTCAATTGGCGGATCTAGCAAGCCGGTAGGGCGCACCACTTGTTCTACCACTACTCCGCCTGTTTTCTCCAATTCGTAATCGCCCGGGGTAGCGCTTACAAAAATGGTTTGTCCTACGAGACTTTCAAACTCATGAAAATTTAATGGACGGTTATCCAAAGCCGATGGCAACCGAAAACCATAATCCACCAATACCATTTTACGACTTCTATCGCCACCATACATGCCGGCAATTTGGGGTATGGTTTGGTGGCTTTCATCAATAACGCATAAAAAATCTTTCGGAAAATAATCGAGCAAACAAAACGGGCGTGTACCGGGTTTTCTTCTATCAAAAAAGCGCGAATAATTTTCAATACCATTGCAATAGCCCAATTCGCGTACCATTTCCAAGTCGTACTCCACCCGTTCTTTGATGCGCTGTGCTTCAATCAGTTTGCCATTGGCTTTGTAATAATTAACCTGCGCCATCATTTCGTCCTGTATCTCGTAAATAACCTGCTGCAATATTTCTTTCGGTGCCAAGTAAAGGTTGGCAGGAAAAATAGCTGCATTATCCAAAACGCCTATACGCTTGGTGGTTGTTTTATCAATGCTTTCGATACTTTCAATTTCATCGCCAAAAAAAGTAATTCGATATCCAAAATCTACATAAGGCAGGTTAATATCTACCGTATCGCCTTTTACCCGAAAAGTGCCACGGGTAAAATCGCCTTGACTGCGCATGTATAAGGCATTTACCAAGTTGTGTAAAAAGCCCTGCCGCGATAGGGCTTGGCCTTGGTGAATGCGAATAATACCATTTTCAAATTCGGTGGGGTTTCCCATACCATAAATACAACTTACCGATGCCACTACAATAATGTCGCGCCTACCACTGAGCAGTTCGCTTGTGGCTTGCAACCTAAGCTTGTCCAACTCTTCGTTAATGCTCAAATCTTTTTCTATATAGGTATCGCTAGTGGGCATATAAGCTTCCGGTTGGTAATAGTCGTAATAGCTTACAAAATAGCCAACTGCATTGTCGGGGAAAAACTGCTTAAACTCTCCATATAATTGTGCTACCAAAGTTTTGTTATGGGTAAGTACAAGTGTGGGGCGTTGGGTAGCTGCAATTACATTAGCCATGGTGTATGTTTTGCCGCTGCCCGTAACCCCCAAAAGGGTTTGAAACTGCTCGCCATTGTTAATATTGCTAATTAACTGACTAATGGCATGGGGCTGATCGCCTGCCGGCTGATAGGGAGATTGTAATTGAAAAGGCATACTGCAAAATACGCAAATGCCCACAAAGGCAAGGGGTACTTTTTGATGGGATGTATTTTAATAAAAAGCGGTGCCAAGAGAATGCTTGTAGATATTTGGTAAAAATGTACGCAAATACATGACGCCAAACAAAATGCCTACCATCCTAAAAAAACCATACCTACCCCACACAGAATGAGCGAAATGCCCCCTAGCAAATGCAGGTATTTTTCTAAAAAAGCAGTTTTTAAAAATGCAATACCATAATATCCCAACAGTACCATTGTTAACATGGTTACCAACGTACAAGCGGTGTATACCACTACAAGCAGTAGCATGTGTAGCGTAGCATGCTGCGCCGCAGGATAAAACAATAAAGGAATCATGGGCTCGCAGGGGCCTAGTAAAAAAATAATAAACATGACCCATGGTGTTACCCTATATCGATTATTAGGAGCTACGACTATACCATGCTGGTGCTCAAAAACGTATACTTGTCCATTATCGGCCACGTCAAAATGTTTGTGTTGCCGCTGTTTACCCAATTGGTAAATGGCCCAAAGGGTATACAAAACGCCAAAAAGCAACAATGCCCAAGCCGCAAGTCCACCTCGTACATTTTCTATCCAACTCAGTTGTTGCATATTCCAACCAATAGCTGCACCGCCTAAGCCCAATAGTACCGAACTGCCAACGTGTGCACTGCCACAGGCCAATACCCAAAAAATGGTTTTTTGTAACGACCATTTACGTGTTTTGGCTAGCGCAATGAACGGCAAATAATGATCGGGACCGGTAAGTGTGTGTACACAAGCTACCGATACGGCGGTAAACAGTAAAACCCATACTTGCGCTGAAAACACTCCTCTTTAATTTTGATGTTGAAAAATGATGTGTTGCAGTTGCTTCTGTAGGGCATATAAGGGCTCCGCTTTGTACCCCATTAGCCGAATTAACAAACCAAAGCCATTGGTTTGGGTGATGCCAAAGCAATGCTGCTGACTGCCTAAAAAGGAGTGAAGCACTTGCGTCAACGAAGAGCGATTGCACTGCGGATTCCAATAAATAATGCTTGCTTGATGCGTAAAGCCTTCGAGCAAGCCTAACGACATGGGCATTGCCCAATTGGGCTGAATGCATACGTTTTCCTGAATTTGCAACTGTTCGTGAAAAAATATATTTAGTCGGCTATGGTATTTTGTTAATTGAAACACCTCGTTGTGCAGCATACGACCACAGGTAATGATTTCGCCCCATAACAATACACTATTATCCAGTAGATAAATGTTGGTGGTGGCACTAAAATTACTATTGCTATGCGGCACTACCGGATGGGGCAAATACACCAATTGGGCATCGTTAGCCAAATAGATGTTGGAGCGTTGTGTGGCCGATGCGTCCATTTGAAAAATGCGCTGGTACGATTGTGTTTGCAAATGCAAACAAGCCCCTTCGGCCACCCGAATTTGCCAATCGTATACATCGCCATCTAATATGCCCGGCGATGACGACATAACCATGAGTTCTAAAAAAGGCTGCCGTGTATTTTCGGTAATATTAGCAATTTTGAATGGGGGAGTGCAATAGCTTGTTTGCAAATAAGTTTTGCCCAATTGCTTGGCCGCAGTAAGGTGTAAATGTGCATTTAGCGCCATAAAGTAGGTTCGTCGGTTTCTTCTAACAAAG
>Ga0209398_1001032_pt1 | contig 15307 bp, 13 predicted proteins | sample AshMeaBigSpring_FD_184125 | JGI IMG/M metagenome (GOLD analysis project Ga0209398, IMG submission 184125) | Groundwater microbial communities from Big Spring, Nevada to study Microbial Dark Matter (Phase II) - Ash Meadows Big Spring (SPAdes)... | ecosystem: Environmental > Aquatic > Deep... | reverse complement strand
TGGCCGCGCTCCATGGCGCGGCGCAGCGCCATGACTTCGGCGGCCGACTGGGTGAAGTTCACGTACATCGGGTTGATCTGCTGCACAACGGCCAGCTGCGTCGCTTCGCCCTGGCCCACCAAGGCACCTTCGGTCACCAGCGCGCGGCCGATGCGGCCCGAGATCGGTGCGGTGATGTGGGCGTAGCCCAGGTTGATGCGTGCGGTCTGCACATCGGCTTCAGCCACCTTCTGCGCCGCCACGGCATTGGCGTATTCCTGCTTGCTCACGGCATTGGCTTCGACCAGCGGCTTGTAGCGCTCGGCCAATGCAGTGGTCTGTGCCAGATTGGCCTCGGCGCGCGCCAGTGCCGCGGCGTAGGGTGCCGGGTCGATCTGGAACAGCGGCTGGCCGGCCTGCACGTCGCTGCCCTCGCGGAACAGACGCCGCTGCAGGATGCCGGCAGCGCGGGCACGCACCTGCGCCACACGCGAGGCTTCGAGCCGGCCCGGCAGTTCGCTCACCAGGCCGATGTCACCCGGCGTGACCGTGACCACACCGACTTCCGCCGGCGGCATGCCGCCGCCTGCACCGCCACCGGGTGGGGACGACGGGCCGCAGGCGGCCAGCAGCAGGCTGGCGCTGAGGCCCGCCGCCACGGGGAGGTGCCGCAGGCACAGTAAGGGGGAGGCAGGCTTGATGCGGGTCAAGGCAGGCATGGCATTCCTTCGGAAACGAGGTGAAATGGCGGGCGGCAAGCCACTGTGAAACCATTTCTGGCTATGAAATTGGGTATTTGAGGGAAAGCAGTATACATACAATCGTGAATGTATGTATAGTCGGGCCATTGGACATACGTCGGAGGGTAATCACATGGTTCGTCGTTCCAAGGCGGATGCGCAGGCCACGCGCAACAGTCTGCTCGATGCTGCCGAACATTTGTTTCAGGAGCGTGGCGTGTCACGCACCTCGCTCAATGACATCGCGGTGGCGGCGGGCACCACGCGCGGCGCCATCTACTGGCATTTCAAGGACAAGGCTGACCTCTTCAACGCCATGATGGAGCGCGTGACGTTGCCCTTGGAGGATTCGTTGCAGTGCGCCGCTGCCGCCCACGCCCAGTGCCCGGTGGTGGAACTGCGCCTGGCCATGCTGGAGGCGTTGCGCAAGACGGCCACCGACGCGCAGACACGGCGCGTGTTCGACATCGCCACGCACAAGGTCGAGTACGTGGCCGAACTGCTGGCCGTGAAGGAGCGCCACCTGCGGGTACGCAACGAATGCCTGGCGCGCACCCGCCTGGCCATGCAGCGGGCGGCAGAGCTCAGTGGCCGGCCGCTGCCGGTGGATGTGGACAGCGCCGCGCTGGGGCTGCACGTGATGATCGACGGCCTGATTCAGAACTGGCTGCTGGACCCGCAGGCCTTCGACCTGGTGGCCAGCGGAAGTCAGGTCTTCGACACCTATCTGGCCGGACTGGGCCTGCACCCGGTGCAGTTGCAGAGCAAAAAAGCGGCCTGACGCACGCGGATAGGGCGCAAGGCGCTATGCATTCGATAGCGCCACCACGCGCAATACCGACTCGCCGTAGGCCTGCAGCTTCTTCTCGCCAATGCCGCTGATGCCTTGCAGTTCGGCCAGCGTCTGCGGTCGGCGCTGCGCGATCTCGGCCAGCGTGGCGTCATGGAAGATCACGTAGGCCGGAAGGTTGTGCTCGCGCGCCACTTCGGCGCGCCAGGCTTTCAGGTTGATGAAATGCACCTGGGCGTCGACGTCCAGGTTGACGGCGGCCGGCGCCGTCACACCCGCGCGGCGCGTGCGCTTGGCCGGCGGCGCCGACACCGATTCGCGCAACTGCACGGTGACTTCACCCTTGAGCACGGCGCGTGAACCCTCGGTGAGGTAGAGCGTGTTGTAGGCTTGGGCATCCACGCCCACGGCGCCCAGTGCAATCAGCTGGCGCAGCACACCACGCAACTGCGTCTCGCTGAACTCGGCGCCGATGCCGAACGTGCTCAAGCCCTCGTGGCCGTACTGCTTGACCTTCTCCGTCGCCTTGCCGCGCAGGATGTCCATGATGTGGCCGGCGCCGAAGCTCAGGCCATTGGCCTGCTGCACGCGGTAGATGGTGCTGAGCAGCTTGCGCGCTGCGTCGGTGCCGTCCCAGACGGCGGGCGGATGCAAACAGTTGTCGCAGTTGCCGCAAGGCTCGCTGTGTTCGCCGAAGTAGCCCAGCAGCCGCACGCGCCGGCAATCGGTCGCCTCGGCCAGCGCCAGCAGGGCGTCGAGCTTGCCCCGCATGACCTGCTTGAACTCCTCGCTGGCCGGGCTCTCGTCGATCATGCGGCGCTGGTTCACCACGTCCTGCAGGCCGTAGGCCATCCAGGCGTCGGCGGCAGCGCCGTCACGGCCGGCGCGGCCGGTTTCCTGGTAGTAGCCCTCGATGTTCTTCGGCATGTCGAGGTGCGCCACGAAGCGCACGTCCGGCTTGTCGATGCCCATGCCGAAGGCAATGGTGGCCACCATCACCAGCCCTTCCTCGCGCAGGAAACGGTCCTGATTGGTCTGGCGCACCGATGCGTCCAGACCGGCGTGGTAAGGCAGGGCCTTCAGACCGGCATCGCACAGCGTCTGCGCAATGTCCTCCACCTTGCGGCGCGATTGGCAGTAGACGATGCCGGCGTCGCCCTCGTGCTCGCGCTCGATGAAGCGCAGCAGCTGGGTGGTGGCGTCCTTCTTCTCGACGATGGTGTAGCGGATGTTGGGGCGGTCGAAGCTGCTGACGAACTGGCGTGCTGCTTCCAGCTGCAGCCGCTCCACGATGTCGGCACGTGTCAGGTCGTCGGCGGTGGCGGTGAGCGCCATGCGCGGCACGCCGGGGTAACGCTCGTGCAGCACGGTGAGCGCGCGGTACTCGGGCCGGAAATCGTGGCCCCACTGGCTGACGCAATGCGCTTCGTCAATGGCAAACAGCGCCAGCTGCCCGCGCTCGGCCAGCGCATCGAGCTGGGCCAGAAAGCGCGGTGTCGTCACCCGTTCCGGTGCGGCGTACAGCAGCGTGAGTTCACCGCGCAGCAGGCGCTTTTCCACCGCGGCGGCTTCCTCAGCGCTCAGGCTGGAGTTGAGGAAGGCGGCTTCCACACCCGCTTCGTGCAGGGCGCCCACCTGGTCGTGCATCAGCGCAATCAGCGGCGAAACGACGATGGTGGTGCCGTGCCCGGCCTGCTGGCGGGCAATCGCCGGGATCTGGTAACACAGCGACTTGCCGCCGCCGGTGGGCATGAGCACCAGTGCGTCGCCGCCAGCGACCACATGGTCGACGATGGCCTGCTGCGGGCCGCGGAAGGCCTCGTAACCGAAGACCTGGCGCAGGATGGTCTGGGGGGTCAAGATGTGCTATCGAAATCGTAGCTGCGGGCGTTTCCCCAGAGTGGGTAAACGCCCGATATGGTTTGCAACTTACATCTGCTCCCAGGGTAGGCCGTCGAAACGCCAGCCGTTGAGCGTGGAGCGCTGGAAGTTGTCGTCCAGATCGCCCTCGAAGCCGTGCAGCACGTTGACCAGTTTGGTGAAGCCGGCGGCCTGCAACGCCAGGCCCGCGTCCAGCGTGCGCTTGCCGCTGCGGCACAGCAGCACGACGGTGCGCTCCTTGTTGCCGCCGGCCTCGCGCTCCACTGCGGCCACGAAGCCGGCCGGATCGGGCGTGAGCTCCGGGTACTCGTACCAGGGAATGTTGACCACGCCCGGCGGGCGGCCGACGTAAAGCGATTCGATTTCCATGCGCACGTCAATGAAGAGCGCATCCGGTTCTTGCTGCAGCAGTGCCCAGGTTTCTTTGGGGAGCAGGTGTTTCATAGCCCGCTATTGTCCCGGTTTTGCGGCGGGCATCGACCGACGGAGTCCGCGGCTAAGGCCGGCTTTCTACAATGGAGGGCTTATGAAGCCGATCCACTACACCCGCGCCCAAACCCTGCCCGGTATCCTGGCCCATCGCATCGCCATCCTCGACGGCGCCATGGGCACCATGATCCAGCGCTTCAAGCTGAACGAGGCGCAGTACCGTGGCGAGCGCTTCAAGGACTTCTCCAAGGACGTGAAGGGCAACAACGAGTTGCTGTCGCTCACGCGGCCCGACATCATCCGCCACATCCATGAAGGTTATCTGGCCGCCGGTGCCGACCTGATCGAGACCAACACCTTCGGCGCCACCAGCGTGGCGCAGGCCGACTATGACATGGCACACCTGGCGCGCGAGATGAACCTCGAATCGGCCAAGCTGGCGCGTGCCGCCTGTGACAAGTTCAGCACGCCTGACCATCCGCGCTTCGTCGCCGGCGCCTTGGGCCCGACCCCCAAGACCGCCAGCATCAGCCCGGATGTGAACGACCCCGGTGCGCGCAACATCACCTTCGAAGAGCTGCGCGCCGCTTACTACGAGCAGGTGGCGGCACTGGGGGAAGGCGGCGCCGACGTGCTGCTGGTGGAAACCATCTTTGACACCCTGAACGCCAAGGCGGCGCTGTTCGCCATTGACGAGTACTTCGAAGCCTCGGGCGAGCGCCTGCCCCTCATCATCAGCGGCACTGTGACTGACGCATCCGGCCGCATCCTGAGCGGCCAGACCGTCACCGCGTTCTGGCACAGCGTGCGCCACGCGCAGCCGCTGGCGGTGGGCCTGAACTGCGCCCTGGGCGCGGCGCTGATGCGGCCCTACATCCAGGAGCTGGCGAAGGCCGCGCCCGACACCTTCATCAGCTGCTACCCGAACGCCGGTCTGCCCAACCCCATGAGCGAAACCGGCTTTGACGAAACGCCCGAGGTGACCAGCCGCCTGCTGCGGGAGTTTGTTGCCGAGGGCCTGGTCAACATCGTCGGCGGCTGCTGCGGTACCACGCCCGAGCACATCGGTGCCATCCACGACGCCGTGGCCCCGCTGGCCACGCGCGCGCTGAACGCCGGCCCGTTCTACCGCGAAGCGGCCTGACCGTCGCTCACGCCCAAGCCGTGACGCAGCAATCCCCAGTCTTGCTGGGGATTTGCGACTGACGGCACAATCGGGCTTCCCATCAAGGGGAGTAGTCAACCAGCCGGCGGAGCCCAGGCTCCCAGCGCTGCGCGCCTGCGCCGTCAGTACGCTGTGTCAAAGCAGCCGGCGCCGGCGGTCCGTCACCCACGGTGGCGGACCCGACAAGACCTTGCGGGTGTTTCATCAACACTGCAAGCGAGGTTCCTTATGCAAAGCATTGCGCCACTGTGGCTGTGGCTGGTTTTTGTCGCCTTCGTGCTGGCGGCACTGTTTGTCGATTTCGTCGTGCTCAAGAAGCAAGGCGCCCACGCCGTGGGTGTGAAGGAGGCGCTCAACTGGTCGCTCATCTGGGTGGGCCTGAGCTTCGTTTTCAACGGCCTGCTGTGGTGGGCCATCCGGCACGAAACCGGCTCCACGGCGCTGGCAAACGAGAAGTCGCTCGAGTTCCTCACCGGCTACCTGATCGAAAAGAGCCTGGCGGTCGACAACATCTTCGTCTTCCTGCTCATCTTCACCTACTTCGCCGTGCCCCCGGCCTACCAGAAGCGGGTGCTGATGATCGGCATCATCGGCGCCATCGTGCTGCGCACCGTCATGATCCTCATCGGCGGCTGGCTGCTGTCGCAGTTCCACTGGATCCTGTACCTGTTCGGCGCCTTCCTCATCCTTACCGGCGTCAAGATGTGGTGGGCGGCCGGCAAGGAAAGCAGCCTGGATGACAACCCGGCCCTCAAGCTGCTGCGCCGCGTGATGCCCGTCAGCCGTCACTTCGATGGCGAGAAGTTCTGGACCCTCGAAAACGGCAAGCGCATCGCCACGCCGCTGTTGATGGTGGTGGCCCTGGTCGGCCTGACCGACGTGATCTTTGCGGTCGATTCGATCCCGGCCATCTTCGCCATCACGCAGGACCCGTTCATCGTGCTCACCAGCAACGTGTTCGCCATCCTGGGTCTGCGCGCCATGTTCTTCCTGCTGCAGGCGGCGGCCAGCCGCTTCCACCTGCTCAACTACGGGCTGGCCGTGATCCTGGTCTTCATCGGCACCAAGATGATGCTGATCGATATCTACAAGATCCCGGTGGCCGTGTCGCTGGCCGTGGTGCTGGGCATCTTGGTCATTACCATGGTCTGGAGCGCGCGCACCTCGTCACCCAGCCATTCGGGCAAGCGGGTAAGCTAAGCCACCCCGGCTGCCGTCGGGGGCGCGGGTCACGGCTCACTGGCCGTGATCCGCAACGACCGAACGGGATGGCATGCGCTGGCGCAGCGGCTGATGGCCGTCAGCCAAGAAAGTAGACGGCCGCCATGGCGGCGGCGGCGGGCACGGTCTGGATCAGCAGGATCTTGCGGCTGGCGGTGGCAGCGCCATACAGGCCGGCTACCGCCACGCAGCCCAGCACGAACAGCAACGCATCGCGCTGGCCGGCGACCAGCGCCCAGGCGATGCCGGCGGCCAGAAAGCCGTTGTACAGACCTTGGTTGGCCGCCAGCACCTTGGTGGCCTTGGCAAAGTCGGGCGCGAGGTTGAAGGCCTTCATGCCCTGCGGTTTATCCCAGAGGAACATCTCCAGCACCAGGATGTAGACATGGATGGCGCAGACGACGAGGGCGAGGGTGATGGCAATGATGTGCATGGGGACGCCTGTTGTTGAGTTGCGGACCTTAGATGGTAGTACGGGCACGGCGGCGCACCAGCCAGGCGATGAGCCCGGCGGCCACCACAACGGCCATGAACCAGCCCAGCGCGCGCGAGGCCGCCAGTTCGCCTTCACGGGCGGCGCCCATGAAGAACAACACGAAGGCCAGCAGGTGCACGCCCAGACGCTGCAGGCGCAGCCAGACGGCCTCGGTGCGGGTGGCCCAGGCTAGAGCGACGTCAACCACCCACCAGAGTGCGAACACCGTGTCCAGCCGCGGGGCGCTTACGCGCGGTGTGTTCAGGATGCGCTGCCAGTCGTTGCCGAAGATGACGACCGTGGCCCAGTAGAAGTGCACGGCAAACACCAGCAGCGAGGCGGTCCAGAAGATGCGCCAGGCCTGGTAGACGCGGGCCGATTGCCGGATGGACGGAAACAGCGCCAGCGCCGGGGTGGCCAGCAGCAGCGAGGCCCAGATCGTGAAGAAGGTGAGGTGCAGGTCCTGGCGCAACGCCTCGGCCACGTCGGCGGTACCACCGCCGGGCGGGCTGAGTGAAAACAAGGCCAGGTCGCGGCTCCACCAGGCGGCGGCAAAACACACGGCCAGCGCCAGGCCGGACAAGGCCAGCGTGATGCCGGCGGAACGGGAGGTGGGTGTGGTCATGATGAAAACGAGGTGAGGCGTGACATTTATGCGTTGCGGGTGACGCGGGGCGTCTGCCGCGCCACCGGACCGGTTCGCTGCACGATGTGTTGCTGCAGCGCCTGAGCCAAGCCCAGCGCGAACCCTGCTTCGGCCACGACGAACATCGGCCCGACCAGCAGGCCGCGCAGATCGTCCACGAACGCGGGCTTGCGGCCCTCCCAGTAATGGCCGGCGAACTGGAAGACCCAGCCCACGACGAAGCTGCCCAGCGCGACCGACAGCCAGGTGGCCATCGGCGCCTGCGCCAGCGGGTGCGCCAGCATGAGCAGCGCGCCGATGAGCGCGAGCGTGACCAAGGCGAGCGGCCGCTGCCCTTGCCGCAGGTACCACAGGGCAGCCAGCAGGTAGGCCACGCCGTCAAGGCCGACGGCCACGGTGGCGACGTTGAACTGCACACGCGCCAGCAGCGCGCCGATGGCAAAGACGATGAGCGGAATGCCCACGTAATGGGTGGCAATGTTGCGCGGATCGCGGTGGCAGCGGGCGTATTGCACCAGCAGGGCGGTGGCTTGGTCCATGAGGTCTCCTTGGTTTCCTTGGTGGGGTTCCCCAAGGATGCCGCGTGCGGCGCAGGACGTCTGTCAGAATTTGGACAAAGCCGCCACGGCCAGCCGCCAGCGGCATGGACAGGAATTCAGCTGCCCCCACTATGGACCCGTCGACCCACGCTCCCGCCGCCCTGCAGGCTGCCTTGCAGACCGACGACTGGTTTGCCGCCAGCCCCGAGCCGCTGCAGCAGCAACTGCTGGCGCTGGCCCGTTGGCGGCACCTGGCGCCGGGCGAGTCGCTGTTTGCGCGCGGCGGGGATGCCGACGGCCTGTGCTGTGTGGCAGCCGGTGCGCTGCGCATCGGCGCCCACGATGCCGACGGCCAGGCCGCAGTGTTGGCCTACCTGGAGCCGTACCAGTGGTTTGGCGAGATCTCCATGATCGACGACCTGCCGCGCACCCATGATGCCGTGGCCGATGTGGCCAGCCAGGTGCTGGTGGTGCCGCGCGCCGCGCTGCTGGCCTGGCTGGACGCCCACCCCGCCCACTGGCGCGACATGGCGCGCCTGGCCTGCCGCAAGCTGCGGGTGGCCTTCTTGGTTCTGGAGGAACTGGCCCTGCTGCCGCTGGAGGAGCGGGTGTTGCGACGCCTGCAGTTGCTGGCCCAGGGCTACGGCAGCCGCGACGTGGCGCGGCGCCACATTCGCGTGGCGCAGGAGGTGCTGGCGCGCATGCTGGGGGTAAGCCGCCAGAGCGTCAACAAGGCCCTCAAGCAGCTGGAGGCGCGTGGGGCCCTGCGCCTGCATTACAGCGAGATCGAACTGCTGGGCTGAACCGTACCCCGGCAGGCCCAGAGGACAATCACGCACCATGGACATCGAAGATCTGCGCCAGCGGCTGCGCGTGCTCGGCGCCAATCCCCGTCACCAGCACCGCGTGCTGCGCCTGTGGTCGCAGGCGCTGCCGCAGACGCATGGCAGCCGGCCGATCGAGGCGTTTCTGCCCACCACGCTGCGGCAGGCCTTGCCAGAAATCGAGCGCGACCTGGCAGCGCTGGCCACGGTACATTCGGAGCACCCGGGCGAAGACGGCTCGCTGCGCCGTGTGGTGGCGCTGGCCGACGGCCAGCTGGTCGAGAGCGTGCACATGCCGCCGGGGCGCATTCCGGCGCTGTGCGTGTCGACCCAGGTCGGCTGCGCCGTGGGCTGTGTGTTCTGCATGACCGGCACCACCGGACTGGTGCGCCAGCTCGGCAGCGCGGAGATCGTGGCGCAGGTGGCGCTGGCGCGGCAGCACCGCCCGGTCAAGCGCGTCGTGTTCATGGGCATGGGCGAGCCGGCGCATAACCTGGACAACGTGCTGGCGGCCATCGACCTGCTGGGCACGGCCGGCAACATCGGCCACAAGAACCTGGTGTTCTCCACCGTGGGCGACGCGCGGGTGTTCGACGCGCTGATGGCGCGTGCGGAAGGCGAGGTGCGTCCGGCGCTGGCGATCTCGCTGCACACCACGCGTGCCGAGCTGCGTGCCGCGTTGCTGCCGCGCGCGCCCCAGCTCACGCCGGACGAGCTGGTGACTGCGGCCGAGCGTTATGCGCGTGCCAGCGCCTATCCGATCCAGTACCAGTGGACGCTGCTGGAAGGCATCAATGACACAGACGAGGAGGTCGAGGGCCTGGTGCGGCTGCTGCACGGCAAATACGCCATCCTCAACTTGATTCCTTACAACGCGGTGGAGGGTATGCCTTACCGTCGGCCGTCGTGGGAAGCGGCCGCCGAACTGGCGCGCCGCCTGCACCAGCGCGGCATCCTGACCAAGCTGAGGCAGTCGGCCGGGCAGGACGTGGATGGCGGTTGCGGCCAGTTGCGGGCGCGCGCCGTGCAGGAAAAGAGCGGGTCTGGGCGGCGCGTGATCCCGGTGCAAACGGCTACCGCCTGAGGTTCATTCAGTACACGTACCCAGCAGGTCGGCAGCAAAGCCTTTAAAATTGCGGCCGATCCAAGGAGCGTTGCAGCGGCAGGTCTTGCCGTCAGGCTTGGATGTCCCAACGACGCTCACCTGTTCTGTATTCCCCAGGTGAGACGCATGTCCGATATCTCCACTCCCCACATGAAGCTGTCCGGCTTGGAGCCGGTGCTCATTGGCGCCGGCTCGCTGTTCGTCAACATAGGCGAGCGCACCAATGTGACGGGCTCCAAGGCCTTCGCGCGCATGATCCTCAACGGCCAGTTCGAAGAGGCGCTGGCGGTGGCGCGCCAGCAGGTGGAGAACGGCGCGCAAGTGATCGACATCAACATGGACGAGGCCATGCTCGACAGCAAGGCCGCCATGGTGCGCTTCCTCAACCTGATCGCCAGCGAGCCCGACATTGCGCGCGTGCCGATCATGATCGACTCCTCCAAGTGGGAGGTGATCGAGGCCGGGCTGCGCTGCATCCAGGGCAAGGGCATCGTGAACTCCATCTCGATGAAAGAAGGCGTGGACGAGTTCAAGCGCCAGGCCAGACTCATCAAGCGCTACGGCGCCGCGGCGGTGGTGATGGCCTTCGACGAGAAAGGCCAGGCCGACACCTACGCGCGCAAGGTCGAGATCTGCGAGCGCGCCTACCGCATCCTGGTCGACGAGGTCGATTTCCCGGCGGAAGACATCATCTTTGACCCCAACATCTTCGCCATCGCCACCGGCATCGAGGAGCACAACAACTACGCGGTGGACTTCATCGAGGCCACGCGCTGGATCAAGCAGCACCTGCCGGGTGCCAAGGTCTCGGGTGGCGTATCCAACGTGAGTTTCAGCTTCCGCGGCAATGACCCGGTGCGCGAGGCCATCCACACCGTGTTCCTGTACCACGCCATCCAGGCCGGCATGGACATGGGCATCGTCAACGCCGGCATGGTGGGCGTCTACGACGAGGTGGAGCCGGTGCTGCGCGAACGCGTGGAGGACGTGGTGCTCAACCGCCGGCCCGATGCCGGCGAACGGCTGGTGGAGATTGCCGAGAGCGCCAAGGGCGCGGCCAAGGACGACAGCAAGAAGAACGAATGGCGTGGCGGCACGGTCGAGCAACGCCTGAGCCACGCGCTGGTGCACGGCATCACCGACTTCATCACCGAGGACACGGAAGAGGCCTACCGCGCCGTACTGGCCAAGGGTGGCCGCCCGCTGCACGTGATCGAAGGCCCGCTGATGGACGGCATGAACATCGTCGGTGACCTGTTTGGTGCCGGCAAGATGTTCCTGCCGCAGGTGGTGAAGAGCGCACGCGTGATGAAGCAGGCCGTGGCGCACCTGATTCCCTACATCGAGGAAGAAAAGCGCCAGCAGGAAGCGGCCGGTGAGGACGTGCGCGCCAAGGGCAAGATCGTGATTGCCACCGTCAAGGGCGACGTGCACGACATCGGCAAGAACATCGTCACCGTGGTCCTGCAGTGCAACAACTTCGAAGTCATCAACATGGGCGTCATGGTGCCCTGCCACGAGATCCTGGCGCGCGCCAAGGTCGAAGGCGCCGACATCGTCGGTCTGTCGGGCCTGATCACGCCCAGTCTGGAAGAGATGCAGTACGTGGCGAGCGAGATGCAGAAGGACGAGCACTTCCGCATCAAGAAGATCCCGCTGCTGATCGGTGGCGCCACCACCAGCCGTGTGCACACGGCGGTGAAGATTGCGCCGCATTACGAAGGTCCGGTGGTCTATGTGCCCGATGCCTCGCGCAGTGTGAGCGTGGCGCAAGGGTTGCTGAGTGACCAGGCAGCCAAATACATCGACGAACTCAACGCCGACTACGAGCGGGTGCGCCAGCAGCACGCCAACAAGAAGCAGACGCCGCTATGGCCGCTGGACAAAGCGCGCGCCAACAAGACGCCGATCGTGTGGAGTGGCTACACGCCACCGCGGCCGAAGTTCATCGGCCGTCGCGTCTTCAAGAATTTCGATCTGGCGGAACTCGCCAAGTACATCGACTGGGGTCCGTTCTTCCAGACCTGGGATCTGGCCGGCCCCTTCCCGGCCATCCTGAAGGACGAGATTGTCGGCACCGAAGCCCAGCGCGTGTTCTCCGACGGCAAGCGCATGCTGCAGCGCCTGGTCGAAGGGCGCTGGCTCACCGCCAACGCCGTGCTCGGCCTGTACCCGGCCAACAGCGTGAACGACGACGACATCGAGCTGTACACCGACGAGAGCCGCAGCCAGGTGGCGCTCACCTGGTACGGCCTGCGGCAGCAGACCGAGAAACAGGTCATCGACGGCGTCATGCGACCGAGCCGCTGTCTGGCCGACTTCGTGGCGCCCAAGGGCACGGCGCCCGATTACGTCGGTGTCTTTGCGGTGACGGCCGGCATCGGCGCCGAGAAGAAGGAGCAGTACTTCATGGCCGACCATGACGACTACTCCGCCATCATGCTCAAGGCCCTGGCCGACCGGCTGGCGGAGGCCTTTGCCGAGTGCCTGCACCAGCGCGTGCGCACCGACCTGTGGGGCTATGCGGCGAACGAGGCGCTGGGCAGCGAAGACCTGATCGCGGAGAAGTACCAGGGCATCCGCCCCGCGCCGGGTTACCCGGCCTGCCCGGACCACAGCGTGAAGAAGGACATGTTCGAGCTGCTGCAATGCGAGGAGATCGGCATGGGCCTGACGGAAAGCCTGGCCATGACGCCGGCCGCCAGTGTGAGCGGTTTCTACCTGGCGCACCCCGAGAGCAGCTACTTCAACGTCGGCCGCATCGGTGAGGACCAGTTGCAGGATCTGGCGCGTCGTCGCGGCATGCAGCAGGAAGCGCTGCAGCGTCTGCTGGCGCCCAATCTCTGAGCCGCCGCTGTCTGCCGTCTGCCAAGCCGGCGGCTTGGTATCGCGTCGGCTTTTACCTAAGCTTACAAAGCAGACACATTCATCGCGCCATTCCTGTCTACCTTAGAGAGCCCCAGGCGTTAGAAGCACGGGTCGTCGCAACGACCCGCTCTCACGCCTGTCAATACAAGGAAGAAGATCATGAACGCGCAAACGCAATCCTCAACCGCCGCTCCGGCGCGCAGCAATGCCCTGTGGGCCGCCATCGCCGTGCTGGCCGTGGCCGTCGTGGCCCTGGCATCGGCGCTGTATTACGTGCAGTCGCGTCAGGCCCAGCAGCATCCGGTGGCCGTGAGTCCGGTGCCCAACCCGGTGGTGGTGCCGCCCGCACCGGCGGAGGCGACCGAGAAGGCGCCCGCCGCGGGGCGAGCCAAGTCGACCGCGACTGAACAGAAGCCGGTGGCCAGCAAGACCACCGCCAGCCGCAGCAACAAGCCCGCGGAGCAAGCCTTGCCCGCCGCGCCGACGGCGGCCGGCAACGCAGCGCCGGCTCCCGTCGCCAAGGAGGTCTGCCTGAACTGCGCCACGGTGACCGCAGTGACACCGCTGGAGCGCGAAGGCGAACCCAGTGGCGCCGGTGCCGTGGCCGGCGGCGTGCTCGGGGCCCTGGTGGGCAACCAGTTCGGCGGCGGCGACGGCAAGACGCTGGCCACCATTGCCGGCGCCGTGGGTGGCGGCATCGCGGGCAACACGGTGGAGAAGAAGATGAAGAAGACCACGGTCTACCGTGTTGAGTTGCGCATGGACAACGGTGACATCCGCAGCTTGGAGCAGGCTGCACCGTTGGGCGTTGGTGCCCGTGTGCGTGTCGAGGGCAATGCCCTCTATCCTTTGAACCCCTGAGTCGCTAGCGGCGCGCCCGACGCTGGGCCGTGATCAGGGCGGCCACGCCAAGCAAGCTGAGCCCCAGCATCAGCCACAGGCCGCTCACGTAGCCACCGGCCGGGCTCCACAGCAGCCCGAGCAACCAGGGCGCGCCGGCGCGCCCCAGTGCCATCGGCACACCCAGCGCACCATTGAGCGAGGCCGCCTGAGTCTGGCTCACATACTGGGCCACGGCCGTGCCCTTGACGATGGTGAACATGCCGTTGCCCATGCCGTAGAGCAGCACGAACAGCAGCAGCACGGTTATCTGCGCGCCGCCCAGCCAGGGTGCCAGCAGCAGGGCCAGCAGGCCTGCCGGAATCAGGCAGGGGATCAGCCGGTTGACCTGGTGCAGGTCCATGCGGTGTTCGAAGAAGTACAGCAGCATGCGCCCCAGCAACTGCAGCACGCCGACGGCGGCCGGCACTGCGATGACCCAGGTCTCGGGCAGGCCGTTTTCACGCAACAGGCTCACCATGTGCGGCGGCAGCGCCGCTGTCACGCCCATCAACAGCACGATGAACAGGCCCACCAGCCAGAACGTGGGGTTCAACAGGTGGGGCCGCAATGTTGCCGGCTCGGCGGCGGCTGAGCCGTGTTCGCGTGCCGGGGCGGGGGCGTGGCGCAGCAGCCGCGCGTGCAGCGGTGCACACACCAGCAGGTGCAATGAGGCCAGCACCAGCAGCGCGTGGCGCCAGCCGAACACGTGGATCAGCCAGGCCGACAGCGGCAGGAACACCGTGCTGGCCAGCCCGCCGAGGAAGGTGATGGTGATGATGGCGCGGCGGAAGTCGTGCGGGAAACGCCGGATCACCACGGCAAACACCGGCGGGTAGAGCGTAGCGGCCGAGCCGACGCCCAGGCCGAGCCAGACGGCGTAGAAGCCGGCCAGGCTGTCGACGCCGCTGTGCAGCGCCAGGCACAGTGCCACCAGCAGCGAGCCGCCGGTCATGACGGCGCGCTCATGCCCGCGGTCGATCAGTCGGCCCACCGGCCAGGCCAGCAGGCCTTCGGCCAGCAGCGCCAGGCTGAAGGCCAGCGACGACTCGGCACGGCTCAGGCCCAGCTCGCGTTCCACCGGCTCCATCAAGAGCGCGAAGGTGTAGAACACACTGCCCCAGCTGATGAGTTGCGCCAGTGACAGCCAGCCGATCAGGCGCGGGTCGTGGCGGGCTTGGCTGTGCATGGCGCGATTATGCCAAGGCTGAATGCAAAATCCGACCTTGAGGCTTGCAGATCTTGCGTAGACAGCTATGAAGTTGATAGCAGAGTGCAACCCTTGCGACCCACGTGCCGGCTGGTGCGAGTGCGGCAAGCGGCGCGGCGAGTGCCTAGAATCGGTGCCTGTGCATCAGGCATAGGCTTGCGGTGCGCCTGCCTTGCTGATTTCCTTCGCCCCTTGCACATGACCTCTGCCTACCGCGCCATTCCCGCCACCACCCGTCGCGCCGTGCTGCTGCTGTCGCTGGCCACCTTCTCCAGCATGACGGCGCAGCGCCTGTGCGACGCCATGCTGCCGCAGCTGGCGCGTGAGTTCGACGCCAGTCTGGCGCAGGCGGCGCAGGTGGTGTCAATGTTTGCGGTGGTCTACGGCCTGAGCCAGCTGGTCTATGGGCCGCTGGGCGACCGGCTGGGCAAGTTCCGCATCGTCACGCTGGCCACCCTGGGCTGCAGCGTGGGCAGCATTGCGGCCGTCTTCGCTGCGAGCCTGGACTGGCTGGTGCTGGCGCGCGTGCTGGTGGCACTCGGGGCGGCGGCTGTCA
>Ga0209398_1001031_pt1 | contig 15309 bp, 13 predicted proteins | sample AshMeaBigSpring_FD_184125 | JGI IMG/M metagenome (GOLD analysis project Ga0209398, IMG submission 184125) | Groundwater microbial communities from Big Spring, Nevada to study Microbial Dark Matter (Phase II) - Ash Meadows Big Spring (SPAdes)... | ecosystem: Environmental > Aquatic > Deep... | reverse complement strand
AAGCTGTGGGTTTCGATCGGTACGATGGCTCCGTAGATGGACCAGCAGACGAAGGCCGCATACAAGACGCCGATCAGAACGGCAGTTTTTCCGCGGAAGGTGCGCATGCGTTCTCTTTGGCCTTCCTCTCGTCGTGTCGTTCCAGCCGCACCCAGGTCGTTCATCGTTTACTTGGCAACAAAGCGGTTCCTTGTCAAGAAACGATTTCAACTGCAAAAGGTCATGGATGGTTCGGTTCAGGCCATGCGCCAGACGGGCGATGCAACGCTCTGGGAGGCGGCCTCCAGCCGGACGGGCGTTCCGGCGAGAGGCGCCGATACCTCGGCCAGCGCCTTCTCGGGAGTGTTGTTGGTTTCGCTGAGGTGCGCCAGCAACACCCGTTCGAGGCCGGGATGCAGGACGTCGGCCAGCAGCCGGCCGGTTTCCTGATTGGCGAGATGGCCCGTGCGGCTGCGGATGCGCTGCTTCAGAAACCAGGGGTAAGGGCCGTTCATCAGCATGTCCGGGTCGTGGTTGGCCTCCACGATCAGCAGGCGGCACCCGCGCAGATGCTCGCGCACCAGGGCCGTGACCTGGCCGAGGTCGGTGGCGATGCCGATCCGGCTGCCGTTGGCGCCGATGGTGAAACCCGCCGGGTCGTCGGCGTCGTGGGATATGGAGAACGGACGAACGGCGAGCGTGTCGATCCTGAAGTCGCGACCGCAGGCGAAGCAATGGACCTCCGGGAGCGCGTTAAAGGCAACCGTCTCCCGGCGGGTGCCGGCGCTGAGGTAGACCGGAAGGCGGTGGCGGCGCACCAGCCGTTCGATGCCGCGCACGTGATCGGTATGCTCGTGGGTGACCAGGATGGCGCGCAGCCCGGCCGGGTCCAGTCCGCGCTGACGCATCCGGCGGTCGATCTCGCGGGCGGAGAAGCCGGCGTCGACCAGGATGGAGGTGATTCCGTCGGAAACGTAAACCGCGTTGCCGCGGCTGCCGCTGCCCAGGACGCAGACGGATAACTGCCCTTGGCTGGATTCGGCCGGGTGGCCGGAGGGTTCGAGGCTCATCTCGCTTCAGGAGGCAGCCGTGGCACGGGCTTAAAGGTTAAAGTTGAAAGCTCAAAGCAAACGAAGAAAGAGGTATCGTGGTGGGCCTTATACTTTTCACTTCCATCTTTCAACTTTTTTACCTTCCCGTATGCCCGAAGCCGCCGCCGCTGCGCACGGTCGGATCGAGCTCTTCGACGGCCTCCAGCCGAGCCTGGTGGATCCGCTGGATGACCATCTGGGCGATGCGGTCCCCGCGCCGCACCGTGTATGCCGCCCGGCCGTGGTTGACCAGGGCGATCATGACCTCCCCGCGGTAATCGCTGTCGATGGTGCCCGGGGAATTGATCATCCCGATGCCGTGCCGGACCGCGAGGCCGCTGCGCGGCCTGACCTGGGCTTCGTAGCCCTTGGGAAGGGCGATGGCGAAACCCGTCGGCAGCAGGCCTATCTGCCCGGCTTCGAGGACGGTGTCCTGCGGCACGGCGGCGCACAGGTCCATCCCGGCGGCATCGGGCGTCATGTAGCGCGGCAGGGGGATGTCGGCGTCTTCAGCGGGCCTCACGCGCATGATTTTGATGATCGGTTCTATGCTCATGCGGCGGAATTCAGGCATTCCGCCAGCGCCGCCGGGTTTGCTTCGACCGGGCCGAGCAGGGTGAGCCCCATCCGGTCCGGCCGGAAGAGTTCGCCCGCGAGCTGCAGCAGATCCTCCGGACGGACCGCTTCGATGCGCTCGAGGACCGCTTCCAGCGCGATGTCGGTCTGGAAGTGAATTTCGTTCTGGGCGATGCGCACCATCTGGTTGTCGGCGCTTTCGGAGGCGAGCAACAGGTTGCCCTTGGTATACTCGACGGCCCCCTCCAGCTCCGCGGAATCGACCGGAACCCGGCCCAGTTTGCGGAGTTCCCGGGCGACCAGTTCCACCGCTTCCAGGACCTGCTCGGGGCCGACGGCCAGGTAGACGCCGGACATGCCCGTGTCCACGTGGGCGGAGATGAACGAGTAGACGGCGTAGGCCAGGCCGCGTTTTTCGCGAACCTCCTGAAACAGCCGGGAGCTCATATTGCCGCCCAGGAGGGTATTGAGCAGCGAGAAGGTATACCGCTGCGGGTCCACCACCGCCAGCCCGGGGGTTGTCAGGCAGATGTGGACCTGCTCCAGGTCACGCGGCCGGACGTCGACCCGGCAGCGGCCGGGGGGCGCCACGCGCTCGGGGAAGCCGTTGCCCGGCTGAACCGACGCGAAGGCGGGCCCCACGAGGTCCACGAGCCGGTCGTGCTCGAGATGGCCGGCGGCGGCGATGACGATGCGCTCCGGCTGGTAGAGCTTATGGAAAAAATGCCGGATGGCCTCGGCATTGAAACGGGAGATGTTGTCGCGGGTGCCCAGGATCGAACGCCCCAACGCAGCCTCGCCCCAGAAGTTGCGCCCGGCGAGGTAGTGGATGTATTCGTCCGGGCTGTCTTCGACCATGCCGATCTCCTGCAGGATCACCGGCCGTTCGCGTTCCACCTCGGACGGGTCGAAAACCGAATTGAGAAATATGTCCGAAAGGATGTCCACCATCTTCTCGACCTGATAGTCGAGCACCTTGGCGTGATAGCAGGTGTGCTCCATGGTGGTGAAGGCGTTGGTGTGGCCGCCGATGGCGTCGAATTCCTTGGCGATCTGAAAGGCAGACCGCTGGCGGGTGCCCTTGAAGATCATGTGCTCGATGAAATGCGACAGCCCGTTTTCCGCATCGGTTTCGTCGCGGGCGCCCGCGTTGACCCAGACGCCCATGGACACCGAGCGGGTGTGCGGCATGGCCTGGCTCACCAGCCGCACCCCGTTGGCCAGGGTCGTTTTAGCGGTGGGTGCGTCCATCGCCCTCATCAAGCACGGCTTTGTGGCTGAGGCGGATCTTGCCGTCGCGCCCGATTTCCAGCACCTTGACCTTGAGCTTTTCGCCTTCCTTGACGACGTCGGAGACCTTGGTGACCCGACGGTTGGCGAGTTGCGAGATGTGCACCAGCCCGTCGGTTCCCGGCATGATGTTCACGAACGCGCCGAAGTCGGTGATCTTCACCACGGTGCCCTCGTAGACGGCGCCCACTTCCGGGTCGGCCACGATCTGCTTTACCAGGGTGATGGCCTTTTCGGCCTCCTGCTTGGAAAAGGCCGCAATCTTCACGACGCCCGAATCCTCGATCTCGATGGTCGTGTTGGTTTCGCTCTGGATGGCGCGGATGACCTTGCCGCCCGGGCCGATCACCTCGCGGATCTTGTCCGGATGGATGCTGAGCGTGGTGATGGTCGGGGCGTAGGGGGAGATTTCCTTGCGCGGGGCGGGGATGGCCTCCATCATCTTTCCGAGGATGAACACCCGCCCCCGGCGCGCCTGCTCCAGCGCACGCTCCAGGATGTCGCGAGAGAGCTCGTGAATCTTGATGTCCATCTGCATGGCGGTGATCCCGTCCGCGGTGCCCGCCACCTTGAAGTCCATGTCGCCGGCATGGTCCTCGTCCCCGAGGATGTCCGAAAGCACCACGGTCTTTTCGCCTTCGCTGACGAGCCCCATGGCGATCCCCGCCACCGGGGCCTTGATGGGGACTCCGCCGTCCATCAGCGCCAGGCAGCAGGCGCACACGGTGCCCATGGAGGAGGAGCCGTTGGATTCCAGCACCTCGGACACCAGGCGGATGGTGTAGTCGAAGGATTCCTTCGCCGGCAGGATCTTCTCGATCGCGCGGGTGGAGAGGCCGCCGTGGCCGATGTCCCGGCGGCTGGGCCCGGCGATGCGCTTGGCCTCGCCCACCGAGAAGGGCGGGAAATTGTAGTGCAGCATGAAGGGGCGCATTTCCTCGCCGGAGAGGGTCTCCACGCGCTGTTCGTCCTGGCCCGAGCCCAGGGTGAGCACGCCGAGCACCTGGGTTTCACCGCGCGTGAAAAGGGCGCTGCCGTGGGTGCGGGGCAGGGTCCCCACCTCGCAGGAGATCGGCCGAATTTCGTCAAAACGGCGGCCGTCGACGCGGCGGCCTTCTTTCAGAATCAGGTCCCGCAGGATGCGCCGCCGCAGGTCGTCCAGAACGCCGACGACTTCCTCCTTGCGTTCGGCATCGTCCGGACCGAGGGCTTCGAGCACGGCGGCTTTCGCCTCCCGCGCGGCGGCATAGCGCCGGGTCTTCTCGGGGATGAGCAAGGCGGCGCGCATCGGGGCCTCCGCCAGTGACTCCACGCGGGCGACGAGCCCGGCGTCCTTCGCCGGCGGCGCGAAGACCCGCTTGGGCACCCCGAGCGCATCGCGCAGGTTGGCCTGCAGCTGGATCAGCGGCTGCATGGCCCGGTGGCCGAAGGCGATGGATTCGATCATGTCGGCCTCGCTGACCACATTGCAGCCGCCCTCCACCATCACGACCCCGTTTGCCGAGCCGGCCACGATGATGTTGATGTCGCAGCGGTCCCAGTCCTGGAGCGGCGGGTTGATGCGGAGCTCTCCCTCGATCCGGCCGACGCGCACCGCCGCGATCGGCCCGGCGAACGGGATGTCCGAAATGTGGATGGCGGCCGAGGCGCCGACCATGGCGAGCGTGTCGGGGTCGTTTTCCTGGTCCATGGAGAGCACGGTGGCGATCACCTGGGTTTCGCAGCGATAGCCCTTCGGGAACAGCGGGCGGATGGGGCGGTCGATCAGCCGCGCGGTCAGCGTCTCCTTCTCGCTGGGGCGGCCGATTTCACGGCGAAAGTAGTTGCCGGGAATGCGGCCGGCCGCATAGACCTTCTCCTGGTACTCCACCGTCAGCGGCAGAAAGTCCGCCGCTCGTTCGTCATGGGTGGACACGACCGTGACCAAGACGATCGTGTCGCCGTATTTGACCACCACCGAACCGGAGGCCTGTTTGGCCACCTTCCCGGTCTGAATGCTCATGGTCTTGCCGCCGATGTCTTCCTTCAACAACATATCCATTAGGATCTCCTCGTTCTGAATCTCCTCTGCAAAACGCGATCACGCTTCATCGTGCCGCCGCCGGCCGCATCTCCATCGGAAGGGTGCGGATCCCGGGTCGGCCCTCCGGCGGCCTCGCCGCCGATGGAACGGAGCGTTGCATGGAAAAAGGGCTACTTTTTAAGGCCCAACGTTTCGATGATGGTCCGGTAGCGGTTGATATCTTTGTATTTGACGTAGTTCAGCAGCCGGCGTCGCCGGCCGACCAGCATCAACAGCCCGCGCCGCGAGTGGTGGTCCTTTTTATGGACCTTCAAATGCTCCGTCAGGTACTCGATGCGGTTGGTCAGCAGCCCGACCTGGACCTCGGGGGACCCGGTGTCCGAGTCATGGACCTTGAACTTGGCGATCAAATTTCTCTTGTCTTCCGATGAAAGCGTCACGGTTCTGGCTCCTCCTTGTTCTGGATGGACACTAGTTAGATGAACACGATGCAAAGTGCAATAACAAAACACCCGCGGCGTCAGTTCTGCAGGCTCACGAACACGCCGGCGTATTTCAGCCCTTCGCGCCCGCCGCCGGCCGTCAGCACCGCCGCCAGCTCGCCGCGGGCATCCATGACCTTGATGCCGGCGGCGCCGGCGGCCGGCGCCGCGTCGATATCGTCCCAGGTGAGGGGCGCACCGTGGCGGATTTTGGCGAGCAACTCGGGGCCGGCGGTGACGCCCGGCATCCCGGTCAAGGCCCTGGCCATCGGGATCAGCGCCGCCCGCGCCGCGCCGCGCCGCGCCGCCGCCTCCAGCTCATCGAGCGTCAACGCCTGCGCCCGGGTGAACCCGTCGCTTTCCAGGCGGGTCAGCGCGCTCAGATGCCCACCGCAGCCAAGCTCCCGGCCGATGTCCGCCGCCAAGCTGCGGACGTACGTGCCGGGCGAGCAGCAGACCTCGAAGCGCACTTGCGGCAACGCCACCGCGAGGATGCGGATTCGGGCGATGTGAATCGGCCGAGGAGGCTTCCGGACCGGCCGGCCCTGGCGCGCCAGACGGTAAAGCGGCACGCCCTGGTGCTTGAGGGCCGAATAGACCGGCGGTGCCTGGAGCGAATCGCCCTCGAAGCGCTGAAACACCCGCTGCAGATCCGCAGCGGCGATGCCGCTCCACCCGCGTTGCGCGACGACCACGCCGGTTGCGTCCTGCGTGTCGGTTTCGGTTCCCAGCGTCAAGGTGCCTTCATAGACCTTGCGGTTGGACGCCAGAAAGCGCGTCAGCCGCGTGGCCTGGTTGATGCCGCAAACCAGCACCCCGTTCGCAAACGGGTCCAGCGTTCCGGTGTGTCCTGCGTGGTCGGCCTGCAGCAGGCGCTTGACGAGGGCCACCCCGCGGGCGGAGGAGAGGCCGGCCGGCTTGTCGAGGACCAAAAACCCGTTCATGCCATCCGCTCGGACCAATCCAGCAGCGAGGACCTGACGGCCGCCAGCGTCGATTCGATCTGGAAGCCCGCGGCGCTGTGATGGCCGCCGCCGCCGAAAGCGCCGGCCAGATCGGCCACGTTCACGGTTCCGTCGGAGCGCAGGCTGACGTGAAACCAGGAGCGTCCGTCCAACGCGGCGGACCCGTTGGTCTGCTCCTGGACCAGGGCCGCCACGCGCACCGCCTCGATGCGCCGTGCGTAATTGATCAGGCCGTCCACATCCTCCTGCTGCGTGTGGGTTTCTTCGAGCATGCGGTGGGTCACGGTCATCAGCGAAAGCCTGCCGTTCGGCGAGATCTCGATGGAATTCAACGCCAGGTTGAGCAGCTTGATGCGGCCGAGCGAATAGGAGCCGAAGACATGCTGCGCCACCTCGCAGGGGTCCACCCCGAGCTCGGTCATCTCGCGGCTGATGGCGAAGGCCGCGGAGTTGGTGTTGGCAAACCGGAACGACCCGGTGTCGGTCAGAATCCCGGTGTAGATGCAGGTGGCGATCTCGCGGTCCAAAGGGGCGTCAAGGGCCCGGATCAGGCGAAACACGATCTCGGCCGTGGCGCAGGCCTGCCCGTCGATCAGCCGAAGCTGGCCGAAACCGGTATTGGAAATGTGATGGTCGATGTTGATGATCACCGGCACCCGGCCGACGTCCGGCCAGCGCTCGCCGACCCGCGACAGGTCGCCGCAATCCAGGATGACCGCCGCATCGTAAGCCTCCGGCGGCTCCATGCGGCGCTGGATGAGCCCCACGCAGGGCAGAAACTGATAGACCGCCGGAATGGGGCTTTCGTTGTAGAGCGTCGCCCGTTTTCCGAGCTGGATGCAGGCGAGTCCCATGGCCAGCAGGGACCCCAGCGCATCGCCGTCCGGGTCCTTGTGCGAGGCCACCAAAATGTGCCTTGCGGCTTTAATGCGCTGCAGGATCTGGTCCATTTTCGCCTGGAGGAATCGATTTCAGCAGCCGGTCGATGTGTGCTCCGTGGTCAAAGGAGTCGTCGTAGAAAAACTCCAGCTCCGGCATGTAACGCAGCCCCAGCCGGGGGCCGAGATGGCGCTTGATGAAGCCGGCGGCGCTGCGGAAACCCTGGGCGGTCTGCTCGGAGAGGTCCTTGCCGCCGGCGGAGGTGAAGAAGATCCGCGCCCGGCGCAGGTCCTTGGTGAGTTTGACGTCCGTGATGGTCGCCATCTGCAGCCGCGGATCGCTGATGTCCCTGCGCAGCAGCTCGGAGAGGATCTGCTGAATCAGGCCGCCGACGCGGTCCGCACGCGAAAACCCCGTCATAGCGGTATCAGCTCCATCTCCGTATCCACCACTTCGGCCAGCCCCAACTCCTCGGCTAGGTTGAACATCTTGTCGATCTTGGAATTGATCAGCCCCTGGTCGTTGCCGACCAGGCAAAAGCCGATGACCGCCCGCTGGTGCACGTCGTTGTCGGCCACCTCGGCGACGGAGGCGTTGAAATTGTTGCGCAGCCGCGCGATGACCGTCTTCACGATGCGGCGTTTCTCCTTGAGCGAGTGACAGTCGTGCAGCCTGAACGTGATCAATCCGACGCCGACCACCACGTTACACCACCTCCGGCTTGATCTCCTCCAGGTAGTAGAACTCGATGCGGTCGCCGACCTTGATATCGTTGAAGTTCTCGATGCCGATGCCGCACTCGTAGCCGCTCTGGACCTCTTTGACATCGTCCTTGAAGCGTCGCAGGGAAGCGTTCTTGCCCTCGTACACCACCACGCCGTCGCGTATCAGGCGCAGGCTGCGGCCGCGTTCGACCTTGCCGTCGGTGACATGGCAGCCCGCCACGGCCCCGATCTTGGGGATCTGAAACACCTCGCGGACCTCCGCCGAGCCCAGCACGCGCTCCTCGAAACGCGACGCCATCAGGCCGGTCATGGCGGCCTTGACGTCGTTGATCACGTCGTAGATCACGTTGTAGAAGCGCATGTCCACGTTCTCTTCGGAGGCCAGCGCGTGCACCTTGGGACTCGGGCGCACGTTGAAGCCGATGATGATGGCCTGCGACACGGTGGCGAGCGACACGTCGGACTCGGTGATGGCGCCGGTGGCCGCATGCACCACGTTGACGTTGACCTCCTCGTTGGACAGCTTGGTCAGCGCCTCCGAGAGCGCCTCGATCGACCCGTGCACGTCGGCCTTGAGGATGAGGTTGAGGTCCTTCAGCTCGCCCTGCTTCAGGCGTTCGAACAGGCTTTCCAGACTGGGCCGATTGGTTTGGGCGAGATCCCGCGTGCGCTGCTTCTGCATGCGGTGCAGGCTGATCTGCCGGGCGGCTTTTTCGTCCGCGACCGCCACGAACTCGTCGCCGGCCATCGGCACGCCGGCCAGCCCCAGGATTTCCACCGGGACGGAGGGGCCGGCGGATTCCGCCGGCTGGCCGCGGTCGTCCAGCATGGCGCGCACTTTGCCGTAATGCACCCCGCAGACGACGGCGTCGCCGTTGCGCAGGGTGCCTTCGCTCACCAGCACGGTAGCGACTGGGCCGCGGCCGGAGTCGATCTTGGCTTCGACCACGTGGCCGCGTGCCAGCTTGTCCGGATTGGCCCGCAGCTCCATGACCTCGGCCTGCAGCAGGATCATCTCGAGCAGCTGGTCGATGCCGGTGGCCTGTTTGGCGGACACGCTGACGAAGATGGTGTCTCCGCCCCATTCCTCGGGCGTCAGGCCTCGTTCGATGAGCGCGCGCTTGACGCGGTCCGGGTCGGCGCCGGGCTTGTCGATCTTGTTGACGGCGACGATGATCGGCACGCTGGCGGCGCGGGCGTGGTTGATGGCCTCCACCGTCTGCGGCATGACGCCGTCGTCGGCGGCGACCACCAGCACCACGATGTCGGTGACCTTGGCCCCGCGAGCGCGCATGGCTGTGAAGGCTTCATGGCCGGGCGTGTCCAGAAAGGCGATGGCCCCGCGCTCGGTGGCGACGTGGTAGGCGCCGATGTGCTGGGTGATCCCGCCGGCTTCGGTTTCGGTGATGCGGGTTTTGCGAATCACGTCCAAGAGCGAGGTCTTCCCATGGTCGACATGCCCCATGATGGTCACCACCGGCGCGCGGTGGGCCAGCGCCTCGGGTTCGTCTGCGACCGGCTTCAAGATGTGGTCCTCCTCGAACGCGGCACGCTCCACTTCGTAGCTGAACTCGGAAGCGATCAGCACCGCCGTGTCGAAATCGATGGACTGGTTGACCGTGGCCATCGTCCCCATCCCCATGAGGATCTTGATGATCTCCCCGGCCTTGACTCCCAGGCGTTTGGCGAAATCGGAGAGAACAATCGCGTCGTCGACCTTGATGCGCCGCTTGATCGCCTTGGCGACGGTGAACTGAGGCTTCTGAACGAGCGGTTCGCGCTTGCCCTTGGCGCTCTTGCGCGGTTTGCGGCCGCGCTGGTCGTCATAAAGGTCCTCGGCTTCGATGACGGCCTTGGTGCGGAACGAGATCTTCTTTTTGATGAATTTCTTCTCACCCTCGGCGTCCTCGCCCTTGCCCTTCTTTTTCTTGCGTTTGGCGTCCTTGGCATCGGCGTCGGGGGAGGGCGGGGTTGCCGGCGGGGCCTGCATCGGGCCTGCCGGCGTCCGGGCGACCCGCTCCGGGCCGGGAGGGGTTATCCGCAGTATTTCGGCCGGGCGTTCGACGGGGGCCAGCGGCAGCTTGATGATTTTGGCGGGCTCGTCGCGCTTGATTTTCTTGACAACTTTTCTGAGGCGCTCTTCGGGCGCCGCCGCCGGCTCGGGAGTCTCCGGAGCCGCTTCCTCCTCGGTGGCGGGGCGGGGGGGCTCGACGGGTTCTGCGGCCGGCGGCACCTCGCCGGGCTTCGGAGCGGGGGCCTGCATTTGGCCCTCCGCCAGGGTCACGGCAGCGGCGGCCACCGGTTCCAAGGCGGCTTCCTCGCCGGGGCCCGCCGGGGCCTGCGCTTCCGGCGCGACTCCGGCGGCGGCCTCGGCCACCGGCACCTCCTGGGCTTCGGGCGCCTTGCGGCGCCGCCGGATGACGGTGGGTTTGACCCGCGTCTCATCCAGGCCGGCTTCCTTTTTTCCAAAGATGACCGCCTTGATGCGCTGGACCGCTTCTTCCTCCAGAGAACTCATGTGGCTGCCGACGGGGATTCCGAGCCCCTGAAGCTTGTCCATCAGCGCCTTGTTGGTCAGGCTCAGCTCTCTGGCCAATTCGTAGACCCGAATTTTTGACATGACTCCCCCTCGCCCGTTTAGGCTTCCTCGGCCGGTCCATCCACAGGTTCTGCGCTGGAGGCGGACGGGTCCGCCGCCGGGCGGTCGCCCGCGTCGTCTTCCGTATGGCCGGGTTCCTCGTCCTGCGGGGCATCCTCTGCCGGTTGGGTGTCCAGTTCCGCGGCAGCGGCCTGCTCGACGGCCGCTTGGGCCGCTTCAATCAGGCTGTCGGCCATGGCGTCCTCAACCCCCCGAATCTGCAAAAGCTCCTCGCGGGACGCCTTGGCGATCTCTTCGGCGGAATAGAACCCCTTTTCGTAGAGGGCATCCGCCAGGCTGATGCCCACGCCGGGCAGCGCCATGAGCGAATTGTATCCGCTTTGCATGGCCTGGTTGTAGGCGCTTTCGCTTTTCACATCGAGATGCCAGCCGCTCAGCTTCGAGGCCAGCCGGACATTCTGGCCTTTCTTGCCGATGGCGATGGAGAGAAACTCGTCGGGAACGATCACTTCCATCGAGCGGTTGTCCTCGTCGATGATCACCCGCGAGATCTCCGCCGGCGCCAGCGAGCTGCAGACGAATTTCGCCGGGTCGATGTGCCAGGGAATGATGTCGATTTTCTCACCGCGCAGCTCCTGGACCACATTCTGCACGCGGCTGCCTTTCATGCCCACGCAGGCGCCCACGGGGTCGATGTCGGAGTTGTTGGAGGCCACGGCGATCTTGGCGCGCACGCCGGGTTCGCGCGAAGCCCCCATGATGGTGACGATCCCCTCGCTGATTTCGGGCACCTCCGTGCGGAACAGGGTGACCAGGAAATTGGGATGGGTCCGCGAGAGCACCACCTGGGGGCCGCGCGACTCGTGCAGCACCTCCAGGATCAGCGCCCGGATGCGGTCCCCCCGGCGGTAGCCTTCTTTGGGCACTTGTTCGCGGATCGGCAGAACGCCCTCGGTCTGGCCGAGGTTGACGATGATGTCCCCCCGGTCGATGCGCTGGACGATGCCGTTGATGATCTCGCCCTTGCGGTCGATGTAGCTGGAGTAAACTGCATCCTTCTCGGCGTCTTTGAGCTTCTGGATGATGACCTGCTTGGCGGACTGCGCGGCGATGCGGCCGAAGGTGTTGGTGTCCATCTTGGTGCCGAGGCTGTCCCCGATTTCGCACTCCGGGTCGAGCCGGCGGCCTTCTTCGAGGCTGATCTGCAGCATGGGTTCCTCGACCACCTCGGCCACTTCTTTGAACTGAAAGACCTCCAGTTCGCCGGTTTCCTCACTGTACTGGACTTCGATATCGACTTTGGGGCCGTATTTCTTGCGGGCGGCGGACTTCAAGGCTTCTTCGAGCGCCTTGATGAGGACGTGCCGCTCGATGCCTTTGTCACGGCTGACCTGTTCGATGACCCGTTTGATTTCCGAAATCAGCATGGGAGTTCTCCATCTGGTTGTCGAATGTGGACGGTTTCGCAGCGGGATCTACGATTCCATCAGGGACGCCTTTGCAATGCTGTCGATCGGGATGGCGACCGTGCCTTGGCCGGTATTCAACCGGACGGATCGGCCCGACAGACCCTCCAGAATCCCGTTGAAATTCTTCTGGCCGTCGATCGCGGTGCGGGTCCGGATTCGGGCGCGCTGGCCGCGGAAACGCTCAAAGTCTTCCGCACGCGCCAACGGCCGGTTCGACCCGGGCGAGGACACCTCCAGATGATACGGTCCGAGATCGGGCAAGTGCACATCCAGCAGGTCGCCCAGTTCACGGCTGACCGCCGCGCAGTCCTCCAGCGTCACGCCCCCCGGTTTGTCGATGAACAGCCGCAGGACACGTCCGCCGCGTTCCCGGCGATAGTGCAGCTGAACCAGCTCCATGCCTTCGGCCGCGCACAGGGCCTCGGCCAGCGGCCGGGCCTGCGACAGCACGAGCTCCTCCCGCACCGGGGCGCCCGGCGGAATGGCGTCGTCCGCCCTCTTCTTCGCAGCGATGCCGTCGTGCTTCCTCACGGCGGGATTTCCTCCCGTTGCTAGCAAATAAAAAACGGGCTGTACGCCCGTTTCCTCACGTTCAGGTAGAACCTCTGCGGTGGAGCTGAAGGGGTTATTCGCTCATAGGAGGATCATGGCTGATTCCATTCCACGTCACATAACGCCCTACCTCAACCTACCGAGCAAAACGGAAAAAACGTGAATGGAGCGGGCAACGAGATTCGAACTCGCGACACCAAGCTTGGGAAGCTTGTACTCTACCAGCTGAGCTATGCCCGCTCATTCAAGTCATACTTTCTACGCCAAAGAAATAGCCTTGTCAATAGGATAGCAGATCCCGCCACCCGATGGCGACCGTTCCGGCAGGGTCAGTCGAGCAAGCGGCGCAGCTGGTTCAATTCGGCGCGGATTTCTTCGAGCACTTCTTGCGGAGGAGGCGGCTCGTCTCCGGAACGAGACCGCAGGTGCTGGCGCGCGCCGTCGATGGTGAACCGGCGCTGGTAGAGCAGGGATTTGATTTCAAGCACCAGTTCCACCTCCTTGCGGGTGTAAAGACGCTGGCCCGACGGGGTGCGACGGGGGCTGATCCGCGGGAATTCGGTCTCCCAAAACCGCAGCACGTGGGTCGGAACCCCCGCGATTTTGCTGACCTCCCCGATTTTGAAATAGAGCTTGTCCGGAATCAGCGTGAGGTCTGGCGAGGAACGTTCTTTCATGGATCGCTTCCCTCCGAAGGCCTTCCGTCCGCTCCTGAGCATGCGCTCGAGTGGGTATCGGCAGCGGCGGCATGCGCTGCGCCCCCTCGGCACGCCCCCCCGGAAGGCGGTGTTGGTCCTGAAGCTATCCGCCGGGCAGCGTTGCGTGGAATGCGGCCAGAAGACGTTGGGTCACTAACTGGTGCAGCGTATTAACCTCCGCATCCTCGAGCGTTTTCTCCGGCGAGCGATAGGTCAGCCGGAACGAAAGGCTGCGCTTGCCCGCCGGCACCGGGTCCCCTGAAAATACATCAAAGAGCTGGATGCTTTCAAGCAGATCCAGATTCATGGCGCTGACGGCCGTCAGCAGGGCCTGAACCTCCAGAGACCGGTCGGCGATCAGCGTGATATCGCGCGCCACCGATGGGAATTTGAGGGGCTGCATACGATACCGCGTCTCCGACAGCGCCATTTCGAGCCCGCCCACCTCCATCTCGAACAGGAAGGCGGTCTGCCTGAGATCGAACGCGGCGGTTACGGAGGGATGCAACTCGCCGATGAGGCCGATCGGCCGGCCTGCGGCCAGAATTCGTCCGGAATAGCCCGGGCGGGTGTAGAGGCACTGCGTTTCCGGCACCCGGGTCACCTCGAGGGCCTGAAGCCTGAGCGCGTCGCACAGCCCCTCGACGGCGCCCTTGAGGTCGAAAAAATCGCAGGCCGTTTCCCGGTTGTGCCAGGACAACGGATCGCGTGAACCGCTCCACAGGCCGGCGAGCATCTCCGGCTCGTCGGGGAGATCAGCTCCCGGGCGCTGCAGGAAGACCTTTCCAATTTCGAAAATTTTCAGCCGTCGCGTCTGCTGCGCGAGGTTGAAACGCAGGGTCTCCAGGAGCCCGGGAACCAGCGAGGAGCGCATGACCGACTGGTCTTCGGCCAAGGGGTTGAGCACGGCCACGGTCTGGCGCCGGGGGTCGTCGGCCGGAAGCCCGAGCCGGTCGCAGGCGCGTCCGTGGATAAAGCCGTACGTGAGGACTTCTGTGAAACCCAGGCCGGTCATGACGGTCTTGATGCGCTTGCGCAACTCGATCCGGCCGTCGACCGGCCGCTCGCCGGAGGGCAGGCGCGGGAACGTGGTGGGGATGGTGTCGAAGCCGGATAGACGCGCCACTTCCTCGATGAGGTCCTCCGGCCGCGATACGTCGGCGCGGAAAGCGGGCACGGTGACCCGCAGCTCGTCCCGGTGGGGTGCGGCATCGACCTGGAATCCGATCGCGGTCAGCAATCGGGCGGTTTTCTTTTTCGGCACCCGGATGCCGAGGATCCGGTGGGTGCGGCGCAAGCTGAGATCGATGGTTCTGGGGGTCCAAGGGCGCGGGTGGGCGTCGATCGCCCCGCCGATCGTTCGGCCGCCGCCGACCTCCACCATCAGGTCGGCGGCCCGGCCGGCCGCCTGGGCGGTGCCGGCCGGATCCACTCCCCTTTCGAAGCGTCGTGAGGCGTCCGTGCCCAAGCCCAGCTTCTTGGAGGTTTTCCGCACGCTCAACGCGTCGAAGCAGGCGCTTTCGATCAGCACCCGCCGGGTGTCGTCGGTGATTTCCGAATTGAGACCGCCCATGACCCCGGCAACCGCCACCGGCCCCGCGCCGTCGCAGATCATCAGCATTTCGCTGTCCAGCTCGCGCTCCTTCTGGTCCAGGGTGACGAACGTTTCCCCCTGGTGCGCCATACGCACCACGATGCGGTTCTCCGCCAGACGGTCCAGGTCGAACGCGTGCAGGGGCTGCCCGCACTCCAGCATGACAAAGTTCGTGACATCCACGATGTTGTTGATCGGACGCAATCCCACGGACAGCAGCCGGTCCTGCAGCCAGAACGGGGACGGCTTGACGACCACGCCTTCCAGCAGGCGGGCGACGTAGCGCGGGCACTGCTCCGGCGCTTCGATGCTGACCGACGCCAGGCGTCGGTGCGGGGCATCCGGCGGCGCCGGGGCCACCCGCGGCATGCTCAGCCGCGTCCCCTG
>Ga0209398_1001030_pt1 | contig 15342 bp, 17 predicted proteins | sample AshMeaBigSpring_FD_184125 | JGI IMG/M metagenome (GOLD analysis project Ga0209398, IMG submission 184125) | Groundwater microbial communities from Big Spring, Nevada to study Microbial Dark Matter (Phase II) - Ash Meadows Big Spring (SPAdes)... | ecosystem: Environmental > Aquatic > Deep... | reverse complement strand
AAGCCACCCATCAGCCGCCTCAATCTAAAAGAGGACAACCTGTTGAGGCTCCACAGCTAGAGCGTTTCCACTGAAGATTGAGTCACCTGAAACGCTCTAACTCTTTGTTTTTACGCAATTCCGGACGCGAAACCGGTTCCCACTTTCGCTGGAATTGCTCTAGGCCCTGAAGCATTGCACCTGTGTTCATAAGGATGAAGAACGAGAGCCAAAAACCGCCTCGAACCCCTGTTTGAGCGCGATATCGGCATCTTCCATCGTCACCGGCAGGCCAAGATCGACAAGACTGGTGACGCCATAGCGCGCTTCGCTGATGCCGCAGGGGATGATACCGTCAAAATGGCGCAGATCCGGCTCGACATTGAGCGAAACACCGTGAAACGACACCCATTTGCGCAATCTGATGCCGATGGCGGCGATTTTATCCTCATGCCCCGCGCCTTTCTCGGGCCGCTTCACCCAAACCCCCACCCGCGCGGGGTCGGTGAAACCTGAAACGTTGAAGGCGGCAAGGCTGGTGATGAGAAAAGCCTCAAGCGCTGTCACAAAAGCGCGGATATCCGGGCGTCGCGCCTTCAGATCGAGCATCACATAGGCGACCCGCTGGCCGGGGCCGTGATAGGTATATTGCCCGCCCCGCCCGCTCTCGAACACGGGGAAGCGGGCCGCACGCAGATCCTGCGCCTTCGCGCTGGTGCCAGCGGTATAAAGCGGCGGATGCTCCAGCAGCAGCACGCATTCCCCCGCGCGCCCGGCGCTGATCGCGTCAACCCGCGCCTCCATCATATCAAGCGCCTCGGCATAGCCGGTGAGGCCGGGCAGCACCCGCCATTCCACCGGCGCGCGGTGTTGATTGAGGAATGTTAACGGGCTGTTGACCATGTTCATGCGACATAAGCATGGAATAAAGCCAGGTCAATCGAACCGGCACAACAAGGAAGACGGCATGTCGGGGCAAGATCGCGTGAATACGGTGGACAAGGTTGATGTCGAGATTTCCATCGTGATCGGGCGCTGCCAGATGCCGATTCACCACCTCCTGCGCATGGGGCGCGGCGCGGTGATCGAGCTGGATGCCAACGAGAATGACGAGGTCGAAATCCTCGCCAATGATTACCCCGTCGCGCGCGGGCAGGTGGTTGTGCAAGGCAAACGCATTCAGGTGGAGGTGACAAACCTCATCCGCCGCCCGGATGTCGAGGTGAATTGAAGGGCTTCGGTTTCTTCTTTTTTAAGAAAAGACCTGGCTGGCCTGACAACAAGATGAGACTTGGCTTCTCAGGCAGCGGCTCGGCTTTTCCTTGATAAGAAGCGCCTTTTCCGCAAAGAGAAGGCTTGCCATCCTCCGGCCCCTTTGTTAGACACCCTTTCTCGGTTGGGGCTTACCTCCCAGCCTGTGTGCGGTCGTGGCGGAATTGGTAGACGCGCTAGCTTGAGGTGCTAGTGGGTAACACCGTGGAGGTTCGAGTCCTCTCGTCCGCACCAATTTTTTGGTAAGCACAAATTCTCCAAAACAATAGAGCAATTCCATCGAAAGCATGCCCCCGCGAAGGCGGGGGTGGGAACCGGTTTCGCGTCCGGAATTGCGTCAAAACGTGAGAGTAGAGCGTTTCAGGCGACTCGGTCTTCGCCGGAAACGCTCTAGCTGTGGAGCCTCAATACGTTGTCCCGGTTTAGATCGAGGCGACTGATAGGCGTTTTTAATTTTAGACCACCGTGATGGCGATGCCAATTATACATGTGTGTCCATTGCGGTAGATTGGCTTTGCGGATTTCCGATGAAGGATAAGCTCTGGTATAGGCCCATTCCGTCAAGGCTGTCTTGATGAAGCGTTCGGCTTTACCGTTGGTCTTCGGCGTGTAATACCAAAGGCCCCGGATGCTGACGCATGGGGCCTTTGAAGACCCTGAATTGATCAAATGCAGTCAATGGCTTGATAAATTCAGGACGGAATACCAAAGAGTCATTGTTAATGACCTTTGGTATGAGGTTTGGTATAGATGTGTTTGATTCTAAACGCTTTGCACGCTTCTGCACATTCTTTTGCCCTGCAACACGAGCCGTTGTCGGTCATGACCCGCGTTACGCTGATACCAAAGGCCCCGGATGCTGACGCATGGGGCCTTTGAAGACCCTGAATTTATCAAATGCAGCCAATGGCTTGATAAATTCAGGACGGAATACCAAAGAGTCATTGTTAATGACCTTTGGTATTATCTGTTCGGCGCCATCTGCCCGGCCAGGGGCGTAGGCGCGGCGCTGGCGCGGCCCTTCGCTGATACCGAAGCGATGCAAATGCACATCGATGAAATCGCGCTCCATGTCGCCAAGGGTGCGCATGCCGTGCTTCTGCTCGACCGCGCAGGGTGGCACACCACCGGCAATCTGCGCTGGCCAAAAAACATCACGCCGATCCTGCTGCCGTCGCGCTCGCCAGAACTGAACCCCGTCGAGCAGGTCTGGCAGTTCCTGCGCGCCAACTACCTCTCAAACCGCGTTTTCGAGACCTACGAAGAAATCATCGACGCCGCGTGCGACGCCTGGCGATCCCTGATCGAGATCCCTCACGCAATCACATCAATCGGATCGCGCGATTGGGCTAACATCGGTCAATCGTGATGACCGTTGGTATTAGTTCGCGGGGGGATTACCATCCGAAGAATTGCACATTAAAGGCAGTTCTCAAACGGACTGAAATAAGGCCGACGTAAAGAGATACACCTATCTTTTCAGGCGGGTTTTTTCTATAAAAATTCCATAAATACTAAATAGAATAATGTATGATATATTTTTTATTTGCTTTGAAAAGCCATAATGATGCGCAATTGTAAATTTTTTTACACCATAATACATACAATCAAGCCAGGAGAATTCTTTGTATGAATTGTCTCTTAGTTTGAATTGTACAATATAACGCCATGAATATTCGCGAATGAGGTCATGCCATGACGCTGGCTTATCAGGGGTTGTTGAAAGCCAGGCATATAAATTTTTCGCATGATCCAAGGCATAATTATTATTTTTGAACAATTTCTGACTGTCATAGCCAGCCGAAAGCGACGCATTGGCTCCGTGAACCAGGTAAAAACCCAGAAAATCATCTATATAAATAACTTTATTTGTATATGCAGCGGCTGCCGCAAGGTATCCATCACTGTAAAAACTCTCTTTCGAGACAAAATTAAATGAATTTATCAGAAAATCGGTCTTATATGCAATTCCAGACGTTGGCGGACATGGAATATATCCATATTTCAATACAAATTCTCTATTGTTGACCTTCAAAAAAGGAGCCTCTGGATAATTGCCTATCTCTGCACCAGCAAGATTTATTTTCTTCAACTGATACATGACAGCGTTTGCAGAATTTTTTTGTGCAGCACGTGCGATGATCTCACAGGCATCGCGCCTTAACCAATCGTCTGAATCGAGTATGATTGTATAATCTCCCGTTAAATAGGGAAGCGCGGCTCTTATTGCAGAATTTTGTCCGCCATTTTCTTTCCTGATATAAATATAATTGTCTTTTGAATAAGATTTTGCGATATCATCCGAGCCGTCATCCGACCCATCATCAACAGCCAATACTTGAATATTTGCATATGACTGGTTAAGAGATGATTCTATTGATTTATTCAAGTATTGAGCATAATTATAATTGTTGATTAAAATCGATATTTTTAAAATATCATGCCCGTTCGCCATACGTAACCTCGTGTCAAAGCCTGCCCGGAAAGGGAATTGCTCTAGAGCGTTTCCACTGAAGATTGAGTCATCTGAAACGCTCTACTCTCACGTTTTTACGCTATTCCGGACGCGAAACCGGTTCCCACCCCCGCCTTCGCGGGGGCATGCTTTCGCTGGAATTGCTCTAATACCAAGGGCCTCCGATGCTGACGCATAAGCCCTTGAAGAGACTGAATTGATCAAATACGGCCAACGGCTTGATCAATTCAGGACAGAATGCCAAAGAGTCATTGTCAATGGCCTTTGGTATAAGACTCACGCCATGGTTTATATCACACACTGGCAGGATGCCGGAAGGGGATTGCTCTTGCCAGCAATCTGCAAGCAATCCGACAGACGCGGAGCGGGCGGTTCCGGAAGCCTTTCTTCGCTAGAGCGTTTCCAGCGAAGACCGAGTCACCTGAAATGCTCTACTCTCAAGTTTTGACGCAATTCCTAACGCGAAACCGGTTCCCACTTTCGCTGGAATTGCTCTAGCGATTGCTTCGAATGCTTCATGATCAAAAGTGCGATTGTCCGGGCATACCAACATGTGGCCGGCGAAAAGGGGAATTGAGGCTTTTACCCCCGCTTTCGTAGAGACAGGCTTCTCTCTCATTCTGCTCCCATTTTCTTTTTTTGCATGTTTATTTCGATAAACCAGCTTCCACTTTATCGTCGCATGATCTAAAGCAATTTCAGCGAAAGCATGCCCTCGTGAAGGCGGGGGTGGGAGCCGGTTTCGCTGGAATTGCTCTAGAGCGTTTCCGGCGAAGACCGAGTCACCTGAAACGCTCTATCTCTTTGTTATGTCGCAATTCCGGACGCGAAACCGGTGCCCACCCCCGCCTTCACGAGGGCATGCTTTCGCTGGAATTGCTCTAGAGCATTTTCCGATCAAGTGGTTGCCGGTTGATCGAAGAAAATGCGATAAAAACAAGAAGATAGAGCGGCCGACCTGATTAAATCAGGTCGGCCGCTCTAATAGCGGACGTGGCGAAATCGGTAGACGCAGCAGACTTTAGGATTGGAGTGCCCATGGGGAAACCCATGGAGCAGAACCGCTCAAAGTCGGGGAACGCTAACGGGCAGATGCCCCAAGCCAATCCCGAGCCAAGCCCCTCACGGGGAAGGTGTAGAGACTGGACGGGCGGCACCTGATGCCTTGAGGTTCATGATGCCCTGGGGTTCATGATGTCCTGAGGTTATGGTGAAGGGACAGTCCAGACCACGAACGCCAGGTGGCGGCGGCGAAAGTCGAAGTGGTATGAAAATCTGCTTCTTTTGAGAGTACGGGTTCGAGTCCCGTCGTCCGCACCATTAGAGCATTTTCCGATCAAGTGGTTGCCGGTTGATCGAAGAAAATGCGATAAAAACAAGAAGATAGAGCGGCCGACCTGATTCAATCAGGTCGGAAACCGCTCTAGAGCAATTCCAGCGAAAGCATGCCCCCGCGAAGGCGGGGGCGGGAACCGGTTTCGCGTTAGGAATTGCGTAAAAACTTGAGAGTAGAGCGTTTCTGGTGACTCGGTCTTCGCTGGAAACGTGCTCCGAGCATCAAAGCCTACAAGCGCTCGTTGATGAACTGAACGCCGATATCGGCGCTGCCACGCCGCACCACATCCACCCAGGCTTCAAACTGGCGTTTGCGCACCCGCACCTTCACGCGATCTGGCACGAGGGAGACGTTTTCAACAACAAGCTTCATCCCTATTGTTGAAATGTCATGCACTTCGCACGGAATGCCTGCCTGCCCCTCTCCTGTCAGAATTTCACCACGCAGGAAACAGGCATTGCGACGATGGCGCCGCTGCTCACGCACATCCTGTGTCTTGAGTTTGAGGTGATCAATGGGGTGTTTCATGAGCAGATTATGTCTTGTTGGCGCTTGAAGCACAACGCATGGCCGCAATCAGGGGTAGAGTAACACCAATGTGTAAAGAGATTAGAAAGCGGTTCCAGAGCATGCTGCGATAAAACAAGAAGATGAGCCGGCCACGTCTAGCTCTATGTTTTATCGCATTTTCTTCGATCAACCGGCAACCACTTGATCGGAAAATGCTCTAATGTCTCCTTATCCGTCGCTCGCGCTGCCAGAGATAAAGCCCGGAAATGACGACAATGGCACCGCCGAGCAAGGTCCAGCGATCGGGCACATCGCCGAAGACGAGATAACCCAGAGCGCCCATCCAGAGGATTTGCGTGTAGAGAAACGGCGCAAGGATCGCCGCAGGGGCGAGCCGATGCGCGTGAATCAGCATCCAATGCCCCAAAGCGCCCCAGAAGCCGATGCCCAGCATCAGGCCAGCGGTAAACGGGTCAAGCACGGCGTGCCAGGTGAAGGGAATGAGCGGGGTGAGCACGAGAATGCCCGCCGCTGCGGAATAGACCATCGTGGTTTCGGGCGGGTCATGATCGGCGAGAATGCGGGTGATGAGCGCATAGGCGGCGTAAAACCCGACCCCGATGAAGGAATAGATCGCCGCCCAATGGATGCCGCCCAGCCCCGGTTTCGTGACCAGCAGCACGCCGGAAAACCCGATACCGATAGCGATCATCCGCCTCGGCCCTACCCATTCGCCTAAAAGCGGCCCGGCGATCAGCGCGACGAGGATAGGTTGCAGGAACATGATCGTCATCGTCTGCGTGAGTTGCAGGTAATTGAGTGCGAGAAAATTCAGCAACGTCGAGGCCAGCAGCGCGATCGAGCGGATGGCTTGCAGCATGGGCCGCTTCGTGCGCAGAAGCCCCGGCTTTCGCACCGGGTTGAGAAACAGCGAGACGATGAGAAAGCTGAAAAAATACCGCGCCCAGGTGGTTTCGATCAAGCCGATGCGGGGGGAGAGCCATTTTGCCGTGGTATCGAGCAGGGAAAAACAGGCAAAGGCGGCGATCATCAGCAAAATGGCGATGAGCCGGTTTCTCTGTGCCTCTGTGGAAGGGAGGGCAGGGGCTGGGGGCGGCGCTGCCGGGGGCATCACTTCCGTCATGGTCAAACCTCCGCCCGATGGCTGTAAATCCAGCCATAGCGGGCGAGAAGCGCATCCCCCGGCGCAAGGCGCAGGGCAGCATCACGCATGGCGCCAAGCGGGCCGGAGAGGTGATAAAGCTGGCCTTGCAGGCGTGCCACGGTCTGCACCCGCGCGGTTCTCGTGATGCGCGCGGTCTCATAAGCGGCAAGCGCTGCTTTGAGGCTTGCGGCGGACTGCAACTTTTGCGCGAGAACGAAAGCATCCTCGATCGCCTGGCTCGCACCTTGCGCGAGAAACGGCATCATCGGGTGCGCGGCATCGCCCAGCAAGGTCATCCGCTCGCGCGACCAGCGTTGTTCCGGCGCGCGGTCGATCAAGGGCCAGCGCTGCCAGCCCTCCGCCGCGCCGACGAGATCACGCGCCGCGCGATCCCAGCCCCGGAAATGGCTGGTGATGACATCCGGCGCGCCGGGCGAAGACCAGCCCTCCTCGTGCCAGTCCTCGGTGATGATGGCGACGACATTGATCGCGCGCCCGCCGCAAACCGGGTAATGCACGAGATGCGCCCCTTCGCCGAGCCAGAGATTGACATCCGGCTCGCGTGCGAAAAGCGGCGCTTTCTCGCGCGGGATCAGCGCCCGCCACGCGGTTTTTCCCGCTGGGCGGCTGGGGCCGGGAAGGCCCGCGATCCGCCTTGCGCGCGACCAGAGCCCGTCTGCCCCGATCAGAAGATCGGCTTCCAAACGCGTGCTCTCGCCCGCCGCATTCGTGAACAGCGCGGTGATGGAATGAGGCCCGGTTCTTATATCCGCAAGCATCAGCCCGAGATGGAGTGTCACCCCCGCCTCGGCTCTCACGCGGGCGGCGAGCGCGCGGTGAAGGTCGCCCCGGTGCAGCACGAGGAAGGGCGCGCCATAACGCTGTTCCGCCGCCTTGCCGAAGGGGGTTTTCGCCAGCGTGATGCCGTCGCGCCCGCGCCGCACGCGCATGGTTTCCGGCGCAATCGCACTTTCTCTCAGGTCATCGATGAGGCCGAGCGGGCGTAAAAGCCGCGTCGCATTGGGAGAAAGCTGGAGCCCCGCGCCGAATTCCGCCAGTTCCGGGCGGCGCTCACACAGGCTGATGCGCCAACCCGCGCGCGCGAGGAAGAGCGCCGCCGCCAGCCCGCCAATCCCCGCCCCCGCGATGATGGCATGGCGCGGGGATCGATTTTCGATAAAAGGCGCATCCTCTGGCATCAAGGCTCAGGCAGCGCTGGGTTCAATATAAAGTGCATCGAGCGGTGCGCAGGGCTTCACCCCCGCCTCATAGCGATACAGCGTCGAGCAATAGGGGCAGACGATCTCGCTCTCCGTGCCCATATCGAGAAACACATGCGGGTGGTCAAAGGGCGGCTTTGCGCCGATGCACATGAATTCCTTCGCGCCAACCCGGATGAGCGAAAGCCCGGTGGAATTGTGAAAATGCGGCACACCCGTTTCAGCCATCATCGTCTCCCTGCAATCCTTTTCTGAATAGCTGCAAGCACGGGGCGCGCCAACAAAAACTTGCGGGTTGCTCACCTTGTGAAGCGCGCCTCCTCGCGTTAGAGCATCTTTTGATTGGATGAGACGACGCTCCTTTGTCATCGCGAGGAACCGCGAGCTTAGCGATGCGGGACGTGGCGATCCAGCCTTGCCCTTAAAGGGACCGGGTCTGTTCTTGTAAATAGACAGTCTGGATTGCTTCGTCGGGGCAGGGCCCCTCCTCGCAATGACGCTTCCGGCGTTCGGTGATATATGAAGGCACAGCCATGCTCAAAACCTTCTCCCATGACGGGCTTCGCCTTGCCTTTCTCGACCATGTCGAGCCCGGTGCACATGCCACCCCCGTGCTGCTGATCCATGGTTTTGCCTCCAGCATTGCCACAAACTGGGTGAATACTGCTTGGGTGAAGGCGCTCGTGGGGGCAGGCTACCGCGTCATCGCCATCGAGAACCGCGGCCATGGTGCGAGCGACAAGCCGCATGATGCCGCGCTTTACGCAACGCCCTTGATGGCGGAGGATGCACGGGCTTTGCTGGATCACCTCGGCATCACCCGCGCTTTTGTGATGGGGTATTCGATGGGGGCACGGATTTCCGCCTTCCTTGCGCTCGCGCACCCGAACCGTGTGGCTGCTTTGGCTCTGGGCGGGCTTGGCATTCACCTTGTCGAGGGGGTGGGCCTGCCGCTCGGCATCGCCGAAGCGCTGGAGACGGCTGACCCGTCCAGCATCACCGATGCTACGCAGAAAATGTTCCGCCTTTTCGCCGAAGCGAACAAGGGCGATTTGACCGCGCTCGCCGCCTGCATTCGCGGCTCAAGGCAGGTTCTCACACGCGAGGAGATCGGGCAGCTTGCGATGCCCGTGCTGGTTTCGGTGGGAACGGATGACCCGATCGCCGGAGCGCCGCAGCCGCTCGCGGCCTTGATGCCGCAGGCGCGTGCGTTTTCGATTCCAGGGCGCGATCATAACCGCGCGGTGGGGGATAAAACCCATATCGCGGCGGTGTTGCGGTTTTTCGAGGAAGAAGCATTTTCAAGCGAAGTGGGAACCGGTTCGCGTGAAGAACCGAAGGACCGCGTCAGCGAAACTGCGATAAAATAAAAAAGAAGAAAGAAGCGGCGCTTTATAACGCCGCTTCGCGCTTATCCATGCATTGCAGGCCGCGTGCGAGCCAGAAGGTAACCATGGCAACGATAATGCCGCCCAGAACATCGACAAAATAATGCCCGCCGATCAAGGGCGTTGCGAGAATGATGCCGAGGCTGACAAGCCCGACCGGCGCGATCAGCCAGCGAAAATCACGGATATACAGTGTCAGCATGATGGCAACGACGGTGTGATAGGAGGGGAAGGCGACCAGCCCTTTGAGGTTTTCCATATCCATGGCCCTGATCTCGCCAGATCGAAGCTGGTTGAAATAGCTGTTATACGTGGCATCAACCGTTACATGGAGCTTTGCGGCAATATCAGCCGGAATGGCGTGAAAGGCATAGGCGGAACCGGCGGGCACAAGAATGCTGACCAGAAATGTGAGCCATGTCGATATGACAACAAAGGAGAGCATCTCCTCCAGCCGGTTTGCTCTGCCCGTGAAGGCGAGCAACGCCATGGTCAGGAGGGGCAGAATGAAAAACGGCTTGCCATAAACCGCGAGCGCCCAGTCGCAGATCAAGGGCTGGCTTGCGGCCCAATAGACGAAGCCCGGCCAATCCAGCCCCAAAGCCTTGTCCCATGCAGCAAGCTGATGATCCATCATCGGCATGCCAATTCTGGCACAGAGATAGCTTAGAATGCCCGAATAGAAGAGAAAAAGCTGCAATAGCATGAAGGTGAAAATGGCGCTGGCAAAATCCGCACGCGGGCGAATGAAGGCGTAAAAGCACCCGCCCACGCCCAAAATGCCGAGCATGATGGATAGGCCGAGAATATAATCACTCTCCGGTAAGCCGAAATTTGTCCAGTTTGCCCAAAGATTGGCGATGATGACCGTGGATATGGTCATGACCGCGTTTGCCTTGAAGGCCAGGCTCGGGCTGAAGCGCGATGCGCCCGTCCGGGATAAGGAAAGGCCAAATGCCATGAAAAACTCCCCTGTTGCTTTGAGGCAAATAGCAGAGAAGCCTTAGGATTTTTTTAAAAAGCGGGTTTATGCGCGGCGCTGCGCTTCGATTTTGCCGATCGCCTCCACCACGGCGTCGAAGGTGAGAAGGGTTGAGGCATGCCGCGCCTTGTAGGCGCGCACGGGTTCGAGCACCTGCAAATCCGCCCATTTGCCGCTGGGGGCAGGGCCATCTTCTTTGAGCATTTTTCGCGCGGCCTCGCGGATGCCCCGCAATTCCTCTGCGCTTGAGCCGATAATGCTGCGCGCCATGATGGAGCTTGAGGCCTGCCCGAGCGCGCAGGCCTTCACCTCGGTGGCAAAGCCGGTGACGATCTCGCCTTCCATCATGAGGTCAACCGTGACGGTGGAGCCACACAGCCGCGAATGCGCGGTGGCGCTGGCATCAGGCGCGGCGAGCCTGCCCTGATGCGGAATATCAGCGGCGAGTTCGAGAATGCGGCGATTATAGACATCATCAAGCATGCGGCCTCCTTCAGGGAACATAAGGCGCTCATCGCTCCATTTCCAGCCTGCTTCGTGAAAATGCATCGTTTTGCGCCGGGTCTGGGCAGTGTCGGCGCGAAAAAGAAAAATACAGGCAGGCGCATCCAGAGGCCGGGGCAGGGCGTATGTCAAAAAGCATGTGCCTTTTTTGCATGTTCTCATTTACAGGAGGCGCCACATGGATGCTGTGGTTAAGACCTTGAACCCTCGCCCTGCGCTCGCCGCGCCTGTCGAGCGTCCAAGCCGGGCCGAGGCGGAAGCTGCGGTTCGGACCCTTATTCGCTGGGCGGGGGACAATCCTGCGCGCGAAGGCTTGCTTGAAACCCCGAAGCGTGTCGTCAAGGCGTATGAGGAGCTGTTTTCCGGCTATTCCCTCAGGCCCGAAGACGCGCTCGCCAAAATTTTCAAGGATGTCGAAGGCTATGATGATCTCGTGCTGGTGAAGGACATTCCCTTCCATTCGCATTGCGAGCATCACATGGTGCCTTTCGTCGGCCATGCGCATATCGCCTATTACCCGCAGGACGGGGTGGTGGGGCTTTCGAAACTCGCCCGCGTGGTCGATGTATTCGCGCGCCGCCTGCAAACGCAGGAAACCATGACGGCGCAGATCTGTCAGGCCATCGAGGAAGCCTTGCAGCCGCGCGGCATCGCCGTGATGATCGAGGCGGAGCATATGTGCATGTCGATGCGCGGCATCCAGAAACAGGGGGCTTCCACCACCACCTGCCAGTTTACCGGCGTGTTCCGCGATGACCCTGCCGAACAGGTGCGGTTTTTCACCATGCTGAACACGAGGCGCGGGTAGGGTCATCTTTCTTGCTTGAAGCTGGCGCTGCGCTCGCTTCAAGCGTTCCCTCGCACCGGCAGGATTTCAGGAAAAGTGGGAACCGGTTTTCCGTTCAAAATCCTGCCAGGATACAAACACTCGGCGTCGCTTTGCAGCTTGCTTTTCTTGCTTGAAGCTGGCGCTGCGCTCGCTTCAAGCGTTCCCTCGCACCGGCAGGATTTCAGGAAAAGTGGGAACCGGTTTTCCGTTCAAAATCCTGCCAGGATAAAAACACTCGGCGTCGCCTTGCTCCTGGGGTTGCCCCTATTGTGCAACCCACAGCTTGACAGCACTAAAACCCGCGCGCAAAGGGGGCTGATGTGGACGAGATCAACCCCCTTTGCGCCACCGGGCGATAAAGCCGCGCTTGAAACCGGTGCAGCCTTCACGCCGCGTTTTGACGCGCAGGGCCTCATCACCGCGATTGCGGTGGATGACGCGACGGGCGATATCCTCATGCTCGCGCATATGAATGCCGAGGCTTTGGCGAAAACCCTCAGTTCGGGCGATGTGTGGTATTATTCGCGCTCGCGTCGGAGCCTCTGGCGCAAGGGCGAAACAAGCGGGCATGCGCAAAGGCTCGTCGGCCTCTTTGTTGATTGCGATCAGGATGCGCTTCTCCTGCGCATCATCCAGCAAGGCCCCGCCTGCCACACCGGGGCGCGCGCCTGTTTTTACCGCCGGGTCGAGATGGGGCCTCAAGGCCCGGTTCTGAAGCCTGTGTAGCGCCTCAACTCGCGTGGATGTAATCACGCAAGGAGCGGCTTTCATTCTCCAGCTCGGCGAGGCGATGCTTCACCACATCGCCGATGGAGATCATGCCATCAAGCTGCCCGTCTTTCAGCACCGGAACATGGCGGAATTTGCCGTCCGTCATCATTTCCATCACCTCGGGAATACGCGAACCCGCCGAACAGGTGCTGACGCGCCGTGTCATATGGTCACGCACCGGCTGGGTGAGCGCATCCGCACCGGAGGTTGCCAGCGCCCGCACGATATCCCGCTCGGAGAGGATGCCGGCGACCGTGCCGCCAATGCCGGTGATGACCACGGCTCCGATACGATGTTCTGCCATCAGCAGGCTTGCCTGATGCAGATTTTGCTCCGGCGTGACCGTGATGACCGCGCGGCCCTTCTGGTCAAGGATTTTACCAACGCTCATGGTGTTTCCTCCTGATGATGGTTTTTTTCACAGCTTCGGTCTTTGCCGAACAGGCATGGAGTGTTCTCCAAAATCACAGCAAGTGCAACGATCATGACGCCGTGATCCTGCGGCGCAGGCCAGATGCATTTTCCGGCTAGAGCAATTTCCGATCAAGTGGATACCGGTTGATGATCAGAAAATGCATCAAAACAAAAAGATAGAGCGGTCGACCTGATTCAGTCAGGTCGGAAGCCGCTCTAGCATGCTGCTGAAAAACGCTGAGGCTGTCATTGCGAGGAGCGGAGCGACGTGGCAATCCAGATAAAATTCCGTCGCTATCCGTAAAGGCGGCAAAAAAGCGAAAGAAAGTCTGGATTGCTTCCCGCCACGCTTCGCTCGCGGTCGCAATGACGGGGACAGCAATCGCCTTTTTCAATAGCCTGTTGAAGCGTTTCCGGCGAAGATTGAATCACCTGAAACGCTCTACTCTCAAGTTTTGACGCAATTCCGGACGCGAAACCGGTTCCCATCCCCGCCTTCGCGGGGGCATGCTTTCGCTGGAATTGCTCTAGGTCTTCGCTGGAATTGCTCTGATGGCCCAGGATGCTGACGCATAAGGCCATTGAAGGAAACGAAAAAACCCCGCACCGGGAGCAACGGTGCGGGGTTTTTTGGAGAAACACCAGGAGCAATGGTGTTTTTTGTAAAAAAGCAACCAGGATATTTACCGGACAGACCGGGAGCAACGGCATGTCTGGAAGTGGCAGGACACCGAAACGACCAGGACACCGGAGCAACAATGTCTGTGCCGTTCTGATATCGTGAATATCTCATAAAGATCGGTTTCTGGCAATTCTTTCGTGATCTTAACCTTACTTTCACGAAGCGGGGCGGTCAGCGGGCATGCCTGCGGTTCCGGCATGGTTTTCGCGAGTGATTCCAGACCTTCCTCGTTGTCCGTATTCTGGCAGTCCAAGGGGGAAACATGCATCACGTCGGGAGTGTCCTGTTCCAGAACAGCACATAACGGCGCAAGGACGGGAAGACACTCATGCGGCACCCTGCAATTGCGGCGCTTTATCGCTACTGGCAGGACAAATGCGGTGGCAGAACCACCCCGCGCCGGGTTGATATCGAGCCCGGGGCCATTTCATCCGAACTGCGCGATGTGTTCATTCTCGATGGCATGGATCCCGACCTGCCTTTCCGGCTCGCGGGCTCGCGTATGGTGGAAACGCTGGGCCGGACGCTGACAGGGGTTGCGTTCCGCGCGCTCTGGACAAGAAATGATATGCAGACCGTGGAATATGCGCTTGATTGCGTCAGCAGGGATGGCATGCCGATTCTGATCGGCATTCGGCTGCTGCCGGACGAAGAGGATGGCGCATCCACAAGACCAAGTGAAAATTCATCTGACAATATCCGGTCTTCCGGCTTTTCCGGCGCATGGCATGGAGCATGCCGCGATAATGGCGATACCGGTTTATCGCAAAAAAACATGCAGAAGGAAGAAGACGGGAGCAGGATGCGTTCCCATGGGAATGTATCCTGCTCGAACTCTGCTGAAATGCTGCTTCTGCCGCTTTTGCATCAGGGGCGGCCTGGCGGGCGGATTCTGGGCGGTTTCGTGCGGCTCGGCACGCCCTGTGCCAGCCCAGAATGCAGGATGGTGCTCAGTGCCTTGGGAACCCGCGTCCTGAAGGCGGGGAAACGCCCCGATACAGCCCATGGCCTTATTCATGGTGATGTGGCGCGAACGGTGATTTCCCGCCACGGGCATTTGCTGTTGATCCAGGGTTTCAAGGATCAGCCACCCTCCTGAGACGGTTCCGGAGCATTTTTCGATGCGCATATTCTGCGATGACGCATGCCCCCGGATTTGATCCGGGGAGCCTTTTCGCCGCTAGAGCGTTTTCGACAAAGATCGAGTCGCCTGAAACGCTCTACTCTCAAGTTTTTACGCAATTCCGGACGCGAAACCGGTTCCCACTTTCGCTGGAATTGCTCTAGCAGTCTGTTGAAAAACGCTGAGGCTGTCATTGCGAGGAGCGCAGCGACGTGGCAATCCAGATAAAAATCCCGCCGCTATCCGTAAAGGCGGCAAAAAAGCGGAAGAAAGTCTGGATTGCTTCCCGCCACGCTTCGCTCGCGGTCGCAATGACGGGGACAGCAATCGCCTTTTTCAACAGCCTGCTAGAGCACGTTTGGTTTTGATGGAATCAAAACCGTGCTCTATCTTCTTGTTTTATCGCATGTTGTTACGCAAAACCGGTGTCCACTTTTGCGCAACATGCTCTAGCTCTATGTTTTATCGCATGTTTTTGCGATTAACCGGTTCCCACTTAATCGAAACATGCTCTAGATGTGGAGCCTCAACAGGTTGTCCTCTTTTAGATTGAGGCGGCTGATGGGTGGCTTTGAGTTTAAGCTGCCGTGCGGCCGATGCCAATTGTACATATGGGTCCAGTCTGGCAGGTGCTGTTTTCGTTGATCTGAGCTCTGGTATGCACGCGCGTAGGCCCATTCTCTGAGGGCTG
>Ga0209398_1001027_pt1 | contig 15385 bp, 10 predicted proteins | sample AshMeaBigSpring_FD_184125 | JGI IMG/M metagenome (GOLD analysis project Ga0209398, IMG submission 184125) | Groundwater microbial communities from Big Spring, Nevada to study Microbial Dark Matter (Phase II) - Ash Meadows Big Spring (SPAdes)... | ecosystem: Environmental > Aquatic > Deep... | reverse complement strand
TAAATTATTAATAATAACAGAAAACAAAAACGGCTGAAATAATTATCATTTCAGCCGTTTTTATTTGCATATATAAAATGTATTACCGTAATACAATTCCCCCAAGTGCTGGTAAATGAATATTTAACTCGTAGCATTTACTAGCCTTATCTACCAAAGTAGCTTTTATTTCAGTATTGAAAACATCGCCTGTACCCCAAAATTCTTTTGCATCACTATTAAAAATTTCTTTCCAAGTTTTTTTATTGTGCGTATAAATTTTCCAATCGTGTCTTACTACAGGTGTCATGTTTAAAATAATCAAAACATCATCTTTGGGTTTATTGCCTTTTCTTTTATATACAACTACACCTTCACTTCTATGGTTTAAATCAATCCATTCAAAGCCATCTGTATCAAATTGTTTTTCGTACAAAGCAGGTTCAAATCGATATAGCTCATTTAATTTTTGTACACAATATTTCATACCACCATGACTCACATGTTTTAACAAATCCCACTGCAATTCTGTTTTATAATTCCATTCGTTTGTAGCTGCAAATTCATTTCCCATAAACAAAAGCTTAGCACCAGGATGTGTAAACATATATGTGTACAATAAACGAAGATTTGCAAACTTTTGCCATTCATCTCCTGGCATTTTATAAATCATAGGGCTTTTGCCATGTACAACTTCATCATGACTAAGCGGCAACATAAAGTTTTCATCTTTAAAATACATCATGCTGAATGTAAATTTATCTTGATGAAACTGTCTGAATAAAGGATCTAACTTGTAATAGTCGAGTGTATCATGCATCCAACCCATCATCCATTTCATTCCAAAACCCAAACCATCTTCAAAAGTGGGTTTACTTACACCGGGCCAATCTGTTGCTTCTTCTGCAATTGTTTGAATGTCAGGAAAATCTCGATACAATGTTTCATTCAAATCTTTGATAAATGCAATAGCTTCTATATTTCCATTTCCGCCAAATTCATTAGGCTCCCATTGTCCTGCATTTCTACTGTAATCTAATCGTAACATACTGCTAACAGCATCTACACGAATGCCATCTATATGAAATTGATCGCACCAAAAACGAGCACTACTAATTAAAAAACTTTTTACTTCTCCTCGTTTATAATTAAAAATATAACTCTTCCAATCGGGATGATAGCCTTTACGCATATCTGCATATTCGTAGGTATGAGATCCATCAAACATAAATAATCCATGTGCATCATATGGAAAATGAGAAGGCACCCAATCTACAATTACCCCAATACCTGCTTGATGAAATGCATTTACTAAAGTGGCAAAATCTTGTGGATTACCAAACCTACTTGTTGGAGCAAAATAACCCGTTCCTTGATAACCCCAACTTCCATCAAAAGGATGCTCCATAATGGGCATTAACTCTACATGTGTAAAACCCATTTCTTGCACATACGGCACTAATAAATCTACCATTTGCAAGTACGAATTATAGCTTTCTTCATTGTGCTTATCTGGTCGCATAAAACTTGCCAAATGCACTTCATAAACCGAATATGGAGCGTTTAAAGCATTGTGTTGCTTTCTATTTTTCATCCAAATGGCATCGCTCCATTCAAAACTGGTTTGCCAAGTAATGGAGGCAGTAAATGGTCTTTTTTCTGAAAAATGAGCAAATGGATCTGCTTTGTCTAATCGAATATCATTGGCTCCATGAATATGGTATTTATACGCTTCTCCTTGTTGCAAATTGGGAATAAATCCTTCCCAAATTCCAGACTTATCTAACCTAACTTTTAATGGATGAGCCGTTTTGTCCCAATTGTTAAAATATCCGGTAACACTTACATAAGTAGCGTTAGGAGCCCATACAGCAAAGTAGGTACCTGTTGTATCTAAAACCGTAATTTGCTTGTTTCCAAAATACTTGTACAAGCTATAATGTGTTCCATTTTGAAAGTTGGTAATATCTTCTTCTGAAAACAAAGAATAATTCCATACTGGTTGAGCAGCATCTACAAAATGTATGTCTTCATATTTTTTTAATATCTTTTTTCCAACCTTTTTAGGCTTTATTGCTCTTGTAGAAGTATCTGAATTGGTTGATACAATTTTATTAGATGGCATTTTATAAAATTATTATTTTTTTTAACATAATTTTATAACTAAAATTTTAGTTATTCTTATGCAATTTATGGATTTTGCAGCCAATCGAATCTAATACTTTTTTAATAAACACTGTTTATGACCAAGCTAACAACCTTATGCATTGTATTTTTTCTGTTTTCTGTACCCATTTTGGCACAGCAAGCCTCTATAAAGGGAAATGTGGTAGACACAAGTAATAAAGAAAATTTAAGAAATGCAGTTGTTTCTATTTTACGAGCTACTGATTCAATTTTAGTAAAATTCACAAGAACCGATGCTAAAGGGTATTTTGAAATCAATAATTTACCTACTGGAAAAATAATGGTGCTAATCAGTTATCCATCGTATGTTGACTATGTAGATGTATTTGAACTAAATGAAAATGAGCAAAAAAATTTAGGCAGTAGACCATTGATTTTAAAAGCAAAATTGTTAGAAGAAGTAATTGTACAACAAAAAGTAGCTGCCATCAGATTGAGAGGCGATACTACGGAATACAAAGCAGATAGTTTTAGAGTGGGGGCAAATGCCAACGTGCAAGATTTATTGAAAAAAATGCCTGGCATTCAAGTAAATAGCAAAGGAGAAATTACCACACAAGGGCAAAAAGTAGAAAAGATTTTGGTAGATGGAGAAGAATTTTTTAGCGATGATCCTGCTGTTGTTTCTCAAACACTAAGAGCAGATGCTGTAGATAAAGTGCAGGTATATGATAAAAAAAGCGATCAAGCGGTGTTTAGTGGGATTGACGATGGTGAAAAAACAAAAACCATTAATCTACAATTAAAAGAAGATAAGAAGAAAGGATATTTTGGTAAAACAGAAGCTGGCACAGACTTTAACCAATATAAAACAGGAAAAGTAATGGCCAATTCTTTTAAAGGAAAAAGAAAATTAGCAGGCTATATTACTTACGATAATACTCGTTTTGAAAGCTTAGATTGGAATGATAGAAACAACTATGGTGGCAATATGAATACAAACACAGAAGTTGGCGACGATGGTGGTATTTACATGTATAATGAAGGCGATGAGTTTAGTTGGGGACAAGGACTACCAAGTGCAATTACTGGTGGATTATTGTTCTCAAAAAAATGGGGTAAGGATAAACACAACTTCAACGGTAATTATCAATTTAACCAACTAGAAGTACAAGGTAAAACCACAAGCATTGATCAAAAAATATTTGAAGACACTGCTTACATAGAAACATCCATCAAAAACTTCGTTAGCAATAAACAAAGAAACAGAATTAGAGGTGTTTACGATTTTGCAATTGATAGTTCAAGTTCTTTAAAAGTTACGCTTAATGCAGGTATTACCAACATTAACAACAAAGGAACAACCACAGGAGCAATTACCAATTTAGATGGAAGTTTTATTAACCAAACACAAAAAACAATTTCTAGTATTTCTGACAATAAAAATCTTACAAGTAATATTTTTTATAGAAAACGATTTAAGAAAAAAGGAAGAACCATTAGCGTTAATGCCGATTTTGGATTTACCGATAACAACAACGAATTTAACTTAGATGCAAGCAACCAATTCTATAACAAATTCGGAACAATTACCACCGTTGAAGTTACCGATCAGTTTAAGCCATCTGTTGAAAAAGGCTCAAACCTTAGTGCTAAAGTTTCGTATACAGAACCATTATGGAAAAATACTTTTTTAGAATTAAACTATAGATATGCCAATAGTAAAAACGATGCTGAGAAAAATACTTTCAACAAAGACGTTAACGGCAATTTTACAAGTTTGGTAGACTCATTAAGTAATCACTTTATTTTTAACACACATAACAATAATGGTGGTTTTACGCTGAGATACAATGCTAAAAAATTCAATTTTTCGATTGGTTCTGGCTTAGGCAGAGTTGTATTTAATCAAACAGATGTAAATGATAACACAAATAGAAAAGTTGGCTTCACCAATTTTTTACCAACAGCAACCATCGGCTTTACACCAACCAAACAAAAACGTTTTACATTAACCTATAATGGCTCTACAAGAAATCCAAGTATTTTACAAATTCAACCCATTATCGACAACATTGATCCATTAAACATCAATGTAGGTAATCCAAATTTAAAACAGGAGTTTAGAAATACATTCAGCCTAAATTTCTCTGACTACAAAATCATCAAAAGCAGAAATATTTGGTTGAGTGCAAACTTTACAACCATCAACAATGCTATTAGTTCTTCTGTTGTTTTTAACGATTCTACTTTAAAAAGAGAAAACAAAACCATCAATGTTGATGGCAATTACAACGGAAACATGTGGAGCCAATTTGGGTTTGATGTTGCCCCTTCTATGAACCTCAGCTTTGGTTTTAACCCTAACATTAGCAGGTTTGTAAACTTTATTAATAATCAAAAAAATACAACCGACAATGTACGTTTAGGCTACAGCATTAACTTGGGTTATTGGCCTGATAAATGGTTGAATTTTTATTTCAACATCAGAGCAAATAGCAATCGTTCTACCTCTTCTATCAACAAGAATATTGTTACTAGATACTGGACTTACAATTCTTATGGAGAAGTAAACATGAAGCTTCCTAAAAAGTGGTATATCACGTTAGAAGAAGAAATAAATGTGTACGAAAAAACGTCCATTTTTGCCAATCAACGAGATATTTTTATCATCAATGCATCGGTAAAAAAGTCGATAGATAAAGACGAAAATTGGCAAGTAAAATTATCTGGCAATGATATTTTAAAACAAAATCAGTCCGTTTCAAGAAACATCAGTAGCAACGTTATTTCAGAAACAACCAATCAAAATATTCAACGGTTTTTCTTACTAACACTTATCTACAATTTTAGTAAAAATGGTAAACCATCTAATTAATTCCTTTAACTATTAAAACTCTATATATGCGTTTCATCATTATCATATGTGTCCTATTTTTTGCAACAACATCTAGTGCACAAACCCAATTTATTAATGCAGCAAAAGTTGAATACGAAAGAAGAGTAAACCAACACAGCCAACTAGATCAAGAAGGCGATAATCAATGGATTCAAGAATATAAAAAGCAAATACCTAAATCGGTTGCAGACATTTATGTATTAAAATTCAATGCTGAAAAAAGTGTTTACAAGCTTGCCAAAGAAAACACCGATGTAAAATATTTGTGGGGTAGCAAACCTTCTGAAAACGATATAATTGTAAAAGATTTTAAAACCAATACCATTTCCTTACAGAGAGATGTATTCGAAAATACGTATTTATTAAAAGACAGTTTAAAACAACTGAACTGGAAAATTACCGACGAAACACGTACCATTGCTGGCTTTGAATGTAAAAAAGCAATTACCAAAATTCACGATAGTGTATATGTAGTAGCTTTTTACACCGATCAAATTATTACAAGTTCTGGTCCTGAAAGTTTTACAGGTTTACCCGGTTTAATTTTAGGAGTAGCCATTCCAAGATTATACACCACTTGGTTTGCTACAAAAGTAGAATTAATAGAACCCACACCAACAGAATTAGCCCCCATACAAAAAGGTAAAAAAGCCACTTGGAAAACCTTAATGGTAGATTTAAACAAAGGCGTAAAAGATTGGGGAAAAGAAGGTGCACGTTTTATATGGCTATTTTCCTTGTAGGCCACACACAGTTCAAGTTATTTATTTTATGTACCCAGCAGTTGTAATTCTATTCAGCTGCATTGGCGTCGCACTCTTGTGCTTTAGCAACTTTATTCAAAAAAATTGCAAAAACCTGTAAAATTTCAATAAAAAATGCGTTACAATGCAATAAAATACAAAATAAATATTTTTTTTGCAACAAAAACCTGCAAAATAGAGTCAATAGAAAAAGTAAAAAAATAGCGATGAAAACAAGTGTATCCATTTTATCAGTTCTACTACTCTTATCAAATACAAGTTGTAAACAGCAATTACAAGAAAAAAGTACAGTTTCAGAAAATGAGATAGAAACACTTATCAATAGCACTTGGAAGTTAACCAATATTGGCTACGATTACAACCAAAACAATAAAATTGATGCCAACGAATCGGTTATCAAATCTTGCGAAGAAGACAATGAATTAGCATTTATAAAAAATGGAACTGGCATTATTACCGAAAATCAACTTTCTTGTTCTGGACATAATTCCACCAACTTTCGTTGGTTTTTTCGCAACAAAATGCTTACCCTCTCTTACACCGACCATACAGAACAACTATTAAGTTTACAAAAAAATCGTTTGGTATTCACCTCAAACAACAATTCAAAAGGAAACTTAATTACAGAGTTTACACAACAAGAAGCATTTGTGGCAGATAAGCAATGTGTATACACAAAAAATCCATTAGCTCAGTTTTAAAAGTAATTGTTCATGTAATGCTAATACTTGAGTAGTTAACAATTGCTGTTCATCGTTTACAATTACGAAATCGCACAAACGCATTTTAATTTCTTGAGAAATTTGTTTACTCATTCTATATAAAACCTCTTGTCTTCCTACATTATCTCTTTTCATTACCCTAGCAATTCGTAAGCTTTCAGGAGCTTTTACGCCAATTATAAAATCTAAATTAGCAGCAGTTCCTGCTTCAAATAGTAGGGCTGCTTCTTTAACTACATAAGCAGATTGTTGTTGAGCCATCCAAATATTTGCAGCATTAATAGCAGCAGGATGTGTAATTGCGTTTAAAACTTCTAATTGTTCTGCATCTTTAAAAACGATATTGGCTATAAATGGTCTATTTAATTTGCCTTCTATTGTGTACGCTTGTTCACCAAATGCAGCAATTATTTTTGATTTTATAGTCGTATCAACTTCCATCATTTTTTTAGTAGCTGCATCTGCATCAAAAACAGGAATACCCATACATTTAAATATGTGTGCCACAGTGCTTTTACCACTACCAATTCCACCAGTTAAACCAATTTTAAGCATGATGATTCTTTTAAAATAAAAAAGCAAAGTCAAGCTAAAATACTGACTTTGCTTAAATATATTTTTGCAACAAATATTTATCTACCCATTTGATAATACATATCATTCCATCTTAGTTCACTTTTCAAATGATGTAAAGTGGTTTCTTTTCCAATTAATACGTATTCAATATTCGCCATTTCTGCAAAATCTTCTAAATGCTCGGCTGTTAAATTTTGGCTATAACAAGTATGGTGAGCACCACCTGCTAAAATCCATGAAGCACAGCCTGTATGCATGTTTGGATAAGGCTTCCATAAAACCCTAGCAACCGGTAATTTAGGCAACGAGTGCAAAGGTGCAACAGCCAAAACTTCATTTACAAGCAATCTAAAACGATTACCCATATCCACAACAGAAGCATTTAAAGCAGGACCAGGAGCACTATTAAAAACCAAACGAACAGGATCTGCTTTTCCACCAATACCTAAAGGATGAATTTCACAACTAGGTTTTGCATCGGCAATACTTTCGCAAATTTCTAGCATATGAGCACCTAAAACCAAACGATTATCTGGGTTAAAATGATAGGTATAATCTTCCATAAAAGAGTTACCACCTTTTAATCCTGCACCCATTACTTTCATAGCTCTTACCAAAGCTGCCGTTTTCCAATCGCCTTCACCAGCAAATCCATAACCCTTACCCATTAAGCGTTGAGCTGCAATACCTGGCAATTGTGCCATGCCATGTAAATCTTCAAATGTATCGGTAAAACCTTTAAAATTTCCTGCTTGTAAAAATGCCAATAACCCCAATTCAATTTTAGCAGCTTCTCTTAAACTTTGGTGTTGTTCTCCACCTTTTAATAAGCTAGGCATTAAAGTGTAACTATCTGCATATTCTGCCACTAAAGTATCAATTTCAGCATCTGAAATTTGGTTTACAACCTGTACCAAATCGCCAATACCATGTGTGTTTACAGAATATCCAAACTTTAATTCTGCTTCAACTTTATCACCATCCGTTACGGCTACATTACGCATATTATCGCCAAAACGAACATATTTTGCTTGTTGCCAATCATGCCAACCGGCTGCTGCTCTTGCCCAAATATTTATTTTATCGATAGATTCAGCATCTTGCCAATGACCAACTACTACTTTTCTATTCAAACGCATTCTACTCATCATAAATCCAAATTCTCTATCACCATGAGCAGATTGATTTAGATTCATAAAATCCATATCAATTTCTCCCCAAGGAATATCTCTATTGAATTGTGTATGAAAATGCAATAATGGTTTTTGTAAAATTTTCAATCCTCCAATCCACATTTTTGCAGGTGAAAAAGTATGCATCCAAGCAATAATACCAATACAGTTTTTTGTGGTATTTGCATCTTGACAAACTGTATAAATTTCTTCTGCCGATTTTACGGTTGGCTTCCAAACAATACTTACAGGAATAACTGTATCAGCATGTAAAGAAGCTGCTATTGTTTGTGCATTTACTGCAACTTGTTGTAGGGTTTCTTCACCATACAAATGTTGGCTACCTGTTACAAACCAAACTTCTAATGATTTTAAATTAGTCATATTTTTTTATTTAGAAATAATGTCAATGTTTTTTATTGTTTGCGGAAACCAAATCATCATTTCGCCTTTACCCCTATTTGCCCAAGCATAATAAGGAATGGCTTTAAAAATTTGTTGCTTTGTATTAATGGCATCTCCTTTATCAGAAATATTGATAACAGGTACAATTGCTTGAATAGTTTGTATACCATTTAATACATTTTTTTCAAAAGCAGTTGAAAAACTTGTTGATGACGGCAAAATAATGTTAGAAGTTTTACCATTGTTATCAACCCATTCTGCACAATATACCAAAGGACCACGTTGTAAAGCAACTTTACCAATATTTTCTTTCACCAAATCGTTGCAGCTAATTGTGTGTACAGGCATTGGTAAAACTAGCTCAACAGTATCGTTATTCATCCATTTTCTTTCAATAATAGCATATCCATTTTCCACATTTATGGTCACCATTTTTCCATTTACTTTACAAACAATAGCGGTAGAATCTTTTTGTTGAAACTGATATAACTGTGATGGGATGGCTTGCTGAACTGCCCATCCTGGAATTCGAATATGCAACTTAAACCAAAGTGGATTTTTTGTTTGCATTGTAAATAATAAATTTCCTTGCCAAGGATAATTATTTTGCTGTTGAATTTGTAAAGACTTGCCAGCTATGTTAAAAGAGGCAACACTATTGGCAAATAAATTGGCATAAATAGACTCATTTTTTTGTGCATATAAATAACCAGCTAAAGAAGATAAAAAACGAGCAATATTGGTGGGGCAACAAGAACAATCAAACCAGCCAGAACGAGTAACTTCTACTTTTCCATCTGTAAATCCGTTTGCTATTCCATTTATTGTATGATAATTTTTAACTTGCATAGCATTGGTATAAAAAAAAGATTTACCATCTAATCCTACACCAGCTATTAAACCATTGTACAATATTTTTTCAAGTACATCAATGTATTTAGATTGTCCATGTAATAAAAACATTCGCTGATTCCAATAGACTCCAGCAATTGCAGCACAAGTTTCGTTGTAAGCACTGGCATTAGGTAATTCATAGTTATCGCCAAATCGTTCTCCACTAGCAATAGCACCTAAACCGCCTTGTACGTATATTTTCTTTTCTACAACATTATTCCAAATAGTATCAATTGCTTTCGATATTGCAGTATCGTTACACAGTACTGCAATATCGGCCATTGCTGCATACAAGTAACCAGCTCTTACTGCATGGCCAACTGCTTCTTTTTGTTGTATTACAGGTAAATGATCCTGCCAATAAGCTCCATTTTTCCAAGGATCTTTACTTTTTACATCGTATGTATACTTTCCTCTTGATTCAATAAAAAAACGAGCTGTTTTGAGATATTTTATTTGATTGGTAACTCGGAATAATTTTATCAATCCCATTTCAACAATTTGATGACCGGGTGCAACTGTTTTTTTCCCTTCTCCAAATACACTACATACTAGGTCTGCATTTTTAATGGCGATATTCAATAAACTTGTTTTTTTTGTTGCCAAATAATGTGCAACTGCAGCTTCGTATAAATGACCTGCATTGTATAACTCATGACTTAATTCTCTCTCTTTTTCCCAACGTTGTAAGCCAGCCCATGAATGAGGTTGAGCTGGATTAATAGTACGAGCAGTATATAAATAACCATCACTTTCCTGTGCCTTTTCTATCAGCACAATCAATGAATCTACATAAGCTTCTAAACGTTTATCAGAATAATTAGCAAGTGAAAAAGATGCAGCTTCAATGGTTTTATAAATATCAGTATCGTCGAAAGGAAAAGTTGTACAGAATTTTCCTTTTTTTTCTGCCGCCATTACAAAATTTTTTACCCTTCCTGTGCTTTCGCATCTTTCGAATGAGGCAGGAATAGTTACCAAACGATTGGTTTGAATACGAGGCAACCAAAAGCTATCTGTGAGTTTAACTTTTGTAAAATCTATTGCAGTATATGCATAATCGCTTTGTTGGGCATTTACTCCATAAAAAATACAGAAAGAAAGTAGTGTAATTATGATTCTACAATTCATTAATACAGACTAATTATTGAACTAAAAATTTGTAAACAGATGTATGTGTATAAACAGCTCCTGATTTTAAAATAGTTGATGGAAAATTGGGTTGATTTGGACTGTTTGGAAAATGTTGTGTTTCTAAACACAAAGCTGCATGTTTTACATACTTCGCTCCTTTTTTGGTATTTTGTAATGTACCATCTAAAAAATTGCCACTATAAAATTGTATGCCAGGTTCTGTAGTATACACTTCCATTACTCTACCTGAAGCAGTGTGCTCAAGCGTCGCTGCCAATGTTAAACTACTATCTTTTTTGTTCAATACCCAATTATGATCGTAACCACCTTTTACTGCTGCAATATCTTTACCTATTAATTTAGGTGCAGTAAAATCCATGGGTGTATTTTTTACCGCATCAATTGTACCCAAAGGAATTAAAACATCGTTTACAGGCGTGTAAGCATCTGCTAAAAGTTGTAAGCTATGATTTAGAATAGTTGAATCTTTACCAGCAGATAAATTAAAATAACAATGGTTGGTTAGGTTTATAGGTGTTGTTTTATCGGTTGTTGCTTCATAAGAAATAGCCAATGCATTATCAGATCTTAACGTGTAAACTACACTTATGCTTACATTTCCTGGATAACCTTCTTCCCCATCTTTACTTAAATATGTAAGTTTTAAACTACTATCACCTTGTTGCTTTTCTACATTCCAAACCACTTTATCAAAGCCTTTTATTCCACCATGTAAACTTTGACCATTATCGTTTTTAGCTAATTGGTATGTTTTTCCATCAATTGTAAAATTACCATTTGCAATACGATTAGCATATCTGCCTACTAAACAACCAAAATAAGGATTTCCTTTTTGGAGAAAGCCAGTTAAAGAATCGTATCCTAAAATTACATCACCGAAAACCCCCTCTTTATCTTTTGTAAAAAGTTGGGTAACCGTTCCTCCATAATTCATAATACTTACTTTCATTCCATCAGGATTGGTAATTGTATATTCTGTAATAACAGAACTATCAATAATTCCTATTTTTTTTTCTGTAATTGAAAAACTAGATGTTCCTGTTTTTGTAGCTGTATTATTGTTACATGCTATTGCAACAATTACAAGTAAGAAGAAAGATGTGTATTTTTTCATATGGTTTTTTTTAAGTTAACATAAGTATAAGCTGGTAAATATTATTGACCGTAATAAGAATTTGGTCCGTGTTTTCGTTCGAAATGCTTTTTAATTAATGCATCTTTTAACTTTGGAGCTTGTGGATTAATTTGTTCTGTTAATAAAGCCATTTTAGCTATACATTCTAAAACAGCACTATTGTGTACAGCTTTAGCAGCATTTTTCCCCCAGGTAAACGGAGCATGATTACCTACTAAAACCATTTCAACTTCCTGATAATTGTATTGCTTTTCTTGAAAATGATTCATAATTTGAAAACCTGTTTCATATTCATAATTACCTTGAATCATTTCATCATTCATTGGTGGAGCACAAGGAATGTCTACGGTATTGTAATCGGCATGAGTCGTTCCAAAAATGGGAATATTTCTTTGAGATTGAGCCCAAGCAGTTGCATACGTTGAATGAGTATGCACAATACCACCAATATTTTCCCAATGTTTGTACAAAACAGCATGGGTTAATGTATCTGACGATGGTCTTAAATCTCCAACAACCGTTTTCCCTTCAAAATCAACAATCACCATTTTATCTGGCGACAAATTTTCATAAGCCACACCACTAGGTTTTATAGCAAATACACCTAAACTTCTGTCTGCAGCACTTACATTTCCAAACGTAAATAAAACCAAACCTAATTGTGGTAATTGCATATTGGCTTCGTATGCTTCTTGTTGAATATGCTGATATGGATTGTTCATACGAATTATTTTAATTGAATAAATGAGCCTAATTGTATATATTGTTGATAGCGTTTTTGATAATATTCTACCAAATTGGCGTTGGGAGAATATACGGCGTCGAAACCTTGTCCCATTGCTTGCATGGCATTTTCAACAGAAGGATAAATTCCAGCAACTGTTGCAGCAAACATAGCTGCACCAGCAGCACAAGTTTGTTCGCTTTTATGAATACGAATAGGCATATTCATTACGTTGGCCATTACTTGCATAATGTAAGGCGATTTTTTGGCAACACCACCAATACCTATCAAACCTTTTACAGAAATACCTTCTTCTATAAATCTGTCTACAATTGCTTTTGCACCAAAACAGGTTGCTTCTACTAATGCCTTAAATATTCTAGGAGCGTCTGATCCTAAGTCTAAATTTAATATTGCCCCTTTTAATTGTTGGTTAGCATCTGGTGTTCTTCTTCCATTTAACCAATCAACTGCCAATTCATCATCTTCCAATAAAGGCAAATTTGCTGCCGCTGTAGACAGGTCTGCTATCATTTTATTAATGATCGATTCTTTCAATTCGGAATCATGAATATAAGTTTCAATAGACCAACTAAGTACATTTCTAAACCAAGCGTATACATCTCCAAAAGCAGACTGACCAGCTTCTAAACCCATCATGGATGGAATAATTGAACCAGGCACTTGACCACAAATTCCTTTTACTAATTTTGATTGCACTTCTTCTAAAGGAGCCACCAACATATCACAAGTAGAAGTACCCATTACTTTACTTAGATGGTAGGGTTCTATTTGACCACCAACAGCACCCATGTGTGCATCAAAAGCACCAACACCTACCAATACATTTGTTGATAATCCTAATTTATTTGCCCATTCTTTTGATAATTTGCCTACAGATTTGTCGGCTGTATAAGTTTCTGTAAATAATTTGTCTGTAATTCCATCTAATAAAGGATCTAAAGCAGAAAAAAAGTCATTAGGCGGTAATCCATTAAATTCTTTTGCCCACAATGCTTTGTGACCTGCAGAACAAACACCTCTTTTAATGTTTGCAGCATCATTTGCTCCTGTTAACAAAAAAGGTATCCAATCACAATGTTCTACAAAAGAATATAGATGATTTCTTACTTGCTCATCTACACGTAACACATGTAAAAGTTTTGCCCAAAACCATTCACTAGAATAAATGCCACCTACAAATTGCAAATAATTGATGGGGTATTTTGTTGCATGTTCGTTTATTTCTGCCGCCTCTTTTACAGAAGTATGATCTTTCCATAAAACAAACATTGCATTCGGATTTTCAGCAAATTCTGGCAATAAAGAAAGTGGCACACCTTGTTTGTTTACTGCTATTGGCGTTGAACCAGTGGTGTCGATAGAAATAGCTTTTACCAAAGCTGCTACATCTTTACCAGCGGCTTGCAAGCATTGAGTTATAGTAGCCTCTAACCCTTCAATATAATCGAGTGGGTGTTGCCGAAATTGGCTATTCGTAGCATTACAATACAATTGTTTTTTCCAGCGAGGATAATAAAATACCGAAGTAGCCACTTCGTTTCCATTAGCTGCATTTACTAAAACAGCACGTACAGAGTCGGTTCCGTAGTCAACTCCTATGACAAAGCTTTCGTTTTTCATACAAACAAATTTAAGTGTATTATTGACACTTATAAAAATAATTTTTAGCTTTTAATACTGGTTTTAAAATTATTCCGCCTCAATAATAGGCAACCAAATTTCGAAAACTGTTCCAGAAGATTCGTTTGTTTGAAAACGAATAGTGCCTTTCATTTTTTCAATAATGCCTTTACAAATAGCCAATCCTAGGCCTGTACCTGATGTTTTGGTGGTGAAGTTTGGCGTAAAAATATGGTCAATTACATCTAATGGAATGCCTTTACCATTATCGGCTATTGAAATATAAATACCGTTGTTTTGATTTTTTTGATGAATTTGAATTACACATGTTTCATGATTACCAACTGCTTCGATAGCATTTTTAATAAGATTGGTAAATAACCGACTTAACTGCGTTTTATCAGCAACAGTTGTATAAGTACCCTCATCAATAGTATGTATAATTTGCACCACCTCTTCTTGCCTATGCAAGTAAACAACTGTAGACAAAACATCGGTAACATTTACAGATTCTAAAACTGCGTTTCCAATATTTGCAAATTGAGAAAAATCGCCAGCAATTTTTGCCAATTGATCGATTTGCTCAATTAGAGTTTGAGCTACTTTTTGCGATAATTCTTTTGTATTAGGTGCATTGTTATCAATTGCTTTTTGCAAGTATTGAATACTTAATTTCATGGGTGTAAGTGGGTTTTTAATTTCATGAGCCACTTGCCTAGCCATTTCTCTCCAAGCAACTTCTCGTTCACTTCTTGCCAAAGCTTGAGCACTTACTTCTAACTTTTGCACCATTGTATTGTATTCATTTACCAAAGCCAAAATTTCATCTTTTCTATTCCAAACTATTTCTTCATTGTGTTTACCAATATTTACATCCCTCATTTTTTCGGTAATTACACCAAATAAAGCAACAATCCGTTCGGTTAATAAAAATGCAATTGCACCTGCTAATAAAAAAACAAAAGCATTTAAGTTAATTAAAGTAGCAATAAAGCTAGAAATTTCGTTGTTTAATTCTAACTGAGAGTTGAGATATGGAATATTTAAATAACCGTAAACATTACCCAATTCATCAATTACAGGTGTATAAATACTTAAGTACTTAAGCTTACCAATGTATTCTTGCTGAATAACTTTATTGGTTTTGTTATGATTGAATTGATAAAATGCAATTGCATTCATTTTTGTA
>Ga0209398_1001026_pt1 | contig 15386 bp, 7 predicted proteins | sample AshMeaBigSpring_FD_184125 | JGI IMG/M metagenome (GOLD analysis project Ga0209398, IMG submission 184125) | Groundwater microbial communities from Big Spring, Nevada to study Microbial Dark Matter (Phase II) - Ash Meadows Big Spring (SPAdes)... | ecosystem: Environmental > Aquatic > Deep... | reverse complement strand
GGCGTATTCGATAACCCAATGCAGCGTGTCGAAATCCAGCGCCGGGTCGCCGCCGGTCTGACCCTGTGGCGCCTTGGCAGGCAGCGCCACGCCCTGTTTGCGGACGAAGAGATCTGGGCCTTTCGCCGGGTCCTGCTGCGCCCGCCACAGATAATCCTCGGTCTCCCCAAAGCGGAAGATTTCCGTATCGTAGCCGCGCCCGTCGCCGTAGGCGATGCCGCCCGCTGTGAAGGGTTTGTTTGCCGGGCGTTCGCTAAGGGTGATGCGCACCCATGCCGGCAGCGCCGCCTTGTCCGCCGGCCAGAAGACTGGCTGTGTGGTCGGGATCAACAGCGTGTGCAGCCCCGGCCCCAGCGCCGTGACATTGACCGGGTGGTCGATGATGATGTGCTCGAAGGCCAGCGCCGCTGGCGCCTCACCGACCGCCGAACACTGCGTCACATCGCGCCAGTCGCCGTTGCGCGCACCGTCCACCCACACGTTCAGGTAGCCGATACCCTGCTCCAGCTCGGCGGCAATCTCCGGAGCAATGAAGACTTGCACCGGCGCCTCCGCCTTGACGCAGTCAGAGAAGGTCAGGCGTCCGACCGCCACGCCGTCGTCGAAGTGGTCGCGGTTGGCGACGTCGACGCGCGGCAGGAGGTTGTTGGTCGGGTCGGCGTCGGGGCCGATGTCGGCGTTCACCTCGCGGCTGACGCCGCGCCCCAGGTGGAAGGGCAGCGCGTGGGCGTGCGCCGGGCCTTGCTCCGGGTTGGCTGGGTCGCGCACGGTGGCGAAGGCGGCCGGTACACCGGTGTAGGCGCTCATCGCCACGCCGGCAAAGTGATTGCTGGCATCGGGCGCGTCGCCCAGGTCAAGCCCGCGCACGGTCATGGTGACAGGGTTCGTCTGTTGGATGACCGGCGATTCATTCTCTGGCCAGGTGCAGAGCAGCGTCACGGGCGGCTCACCGGAGGCAGCCTGCTGCGCTGGCGCCGGGCAGACAATGAAGCGCCCGACGTTGACTAGCTGGCGGTCGGCAGCCATGTCCTCGACCAGCTTGGCGCGGAAGTCGAAGGTCTTGGTTTCCCCTGCCGCCAGCCGGAAGATTTTGTCGAAGACCGGGCCGACGCCGCCTTCGTCCGCGGTGACCAGGCCTTCGGGCAGCCGGTCGCGCAGTGGCACGACGACCGGCGCCGCACTGCCGTTGACCAGCGTGAAGCGGAAGTGGACAAGCATGCCCGGCACGATGTTGGCTTCCTGCACCTCGACTTCGAGTTCGTCGCGCACTTCGACGATACTCTTGCGCACGGCGACCGGCGGCGCCGGCGGACAGGTCACCGGCGTCTCGACCGACGCCTGGATGCGGCTGCCCCCCGTCTGGAGCGCCGTCGCCGTGTTAGCGATGACCTGTGGCGACCCGATGCAGCGTTCTAGCCGCACGGGAAAGCTGATCGCCACCTTGCCGCCCGGCGTCAGCGAGCCGGGCCACTTGAGCGTGTGCCCACTGTAGAAGGCCAGCAGCGGCGCCACTGAGGGTGCAACCTCCGTCACCTGGATGGGGCCAGCCAGGATCACGCCGGCGGGCAGATCGTCCTGCATCAACGTCGTGGCTGGCGCCGTACCGCCTACGTGCTCGATCTCGACCGTGTAGGTGAAGATGTCGCCTGGCTGGATCGGTGTGGCGGTGGTTTCAATGTGCTTGGCGATACGCAGTTCACCCGGCTGCCCGGTCTGTTCCAGGTGACGCAGATAATCTTCGGTTTCGCCGTAGGCGAAGGTGTTGGGTGCATCTGGGCCGCGCCCGTCGGCCAGCCCGGTCGCCGGATCGACGATGGCGGGCGCCTCGGTGAGCGAGAAGCGCATCCAGTGCAGCGCCGCGTCCAGTTCCGCCGCCGTATTGTAGACCAGCTTCGTCGTGATCGGGATGTCGATCGGCGTGCCGGCGGGCAGCGTCGCCATGTTGACGCTGAAGTTCTGGATGATCCACTCGAAGGAACGCGCTTCGCCGCCGGGGAATTGCTCGCCCTGGCAGACGCCGACATCCGCCCAGTCACCGTCGCGGTTGCCATCAAACCAGACATTGAGGTGCATCCGCTCCAGCGTCGAACTGGGGAAGCGGGCGACGCGCACGGTTAGCGTCGCCTCCTGGCAGTCGACCAGCGGTGCGCCGGGATTGCGCCAGCCGTCGTCGAGCCGGTCGTTGTTGGCATTATCCAGCCCGCCCGCCAAGATGTTGTTGATCAAGTCCTGGTCGGCGGCCGGTGGCACGGCATCCTCTTCGGCGCTCAGCCCGCGCCCTAGCACCGCCTCGTAATGGGCGTTGACGTGCTTCGGCCCGGTGGCGCCCGCTGCCGATGCCGCGTACACAGTCGGGTAGCGCCCCAAGACGCCCGACGCGGGGTAGGCAGTGTTGTTGAGATCGGCGCCACCCGCAGCAAGGCCATTGGTGCTGTCGGGCGCGTCGCCCAGGTCGGGGCGATTCTGGCCGGTCGGCGGCGGCGTCTCACCCTTGACGATGCAGATGTCGTCGAGGAAGAACTCCTGTCCGCCGATCTCGAAGCTGGCGATGGCGCCCTCGATGCGCAGCTCGCCAGCGTCATTGCCTGACCCGCCGGTGACGCTGACCGCCGCACCGCCGATGATCAGCCCATCGAGCGCGGCCAGGTTCTCGACATTGCGCAGGTCACCGTTGATGAGCAGGTTGACGTTGCCGCCGTACTCGCCAAAGCGCAGCCCCAGGCCGAGGACAGCCGGGACGCTGGCGGTGGCGGGCAGCAGCAGCCGCACGCGCGCGTTGTTGACCGTTAGCTCCTGCCCGGCGCCGGCGGCCATCAGCCCATTGCTCACATCGACAAAGCCGGCCGTGGTCTCGGTGTTGTCGATCCACCGAAATGGCTTCACCTCGAAGGGCAGTGTGCTGGTGAACTTATTGCCGACAATATAGTGCGTGGCGAGGGCAAGGTCCTCGAATGTGGCGCACTGGATCGCGGCGCTTTCCGCCTGCGCTGGGGCGGGCGTTACAAATGCCGCCAGCAGCCCCAGGATCACGAGCAGCACGAACAGCGGTGGGGGGGAGGTGTGATGAACATACCTGCGTGACATAATTGTGCCTCCTTGTGTGACTGAATCCCTCCGCACACGATGTGCAGATTCGACAATAAAAGCGAGATGATGCAACGAACGGAGCGGATATTGAACGTATGGGGCGGGCGCCGGAGGCCGTGCGGTGCGCGGCGCCCACCCCAAACCTTCCAGTGTTTATGGCCGCAGGGTTACGGGCAGATAGAGTTGGTGATACTCGACGCTCGCCGACAGCGCGACCGTCTGTGCGTCGGCGTCGAGGGCCGCAACGCGGAAGCGCCAGTCGCCGCTGCCAGCGTCGCTCACGGTGTACTCCAGCGCGGCGGCGTCCACCACCGCTAGCAGCACCTCATTGATGCCGCCTGGCTTGTGCGCCAGGATGTGATAGGCGGCGGGCGTCACACCACCGGGCGCCGACCACTGTAAGCGCATCTGCCCCGCGACCGGCGTTTGCAGCGCCAGCGGCAGCGTCTCCACTGTGCCGGAGATGACCACCGTCGGCGGCGTGTAAGTACACCACTCGCCGATCGTCGGCGTGAGGGGCTGTGCGTACCAGGCGGCCAGGAACTCATCCCAACGTCCGTCGGCGACGAAGGCGAAGGACTGGGTCACGGTCACTTGCTGCGTCGGGTCGGGCGTCCAGACGGCGGGGAGCGGTGCGTCGGCGCGGTAGATGCTGGCGCGCCAGGCCACGGCGGCGGACAAGTTGCGCGCCAGCGGCGCCAGGATCGTGATCTTGTCGTCGTAGTCCCAGAATTCGTCGGGCTGGATGTAGGGATAGCCAACGCGGAAGGTGTGCTGTACGCGCTCTAGCACCTGCAAGAGCTGCGTCGCCGCGGCCACGATGGCCGGGTCCTCGACGTCGGGCTGGCTGAAGCGTGTACGCAGATTGAGCGCCAACCGCCCCGCGCCGATCAGTTCGTCGGGCGGGCCGAGATGCAGGTTGCCGCGTCCGCACTGCGTCGTGTCGGCATAGCGCCCTGTGCCCGCCGCCAGCAAAATCGCCGCTGCCTTGCCCGCCGCCACACCCGCGCGCAGCGCATCACCCAGGTCGCTCACGGCGGCGGCGATGTCTGCAATGTCTACGCCGCGCACCCAGAAGATGGCATTGGGGTTGCCGTCGCTCAACAGGCGTTGGTAGACATGGATGATGGCGGCGGCCATTTCTTCGGGCGTCACGGCGGGCGCAAAGAAGGGTAGGTAAAGGTGATAGGGCGCCACCAGCCAGGCGTAGTTGGGCGAGGCGACAAAGACCGTCGCCGCGTTGCGCACCTCGTACAGAATATCAAGGTTGCCCTGGAAGCACTGGTCGAAAAAGATCAAGTCGAAGGGCTGCGCGCCGTGGTCTGTGGCCGCTGCTAACGCCGCGCCCAACGCCGGCGTGCTGAGATAGGCGCCGTCAGTAACGTCGGTCGGCGTGTAGTCGAGGCCGCGCGGCAGCGCCGGGATGCCCGGCTGCGGCGCGGCGGGCTGCTCGCCGGGTTCCGTGGGCGGCGTCCACGTCAGTTCCGGCGCCAGCGCTACGCCGTGTCCAACCAGCGACACGACGGTGCGCGTCGCATCCTGGCCGAAGGTGGTGCGCGCTTGTGTCAGGAAGTGGGCGAGCACCGCCGGGTCGGCGGTGTTGAGTTCGTCGCCGCCCCACCACGTTGACACCAGGTCGGTCAGCGTCTCCTGTCCCTGCGCAATGCGCCAAATGTGTGTGTCGCCATCTTCGCCGCCGTCGGCCAGGTAGATGACCTGAGCGCTGCGATTCTGGAGCGTGCCGCGGCGCAGCCGATCCAAGATCGGGCCGATGTAGGGGTCAAGATCGTTATCGGCGGAGAAGTAGACGAGCACGAGCACCTGTTGGTCAGAGAGGGTGGTGAAGATCGCTTGCGCCGGCGCGCTGCGGTGGTCGTCGGGCTGGCTGCCGTGCGCGGGCGTGAAGGTGGACATCTGCACGTGGTAGCTGCGCCCCGCCTGTAAGCCGGTAATCGTGAGCGCGGCGCTCAGTTTGTCGGGCGTGCGCAGTTTGAGCAGCGGCGTGATCGTCGTATTCTCGCTGATTAGCGCTTCGTAGTAGCCGCCGTCCATCGTGTAGCTGATCGGCTGCCATTGCAGAGTGACGCTGCCGGTTGTTACCAGCGCGGCGCGCAGCGCAAGCGGTGCGATGGTCTGGGTCTGCTGCCAGCCGGGCGCCACCGCTTCGACGCACGCTGCCACTGGTGTACCTAACGCCGTGAGCAGGTTATACTCCAGCGTGAGCGTGCTCAGGTGTGTGGTCAAGTCGCAGAATTCGGCGGGAATGGCGCCGTTGAGCGAGTTGTTGTCCAGGCGCAGCGTCGTCAGCGCGGTCAACGCGGCCAGCTTGCGCGGCAGCGGGCCGGTCAGGCGGTTGGCGGCCAGGTCAAGCCCGGTGATGTGACCATCCGTACACGTCACCCCCTCCCAAGCGCAGACCGCCAGGTCGGTGAGCCAACCGGCGCGCCGTAACCAGGCATCGCCGCCAGTGCGTAGGTAAAGGTCGGTCAGCGCCTCGCATTCGGTGCGCAGCACGGCGGTCTGCGTCTGGCAGAGGGCGCCGGGCACGGTCTGTATGCTAGACTGGGCGTGCGCCGGGTGTGCGACGGCCAGACTTAGCGTCAGGGCGGTCAACAGCGCCGCGCCCAGCATGATAAACCAACAGGCGCCGGCGACGCGGCGCAGTATCGTGCGTTCCATCACATCCTCCTTAAGGCGCACAAGCGCCTTGCGACTGGTCGGTCGTTGTTTCTGTCGGCGCTGGCGACAGGGGAGGTGGCGCCGACGGCGCGGTCGCACCGGTCTGATGGGCAAAGATGCGCTCCCACATTGCCAGGCTCTGCTGGAGTAGGGTAGGCCATTCGCCTGCGTCCGGTGTGTCGGCGTGGCTGTGCTGAGGATCGTGCCGGGTGATGGTTTTGGGTGTGTAAATGGCGGATGCAGCCAACATGATGCGCACTCCTTGTGCGGGATAAGTTCATATCGATAGTTAGCATAGTAACGCCGGGCAAGCGTCGCAAGTGGCATTTGCATGGTTGTTTTCGGCTCAAATCGGCTCTTTGGGATTGGCAGCCCCTCACCCGGTGCGTAACCAGCCAGTCAGCGGGAATGCAGTACCAAATATGGCTCTATCCGTCGCCACACAAGGAGCACCACCGTGAACGACACAACGCAGCAACTTGCGGCGCTTTGCCGAACAGACGCGGCTGGGCATCCCTGTCACCATCGCCTCTGATCCGCGCAACCACTTTAGCCACAACACCTTTGCGATGGCCGCCGCGGACTTCTCGCAGTGGTGTGAAACGCTGGGCTTTGCCGCTATCAGTGACGCCGAGCTTGTGCCGCTTTGCTGACATTGTGCGCCGCAAGTATCCGTACCGACGATTGTCGTGCTCTCCGCAATCGTCCGGCGGTGATCCCGGAGATCAGCGCGGCGGCGTGGGCGCTGCTGACCGAGCACGGCGCCAGCGCCGCCGCCGTGCTCGACGTGATCTTTGGCAAAGCTCGACCAGAAGGCAAGCTCCCCTTCGCGCTACCCGCGTCAATGGAGGCCGTGCGCGCCCAAACGCCTGACCTCCCCTACGAGACACGGAGCAGCCGCTCTACCCCTTTGGTTTTGGGTTGGTGATATGCGACTTCCCGGAAGCTGCCAACTTCCGGGAAGCTGGACTCTTAGTTCAGCCGCACATTGGGAAAGCGGCCACGCGCAGATGCGTGCTGCCGTAGGGGATTAGTTCAACTTGCTCCGCTGGTTCGTCGGTGGCGTGTGGGCCGGCGTCGATGGGGCCGGCGGAGTTATCGACCAGCCCCCAGTGTGGCAAACGCCTGCCGATCGCCTTGATGCGCACTGGCGCACTCTGCGGGTCGAAAGGCACGGCGCCGACGGGAAACTCCGCGACGTGCAGCGCCGCCGCCGGATTGTCGGGGTCAAGCGCCAGCGCGTAGTTCCAGGGCGTGGTCGGGTAGACCTCCCAGTCGGCGTGCGGCAATTCGCCGCCGATCTGCTGCCAGTGTTCGCCCATGTGCAGGCCAAAGAGCAGCGGGCCACGGTAGATCGAGAGCAGCCCGGCGTGGCCGCGTCGAGTGCGCACACGCATAGGCAGGTCGAGCCGCAAGCTGCTCTCGCCTTCCCACGTCTGGTCGATGCGGTAAAATTCGCCAGCAGGCACGGGGATGGACGCACTGCTCGCCATTGTCAAGGTTGCGCCTGTCGCCCACACGGGAATGCGCAGCAGCAGCGGGAAGGTTGTCGGGCGATCCACGCTCACGTGTACGGCGATCTGACCCTTGAATGGGTACTCGGTCTCCACGGTCAATTTTACGCGCACGCCGCTATCCAGTTCCACTTGCGCCACAGCCGGGCCGTAGGCCATCACCGCCAACCCGCCCTCCGCTGTCGCCATGACGAGATGCTTGACCAGCTTGGGCCAGCCCTGGTGCATGTTCGCCGTGCAGCAGCCAAAGTGCGGCTCCAGGCCGAAGATGTTGGAGTCCTCGGTGTTGTCGGTCCACGGGCGTTTGGCGACTGAACAGAGCACCTGGTTGACCTGCTGGTCGTACTGGTGTGACCACATATCGGCGGCGAAGGTGGCGGGCCAGGCGTTGTAGGCAACCTGCTCCAGCGTGTCCCCGTAGAAGGGATCGCCCAGAATGCGCAGCATCTCCTCCAGCGAGTACATGTATTCGGCTACGGCGCACAGCTCGGTGCCGGCGGTGGGCGAGGTGCCATGCAGATGCTCGTCGCCGCTCCAGATGCCGTTGGGCTGGCCGTGATGGCACATCAAGTTGGCGATGCTTTGGCGCGGTGCGCGGCGATGCCAGTCATCGCCGCTGAGGAGATACTGAACGGCGGGCGTCTTGATGCCCTGGGCGTTGTTGACGACGTGCGTCGCCATGTTGCTGCGATGATGGGCGAAGGGTAGGATGGTGGCCAGCGTGTACTTTGCCTGCAACTCTGCCCAGTCGATGGCGCCGGCGCTGAGTTTGGCGGCCAGTTCGAGCAGGAAGGCGTCGCCTGTGAAGTTGTAGAGCCAGTAGACGGCGAGCAGATTGTCCGCCACGCGTGCGGCGCCCCAATTTTCCAGCTGCCGCGCCGCCAGCATCGTATTCTGATAACGGAAGTAGCCGGTCATCAAGCTGAGCACGCGCGCGTCTCCGGTCGCTTCGTAGTAGCTCATCAGCACCTTGAGCGCCACCATGCGCGGCCACCAGTCGGTGTTGGTGGGGCCAAACCAGCCGGTCGGCTGCACGCTGTTGAGCATCCACGCCACATATTCGTTGGCTTTGGCGATCAGCCGCTGGTCGTCGAGCTGGTAGCCGAGCGGCGCCAGCCCGTCACAGTAGTAGGGCGCGCGTTCCCAGTCGTCGCCGGGGCCGCCCAGCCAGCCGGACTCGCGGCTGACGTAGGGCCAGAACTCGTCGAGATGGCCGGTCAACCCGTTGGCCTGGATGCGCAGTTGATCGTGCAGCCAGCCCTGCGGTCGCACCGCACCGACCGGCAGCGCCCGAAACGCAGTGGGGAACAACGGCGAGCGGTTCGCCGGTAGTGGTCGATAGAACATCGGATGGTTCTCCCAAAATGGATTGCGTGTGGATTATCCTTTGACGGCGCCGCCCATCAGCCCCTGCATGTAATAGCGTTGCAGAAACAGGAAGAGGATGATGCATGGCAGGATTGTGACAGTGATGCCGGCCTGGAGCGCACCCCAGTCGATGGCGCCGTAGTAGCCGCTGCGCACACTCGTCAACATGATCGGCAGCGTGAAGTTGGCCTCCTGCGTCATGATGATCAGCGCGGCCAGGAATTCGTTCCAGGCGTTGAGAAAGGCGTAGACGGCGACAGTAATGATGCCTGGGCGCACCAGCACAAGCATGACGCGCGTCAGCATCTGCCAGGTGGTGGCGCCGTCGAGCAGCGCGGCCTCCTCGATCTCACGCGGCACAGTGTCGAAGGTGTTGCGCATCATGAAGACGCCAAAGGGCAGTTGGAAGGTGATGTAGACCAGCGCCAGCCCGATCAGGGTGTTCTGCAGTTTGACCGCGCTCAGCAGCAAAAAGAGCGGCGTCAGAATCGACTGGAATGGAATCATCAGCGCAGCCAGCACCATGATGAACAAGACATTTTTCGCGGGAAACTGAAAGCGCGAGAAGCCATACCCGGCCAGCGTGCTCAGGGTGATCGTGCCGAAAACCGTGATCAGCGCCACAATGGCGCTGTTGAAGATGTAGCGCGCAATGCCGGCGCCATATTTGTTCAGCTTGAAGTAGTTGTCGAAGGTGATGCTGGAGGGCAGATAGGTCGGCGGCGTAGCCGAGGCTTCCGCCGGTGGCTTGATCGAAGTCAACGTCGACCAGATAATCGGGAAAAGAAAGAGCACCGCCAGCGTAATGGCAACTGTGTACAATGCGATCCGACCCGCGCGCCGGCGCATCCGGCTGGCCGGGCTGTGGATGGTGGCGCTATCAAGCGTAGTTTCCAAGACATCCCTCTCCTGTATTCATGACTGGTGACGAGTGACTGGTGACGCATTACGCATCACCCTGCCTCAATACGTCGTATCGTCGCGCAGCACACGCAACTGGATGATGCTCAAGATGCCCAGGATCACCAGCAGCACGATCGAGAGCGCGGCGCCGTAACCGAGCTTGTAATAGGTGAACGAGTTGTTGAAAATCCAGTAGACCGTTGTGATCGTCTGGTTTTGCGGCCCGCCGCGCGTCATGATATAGAACTGGTCGAAAGCCAGGTACGAGCCGATCACCGAGAGCACCAGCGCCAGCGCAAAGGTCGAGCGCAACAGCGGCATCATGATGTGCGTCAGCCGCTGCCAATAGCTGGCGCCGTCCACTTCCGCCGCCTGGTAGAGTTCGTCGGGGATCGCCTGCATCCCGGCCAGCAGCAAGATCATGCTGAAACCAACAGTCTTCCAGACAATCGAAACGATGATGGCGAACATCGCCAGATTCTTGTCGACAAACCAGATGATCGGGCGCTCGATCAGCCCTGAATCCAGCAGCAGCCCGTTGATGATGCCGACGCGGTCGTTGAGCAGCCACACCCACAGCAGGCTCGACGTGCCCAGGCCGATGACGACGGGGATGAAGTAGATCGTGCGGAAGACGCCGATGCCGCGCAGCGCCGTGTTGACGAGCAGCGCCAGCATGAAAGCCAGGATGAAGATCGGCGGCGTCACCAGCAGCGTGTATTGCGTTGTGAACCACAGGCTGCTCCAGAACTGGCCGTCGTTGACCAGATCGACATAATTTTGGAGGCCGAGAAAGGTCGCCTGTCCCAACAGCGGCCAGTCGTGCAGCGACATCCACCCCGTCATGATCAGCGGGAAGATGAACATCGCCAGTGTGAAGATCACCGCCGGCAGCACAAACAGGAAGCCGGCGATCATGCGCCGCTGGCTGAGTGTGGCGCCGCGGCGCGACGGTTTTGTGACGGTTGTCGATGCAGTTGCCATGCGCATACCCTGCCACAGTTTGGGGGGTGAAGGGCGCGGTCGCCCTTCGCCCCCCATTTTCAGAAAACTACTGCTCTGTCAGAATCTTGGTGAACTCTTCCTGGGCGGTGTTGACGGCGCCTTCGACATCACCGTCGAAGACGGCGGTCTGGATCATCTTCAACCACGGGCCATTAGCGTCGTTGAAGAGTTGGTTGTAGACGACCGTGTAGGGCGTCTTGCCCATCGCCATCGCCTGGGCGGCGGTGGTCAGGCGCGGGTCGGCGGCGAAAAATTCGTTCTCGGCCAGGTCGGTGCGCACCGGCAGGTTGTTGAGCTTGGCGTAGTACTCAAGCTGCACCTCGTCGGAGGTCGCCCACTGGATGAACTCGAACGCCTCGTTCGGATACTTCGAGCCGGCCGGGATGGCGATGCTGTCGCCACCAGCGAACGAAGATTCGCCACCCTCGGCGCCGGGCAGGAAAGTGGCGCCGAAGTCGATCTCCGGGAAGTTGGTCTTGATGTTGTTGATCGCAAAGGCGCCCGTACCCGCCATGCCGATCTTGCCGGTGGTGAAGGCGTTGGCAAAGTCGGTGCCGGTGTCGGCCTGCGCGCCCGCCGGGATCAGATCGTCCGCCCACATCTGGCGGTAGAGTTCCAGCGCGCCTGCCACACTCGGGTCAGTCAGCGTCGCCGTTGCGCCATCTTCGCTCAACACGTCGCCGCCATTCGCCCAGATCAGCGGCAGGAAGGTGAAGGCGTTGCAGCCCGCACACGAACCGGAGAAGTAGAAGCCGTAGATGTCCTCCCCCAGCGCGCGAATCTTGGCGGCGGCGTCGGCGATCTCGGCCCACGTCTTCGGCGGGTTCTCCGGGTCGAGGCCGGCCTGCTCAAAGAGACCCTTGTTGTAGATCAGATACGAGCCTTCGGCGTTGAAGGGCAGGCCAAAGATTTTGCCGTCGTAGGTCGCCAACCGCACGTGCGACGGGCTGAGCTGCTCGAAGTAGGGCAGCCCTTTCGCCAGGTCGGTGATGTCGGTGAGCTGGCCGGCGGCGGCAAACTGCGGCACATAGATCAGGTCGACCGCCATCAGGTCGGGCGGGGCGCCGGCGCCGACGGACGCGCCGACTTTGGTCATATATTCGGAGGCGGGAATGACCGTGACTTCGATCTTGTTTTCATGCGACTCATTCCAGGCATCCACCAGTTTGCGCACCTGTTCCTGGTTGCTGTCGCGCGTCCAGAACGACATTGTCGCGCCGCCGGCGGGCGCTTCCTCGGCAGCCGATTCGCCAGCGGGCGCCGCAGCCGGGGCGGTGCATGCCGCCAGCATCAGCGTCGCCATCAGGCTCAAAACGACGAGAAACCTGCTCAAGCGTTGCATTGAAGCTCTCCTCCTGAAATCTTGAAAGGACATGAGTGGTAGCGGTCAACGGCGAGATTGCCGTTTTTCCCCAAAGGTGACTTCACAGTCGGCAGGTGACGCGCCTTGCGCCCCGCACGAATCGCGCACCAGCAAACAGCCGCGCACCTTGACTTCCTCAGCAACTTCGGCCTTGCCTTCCATGCGGTCGAGCAGCATCTGCGCAGCGGCTTGCCCCATCTCGTAGCAGGGCAGCGTGACTGTCGTCAGCCGTGGGCGGAAGGTGCGGCTGATCTCGCGGTCATCGTACCCGACGACGGCGACATCCTCTGGTACGCGCAGCCCGGCATCCTGCAACGCATAGATGGCGCCGGCTGCCATCAAGTCGTTACCGGCAAAGAGTGCGGTCAGGCGCGGCTGCACTGCCAGCAGGCGTTGCATGCTGACGTAGCCGCTCTCCAGTCCCCAGTCGCCGCGCGCCACCAGCGCCGGGTCGAACGCAAGGCCCGCGCTTTCCAGTTCTTCACGATAGCTGGCCAGCCGCAGCGCCGAGGCATAGTAGCGCTCCGGCCCGTTGATGTAGCCGATACGCCGGTGCTCCAGGCCCAGCAGATGCTGCATGACCAGATGCACGGCGTAGCGCTCGTCGGGGATCGCCGAGTATTGGCCGGGCGCGGCAAATTGGCGATGCACGAAGACATAGGGCTTGCTGGCAATGTCCAGCAGTTCGACGGCGGTGTGATGCCACGTCTCGGAAAAGACAATGCCATCGATGGAGCGGCTGACCAGGTCGCGGATTGCTTCGCGCTCGGCGTCAGGATCCCAGTCGGCGCTGATGATGACGCACAGATAACCGGCCTGACGCAGCCGATCCTGGATGCCGCGCATGATCTTGGTGGCAAAGGGGCCAATGATGTCGTCGGCGATGATGCCCACCGTCGCCGAGCGGTCGGTGCGCAGACTGCGCGCCGCCACGTTCGGACGATAGCCCAGCGCATCGGCGGTGGCGAGGATGCGCTGGCGCGTCTCCGCCCCGACCGGGTGGTCTTTGTTGTTGAGCACGCGCGAGACCGTGGCAATCGAAACACCAGCGGCTTCGGCGACATCGCGAATCGTGATTGGCATAAAAGTAACTTGGGGAAAACGTTTACCAGATAGCAGGCACTATAATAGAAAACGTTTACCTTGTCAAGCCTGCTTTGGCATCATGGGGGGGGGGCTTGAATGCCGATTGCGCCGCCGCTTGCGCGCCCTTGCCAGTCGTGTTGGCGCCGCCGCCTGGGGATCAATCGCCGGCTAAAAGCCGACGTCCACTGGCAGTAGACTGCGTCCGCAGTCGGCTCAAGCCGACTTGCACTTTCAGCCGCAAGCACGCGTGCTGTGGTAGAATTGCGTGCAAGCTAGGCCGACGTTTCGGCATGTGGCGCACCGTTTCAAGCCGCTGTGCGTCAATCATTCAGGCAACCAAATTTAGTGAACCCGCCGATGCACCACGATCTCGACATTGACGTCATCCGCACCAACTCAGGCGAGTACCGTGTGCGCCTGCAAAGCGCCGCGGCTGGCGAGGCCGTGCATGTCGTGCGCTGGCCCTGGCGCGACTTGGAACTGGAGAATCGGCTCAAGGATTTGCAGATCGCGCTGCTGCGCGCCGGCGGCAAAAAGCGCAAAAAGTTAACACCCGAAGAGAAAACCGTGCAGCGCTTTGGCCGCGAGTTGTTCGACCTGCTCTTTGCGGGCGAGGGGCTGGTGCTCTACCGGCGCAGCGCCGAGCGCGCCCGCCAGGCGCGCGTTGGGCTGCGCATCCGCCTGCATCTCGACGACCCGCCGCTGGCCGCGCTGCCCTGGGAATTTCTCTACGACGCCGCCCACGCTGATTATCTCTGCCTCTCGACGCAGACGCCGGTCCTGCGCTACCTGGATTTGGGACAGCCGATTGCGCCGCTGACCGTGACCGCGCCGCTGCGTGTGCTCGGCGTCGTCGCCAGCCCGATGGATATGGAGCCGCTCGACGTGAGCCTGGAACGGCAGCGCGTCGAGACCGCGCTGGCCGGGCTGGTGAAGCAGGGCACGGTCGAACTGGTCTGGCTGGAGGGGCAAACGTGGCGCGACCTGCTGCGGACGCTGCGGCGCGGGGCGTGGCATGTCGTCCACTTCATCGGGCATGGCGGCTTCGACCCACACCGCGACGAGGGTGTGCTCTGGCTGGCGGACGACGCCGGCCGGGCGCGGGCGCTGCACGCCAGCGAACTGGCGCGCCTGCTGGATGACCATACTGACCTGCGGCTGGTGCTGCTCAACGCGTGCGAGAGTGCGCGTCCGGGTGCGCTGGATATCTTCTCCAGCACGGCGACTGCGCTCGTGCGCCGCGGCCTGCCCGCCGTGATCGCCATGCAGTATGAGATCACCGACCGCGCCGCCATCGAGTTTGCGCGTAGCCTCTACGAAGCGCTGGCCGACGGCCTGCCCATCGACGTCGCCGTGAGCGAGGCGCGCAAGGCGGTGCAGCTTGATGCGCCGTACAGTATGGAGTGGGGCACGCCAGTGTTGTACCTACGTGCGGCGGACGGGCGGCTCTTTGAACTGGAGACGCCAACGGCGGCGCCGCAGACAGCCGCACCCCTGCCGCCTGTGACTGAACCATCCGCGCAACCTGCTGCGCCCGCTGCAACACCGCCAGCGCCAGCCAAAACGTCCGTGGTCGTGAAGCCCAGCCTCGACCCGGAGGTCGAACGTGCGCTGGCGATCCTGACCGACTGGGAGCACTATCCGCCTGCGGAACGCCTGAAAGCCGGCGACTTCCTGGGCGCCGAACCGGGTCGCGACCCGCGCCGGGGCGTCGGGTTGCGTCCCGATGGCTTGCCCGACATCGCCTGGTGTGAGATTCCCGAATTCGGGCCTGGCGGCCAGCGCCAGTTCCTTTATCATGACGGCGAACGCGACACGCCGCATCCCGGCTTGCCCACGTTTTTGATGGCGAAATACCCGATCACTTACGCCCAATTCGAGGCGTTTGTCGCTGCACCCGACGGCTACCGCAACCCGGAATGGCGCAAGGGGTTGGCGGACTACTTTGGCAAGGATGGCACTCTTTGGTCGCAGCGCTGGCCGCTTGCCAACCGCCCGCGCGAGAACGTGACCTGGCCCGAGGCTGTGGCCTTCTGCCGCTGGCTGACGGCAATGGCGCGCCGCCAGCCCGATCTCCTGCCCGGCGATGCGGCGCGGGCGCTGCTTGCCGCCGGTGGCGCGATTCGCCTGCCCACCGAGCAGGAGTGGGTCAAAGCGGTGCGTGGCTTCGATGATCGTCTCTATGCGTGGGGTGGGCAGGTATACCGCGAAGGCTATGCCAACGTCGACGAGAGAGAGAAGAAAGACGGTCCCCACTATCTTCAACGGGCCTCACCAGTGGGCATGTACCCGCAAAGCGCCTCACCCTTTGGCGTGCTCGACCTGAGCGGCAATGTGTGGGAGTGGTGTCTGAACGAGTACGATAACCCCCAAAATGTCCG
>Ga0209398_1001024_pt1 | contig 15396 bp, 16 predicted proteins | sample AshMeaBigSpring_FD_184125 | JGI IMG/M metagenome (GOLD analysis project Ga0209398, IMG submission 184125) | Groundwater microbial communities from Big Spring, Nevada to study Microbial Dark Matter (Phase II) - Ash Meadows Big Spring (SPAdes)... | ecosystem: Environmental > Aquatic > Deep... | reverse complement strand
TCCGCCGGCCGTCGCGGGTCCACTGGAAAAGAGGAAATTCCGTGTCGCGTTTGAGTGACCGCACCAGCTCCGGTGCCTCGCGCTTCTGCAGCTCGAGCGTCCCGACGCCTGCCTCCTCGCACGTGAAGAGCCTTGTGTATCCCTTGAAGGGCTCCGGGCGCCCGATCACGCGCGCGGAGGCCGGCGGAGGAATGGGATTGCTGGGCTTTTTGGAAAGGACAAGGAACGAGTAGGGAAGGCTGCGCAGGTCGATGCCAGCACGCTGCCCGAACCGCACCCAGTTGGAGTCGTTCTGGATGCCAGCGGGCGGCGCCGCAAAGAAGTGGCACCAGTGCCTCTCGTTGCCCTCCGCGAGGATCCCGCAGCGCGCCTGGTGCGGGCATGGCGCGAGGACGTCAAAAGACGGCCGCAATTCCTCGCGGACGGCGATCAGCCCGCGGCTCGACGCATGCGTGCCGGGCTCGACCCACAGGATCTCTTGTGCAGACATCGCAAGCGCGATCAGGTCGCTCCGGTCTCCCGGCAGGAGTTCGTTCAGAACGTGGCTCACGACGAGAAGCCCGGGCTCGCTGCCGGCTTCCACGCCCGTCGTCACATGAAGCGACGGGAACCGGCCCCGCGCACGTGCGGCGGCAAACCCGGCGGCCAGAAGCGAATGGTCGAAAACCGCCAGCGAATCAAAATTTTCCATGCCGAAGGCCTCGATGACACGGCGGCCAGCGACCCCGCTGCCGCAGCCCCAGTCGAGGATCTGTCGGGAGGCGGGCTTCCAGCGCAGGCGCGCGAGCTCACGAAGGACGGCGTCCCACTTCCATCCGATCCGCTCACCGAATGTGGCGTCGTAGGTTTCCAGGTCGGACTCGGACTGCCAGTACGGAACGCCGTCCGATGCCTCGCCGCTCAGAAAACGGGCGCGCAGCCGGTCGAGGGCGTCCCAGTCGAGGCCGGAAATCTTCACCAGGTGTAGTGGACTCGGTAGGTGACGGTCTTCTCCTCGTCGGGCTTGACCGTGACCGGAAACTCGATCGTGTGCGAATCGAGCTTGCGGAACTCGTCGCTTTTTTCCTTCACCGCCCAGTTGTCAAAGCGAGTGAGGTGCTCGACGACGCGGATCTCGACGGGTTCCTTCTTGTGGTTCCGGAGCTTGATCTCGAACGACTCGTCTAGCCAGTCGTTAGCGTTGTCGACTTTGAATTCCGTGCGGCGTCGCTCGCCGGTCAGATCGAAGCTGTTGCCGATATACACGCGGACCTTCTCGTCCTTCGGCGTGTGGTCGATTTCGTTTTCGCCGATAAACTCGAGCTGTCCGTCGTCATCCTGCTGGTAGAAGCGCAGCCGGCCTTTCGGGAGCGGCATCCCGAGCTTGTTGGCCTCGGTGTTCTTGAACTCGCGCAGCGCCCAGACCTTTTTGTTCGTTGGTACCCCGTAGTCGCCGGGACCCCGGAACATCTGGTAGCGCCCGTAGGCCATCGTCGCCCCGTCATAAACGAAGAGCCGGACGGCCTTGGCACCCTGAGCACGGACAAACTCGACCTGCTTCGTCTCCCGGTCGCGCAGCGTCACCGGCCGTGCGATGGTGTAGAGGTGAAATTCGGAGAACGCTTTTTCGGTCACCGGTGCCTCGCCGGCCATGGCGCCGGTTACCGCCATTGCCCTGGGCTGGGGCATGACTGAGGGAGCCGGCGCGATCTTGTTCACGTCGCCCGCCATAAGCTTGATTTTCGCATCGCGAAAGGTTTTCCCGCTCCGGTTGTCGAAGGTCACCCAGCCGACGAGATCGATCAGGTCCGAGCTCTCGTTGGCGATGATGACGTAGTCGGCCTTCCACGTGAGCCCGCCGGTAATATAGGCGAGCTCGGCATCGAACTTCGCGTCCTTGTCCGAGCGGAGCCTCCAGGCCAGCGCAGGATTGAGGACCGTGTCATCCCCGAGTGCGGGAAACCGCGGCTCGCCGGGCAGCGAAAACTGGAGTTTCCCATCGACCTCGATGACCGGCTCGCTCGGGTTCTGTCCGCCAGCGCCATACCCGCTGCGGATCACCCGGCCCTGCACAACCCGGTCGGGCTTGTTCGGCTCGTTCACAAAGAAGTCCAGCGTTTTTCCCTCGTTCAACGAGAGGAGGAGGCTCTGCGAAACCGGGTCGTTCCGGTAGCTCTGCTCAAGCACCTGCAGGCCGACGTTCCCCTTGGGATCGCGCAGCACGACCGAGTCGGTCTCGGCCGTCGCTGTCATCCCGGAAAACCGGACCTCGTTCTCTCCGGACTTGAGGTCCATCGGGATCTGCTCGCGGACGACCGCGAAGTTGTCATTGTAGATTGTCAGGGCGGGCTCGGCCGCCGTGGCGGCGAGGGGGACGAGTGCGAGTGCAAGGATGTGGGATTTCATATTCTGGATGGGTTGCTTCAGGGCTTGAGAAATGCGGGATCACGCGGAGGCAGCTTTCCAAAGCCGGTGTCGTGGCCGGTCCGGAGGATCCGGGCCTCACCATTTTTCAAAACCACCACCGCATACCGATTGCCCGTATCCGGCTTGGACCGGATCAGAATCGTGTCCGCCGGATCGCGCTCCGCCACGTTCCCGATCTCGAACTGTTGGAATCCCAGCGCCGTCACCTCCTTTTGTGTGAGGCACTCGGCCGCCACCAGCATCTGCGCAACCTGCCCCGCCGAACGGATGCCCGCGTCGGCCGGGTAGCCGGTTTCCGGGTGTGGCGGGGTGCCGACCCGGATCAGCCCGGCGGCTTCGATCGCGGAACCGATCTGACGAGCGTTGTTCAGCATCGCCGCGGCATGCGCCTTCTGCTCGGCACCGACAAAGGCCGGAATCGCCAGCGCCGCAACCATCGGAAATACAAAAAACGTCATCACGCTCGACACGTAGCCCAGTACCAGGCCTGCCACCGCAATCCCTTCCCCCGACGAGCCCGTCCTCCGGATCTTCGCCTTCGCCAAGTGACCGCAGATGATGGCGGGAACGCCAGCGACCGCTCCCAGGCAAAGCGCAATACCAGAAATTCCCAGAACCAGGCTGGCCACGGCCAGACCCGGCGTTTTCGGAAGCGGTGGGGGAGTGTTCATGTCCTCAAGGTCCAGGAATACTGACTCCCGCATCCCTCAAGTCAAGAGCCGCACGTCGAAGGCAGCAGCCCGCCTGTCACTGCCTCCTCCACGGCAGTCTCCACCTTTTTCCTATCCGCGTTTCGGACAATAAAAAGTGCGATCGCACCGCGTATTGTCCGATAACGGAACGCCATTGCGGTTGAAATGTGGAATTTCGGGTCCCGGGGATGTGGCCGAGCGGCTGCGCTAGCGGCGCTCGTCCGCATCGATGTACTCGAACATCGTCTGGATGTCGTCGCGCGATTCGAACCCGCTCTCTTTCTTCCGCCGGTTCAGGATTTCGGAGGCCTCGTCCCGCCAGCCCCGCTTGGTCATGAACGCGTTCCAGATCTCGATTTCCTCACTGCTGGGCTTGCGCCCGTTTTCAAATGCCCAGCCGAGGAGCCGGTCGTCGTCGAGGCCCTCAAGAGCCTTGGATTTCAGGGCCTCGTAGCCGATGCCGAGGAAGCTGGTGCATCGCTCGTCAAACGCCTTGCCGAGGTTCGCGTGGAGGTCGGGGTGCAGCTCTCCGGCGGCCATGAGGCGGATCTTGTCCACCATGCGTCCGAAGTAGACGATTCCTCCGACCTGATCTTTGGGTGAGCGCGGGTATTTCATGCGTCTCCCTTACCACAAACCGGAAAATGCAAAAGCCATTTGCTTGTTCCCGCTGGCAACCGGTGGCCGGACCTGATTCATTCGGTGGTCTCATGACTGACTGGAAATCGATCACACTCACGCTCGGGCACTCGCCGGATCCGGACGACGCCTTCATGTTCTACGCGATGGCCGCCGGAAAAATCGACATGCGGGGATACCGGTTCGAGCACATTCTGCAGGACATCCAGACGCTGAACGAGCGGGCGACCCGCGGCGAGCTGCACATCACGGCGGTATCGATCCACGCGCTGGCCTACCTTCTCGACCGTTACGCGCCGCTTCCGAGCGGGGCGAGCATGGGCGACGGCTACGGCCCGATGTTCATCACTCTGGACCCTGCCGTCGCGGGGCTTCCCTCCGAGGACGCTCGCCGGGATTGGCTGCGCGCGCGGAAGATCGCCGTGCCTGGAAAGATGACGAGCGCCTATCTTGCGGCGAGGCTTTACCTGGATTGCGACTTCGAGCACGTCATCGTGCCGTTTGACGGGATTTTTGATGCGGTGCGGAGCGGTGCCGTCGACGCCGGGCTGATCATCCACGAGGGCCAGCTGACCTATGCGCGGGACGGGTTTCATCTGGTCCGGGACCTCGGGGCCTGGTGGAAGGAATCCACCGGACTTCCGCTTCCGCTCGGTGGCAACATTGTCCGCAAGGACATTCCGCCGGACGTCCGGCACGAGCTTTCGGACATCCTCCGTGAGAGCATCAAATACGGCCTTGACCACAGGGCGCAGGCCGTCGAGCACAGCATGGCCCACGCGCGAGGCATGGACAACCCGCTCGCCGACGAGTTCATCGGAATGTATGTCAACGACTACACGCTGGACTACGGGGACACCGGCCGCGAAGCGATCCGCCGGTTCCTCGGGGAAGCCGCCGCCAAGGGTCTGATCCCGCCTGTCGGAGAAATCGAGTTCGTCGCGTAGGGGCTGCCTATTTGAGCGGCACCGGGACGGCGGGCAGGTTCCAGATATCGCGGGCGTATTCCGAGATCGTGCGGTCGCTCGAGAACTTGCCGACGCGGGCGGTGTTGAGGATCGCCATCTTCGCCCAGAGCGGTTTGTCGAGAAACGCGGCAGACACCCGCTTCTGGGCCTCGCTGTAGGATTCGAAATCCGCAAGGCAGAGGAACGGATCGTGATAGATCAGGTTGTCGCTGAGCGGGCGGAGCACGCCCGCGGGCTCGTCGGGGGTGAAGTAGTTTGATCCGACCCAGTCGACGACCGCACGGAGTTCCTCGCTTGCGTTGAGAAACTCGGACGGGTTGTATCCCTTTGCGAGTAGTGCGTTCACCTGTTCGACGGTGTTACCGAAGATGAAGATGTTCTCGTCACCCACCTCCTCGCCGATCTCGACGTTGGCGCCGTCGAGCGTGCCGATCGTGAGTGCGCCGTTGAGCGAGAGCTTCATGTTCCCGGTGCCCGAGGCCTCCTTGCCGGCGGTCGAGATCTGCTCGGAGAGATCGGCGGCGGGCACGATCCGCTGCGCGAGCGAAACGCGGTAGTTCGGCAGGAAGACGACCTTCAGCTTCCCGTTGATGCGAGGGTCGGAGTTGATCTTGGCGCCGACGGCGTTGATCGCCTTGATGATGAGCTTTGCCATGTCGTAGCCCGGGGCGGCCTTGGCGGCAAAGATGAAGACGCGCGGGGTGACCGGAGCGTCGGGGTTCTGGAGGATCCGGCGGTAGAGGGCGAGGATGTGAAGGAGGTTGAGGTGTTGGCGCTTGTACTCGTGCAACCGCTTGATCTGCACGTCGAAGAGGGCCGTGGGATCGACTTCGACCCCGCAGTCGTTCTTGATGATGTTCGCAAGGAATTCCTTGTTGGCGAGCTTGACCGCCATGAAGTCGCTCTGGAATTGAGGGTCGTCCGCCCACTGCTCGAGCGCCCGCAGCTTATCGAGGTCGCGCTCCCACTCGTGGCCGATCTTGGAGCTGATGAGGTCGCTGAGCCGGGGGTTGCAGGCGAGGAGCCAGCGGCGGGGGGTAATCCCGTTCGTCTTGTTGTTGAACTTGCCGGGGTAGAGCTGGTCGAACTCCGGAAAGAGATCGCTCTTGAGGAGCCGGGTGTGCAGGGCGGCCACGCCGTTGACCGAGTGGCTGCCGACGACCGAGAGGTGGGCCATGCGGACCATCTGATTCCCCCCCTCCTCGATCAGCGAGAGGTGGCGCTTTTTCTCGACATCTCCAGGCCATTTCGCCTCGACGCTTTCCAGAAACCGCTTGTTGATCTCGAAGATGATCTGGAGATGGCGGGGCAGCACCTTTTGGAAGAGCCCGACGCTCCACTTCTCAAGGGCTTCCGGCAGGAGGGTGTGGTTCGTGTAGGCGAACGTGCGGGTCACGATCGACCATGCCTCGTCCCAAGGAAGCTCATACTCGTCGTGAAGAAGCCGCATGAGCTCGACAATGCCCACCGCCGGGTGGGTGTCATTGAGCTGGATCGCCACCTTCTCCGGGAAAAGCTGCCAGTCGGAGTTGTTCTTGTGGAACCGACGGATAATGTCACGCATCGAGCAGGCGACGAAGAAGTATTGCTGCACGAGGCGCAGCTCTTTGCCGCTCTCGGTCTTGTCGTTCGGATACAGAACCTTGGAGACGGTCTCGCTCATGTTTTTCTCGCGAACCGCCTGTTCGTAGCCGCCGCTGTTGAAGGCCTCGAAATCAAATTCCTCCGAGGCGCGCGACTCCCAGAGGCGGAGGAAATTCACCGTGCCTGTGCCATAACCAGGGACCGGGATGTCGTAGGGCACGCCCAGAAGCTTTTTCCAGCCGACCCACTTCGAGACGTAATTCCCGCGGTCGTCGAAGACATTCTCGACGTGTCCGTATATCGGGATCGTCGTGGTGTATTCCGGACGGACGATCTCCCACGGGGTGCCGTATTGCATCCAGGCGTCCGGGAGCTCGACCTGGTAGCCGTTGCGGAACTCCTGTTTGAAAAGCCCGTATTGGTAGTGGATGCCGTAGCCGACCGCCGGGAGGTCGAGGGTGGCGAGCGAGTCAAGGAAGCAGGCGGCCAGCCGTCCGAGGCCGCCATTGCCGAGTCCCATATCGTACTCCTCCTTGCGGAGTTCGTCGAGATCCAGGCCGAGAAGCTCGAGGGCCTCCTCGACTTCCTTCACCACGCCCGCGCTGTACATGCTGTTGATGAACAGCCGCCCCATCAAAAATTCGAGAGAGAGGTAGTAAACCCGGCGCACGTTTTCGTTGTGGTGCACGGTTTGCGTTTCGAGCATCCGCTCGATGATGATGCTCTGCACCGCCTTCGCTGTGGCCATCCACCAGTCGCGCTTGCTCGCGGTCTCCCGGTCGCGGGCCAGACTGAACTTGAGCTGGTTGAGGATGTAGGTCTCGATGTTCGTTTTTGTGGGAGTGACGGTGTTCATGATCGGATTTCGAATTGTGGCGATCTCTTCACAGCAGAAAACGAGCCAAAGCGCGAATGATTTCCATCCCGGTGCCGGTCAGCCTTTCCCTCCGCAAACGACTCCGGCTGCTCAGCTTCCCTTGGCCAGCCGCTGCGCCGTGACGTAGGCAGCAATCGTGTTCACGCTCACGAAGGCGCTCCGGGCGACCTCGGCGCTCGGCGTGGCCACACCGAACTTCTTCTCGATCGCAACGGCGAGCTCCAGGGCGTCGATCGAATCGAGCGCAAGTCCGTCCGGGCTGAAGAGCGGCGTGTCATCCCCGATCGATTCCGCAGGGATCTTTAGCATCAGACTCGTGACGAGCATTTCCTTGATCAGCGGGGGCAAATTTTCTTCGGTCATAAAAATCGTTACGAATCGGTTGGAATGGTCCACACTGACAGGACGCAATGTCTTCTGGCAAGTCCCGCTTGGATGTGGCGCTCGTCGAGCGCGGTCTGATCGAATCGCGCGAAAAAGCGCGACGGGCGATCATGGCTTCCCAGGTTCTGGTCGACGGCCACCCCTCCACCAAGCCGGGCACGCTCGTGGCGGCCGACGCGGAGATCTCCCTCGCGGCGAGGGAGAAGTATGTCGGGCGGGGAGGGTTCAAGCTCGAGGCGGCGCTGGATGCGTTCGCGATCGATCCGGCCGGCCGGGTGTGTGCGGACGTCGGAGCCTCGACCGGCGGATTCACCGACTGCCTCCTCCAGCGTGGGGCCACGCTCGTTCACGCCCTGGATGTCGGACACGGACAGCTCGACTGGCGGCTCCGGCAGGATCCCCGAGTGGTCGTGAGGGAGGGCGTGAACGCCAGGTATCTGAAGCTGGAGGATTGCGAGCCGCTTCCCTCTCTGGTCGTGGCCGATGTGAGTTTTATTTCCCTGACGTTGATTTTGCCGCCCGCTTTTGCCTTACTCGACGGGCAAGCCGACATGGTTGTTCTCATCAAGCCGCAATTTGAACTCTCCCGCGCCGAGGTCGGTCGCGGCGGGATCGTCCGGGATTTGGAAGCCCGCGACCGGGCCGTGGAAAAAATCCGCACGTTTGTCGGGTCCTCCGGCCACCGGTGGCTCGGCTGCATCACCTCGCCGATTGCCGGCCGGGATGGCAATGTCGAGTTCCTTGCCCACCTCAGGCCATGATTGGACTTCTTGCCCATTCCGAAAAGCCGGCGGCCGGGGCGGTTGTCCGGGCGATGATCGCCGAGCTGAGCAGGCACGGGCTGCCCTACCTGCTTGAGCGCTCGACGGCGCCCCTTGCCGACGCTGTGTCAGATCTGGACGTTCGTGACCTCGCCGCGCGCTGCGAGATCCTGGTTGTGATGGGCGGTGACGGGACGATCCTCCGCGTCGTCCACAGGCTGCCCGGCATTCTGCCTCCGGTCTTCGGGATCAATATCGGCTCGCTCGGATTCCTGACCTGCCTCGGACCGGGGGAAGTTGCACGCGCCGTTGAGAGCATCCGGCAGGGCGATTACCTGCTCAGCAGGCGTCCGCTCCTCGAGGCCCGGCTCCGGCTGCGCGACGGCGGCGAGCGCGCCTTCCACGGGCTCAACGACGCCGTCATCAGCCGCGGCGAGCGCTCCGAGCTCGTCAAGCTCCGGGTCACGGTCGGGACCACCCCGCTCACCGAGTATAATGCCGACGGCCTCGTTGTCGCGACCCCCACCGGATCAACCGCTTACTCGCTCTCCGCCGGCGGTCCAATCCTCATGCCGGATTCTGGCGGATTTGTCGTTACGCCGATCTGCCCGCATGTGCTGACAAACCGTTCGGTTGTCGTCAGCGACTCGGCGCCAATCGAGGTCGAGGTGGCCGGGGACGGCCATGTCGTTTTCATGACGGTGGATGGACAGGCCTCGTGCGCCATGGGGGTGGGGGACACACTCATTCTTTCAAAAAGCAATCGCGAGCTGCCACTGGTGATGCTCCCCGAACGATCGTTCAGCGAGGTCCTCCGGCAAAAGCTCAAATGGACGGGTAGCAACATATGATTTCGATCAGCGATATTCTCCTTCCTTCCCAGATCAACCTTGCGCTCGTCGGCTCCGACCAGGCGGCCGGGATCGATGAGGTCCTCTCGAAGCTGAACGGCGACTCGCGCGTCCGCGACTGGGGTGCCCTCGTGCAGGCGGTGACCGAGCGTAACGCGCCTGCCCTGGCCTGCAACGGATGCGGGATCTGCATCGCCCATGCCCGGACGAATGCCGTCAGTTCGCTGGTCATGGCGGCCGGCCGGTCCGCACAGGGCCTTGTTTCACCGGAAGTCCCGGAGCGGGTGCGGCTGGTTTTTGTCGCGGGGATCCCTGCGGCCTTCAGCTCGGAATATCTTCGGATCGTCGGGGCGATCGCCAGGTTCTGCAAGGATGAGGTGCTGCTTGAAAAGCTTCTCCAGGTTTCTGATCCGCAGGAATTTATCCACCTTCTTGCCCGTCAGGAAGTTAAGCTTTGACTGGGCGGTATTCCGCCGGATTCCGTGATCCGCGCAAAGTTTTTCCCCTCTTTTGGGTTGCCAGCAATTCTGGCTGTGATACACATACCGGACTCGCGACTTCCTCCGGATGCCGGCAAACTATTGCCGTCCCCCCGATCCGGTCGCGAATCCGTTTTAAGACTTTCTCATGCAGCCATTCCATTGCCTTGCCTCGTCAATTTCGCTGAAAGCGCCCAGCTTCCTGAATCAGGATGGCAACGTGCCTTTCTTCGACTGGCTGAGTAATTCGATTCTGGTCAGCATCTTCGTCTCGACATTTGTGATCTGGTTCTGCCGCCGCGCAACCCGTCACATGACGGTCGTGCCGGGACCCGAGCAGAACCGCTTCGAGGCGATCGTGCAGGCGCTCTACGACATGCTTGAGGGCATTGTGGGGAGCCGGATGATCGGGCGGACATTTTCCCTTTTTGCGACGCTCTTCATCTTCATCCTGGCCTCGAACTGGTTCGGTCTCCTGCCGGGAGTGGGCTCGATCGGGTGGGGGGATGCCGGGGAGAAGGTTGGAGACTTCCGCAGCCTGGAGCACATCGCCACACCGCTGCTGCGCCCGACCACAGCCGATCTCAACATGACGCTGGCCATGGCGCTGATCTTCATGTGCCTCTGGTTCTACTGGACGCTTTCCGAAGTTGGACTCAAGCAGTTCATCGTTCACCTCTTCGGGGTCAAGGGCGGGCTCACTGGGATCATCTCGCTGTTGCTCATCCCGATTTTCCTGTTTGTCGGCGTGATGGAGGTGGTCTCGATCGTCTTCCGGCCCGTCTCGCTTTCGCTGCGACTCTTCGGCAACGTGTTTGCCGGCGAAAACCTTCTTTCCTCGATGATTACCCTCGGGAGCGAGCTCAACCTTCCGACCTGGGTTTCCTATATCGCCTCGGTGACCCTGCCGGTCCCGTTTTACTTTCTGGAACTGCTCGTCGGCGTCCTTCAGGCCTTTGTTTTCATGCTGCTCTGCGCCGTTTACCTGCAACTTTCGACAAGCCACGACGAGGACGAGGCCCACTGAACCACTTTTCCACCGGGACCGTGGCAAACGCGGACGGCTTGGAAACCCACAAACAACACATACCAAATACCAACTAATATGAATCCATATCTTATCGCAGAAGCCGTGGCCGCCGCCGGGGTGACAGGAAGCTTCACACTCGGCATGGCGGGTGCCGGGGCCGGAATCGGCATCGGGTTGATCGGAGCCAAGGCGGCAGAGGCCGTCGGCCGCAATCCGGGCGCATTCGGAAAAGTTCTGACCCTGAGCATTATTGCGATGGCCCTTGCGGAATCGATCGCCATTTACGCGCTCATCCGGGCCTTTCAAGGATTCTAGTTCAACCGCCGGAAGGTTCGGGCAAGCCTGACCTTCCGGCATTTTACTGATTCATGGACGCGATTGCTCAACTGCTGACCGACTTCGGGGTGACCTGGCCGAAATTTATTGCCCAGATCATCCTGTTTCTCACCGTCTACGCCGTGCTCCGGAAGTTCGCGTTCGGGCCGGTTGTCGAGATGTTCGAAAAGCGCCGGCGCCTGATTGAAGAGGGGCAGGCCAATGCCGAAAAAATCAAGAAGCAGCTTGCCGAGTCGGAGGTGCGTTGCCAGGAGATCCTTCGCAAAGCCAATGCTGACGCGCAACGCATTATCGAGGAGGGCCGCCTCAGCAGCGAGGCCCACACACAGAAGCAGCTCCAAAAAGTCATCAAGGATGCTGAGAGCATCATCGCCAAAGCCCACGAGACGGTCGTGGTCGACCGCGCGAAGATGATCTCCGAGGTCCGCAAGGAAATGCTCAATCTGGTTGTGGACACCACGTCCAAGGTGGCTGGACGAGTCCTCACCGCCGCCGACCAGGAGCGCCTGGCAGCCGAGACATCCAAGGAACTCGCAGCCTGATCTCCGCGCATGAAACTCAGCCGTGAAGCCCGCCGCCAGTCCCGCCAGCTTTTTGACCTTGCGATGGTCGACGGGAGGCTCGACGTCTCGCGTCTCCGCACGATCTTCGACGGAGTGGCCGGGAACAAGCCCCGCCACTACGTCCAGATCCTCAAGGAGCTGACGCGCCTTGTGCGCCTCGAGGTCGCCAGCCATCATGCGGTCATCGAAAGCGCAGCCGTTCTCGACCCCGTCCAGGCCGGGGCCATCGAGAACAGCCTCCGGAGCCGGTTCGGCGACATTACCGCCGAATTCCGCTCGAATCCTGAACTCATCGGAGGCATCCGGGTTCAGGTCGGCAGCGACGTCTGGGACGGCAGTATCCGGACCCGCCTGCAGACTCTCAAACAACTTCTCTAATTTCTGAATTTACCATGAGCAATATCGTCCTTGAACTGGAAGAAAAAATCGGCGCAGTCAAAACCGAGTCCGCCCGCAAGACAAATGTTGGCGTCGTACGCGAGATCGGCGATGGCGTCGCGCGCATCGAAGGCCTCAGCTCAGCCATGCTCAACGAGATGCTGGAGTTTCCCGGCGGCCTCTGCGGCCTCGCCCTAAACCTCGAGGAGACCGAGGTCGGAGCGATCATCCTTGGCGACTACACAACGATCAGCGAGGGCGATGAGGTCCGAACGACCGGTAAGTTGCTCCAGGTGCCTGTCGGGAAGGGGCTCCTCGGGCGCGTCATCGACGCGCTCGGCCGGCCGCTCGACGGCAAAGGCGCGATCAATGCGACGGAATTTTATCCGGTGGAGAAAATCGCCCCCGGCATCATCAAGCGCCGGAGCGTGAGCCAGCCGGTCCAAACGGGGATCATGGCGATTGACGCGATGATCCCGATCGGCCGCGGGCAGCGCGAGTTGATCATCGGCGACCGCGCCACCGGCAAGACGACGATCGCGATCGACACGATTATTAACCAGGCCCGCATCAACCAGGCGGGCGAGGCGAGCGGCGACCCGAACTTCCGTCCGCTCTATTCGATCTACGTCGGCATCGGCCAGAAGAACGCGAACATCGCACGCGTAGTCGGGGCGCTGGAAGCCCACGACGCTCTGAAGTATACGATCATCGTCGCCTCGACGGCTTCCGATGCTGCTTCCGACCAGTATATTGCCCCCTTCTCCGGCGCCAGCATCGGCGAATGGTTCATGGACAACGGCATGGACGCACTGATCGTCTTTGACGATCTGACGAAGCATGCCAATGCCTACCGCCAGATTTCGCTTCTTCTGAAGCGCCCGTCCGGTCGCGAGGCCTACCCGGGCGATGTGTTCTACCTCCATAGCCGCCTGCTGGAGCGCTCGGCCCGGCTCGGCGAGAAATACGGCAACGGCTCGCTCACCGCGCTTCCGATCATCGAGACCCAGGCCGGCGACGTGTCGGCCTACATCCCGACGAACGTGATTTCGATCACCGACGGCCAGATCTACTTGGAGACCGACCTTTTCTACCAGGGCGTGCGCCCCGCGATCTCGGTCGGGCTTTCAGTATCCCGCGTGGGATCGGCCGCCCAGATCAAGGCGATGAAGCAGGTCGCCGGAAAAATCAAGGGCGACCTTGCCCAGTACCGCGAACTGGCGGCATTTGCGCAGTTCGGGTCAGACCTTGATGCCCGGACGAAGTCCACGCTCGAGCGCGGTGCCCGCATCGTCGAGCTCTTCAAGCAGCCGCAATACAACCCGATTGCTGTCGAGACTCAGGCCGCTGTCCTCTGGTCGATGCAAAAGGGGCTCTTCGACGGGGTCGCCGTCGATCAGGTCAAAGCGTTCCAGAACAAGCTCGTCGAATTTTTCGAGACCCGAAAGGATTCGATCATGGCCAAAATTTCGGCCAAGAAGCAGATCGACGAGGAGATCGAAAAGGAACTGCAGGCCGCCATCGACGAATTCAAGTCGTTCAACAGCTGACCCGACATGGCTAACCTGCGCGACATCCGACGCCGGATCAAATCCGTCAAGAACACGGCCCAGATCACCAAGGCCATGGAGATGGTGGCCGCCTCGAAAATGCGCAAGGCGCAGCAGGCGGCGATCAACGGCCGCGACTACGCGCAGCTCATGAACCGGGTGATCGTTTCGGTCCGCGACGCGGTCGATCCCAACTGTCACGCCCTGCTCGCGCGGCGTGAGGTCCGTCAGGAACTCGTTCTCCTCCTGAGCACCGACAAAGGGCTTTGCGGCGGACTCAACACGAATCTCTTCCGCGAGGCGCTGGCCTTCGACAAGGAGACGACGTCGTTTGTCTGTGTCGGCCGCAAGGGCGCGCAGTTCATCGCCCGCATGGGGCGGAAGATGCTTGCCGACTTCCCGCTCCGCGACCACCCGACATTTCTCGAGACCAAAAAAATCTCGAAGTTCTGTATCGATCAGTTTCTCGACGGCAGTGTCGACAAGGTGACCGTGCTCTTCCCGATGTTTGTGAACACCCTGACCCAGCAGCCGAAGGCGATGCCACTGCTGCCGATCACAAGCCTTGAGGAGATCGGGCTCACGAACCAGTTTGAGAATATGGAGACGCACAACGGCAGCATCGAGTTCGAGCCCGGTGCCTCGGAGGTGCTCGACGCGATCCTTCCCGCCTACCTGCACTTCGGAGTGTACCAGACGCTTCTCGGCACGCGGGCCTCGGAACAAAGCGCCCGCATGGTCGCGATGAAAAACGCCACCGACAACGCCAAGAACCTCGTCAAGGATCTCACCCTTGAATACAACAAGGCGCGGCAGGCGAACATCACCAAGGAAATCCTCGAGATCTCGACCGCGCAGCTAGCGCTCGGTTAACTGCTCCGGCGCTGCTGCTGTCCGGGACAGATCCCGCATTTCCGCACCTCAGAGCAAAAAGTTCGGCCGGTCCCCAGGGGCAGCCGCACCCGCGCCGCAAATCCATTCGACACCGAACGCCGGGAGGTTTACATCGGAATCATCATGAGCGAGCTATCCCACGAGATCCTCAATTCTCCGCACGACCCGATCCAGTATCGCGAATACAAAATCATCCTCCAGCCGGAACACTTTCAGACCGCCCAGGCGTTCGTGGATTTCTGGAAAATCGTCCGGCACACGGCGAAGAAGTTCGACGTGAAGGTGAAGGAGGCGGAGGAGGCCTTCCAGAGCCATGTGCGCGAGGTCCTCTTCTTCGATACGTCGGAGTTTGCGCTCTACAAAAATCATTTTATCGTCCGCCTGCGCACCCACTACAAAGACGGCTGGCCGCAGGGGATCCCGGAACTCACGGTCAAATTCCGGCATCCGGACTTTGCCGCGGCTGCATCGGTTGACGTGCGTCCGGCCACCCCTGGCGGACTCGCCAGGATCAAATTCAAGGAGGAGATCCTGCCCTTGAAGGAAAGCCTGGGAGGCACGCGCTCGATCTTTTCGCACAACTGTGTGCTCGCGATGCCCCGCGAGCGGCTGAATATGGCGGTGCGCGATCTCACGGCATCGTTCCCCGCGCTCAAGTGCGTGGAGGCGGATACCGATTCGCCGGTCCAGCTCGTCAATGATCGTGCCGTTGATGAGGTTCAGGTCGATGTGGGGGAGCTCCATTTCGGCGGCGGACTCACCGGCAAGACGACGATCGCCGTCTGGCGGCTGCGGAAATACGAGCAGGCATTTTGCGGGGAGTTCGCGTTCCAGTGCCGGTTCGAGAGCGAGAATTCCCTCCACAAGGAAAACCTGAAGCGGGCGGAGGACTTCTACAAGACACTGCAGGCAGACGCCTTCGAGTGGGTTTCGCTCGGCACGACCAAGACCGCGCTCGTCTACGGGTTTGGCAGCACCCCCGCTCCCCGTGAATAAACCCACAG
>Ga0209398_1001018_pt1 | contig 15446 bp, 12 predicted proteins | sample AshMeaBigSpring_FD_184125 | JGI IMG/M metagenome (GOLD analysis project Ga0209398, IMG submission 184125) | Groundwater microbial communities from Big Spring, Nevada to study Microbial Dark Matter (Phase II) - Ash Meadows Big Spring (SPAdes)... | ecosystem: Environmental > Aquatic > Deep... | reverse complement strand
CGAGCACTACCGGTACTAAGGACACTAGCAAAAATAACTTGAACAGTTGACGATGGACGACTAGCCTTCATGCATGGACGCAGCGAAGATGATCGAAGAGAAGTTTCGCGCGCTTGCCGATCGGCTGGACGAAGCGACACTGCGGCTGTGGGCGGCCGTTGAGGCGCGTGCCTTGGGGCATGGGGGTGTCAGCGCCGTGGCGAGCGCCAGCGGGTTGTCGCGTACCACCATCTATGCCGGGCTGCGCGAGCTGGCGGCACCGGCAACCCGCGGGCAGCCCCTGACTGGCCGTGCCCGCCGCGTTCGGGCCAAGGGGGGTGGTCGCAAGAGACTGAGCGTCAAAGACCCGACACTGTTGCGCGACCTCGATGCCCTGGTCGAGCCGACGACCCGCGGCGATCCGCAATCGCCGTTGCGCTGGACCTGCAAGAGTACGCCGCGGCTGGCCAAAGAGCTGGTAGAGCGCGGCCATCGGGTCAGCCAACGCAGCGTATGTGACTTGCTGGCGCAGCTCGACTACAGCCTGCAAGCACCGCGCAAGCTGCGCGAAGGCGGCAGCCAAGCGGACCGCGACGCCCAGTTCAACCACATTGCCGCGCTGGCGGCGCAGTATCAGGCGGCCGGCGACCCAGTGGTGTCGGTCGACACGAAGAAGAAAGAGCTGATCGGGGATTTCAAGAACGGCGGACGCGAGTGGCAGCCGAAAGGGACCCCGGAGGCGGTGCGCGTCTATGACTTCATCGATCCGCAACTGGGCAAGGTTGCTCCGTATGGTGTCTATGATGTGGCCGCTAACCAAGGCTGGGTCAGTGTCGGCATTACCCATGACACGGCCGAATTTGCCGTTGAGAGCATCCGCCGCTGGTGGCGCGAGATGGGCCAGCTGCTCTACCCTGCGGCCCGCCGCCTGCTGATCACCGCCGACTGCGGCGGCAGCAATGGCTATCGGGTGCGTCTGTGGCGCTTCGAGCTGCAGAAACTGGCCGACGACCTGGGGATGGTGATTCAGGTCTGCCACTTCCCGCCCGGCACCAGCAAGTGGAACAAGATCGAGCATCGAATGTTCTGCCACATCACCCAGAACTGGCGGGGTCGACCTTTGATTAGCCGTGAGGTCGTAGTGAACCTGATCGGTAACACCACGACCACCGAGGGGCTGCACATCCGCGCGCAACTCGACGACCGCGACTATCCGGCGGGCATCAAAGTGTCCGACCAAGAACTGGCGCAACTGGCCATCGAGCGCGACGAGTTCCATGGCGAATGGAACTATCGACTCAAGCCTCGCCCACCCGCCCACTGAAGCCATATTGTTCAAGTTATTTTTGCTAGGCTCCTTAGTACCCGCGGAAATACCAGCGATTGTCCCAGCCCGAGGGTGGATAGGCTGGGGGCGGGGCGGCGCTGTTGGGCGCCAGAGGCTCTTGGGTGCCGCCGACCTGGGGCTGATCCGCGGGCACCATGGGCTGGCGGACCGACGGTGGTGGCGGCCCCTGCTCCCAGGGGCCTTGGCCTTGCCAGGGACCCTGGTTGCGGAACGTCTCCCGATCACGCTCCACCTGCTCCATCAGGGCATCGTGACGGCGCTGGGTCTCCTTCTCGTGGGCCTCCTGGTGGGCGGCACCCCAGGGGTCGGCGCGGCGGCGCCGGGCGTTGACGGCCTCCTTGGCCGAGCGCCGACGTTCTTCCCAGGCCCGGCGTTGGGTCTTGACCTCGTCGAGCCACTGATCCACCGGGTCGATGGCGTCCTGGGGTGGCGCAGGGGGCTGTGAGGACGGCGTTGGCGACGACTGGGGGGATGGCTGTGCGGGTGGCAGGGGCGCGACCTGCTCGGCGCTCGTTTGGGCCGAAGCGGATTCATCCTCGCCCCAGGCATCGGCGCTGACGCCGGCCGCGACGGCGGCGATGCACAGAACGGCCAGCACGGGGTGGGGGCGATGGTTGGACATGGCGCGCCGGACGGGTCTCCGCAGGCTGATCCAGGTTCGGGGCGTACCGCGTCGACCAGACAGCGTCACCCCGCCAGCATCGATCAATAGTCGCTTAAATGCCGTACTTGTACGGCACCGATTCGGTCCAGTCAAGCCGGGGCCAGGCTCGTGCACCGTGGCGGGCTGCAGCTGCCCCAACTCTTCCTCGCAGGCGGGGGATGCGGGTCAAGGGCCGGCATCTCAGGCCGCGGGATCCTCAAGCCGGGTATGTATCTCCCGGCGCAGACAGGCGAGGGCGCTCTCACACGTGATGGGGGTGTCCTCGTGGGTGGTGATGAAGAAGACGTCGTCGACCTGGGCCCCGATGGTGGCGATCTTGGCGTTCTGCAGGCGGATGCCGCAGGCCTCGAAGACGGCGCCGATCTCGGCCAGGAGGCCTGGGCGGTCCCGGGTGGTCAAGCGCATCTGGGTACGCCGGTTGCGCTCGTCGGGGGCGAAGCTGACCCTGGTCTCCACGGGGAAGTGGTGATGGCGGCGGGGCAGGCGGCGCAGGACCTGGGGACCGGCCCAGGGGCGCTCGCGCAGCGCTTGGGCCAGGGTGGCGCGGATCTCCTCCGGGCGCGGCCCCTGGCCGTCGATGGGATCGCCGTCCTGCTCCAGGACCTGGAAGCTGTTCAGCGCCATGCCATCCTGCGTTGTCATGATGCGCGCGTCCATCACGGTGAGCGCCATTTGGTCGAGCAGGGCCGTGGTGATGCGGAACAGGCCGTCGTGGTCATGGGTGTAGAGCAGGATCTCGGTCCCGCCGCGGGCCGTGATGGGCCGGACCTTGACCAGGGGCAGCGACGCGGGATCAGCGCGGAGGACGAGGCGCGTCTGCCAAGCGATCTCGTCGGGCGAGTTTTGCAGAAAGAAGTCAGGTGTGAATCGCGACCAGAGGGCGATACAGGCCGTCTCGTCCTCCCCGTACCGTGCCATCAGGAGCAGCGCGTCCTGCTGCTTGAGCGCGATGAGCTCGTCCTGGGCCTGCGGGTTGTCGAGTCCGCGCAACAGGGCCCGCCGGGTGGCATGGTAGAGCTCGCGCAACAAGGCGTCCATCCAGGAATTCCAGCGGGCGGGGTTGGTGGCGCGAACGTCGGCGACGGTGAGCAAGTACAGGTAGTCCAGCCGGTCGACGTCGCCCACCTGGGCGGCGAAGGCCTGGATGGCCTTTGGGTCGCTGGTATCCTTGCGCTGGGCAGTCATGGACATCGTCAGGTGGTGCTCCACCAACCACGCCACCAAGCGGCTGTCGGGCTCGCTGAGGTCGTGGAGCTGGCAGAAGTCCCAGGCGTCGCGCATCCCGAGCGCGGAATGATCGCCCCCTCGCCCTTTGGCGATGTCGTGGAAGAGCCCTGCGAGGTAGAGCAGCTCGAGCTTGGGGATGCGATGGGCGATGGCCGTGCACAGGGGCAGCTCGGTGGCGAACCTCGGGACCGTGAAGCGGCGCAAGTTGCGCAACAGCATGAGGGTGTGCTCGTCCACGGTGTAGACATGGAAGAGGTCGTACTGCATCCGCCCGACGATATTGGCAAAGGCGGGGATATAGGCGGCCAGCACGCCGTACTGGTTCATGCGCCGCAGGGCGTGGGTGATGCCCGTGGGCTGGCGCAGGATCTCCATGAATAGGCTGCGGGCTGGGAGGCTGTGACGGAACCCCTCGTCGATGCGGTGGCGGTGCTCGCGGATGAGGCGGATGGTGCTGGCCCTCACCCCAAGCAGGTCTGGGTGGGTCTCGAGCACCAGGAAGATTTCCAGCAGGGCCAGGGGGTGATGGCGGAAGACGTCCTCGGAGCTGACCTCGATGTAGCCGCTGCGGGACTGGAAGCGCCGGTTGATGGGGATGGGCGGGCCCACCGCGTCGCCGAGCAGGATGGCCTCGTGGAAGAGCTGCAGGAGCATCTCGTTCAGGCGATTGAGCTCGATGACCGTGCGGTAGTACTGCTGCATGAACTGCTCCACGGCGAGGTTGTTATCCCCGTCGCAGAAGCCGAACTGGTCGGCGAGGGTGCGCTGGTAGTCGAACAGCAGCCGGTCCTCGTGGCGCCCGGTTGCGCGGTGCAGGGCAAAGCGGATGCGCCAGAGCAGGATCTGGCCTTCCATCAGGGTGGCGTGCTCCGCCTCTGTCAGGAAGCCGTGGTCGACCAGCTCGTGCAGGGTCTCGGCACCAAAGTGGCGCTTGGCGACCCAGCCGATCATCTGGATGTCGCGTAGGCCCCCGGGGTTCTCCTTGATGTTGGGCTCAAGGTTGTAGGCGCTGTCGCCGAACTTGGACCAGCGCGCCCGCTGCTCCTGGATCTTGGCTGAGAAGAATTCCCCGCTGGGCCAGATCCGGTCCGGGGTCGTGGCGGCGCGCAGCGCCTCGAAGAGGTCTGCCGGGCCGGTCAGGAGGCGTGCCTCCATCAGGTTGGTCATGACGGTCACGTCGGCGCGTGCCGCCTCCACGCACTGGTCGATGGTACGCACGCTGGCCGCGATCTCGAGCCCGATGTCCCACAGGAAGCGGATCAGGTCGCCGATGGGCTCGCCCAGGGGCTCCATCGCTTGCCGGGTCACCAGGATCAGGATGTCCACGTCCGAGGAGGGGTGCAGCTCCCCCCGACCGTAACCGCCGACCGCCACCAGGGCGGCATCCTGGCCGGGCGAGACATGGTGGCCCCAGGCGGTGCGCAGGGCCGCGTCGATGGTTGCGCTACGTGCCTGGACCAGGTCCACGATCGACTCGCCTCGGTCGAAACGATCGAAGAGGGCGGTCCTGGCGTCGCGCAGACCCTGGCGCAGGGTCTTGAGCAGGCCGGACGAATCCATCGGCGGGGGGTGGTCCGTGCCGGGCTCGGATGGCCCAGGCGCCGGGAGGCTCATGCGAGCCCCAGCTCCTGGTGCTCCTCCGCCCTCAGGGTCAGGATCTCGTGCCCCTGCGGGGTGACCAGGACGGTGTGCTCCCATTGGGCAGAGAGGCTGCGATCCTTGGTGACCACGGTCCAGCCGTCCGGCAGTAGCTTGATGAAGCGCTTACCGGCGTTCACCATGGGCTCGATGGTGAAGCACATGCCCGGCTCCAAGACCAGGCCATCGCCCGGCTTGCCATAGTGCAGGACCTGGGGCTCCTCGTGGAATTCCCGGCCGATACCGTGACCGCAGTATTCCCGGACCACGGACCACCCCTGGGACTCGACGAAGCGCTGAATGGCGTGGCCGACGTCGCCAAGGGTCGCCCCTGGTCGGACCTGAGCGATGCCGAGGCGCATGGCCTGCTGGGTCAGCTTGACCAGGCGCCTGGCCAGGATCGATGGCTCGCCGACGCAGAACATCTTGCTGGTGTCGCCGTGGTAGCCGTCCTTGATGACGGTGACGTCGATATTGACGATATCGCCGCTCTTCAAGCGCTTGTTGCTCGGGATGCCGTGACAGACCTGGTGGTTGACCGAGGTGCAAATGGACTTGGGAAAGCCGCGATAGTTCAAAGGGGCCGGGGTGGCCCCCTGGACCCGAACGATGTGGTCGTGGCAGATGGCGTCGAGCTCGTCGGTGGTGACCCCTGGGCGCACATGCGCGCCGACCATTTCGAGGACCTCCGCGGCGAGCCTGCCGGCAACGCGCATCTTGGCGATCTCGTCGGCACTCTTGGTTGGCACGCTCATGGCACAGGTCGTTGCGTCCAAGGGTCTGCCTAGGGCCCGTAAAGGCCGAGGGAATTGCTAGGGGGAGCCGGCTATGTTATAAGACGCGTCGCCTTCGCGCAAACCAGCCCGGAGCTCGGGACTGGCGCGGCGCGGGCCTGCGGAAGCGAAGCGGAAAACCGAGTTTTTCGCTTTATTTTTATATGGTTGCGTCAGGTCTGTCGGGCGGCGTTCAGACGACCGTCGCCCCTGGCAGGCCATCGCGCCTGAAAATGCCACACACGCATCGACACATGGGATCGGGTGCCCGCCGGGCGGGTTTTTCCATGGGATCGCGTGGAGGTTCAACCCAGATAGAGTCAGGAGTAATTCCGTGAGCGATGTTTCCATGCGTCAAATGCTGGAGGCGGGGGTCCATTTCGGCCATCAGACCCGCTATTGGAATCCGAAGATGGGGGCCTTCATCTTCGGCCAGCGCAACAAGATCCATATCATCAACCTGGAGAAGACCCTCCCTCTGTACCAGGACGCGATGAATTTTGCCGGCTCGCTGGCCGCCAATGGGGGCAAGATACTGTTCGTCGGCACCAAGCGTGCGGCGCGCGAGGCAACGCGCGACGAGGCCTCGCGGTGCGGCATGCCCTTTGTCAACCATCGCTGGCTCGGGGGTATGCTGACCAATTTCAAGACCATCCGCCAGTCCATCAAGCGTTTGAAGGAGCTATCGGCCATGTTCGAAGATGGCTCCATCGACCGGTTCAACAAGAAGGAGGCCTTGGGGTTGAGTCGGGAGCGCGACCGCCTGGAGCAGAGCCTGGGCGGCATCAAGGACATGGACGGGCTGCCGGATGCCCTATTCGTGGTGGATGTCGGCCACGAGAAGATCGCGGTGTCCGAGGCCAACAAGCTGGGTATCCCGGTGGTCGGGGTGGTGGATACCAATAACGATCCGAGCACGATCGACTACGTCATTCCCGGCAATGACGATGCGATTGGGGCCGTACGCCTGTACATCAAGGGCGTGGCCGATGCCGTGCTCGACGGGCGCAATACCGCCGCTGCTGGCGGGGCCCGGCCCGATGAGTTTGTCGAGGCCGGCGCCGAGGCCTAGGCAGCGACTTGCCGGTCGCAGCGGGCCGGGCAGGGGCCGAGACCCGGGGTCAGCGCACCCCGGGCGAGCGTTTGATTTCCGTAAGCACCCAAAAGCACCCGAGACAGGAGCAGTGGTTATGGCCATTACAGCCGCATTGGTTAAAGAGCTGAGAGAGCGCACCGGCGCCGGCATGATGGAGTGTAAGAAGGCGCTGACGGAGACCGGCGGTGATATCGAGGCCGCCATCGAGGCCATGCGCAAGTCCGGGCAGGCCAAGGCGGCCAAGAAGGCGGGCCGTATCGCCGCCGACGGGGTGGTTGTTGTCAAGGTCGCCCCCGACGGCAGGCGCGGTGTGATGCTCGAGGTCAACAGCGAGACCGATTTCGTCGCCAAGGACGCCGGCTTCCAAGCCTTTGCCGACGGGGCGGCCGACCAGGCCCTGGCGAGCGATGTGGCGGATGTCACGGCGCTGGCCCAGCAGCCGATGCCCGGCACGGAAGGGACCGTCGACCAGGCCCGCGAGGCGCTGATCGCCAAGATCGGGGAGAACATCCAACTGCGTCGTCTGGTGCGGTTCGATCAGGTCGCCGGTGTCCTGTGCGCCTATCGTCACGGGGTACGGATCGGGGTGGTGGTCGATCTGGAGGGCGGCGACGAGCAGCTCGGCAAGGACCTGGCCATGCACATCGCAGCCAGTAATCCCATGTGTGTCGATGCCTCCCAGGTCCCGCCGGAGGCGCTCGACAAGGAGAAGGAGATCTTCCGCGTCCAGGCCCTGCAGAGCGGTAAGCCCGAGGCGATTGTCGAGAAGATGATCGACGGCAGGGTGCGCAAGTACCTTGAGGAGGTGACCCTCCTCGGCCAGCCGTTCGTCAAGGACCCGGAGCAGACCGTCGCGAAGCTGCTCAAGCAGGCCGGCGCCAAGGTGGCCCGTTTTGCCCGCATCGAGGTCGGCGAGGGGATCGAGAAGCGCGATGAGAACTTCGCCGAAGAGGTCATGGCACAGGTGCGCGGGGCCTAGCGAGCGCTGGGTTCGTACGCGGCACATCCTTCACTGCGGCGACTGGGGCGGCCTGTGGCAGGCACAATCGTTCGACGTCTCCTCCTGAAGCTGAGCGGCGAGGCCCTGATGGGCGGGGGCAGCCATGGCATCGATCCCAAGGTCATGTCGCGCATGGCCGCTGAGGTTGGTGACCTGGTCGGACTGGGCATCCAGGTGGCCCTGGTCCTCGGCGGCGGCAACATCTACCGCGGTGCCGGCTTGGCCGCGGCGGGCATGAATCGCGTCACCGGGGATCACATGGGCATGCTCGCTACGGTCATGAACGCCCTGGCGATGGCCGACGCCCTGGAGCGCATTGGGGTCCCGGCGCGGGTCATGTCGGCCTTGAGCATGGTCGCGGTGTGCGACGACTACAGCGCCCGCGAGGCCATCCGATACCTGGAGCAGGGGCAGGTGACCATCTTTGCCGCCGGGACGGGCAACCCCTTCTTCACCACGGACTCCGCCGCCAGTTTGCGCGCCGTGGAGATCGGCGCCGACCTCCTGATCAAGGCCACCAAGGTGGACGGGGTCTACTCCGCCGACCCGATGAAGGACCCCGCTGCCGTCTTCTATCCGCGCCTGACCTACGACCGGGCCTTGCGCGAGGGGCTGGGCGTGATGGATGCCACCGCCATCGTCCTGTGCCGCGATCACGGGATGCCCCTGAGGGTCATGAATATCAACGAGCCCGGGGCCCTGATGCGCCTGATGCGGGGCGAGCAGGTGGGGTCATTGGTTGAGAACGGAGATTGAAATGATCGACGACATCAAGAAGGACGCCGCCGCCCGCATGGGCAAGACGGTAGAGGCCCTCGGCCATGAGCTGGCCAAGATCCGCACCGGCAGGGCCCATCCGTCCCTGCTCGACCATGTGATGGTCTCCTACTATGGGTCCGACATGCCCATCAAGCAGGTCGCCAACGTCACGGTGGAAGATGCCCGCACCCTGGCCATTACGCCCTGGGAGCGAAACATGGTCCAGGCGGTGGAGAAGGCCATCATGCAGTCTGACCTGGGGCTCAACCCCAACACCGCTGGGACCGTCATCCGCGTGCCGATGCCGGCGCTCACCGAGGAGCGTCGCCGCGATCTGATCAAGGTCGCCCGGCACGAGGCGGAGCAGGCGCGGGTGGCGGTACGCAACATCCGCCGCGACGCGAACGGCGAGCTCAAGGACCTGGTCAAGGAGAAGATGATCTCGGAGGACGACGAGCGCCGTGGCCAGGAAATCGTTCAGAAGCTGACCGACCAATACGTCAAGGAGGTGGATCAGGTCCTGGCGCAGAAGGAAACCGATCTGATGGCGATTTGATCCGCCTGCCGCGTTTGAGATGGTTCAGCATGGACGACGATAGGCCCACCCCCGGGGAGCCACAGACAGGCGGCGGCCTGCCTGGGCATGTGGCCATTATCATGGACGGCAACGGGCGCTGGGCACGGCAGCGCGGTCTGCCGCGCACGGCAGGCCACCGCGCAGGAGTGAAGAGCGTGCGTGCCGTGGTCGAGGAGAGCGTGCGCCAGGGCATCCAGGTCCTCACCCTGTTTGCCTTCAGCAGCGAAAACTGGCGCCGTCCGGCGGCCGAGGTCGCGGTTCTGCTTCAGCTATTCATGAGCACGCTGCGCGGGGAGGTCCGGCGGCTCAATGACAACGGCGTGCGCCTGCGCGTCGTGGGCGACCGCAGCGCGTTCCCAGAGAAGCTTCAGTTTCGTATCACCGAGGTCGAGGCGGAGACTGCGGGAAATCAGGCCCTGGTCCTGCAGATCGCTGCCAACTATGGCGGCCGCTGGGACATCACCTGCGCCGCCCGACGCCTCGCCTCAGCGGTGGCGGCCGGCGAGCTGGTCCCGGAGGCCATCGACGAGGCGGCGGTGGCGGCACAGCTCTCCTTCGCCGACCTCCCGGACCCGGACCTTTTCATTCGCACCGGCGGCGAGCAAAGGTTGAGCAATTTTCTGCTCTGGCAGTCCGCTTATACCGAGCTTTATTTCACCGATCTGCTCTGGCCCGAGTTCGATGCCGAGGCCTACGCCCTGGCCCTGCAGGTCTATGCCGGGCGCCAACGGCGCTTTGGGCAGACCGGCGAGCAGGTCTCAGGTATCGCCGCCAGCGGGCGAGGCTAGCCCCTTGACCGCAACCAGCGTGTTGCGTCAAAGGGTATCGACGGCGTTGCTGTTGGGGCCGCTGACGCTGGCCGCGGCCCTCTGCCTGCCAACCGGCTGGCTGGCCTTGGCCCTGACCCTGGTGATCCTCCTGGGGGCCTGGGAGTGGACTATCCTGGCCGGGCTTTCAGCACCGGCCCCCCGGGTCGGCTACCTCGCCGTAATGAGTCTCGGCTGCGCGCTCCTGTGGTGGGCCCATCTCGCAGGCTGGGGGGCCGTCCTGTTGGCACACGTCGCCTTGGGTTGGTTCGTCCTCGCCCTGTATCTGGCACGACTCAGGGAGATCCGGCAGGTCCGGGGTGCGGAGCCGGCGCTCCTCGTCCTCGGCCTGCCGGTCCTGTTGGGGCCCTGGTTGGCCCTGGTCGAGCTGGACGCGATCGAGCCCAACGGGCATTGGCTCGTCCTGGCCTTGCTGCTGCTGATCTGGGTCGCCGATATTACCGCCTACTTCGCCGGGCGGCGTTGGGGGCGGATTAAGCTGGCACCCATACTCAGCCCGGGCAAGACCAGGGCCGGATGCTACGCGGCCCTGGCCGCGGCCGCGGCTTTTGGCCTGGCCCTGGCCTGGCTTCTGGGTATTGGTCTTCGCCAGGGGTTGGCGGTGGTGGTGATCTGCCTCTTGACCACCGTCGTCTCCATCGTAGGGGACCTCTTCGAGAGCCTGCTCAAGCGCCGGCGGGGGCTCAAGGACTCCGGCCGGCTGTTGCCGGGTCACGGCGGCGTCCTCGACCGGGTCGACAGCATGACGGCGGCCGCCCCCGTCTTCACCCTCGGATTGCGGATGCTGCTATGACAGGCGTCACCGTCCTCGGCTCCACCGGCTCCATCGGGGTCAGCACCCTGGATGTCCTTAGTCGGCACCCGGAGCGGTTCCGTGTGGTCGCCCTGGCTGCCCACCGCGACGTCGAGACCATGCTGGCTCAGTGCCTGCAGTTCAGACCGGCGCTGGTCGCCATGGCCGACCCACGGGCGGCGCGCAGGTTGCGCGAGCGTCTGGCGGGGGTACCAGGGGCCCCGGAGGTGCTGGAGGGGGGCGAGGGGGTGAGGGATGTCGCGGTCCTGTCCGAGGTCCGGGTGGTCATGGCCGCCATCGTCGGCGCGGCGGGGCTGGTGCCGACCCTGGCGGCGGCCGTGGCGGGCAAGCGCCTGCTGTTGGCGAACAAGGAGGCCTTGGTGGTGGCCGGGGCCCTGTTGATGCGCGCGGTGGCCGACCATGGCGCCGAGCTGCTGCCGATTGACAGCGAGCACAATGCCATCTTTCAGTGTCTTCCGCCCGGTTTCGAGCGTGGCCTCGGGGTCGTCGGGGTCGAGCGGATCCTGTTGACCGCCTCGGGCGGGCCCTTCCGGGACAGCCCGCGAGAGGTCCTGACGGCGGTGACCCCGGAGCAGGCCTGCGCCCACCCCAACTGGGCGATGGGACGCAAGATCTCGGTGGATTCGGCAACCATGATGAACAAGGGCCTGGAGCTGATCGAGGCCTGCTGGCTCTTCGGCACGGGTCCTGATCGGGTGCAGGTGGTGGTCCACCGCCAGAGCGTCATCCACTCCCTGGTGCAGTACATCGATGGCTCGGTCCTTGCGCAGCTCAGCAACCCCGACATGCGGACCCCCATCGCCCACGCCCTGGCCTGGCCGGAGCGCCTCCACTCCGGGGTCGCCCCCCTGGACCTGTTCGCCGTTCAGCGGCTTGACTTTGAGCCGCCGGACCTGGAACGTTTCCCGTGCCTGGGCCTCGCTGCCCGGGCGGCGGCCGCGGGGGGCACGGCGCCGGCTGTGCTCAATGCGGCCAATGAGGTAGCCGTCGCGGCCTTTCTTGACCGGCGGATCGCCTTCACGGCGATCGGGGAGGTGGTGGAGGAGACCCTGACGCGCCTGCCCATCGAGCCGGTGGATGGCCGCGACATCGGCTTCCTGTTGGAGGTGGATCGCCGGGCCCGGGCGGTCGCGGAACAATGGCTGGACACGAGGGTCGCATAGGCTGCCATGCAAGATCTCAGCGGATTGCTCTCCTACGCGGGCTGGTTCGTCATCGCCCTCGGCATCCTGATCGCCGTCCACGAGCTCGGACACTTCTGGGTGGCTCGCCGACTCGGGGTCAAGGTGCTTCGCTTCTCCATTGGCTTCGGCCGGCCGCTGTGGCGGCGGACCGCGCCCGGCGACGGCACCGAGTATGTCCTGGCGGCTATCCCGCTGGGCGGCTATGTGAAGATGCTCGACGAGCGTGAGGGCGAGGTTCCAGAGGCACAGCGCCACCTGGCCTTTAATCGGCAGGTCCTGTGGAAGCGGTCCGCCATTGTTGCGGCTGGGCCCTTGTTCAACTTCGCCTTCGCCATAGCGGTCTTCTGGGCCTTGCTGGTCGCCGGCGAGTCCGGGGATCGCCCCCTGGTCGGGGAGGTGGCCAGCGGGTCGGCCGCTCAGACGGCGGGCTTCGCCCCGGGAGATGAGATCCTGCGGGTCGGGGACCGGGCGACCCCAACCTGGGAGTCCGTGGTGTACGCCCTGATGGCCGCGACACTTGATGGCGAGGACCTGCCGGTCAGGGTCCGCGATGCCGACGGGGGGGAGGCGGAGCGGCGCCTCGGCGGGTCGGCCCTCGCGAGCCTGCCGGAGAGCCCGGCCTTGCTGGCCGGCCTGGGCCTGTCCCAGGCCAGACCGCTGTTGCCGCCCGTGATCGGTGAGGTCATGCCAGGGGGCGCGGCGCAGGCGGGCGGGTTGCTCGCCGGAGATCGGGTACGGTCGGTCGATGGCGAGCCCGTGGCCACCTGGCAGGACTGGGTGGAACTGGTGCGTGGGCACCCGGAGCGGCCCCTGCGCGTGCGTGTGCAGCGGGGCGAGGGCGAGCTGGACCTGACCATTGTCCCGCATCGCCAGGACGATCGAGGCGCGTCCGTGGGCAAGATCGGCGCCGCCGTGGCGGCCCCGGATGCCCTCTTCGCGGACTACCGGACCCTGGTGCGGATGGGGCCGGTCGAGGCGCTCGGCGCGGCCACGGCGAAGACTATCGACATGAGCTGGCTCATGCTCCGGGTGGTCGGGCGCATGCTCATCGGCCAGTCGTCCGTCGAAAACCTGAGCGGCCCCATCTCCATCGCCGAGACCGCCGGCAAGACCGCCGGTTACGGCCTGAGCCCGTTCCTCAAGTTCCTGGCGGTGGTCAGCATCAGCCTGGGCGTCCTGAACCTGCTGCCGATCCCCGTGCTCGATGGCGGCCACCTGCTCTACTTCCTGATCGAGGGAATCAAGGGCAGCCCCCTGTCGGAGCGTGCCCAGGAGCAGGGAATGCGGATCGGCATCGCCCTGCTGGCGGGGCTGATGACCCTCGCCTTTTACGTCGACATCTCCCGATTGCTGGGCTAGAGCGGGCCCTTCCCTTATACTACCGAGCTTTGGGCTGGCGCCGAATCGGGCATTGCTCGGCATGCTCGGTGCCTGGCCCGGCGGGATGGCGCTTGACGCTTTAGGAGGGTCCTCTTGCTCACAGCAGCTTCGGTGCGGACAGGCGCGCTACCGACGAAGGTCGCCGCACGCCCGCTTGTGGTCTTCCTGCTCCTGATGGTCGTCTCCCTCCCCGCCCTGGCGGAGGTCTTCAAGATCTCCGACATTCGCGTGGAGGGGCTGCAGCGAATCGCCCCAGGCACCGTCTTCACCTACATGCCTGTGCAGGTCGGAGACACTGTCGGGGATGACGTTACCGCCTCGATTATCCGCTCCCTCTACCAGACGGGTTTCTTCAACGACGTCAAGGTGGAGCGCGACGGGACAGTCCTGGTGGTTTCGGTCCAGGAGCGACCGGCGATCGCCGAGATCGACATCACCGGCAACACCGATATCAAGGAGGAAGATCTCAAGAAGGGGCTCAAGGACATCGGCCTGGCGGAGGGTCGGGTCTTCGACCGTTCGGTCCTCGACCGCATCGAGCAGGAGCTCAAGCGCCAGTATTTTGCCCTGGGCAAGTATGGGATCGGCGTCCAGTCCACGGTCTCTCCCCTGGAGCGCAACCGGGTCGCCGTGCGCATCGAGATCACCGAGGGGCTCACGGCCCGCATCAAGCAGATCAACATCATTGGTAACGAGGCCTTCAGCGAGAAGGAGCTGCTGTCGCAGTTCAAGCTGGGCACCTCGCGTTGGCACTCCTTCTACTCCAAGAACGACCAGTACTCCAAACAGAAGCTGGCCGGTGACCTGGAGACGTTGCGCTCCTTTTACCTGGATCGTGGCTATATCCGCTTCGACATCAAGTCCACCCAGGTCTCCATCAGTGCCGACAAGAAGGACATCTATGTGACGGTGGTGATCTCGGAGGGGGGCGTCTACACCGTCAGCGACATCAAGCTCGCGGGGGAGCCGAAGATCCCGGCAGAGACGCTCTTTCCCCTGATCCACCTGCGCCGCGGGGACCCGTTCTCGCGGGCTGTGGTCACCGAGAGCTCGGAGCGCGTCTCGGCAAGGCTGGGCGACGAGGGTTACGCCTTTGCCAACGTCAATACCATCCCCGACATCGACGATGAGAACAAGCAGGTCGTGGTGACCTTTTTCGTGGACCCCGGCAAGCGCGTCTACGTCCGCAGGGTCAACATGAAGGGCAACACCAGGACCCGAGACGAGGTCCTGCGCCGGGAGATGCGCCAGCTCGAGACGGCCTGGTTCTCCGCCGACCTGGTGAAGAAGTCGCGGGAGCGTCTGAAGCGCCTTGGCTACTTCGAGGATGTCAACATCGAGACCCCGGCGGTGCCGGGCTCCGCCGATCAGGTCGACGTGGAGGTCGCGGTCACGGAAAAGCCCTCCGGCAACCTGATGGCCGGCATCGGCTACTCCCAGTCCCAGGGCGTCCTGTTCAATGCCAGCGTGACCCAAAACAACTTCCTCGGCAGCGGTAAGCGGCTGGTCTTCGCCCTGAGCAACAGCGCGGTCAGTCAGCTCTATCGACTCGCCTACGACAACCCCTACTACACGGTCGACGGCATCAGCCGCGGCTTCGAGGTCTCCTACCAGACCACGGATTTCGATGAGTTGTTGGGGGCGCGTTACACGACGGACGTGGGCGTGCTGGGGATGAACTTCGGGTTGCCCATCACGGATACCAGTCGCGCCGGGCTGGGGCTGCGCTACCAGTACACCGAGTTCAATGCCGGTTTCGATGCCCTGGCCCAGGACTTCGTCGCGAAGAATGGCGAGGAGTTCAACGACTTTCTGCTCAGCGCCAGCTACACAAGCGATACCAGGGACACCGCCATCTTCCCCACCGACGGGAGCCTCAACACGGTGCTGGCGGAGGTGGCGGTCCCGGGGAGCGACCTCACCTATTACCGGTTGACCTACAAGGGTCGCACCTACATCCCATTGACGCGCCGATTCACCCTGTCCGCACGTGGGGACATCGGGTACGGGGACGGCTACGGGGATCTCGAGGCCCTGCCCTTCTTTGAGAACTTCTACGCCGGCGGTCCGCAGTCCGTCCGCGGCTTCGAGGGGAGCACCCTGGGCCCGCGCGAGACCTTCCCCAACTACCCGCCGGTGGGTGGCAACCTGAAGCTGACCGGCAGCATCGAGTTGTTCGC
>Ga0209398_1001017_pt1 | contig 15470 bp, 13 predicted proteins | sample AshMeaBigSpring_FD_184125 | JGI IMG/M metagenome (GOLD analysis project Ga0209398, IMG submission 184125) | Groundwater microbial communities from Big Spring, Nevada to study Microbial Dark Matter (Phase II) - Ash Meadows Big Spring (SPAdes)... | ecosystem: Environmental > Aquatic > Deep... | reverse complement strand
TCCGGTTGCTCGTCGACAGGATGAACTCGGTAAAAGGCGTATCCGAAACGATGCCGACGAATCGCTCGATCCCGTTGTTGGTGGGCCCCCCTCCGGTCGGACGCGCGTTGTGATTCGTGGCGTTCGAGTAGACCAGGTGGCTGACCAGGCCGGAATCCGTCCGGATGGATCCCTGGGTGCCGGCGGGCAACGTGTCGCCCCAGTCCGTGGTCAGCAGGCCGAAGGCACGCAGCGGCTCGTTGAAGACAAAGACAATCTCCCGCCCATCCTGATTCATCAGGAAGTTGAACCCGTCCGACCCGTGGCTGCCGTCCATCTTGACCGGGTCTTTCGCATTGGACGAGATGACAAAACCACGGGCATACGGGGCCGTGGGATCCGTGGCCTGGGTCAAGGGTGCCGCGGGCGTGGGAGTAGGGAATGGATAGCTGCCCGCCCCGGCGGCCGTCTCCTTGACGGTGAATCCAAAATCGCTCGTCGAACCAGGGACTACGATCTGGGTCTTCATCTGGGACTGCGTGGGAAACTGGTTCGGGACGGAGGGAAGTGTCTCGAAGCTCTCCATCGTCGGTGTGACGTTGAAGGCCGACAACGATAGCACGTCGAGGAACTCGCTCCTGGAATTCAAGAAGACCTCGGCCGCCCGAGTGGGGACAACCGACAGCGTGCATGCAAAGAGGCACGCACCAAAGATGACGGTGAATCGTCGATAAACGGAAAGTGGGTGGATCGACGCGCGCGGATACCAAGCATTCATGAGATCTGCCTTTCCAAGCAACCGAAGGAAAAAATAGCAGCGGTCCACGACCGCAACTGGGATTGGGTATCGTTCGGTTAGCTCAGGTTCATTAGCAGTCCCAGGAAATGTAGTTTCCGCTGATAGCTTGCAGCCACAGGTTCGGTCGACTTCGCAGTTACGGTCCGCTCCTCTTTGCGCTTCGAACGCTTGCCAACCGACGTCTGCTGGGCCAGACCACCAATCCAGCCCCGTTTACCGAGAATAGCAGCATTCCCCGCCAAGTCAACAATCTGGCGACAAAATTCCCGGCCAAGCGACGGACGCATTCCCCGGACGCGACCCAGTTCCGAATCGCCGGCCCAGCGCTGGCTACGGCATCCCGCTTGGGGAGTCCGAGACCATGGCTCACAGCCAATTCGGTGGGATCCCCCAGGAGAAGGGACTTCACCAAGCGGGTCAAGTTTGTCCTAAGCCTATATCGGGAAACCAGATATCGTCGATCGACGATGTGACGACGGAGCTTACGTTGCAAGACGCACGGGCGCCGTCACGACGCATCGGCCGAACAGAGGCGCCGATGATCGATCGGCCGAATGGCCCGCAGCGGCCCACCGCCCCGAACCCCCACGGCGCGCCGCGGAGCGGGACGCGGATGGCCTCAGACGTCTTCGGATTCGACGGATCGTCGGGTACCGGGTGGGCGACCTGCGGTCAACCACTTGCGTCCACGGCGGGTGGCAAGCACGTCGGCATCAGGTTCTCAACGCCCGGGAAGTGCCGTCCTCCCGCAGCGGGCGCCATCGGCAACCCAAGCCTTGCCAGCGGGCTGAAGACGCACGGATTCGGCGCACTCGGCCCCTGGGAACCCCGCTGGTACACGCCCTGCCGGACGGGGCAGGCCCGCTGCCGATTCGCCGTGCCAGCGGGGGCTACGCGCGCGCTACACGCTAGCCCGGATTATTCATCAACCTAACGAGTAAAGTTGCAAGGTGAAGCAGAGGAACAGGTTGTGGCAATCTTCCCAAAACACCGCGCACATCAGCCGCCGCGCGCTAGCGTCCGGTTCTCCCCGATTCCACCAAAACCGGACGCCAGAGCGCGCTGCGGCTCATGAATAATCCGGGTTAGCCATCAGCCGCGTTGGCTCAGATGGAAAGCGATGGCACCGCGCAACTCCCGCTGGCTGCTGCGGGAGTACTCGATGTCCATCCAAAGCACCTTTCCCTGAGCATCCAGCAGGTAGGTGCGCGGCACTCCGCCGGTTGCGATCTGCGTCATGGCCTGGCCATCGGAATCCAGCAGATCCTCGATCCGGCCTTCGCTGGATCTGCCCAATTCTCGCACGAGGTCCGCATCATCCCCGTTGTTAATCGCCACGACGTGCACGCCGGACCCTGAAAACGGCTCGGCCACCTCGCGCGCAAGTCGCAGATACTGCTCACGGGCGGCCACCTTGCGACCGTTCCAAAAGACGACCACGGTCAGCTTCTCGCCGAGCCGCGTCTGTAACGGGTGCTGTGATCCATCGAGCCCCGCCAGGGTGATCTCGGGCATCGTATCGCCCACCTTGACCAGGCAACTCGCCTCGTGCTCCTGGCTCATCAGTACCACCGGTTCGACAACGCCTTGGCCCGATATCGCGGCGGCCGGATTGGGCTGGGCGGTTACGGGTTTCCCCGGATCCGGCGTCGTCGTGGCGGGGGCCTCTGCCGGTGCGGCCGAGGCGGGCCGAGATGCGGGTCCCGGCGTGTCCGGCAACGACGGCGATATCGTGTCCAGGCGGGACGGATCAGCGGCCGGCGTCGCGACGTCACGCGTGCATCCGGTCGACAGGAACAGGACGAGGACCCACACCCCGATGGCGCATAGCACACCCGGAGCGCGGCCGGACATGGTCACTTTCACGTCGTCACACATGGATCGAAACACCCTCCTGGCTGTAAGACCTAACGCGCAGCTGCCGGGAACCGTCAGCCTGACTGCCCACTCGTCGGACTGATCTCGCGTACACGGGGGGGGATCAGCCGCCTGACGGCGAAGCGGCGTGCGGGGCTGATCCCGTCCGCACGCCGCCGCCGTTCACCGGGCGGGGGCTGGTCTATTCATCGCCCGACAAACTCCACCACGCGTCAGCGCTTTGGCCGAAAAACTTGGATCTGAACCCTTGGAATCACGGCACCTCCTCTCCCGGGCCGTGAACTGATACCAGTGTGCCGATCTCCGGTCGGTCCGTCAACGTAGATGCGTGACATTACGCCGCGCGAAGCCGATCATGGGTGTGAGGAAGAAGCGAGGCCGCTGCGGCAAGTGGATAAGCTGCGCAAGGTAATCACGACTGGTTGGCCTATGTGCTGCGAATCCCCAGCTCTCGCAACTGCCGGGGATCGACCGTTCCTGGCGCCTCGGTCATCAGGTCGGTGGCCCGCTGCGTCTTAGGAAAGGCGATGCAATCGCGGATGTTGTCCAGCCCGGCCATGAGCATCACGATGCGGTCGATGCCCAGGGCGATGCCGCCGTGGGGCGGCGCTCCGTACTTGAGTGCATCGAGCAGGAATCCAAACCGCTGACGGGCCGTGTCGGCATCCAGTCCCAGCAGGCGAAAGACCTGGCTTTGCACGGCCGGATCGTGGATGCGGATGGTGCCGCCACCGGCCTCCGCGCCGTTGATGACCAGATCGTAGGCCCGGGCCCGCGCCTGGCCCGGGTCGGTTTCCAGCAGGAGCAGGTCCTGCGGGCGGGGTGAGGTGAAGGGGTGGTGCATGGCGACCCACCGACCTTCCTGGGGATCGAAGTCGAACATGGGGAACTCGACGACCCACGAAAAGTGCATCTGCCGCGGGTCGTAGAGTTTCAGTTCCGCGCCCAGCCTTTTACGCAGTCCGCTGAGGGCCTTGCAGGTGACCTCCCAGGTGTCGGCGACGAGCAGCAGCAGGTCGCCCGGCGCGGCGCCCATCCGCTCGGCGAACCGGCCGAGCAGTTCCGGGGAAAAGTTCTTGGCGATCGGCGAGGCCAGGTCGCCCCCCGGTTCCACCTTGAACCAGGCCAGCCCCTTGGCGCCGAAGTCGTGCTTCACGAAATCGGTCAGCAGATCGATTTCCCGGCGGGAATAGCGGGCACCCGCCGCCAGGGCGTTGATGCCGCGCACGAACCCGCCGGCTTCCACCGCCTGGCGAAACACGCGAAATTCTGCCTCGACTGCCAGATCGCTGCAATCGGCGATCTCCATCCCGAACCGCAGGTCCGGGGCGTCGTGGCCGAATCGCCGCAGCGCCTCGTCGTACGTGATCCGGGGCAGGGGAAGTGGCAGTTCCAGCCCGAGAATCTCCCGCGCCAGGCGGGCCATCAGGCCGTCGATCATCGCGATGACGTCGTCCTCCTCGACGAACGACATCTCCATGTCCAGTTGCGTGAATTCCGGCTGCCGATCGGCCCGCAAGTCCTCGTCGCGGAAGCAGCGGGCAACCTGCACGTACCGGTCGTAGCCGGCGATCATCAGGATCTGCTTGTAGAGCTGCGGCGACTGCGGCAGGGCGTAGAAACAGCCGTGCTGGATGCGACTGGGAACCAGGTAATCACGGGCTCCCTCCGGGGTGCTGCGCCCCAGGATCGGGGTTTCGACATCGACAAATCCGTGCTCCGCGAAATAGTCCCGCATCGTCTTGATGATGCGGTTGCGGAGGGTGAGCGTGGCCTGCATCTCAGGGCGCCGCAGATCGAGGTAGCGGTACTTCAGCCGCAGGTCCTCGCCGGGCATTTCCTGCTGCGTGGGCAGGAACGGGAGGGGCTGGCACTTGTTCAGCAGGACCAGCCGCGACGGCCGGACCTCGATTTCGCCCGTTGGCAGCTTCGGGTTGGTGGTCCCGGTCGGCCGGTGCGCCACCCTGCCCTGCACCTGGATCACGTCCTCGCAGCGCAGAGCCCGCGCCTGCTGTAACAATTCCGCTCCGCCCTCCGGGGCGAAGACAACCTGCGTCTTCCCATAGCGATCGCGGAGGTCGATGAAGATCGTCCCGCCGTGGTCCCGATAGCTGTCGACCCAGCCGCACAGCGTCACCGGGTGCCCGATGTGTGCGGCGCGCAACTCGCCCGAGGTATGCGTTCGCAACAAGGGAAGGTCCTTTTGAGTAGCCGCCCGCAGCCGGAGGAAGCGCGGCATTCTAATGAAAACTGCACGAGCTTGGGAGGGCGAGGCTCCCGCCGAGCCGCGAACGCGGCGGCTCGGCGGGAGCCTCGCCCGCCCAGCAGCACAGCGCCCGCCCAGCGTCATGGCCCTCCCCGACTCAGGCCATCCGCGAGCGGCGGCCGCTTCAGCGGACCGGGTCGCCACTCACCCCTGCCCCTTCGCCTGATGCGGGTCGCGCGCCATCTGCACGATCCGCCGTGCTGTTTCGCAGAAGTCGTCTTCGTCCTGCCGCGGCACGCGCCGGCACTCGGAGAGACCCCGGAACCACGTTTCCTGCCGCCGTGCGAACAGCCACGTGCGGGCCTTGATCCGGGCCACGGTTTCCGCCAGGTCGGAGCGCCCCTCCAGCAGGTCGAACACCTCCCGGTAGCCCACCGCCTGCAGGGCCGTGCGTCCGAGCGCCGGATAGCGGGCCCGCAAGGATCGCATTTCGTCCACCAGCCCGAGTGCGAACATCGACTCCACACGCCGATCGATCCGCCGCCGCAGTTCGGTGCGGGGCCAGTCCAGCACAAACACCTTGCAGGCCTCGGCCGGGTGTGCCCGCTCGAACTCCAGCTGCAGGTGGCTGATCGGTTTGCCCGTGGCCCGGTAGACCTCCAGGGCCCGCACGATGCGGCGCACGTCCCGCGGATGCAGTCGCGCGGCGGACAGCGGATCGACCTGGCGCAGACGCTGATGCAAGGCAGCACAACCCACCACGGCCGTCTCGGCCTCGATCTGCCGACGGAATTCCAGGTCGGCGGGCGGACCGGAAAAGATGCCGCGGAGCAGGGACTTCAGATAGAGCGGCGTGCCGCCGACAAAAAGCGCCTGGCAACCGCGCGTCTGGACCTCGTGGATCGCGGCGTGCGCCAGCCGCAGGTAGTTCGACAAGCTGAACGTCTGGTCGGGGTCGACGACGTCCAGCAGGTGATGCGACACCCGCCGCCGCTGGGCAAGGGTCGGCTTGGCGGTCCCGATGTCCATTCCCCGGTAGACCGCCATGGAGTCGAGCGAGATGATCTCCGCCCCGAGCTGTGCGGCCAGTTCCAGGCCGACGCTCGTCTTGCCGCTGGCCGTGGCCCCGGTCAGGTACCAGCAGTCGATGGCCCGTCGCGTCATCAGTGCGAGCTCGCCGAGCAGCTACTCACCTTCGCGCATCCGCCGCCTGGTCCGGCAGCCGACCGGTCGGGGGCGGCAGGCGGAGAATCGCCGGTGTTCTCGTCCCACGTCCGTCCGGACCGCGTCCCGCCGCATGCACACCGCGGCCGACAGACCGGAAGGTCCGTTGTCCCTGCTGCCGCGCACAGCGAAACCATTCACGGGCCGGGGTCTGGTCCATTTTTCGGCCGATCAACTCGACCTCGCCGATACGCGCTGGCCGAAAACATGGACCTGACCCCCTGGAATCACACGGGCCGGGGTCTGGTCCATTTTTCGGTCGATCGTCTCGGATAACGCGGCCGGGAGTCGACGTTGCCGAGCGAAGCGAGCCAACTGGCCTACTCCGGCTCGCGTTCATCCGTTTGTTCGGCCAAAGCGCGGCGCCGAGCATGCAGCAATTCGCCTGGCGCGATCGGACGGACTTCCTCCGCATCCAGCGTCAGCAATGCGACGGTCGTTCCATCCCCATCCACAAACTCGACTTCATACGCCTTGCCTTGGCCGTGCACATGAACGATGGCACCTACATCGCCTGCGTGAAGCCCAGCAACCGGCATATCGGAATTTAGCACGACGATCGAATGTTCAGCCAGCATTGCCATCACCCGGGGTAAGCAGTAATCAGTCTCGGCGAGTTGTTTCCTTCCACGATCCAAACCGTAATCAGGTCCGCTGGACGATGGCCAGGACGTCCGATTCTGCCCGCCACCTCGTACTTTACTCCAAATCGTGATCGTTTGGCTACGAACTCATCAACGCTTCGGGCGAGCAGCAGGAGGTCGTCAACCAGGTCCTGCCAGTTGTCGATGCTGTAGCCGATTGATGCAAACCACGCTGCCTTGGGGCCACCGACCGGGTGGTTGGGATTCAAGAGATAGTCACGAACTTTGTCCTCGGTCACTACCGCGCGTTCGGCGTCAGGAAACGGCATGCGACCTCCCTGGCCGATCAACTCGACCTCGCCGATACGCGCTGGCCGAAAACATGGACCTGACCCCCTGGAATCACACGGACCGGGGTCTGGTCCATTTTTCGGCCGATCAACTCGACCTCGCCGATACGCGCTGGCCGAAAACATGGACCTGACCCCCTGGAATCAGGGACAATCCTCCACCGGGTTGTGAACGGTTACGGCACTGCAGCCCGCGAGCCCGGCACGCGGCCGCGGCTGCGATTGCTCCCGCCGAGCCCCCGGTCTACCATAGGCCGTCAGCGGGCCGGAGCAGTTGCCCGATGCAGGTGCGTCGATTGTGGCGGTCGTGCGAGCCGCTGAGAAGGGGCCGGCCGAAATGTCCAGTTCCACCTCCGTGCTGGCCCGTTTGATGGCCACGATCGAGCAGCGGCGAGCCAATCCGTCGCCTCGTTCCTACACGGCGTCGCTCCTGGCGGGCGGCGTGGAGGTGATAGGCGCCAAGGTCCTCGAGGAGGCGGCTGAGGTGGTCGACGCCGCGGGCGGAGGCGACCATCCCGAGGCGCGAGCCCACCTGGTGCACGAGGCCGCCGACCTGATCTATCACCTCCTGGTCATCCTCGCCTACCGCCAGGTTCGTCTGGGCGATGTCGAAACCGAACTGACCCGCCGCTTCGGCATCTCCGGCCTGGAGGAAAAGGCCGCCCGCGGGTCATCCCCCGAGTGACACACGATGAACAATCTGCGGATCGGTGTGCCCAGCAAGGGACGGCTCAGCGAGATCGCCGCCGACCTGCTGAAACAGGCCGGGCTCAGCTTTCGCCGGCAGGACCGCAGCCTCTTCGCCCGCGTGCGCGAGATTCCCGTCGACATCACGTTTCTGCGAACCGAGGACATCCCGGTACTCTGCGCCGAGGGCGCGATCGACCTGGGAATCACCGGCAGCGACCTGATCGTCGAGAGCGGTGCCGGCCCGCAAGTCAGCACGCGGCTGAAATTGGGCGTCGGTAACTGCCGCCTGGCGATCTGCGTGCCGGAGGCCAGCGACATCCGCGAGCTGCAGCAGCTCCAAGGGGCACGGGTGGCAACCACCTTTCCCCGCACGACGCGGCTGCACTTCGAGCGGCACGGCGTGGCCGTCCACCTGGTAAACCTGTCCGGTTCCGTCGAGATCATGATCGCGCTGGGCGTGGCGGACGCCATTGTCGACCTGGTGGAAACGGGCAGCACGCTGGCCGCCAACCGTCTGCGGGTGCTGGACGATATCGACCACTATGAAACCGTGCTCATCCAGAACACCCATGGCCGGGAGGCCAGCCTGGCCGATCGCGTCGTGCGGCGGCTGGAGGGTGTCGTGATCGCCCGCAGCTATTCCCTCCTGGAATACAACCTCCCCCGCGCGCGCCTGGCCGAGGCCGAAGCGATTACGCCCGGTTTCCATTCTCCCACGGTCAACGCCCTGGAAGACCCCGAGTGGTGCGCCGTCCGCGTGATGGTCCCGCAGAAGGATACGATTCGGGTCATGGAACAGCTCGAGGCCTTGGGGGCGTCGGCCATCCTCGAGACCCAGATCAACAATTGCCGCCTGTGACACGCCGCGGGGTCCCCGCTCTTCCCCCCGCCGAGCCGCGGTTCCCGCGTGTCAGGATCGTCCTTCCGGTCCGCGCGTGTTCGGATGGTGGCATCCAAATACGGTTGCCCCCTTTCGGGAGGGCGAGGCTCCGGCCAAGCCCGTGCGTTGAACGGATTCTCGGTTCGGCAGGAGCCTCGCCCTCCCGGAAACTCGAAAACCTGGGAAGCTCCCAGCACGCAAGTGGTTACCTTGCGCCGGCGGGTGGATCGGCAGCGGCACCGCCCAGCTCGATCCATTGTCCATAGTAGACGACGGCCTGGGCCGGCCGCGCGGAGTCCAGCAGCAGTTCGTGCGGATCGCGGGCGGCCCCGTCACCCAGCGGGATGATCGTCAGCAGCGCCCGCTTGCCGGCACGGATCGTCCCGCAGTCCTGGCCGCGCCCCAGCGCCACGGCCCCGTTCCGCGTGGCGAGCGCCAGCGCCCGCTCGGGAGGCAGGTCGGGATGACGCGCGGCCAGGTAACGCAATTCCGCCAGCAGGCTGAGATCGGGATTGGACGCCCGCGAGTCGGTGCCCAACGCCACGTTCACCCCGGCCGCCAACATCTGCGCCAACGGATACGGCCGATGCCCGAACCGCGCGTGCGTGCGTGGGCAGTAGACCACCGACATGCGGGCCGACTGGCGGCCGAGGTATGCGATCTCCTCCGCATCCAGGTAGTTGCCGTGCACCACCAGGACCCGCCGCGCCCGGGCGAGCACGCTCAGGTAATCGCGAGGACGCGTGCCGGCGCGGATCGCCGCGGGGTCCCACGCGTCCAGCTCCCGCAACAGTTCCACGAGCGGTCCCTCCTGCCGCTGGAGCAGCTGGAGCTCCTCGCGCGACTCCGCCAGGTGCACCGCCACCGGGAAGCCGGCCTGCGCCGACCACCGCGCGATCTCACACAGCAGGTCGGGATGGACCGTATAAGGTGCGTGTGGGCTGATTCCCACCTGCCAGCCCTGCTGCAGACGACCGGCCTGGGAGAGGTGCCCACGGGCAAGCTCCAACTGCAACCGGCAGGCTGCGGCCCGCAGGCCGATCAGCTCGCGAAACACCACGCCGTCCACCGGCAGCGGCACGTCGCGCCAGGCCTCGGTGGCGATCTCGCCGACCAGCGTCGTGCCGGCGTGGAGGTTCTCCCGCAATCCATGCTCGATCGGCGGCCGGGCAACCCCCTTCAGCACGTCGGCGGGGCGCTGCCTGCGCCAGTCGATGACGCGCCTGATCCAATCCGCAAACGTTCCGCTGCCAGCGTCCAGCGGCTGGGCCAGGCCGCTGAATTCGAGGTGCGTGTGGGCATTGACCAGCCCGGGGATGATCGCCGCATGACCCAGGTCGTGGACCGGCACTCCAGATACCGGCGGGCCGACGGCACGGATGTTCGGGCCGGAGATCGTAACCGCCGCGTCATGCAGCGGCGGTCCATCCACGGGAAAGACATAGCGGGCCTGCAGCGCCCAGCATGTCGCTGGATCGCCGCGGTTCCAGTCGTTCATCGGCGGTCGATCCGACACGTTGCTTCCGCCCAACGGCGCTCACGCGACCGCAGTCGGTGCTCGGCCTGCGCCGTCGGGCATGCCTAAGAAAACCACCACCCCAGGTAGCACGCCGCCCCCACCAGCACCAGCCAGGCCGCGATCGCCGACCAGCTTCCGAGCACCGCCTCGCCCAGCTCTAGCCGCCGGCGGCAGCGTCCCGGGTCAATTCCGGCTGGGAGCTGCGGTAGCCGGTCGCTGCACAGCTGCTCCAGCCGCCCGGCCATCGTCCGCCAGCCGGCGGCCAGACGTCTCTGCAGGGGCTGCCAGATCACCACGATATCGCACGGCGGGACCGCGGGCAGCGTCCCAGGGTGTCGCAGGGCGGCGAGCCCCCAGGCACTGCCGGCCATCGCCCCGCCCACCAAGACGGGCCAGAGATTGGACCAGGTGAGGGTCTGTCCAAGCAGGGCGGCACGATCCGCGGTGAGCTGGCCGGCGGGAACCAGCCAAACCGCTGCCAGAACGAGTATCAACAGCACCAGCCACGACCACTGCACCGCCGCCGCCTCGTGCGGTTCGGCCTCATCCCCCGCACGCGGCCAGGCCAGGTAGAGAAACCGGGCCATCAGCAGCGTGGTGCCGACCGATGCCAGCGGCAGCAGCCAGCCCAACAGCGTGTACCAGGGATCCGGCATCGCGGCGAGTGAATCCTTGAGGGCCGACTTGCTCACCGCCCCGATCGTCAGCGGTGCTCCCGCCAGGGCCAGGGAGGGCACCAACATACCGACCTTCAGGCACCTGCGTCGCCAGACGGCATCGGCCGAACCAGCGGGTACGCCGACGCTGAGAAACAGACAGCCTTTGCTCAGACCGTGGTGCAACGCATAAACGAGCAGGGCGGGCAGGATCGCCTGCCAGGCAGCCGGCACAATCAGTCCTCCGCCCAGTCCCAGCGTGATCCATCCCATCTGGCTGATGCTGGAATAGGCCAGCGCTGCGTTCGCGCTCCGCTGCGTCACGCCAACGGCGACGCCGAACAGCGCCGTGAGCAGGCCCAGCGTCAGGCACAGCTCGCCCCAAGCCGGTAGCGCCGCCTGGCCCAGGGGCAGCATCCGCAGCCAACCCAGCAAGCCGGCCTTGATCATCGCTCCACTCAGGACCGCGCTGGCCGGCGTGGGGGCTGCCGGATGAGCCAGCGGCAGCCACATGTGCAGCGGAACCAGGCCGGCCTTGATGCCGAACCCCAGCAGCAGCAGGCCGACCAGGGCGGGTCCCTCGGGCGCCGCCGCCAGGTCCGTCATGCCGCCCCGGAACAAAAGGCTCTCCCGGGCCACCATCGCCAGCAAGATACCGGCAAACAGAGCCATCTCGCCCAGCACCACCAGCACCATGTAGACGCGTCCGGCGCGGAGCGCAGCCGGATCGCCGTAGTATGCTGCCGCCGGTCGGCTTTGTCACATCATCGTCGTCTTTCGCTCCGCGAAAGACCGTACTTTCGCGGAGCGAAAGGCGACCATCCTCGGCGGGTGCCGTATAGATCACCAACGGATAAGACGCAAAACTCATCAGGGCGAAGAACAGATAGTAAGTCGCCATGTCCTGCGCCAGAACTAACCCGAGGTTGCCGGCCATCGCCAGCTGGAAGTAGACAAAGAAGCGTCCGGCGCGTGGATCACCGGCCAGGTAACCCCGGGCATAGATCCCCCCGAGCAGCCATAGCAGGGCCGTGAATCGCAAGAAGGTCAGGCCCACGGCATCCACGCCCAGATGCATGTGCAGCAGCAACCAGGTCAGGTCGATGTTCGCGGTGGTCTGGCTGGTGAAGGCCAGCCACGTGGCGGGGAGTGCCGCCAGCGCGGCAAGCTCCAGCACCCAGCCGCGGCGCGGCAGCAGGAGGACCAGGCCGGCGCCCAGCAGCGGGCAGACAAGCGCCAGCACCAGCATCCCGTTGTCCACCGAGAGAAAGGCCCATTCGTTACCCAGCCCTCGATCGATCACCCGGCTCCCGTAGGCCCGCTCCACGATCAGCTGGGCCCACCCCAGCGGCATGAACGGCGCGCCCGCCAGGACGCCGCTGGCCACGGCCAGCGCCGCCGTCACGAGCGTGGGAAACAAGAGGCCCCAGGACGCCTCTTCCGACCCGCCCGGCAGCCGCGCGGCAAACGCCGCCCCCAGCACGCGAAACAAGTAGCCCGCCGCCAACCATCCTCCCGCCACGATCACGACCGCCAGACCCACCTGCCCCGCGGCAAGCGCCTCGCGCAACAGCACCCACTTGGCCATAAACGCCCCCGTCGGAGGCAACCCCATCAGGCTCACGCTCGCCAGGCCGATCGCCAGGAAGGTGACCGGCAAGCGGTGCCCCGCCCCCGCCAGGTCGCGGACCCGATCGTGCCCGACCACCAGCTGGATCGTCCCGGCCGCCAGGAACAGCGCACTCTTGCCCAGGGCATGTGACAGGACAAACAGGATTCCCGCACTCCAGACCGCCTGGCCGCCCCCCGCGGACATCCCCGCCAGGCCGAGCACGAGGAACAGATAACCGAGTTGAGCGACAGTGGAATAGGCGATCAGCATTTTCAACCGCTCGGCCGCCAGGGCCTGCACCGATCCCCACAGGATGGCCGCCGCGCCCAGCACCGCCGGCAGCAGTCCGACCAGGTCCACCATCGGGCGGGGAAACAGCTCGAACCACAATCGCAGAAGGATGTAGAACGAACCCTTGACGACCAGCCCCGACAAGAGCGCGCTGACCGGGGCCGGCGCGCTGCCGTGGGCCGGCGGCAGCCAGAAATGGAAAGGGAAGATGGCCGTCTTCAGCATCAGGCCCAGCAGCACCAGCACCAACGCGGCCCGCCACGGCCCGTCGGCGGGTTGGCCCGCCGCCAACGAGGGGATGTCCAGCACGCCGCAGGCGCCATACAGCACCACGACCCCGGCCAGGTACAACAGCGAACCGGCCAGCGCGGCCAGCCAGTACCGCAACGCCGCCTCGGTCGCCGCCCGGGTCCCCGCCACCGCCACCAGCGCGACGGCGGTCAACGTCAGCAGTTCCAGCGTCACGTACAGGTTGAAGACGTCACGCGACAGGAACAGCGCATGCAGGCCGCACCAGAGCAACAACCACAGCGGCCAGAAAGCGGACTGGGGCTCCAGAGCAGCGGCCGGGCTCGCGACCCCGAGCCCACCGGGACGGGCCGCCGCCGATGACACCGGATTTCCGGCGGCCGGCACCGCAAAATAGTCCCGCGCGTAAAGACTGTCGACGCTCCCCACCACAGCCGACATCCAGAGCATCGCACACGTCAAACCGTCGGCGTACAGGGCAATCCCCAGCGGCGCCAGCCAACTGCCCAGGGCATACGACTGCGGGCCGCTCCGGCAGACCGCGGCGGTCATCGCGCCCGTCGCCACGATCACGATCAAGGCAGCCGCCATCCCCAGCCGCGCGGCCCACCGACCCTGGACCAGGAACGCGGCCAGACTCAGGATCAAAGGTCCCGCAATCGGGGCGACGAACCAGTAGTGGGCACTCGCATCGGGCATCGTCCGCTCAGCCGCGAGGCTCCTCCGAACCCGACCCGCGCGGCGTCAGCGGGGACCGCGCCTCCCGCGGATGGCCAGGCCGCGCGCCGGCCGCCGTCGCAGGCGGCACGCCGTCGAACTCGTGCAACCGGCGGTAAAGAGCCAGGGCCACCGCCGTTGCGCTGACCGCCACGACGATACCCGTGAGAACCAGGGCATGCGGTACCGGATCGGGGGCGCCCGCCGGCGCGCGACGGGCCAGAGCGACGAGGGCCAGAAACAGGCCGCTGCCCGTCAGGTTCACCGCCAGAATCTTGCGCAGCCAATCCGCGCAGAAAAACAACCCGCCCAACCCGAGGCCGAATAACGCGGCGCCCGTGACAGAGTACACCAGCGCCGAAGTCATGGCGTTCCCCCGTCAGCATGCGCCGCCGAGGAGTCGTGATCTGCCGCACCCAGGTCGGGCTCCCGCCCCAAGCCACCCGCACCCTGCTCCGGAAACGTGGTCGATGTCCCCTGATACAGGATGATCAGCGTGGCGAAGTATCGTCCACCCCCGCCGCGGTTTCCGCCCCAATTCGAACGCGGTACAATCGAGCGAGCCGGCAAACCGAGGTCGGGCGGAACCGGACAGTTCTCCCGGCGCGGGGGCAGCGAGCGGGCGCGGAATAGGCTGCCAGCCTGTCACCCACAATCCCAACGATGCGCGCCCACCACGCACAGCCCGCGGCGTAAGACCCTGACGCACCTGACCCCTCGCACGCTCCCACCCCAGGATCGCCATCCCCCATGCAACTGATCTGTCCCCTGGAAAACTTCCGTGTCCCCGGCGGGGCCGCGATCGACCTCGGCCAGTGGCCGACCCGCGTGGCGCCGCTGAGCAAATCGAAGAAACACTATCACGAGCTGCTGGACGAATATCGGGAGGAAATCAGCGACCTGCAAGGCCTGCTGTACGCCCACAACCGCTACGCCCTGCTCCTCGTCTTCCAAGGGATGGATACCGCCGGTAAAGGCGGGGCGATCAAGCACGTCATGTCGGGTGTCAATCCGCAGGGCTGCCAGGTCTTCACGTTTGGACCGCCCAGCGACGAGGAACTGGACCACGATTTCCTCTGGCGCACCAACAAGTGCCTGCCCGAGCGGGGGCGGATCGGCATCTTCGACCGGTCCTACTACGAGGAGGTGCTGATCGTGCGGGTCCAGCCGGAAATCCTCGCCGGGCAGCGCTTGCCCGCGGAACTGGTCGACCCGCAGACCCTCTGGCACCAGCGGTTCACGGACATCGTCAACCTGGAATCGTACCTGCACCGCAACGGCACGCGGACGGTGAAGTTCTTCCTGCACCTGTCACGCGAAGAACAGCGTCAGCGGCTGCTGGCCCGCATCGCGGACCCCCAGAAGAACTGGAAGTTCCGGATACACGACCTGGATGCCCGCCGGGCCTGGGACGCTTACCAGCACGCCTTCGCCCAGTGCCTGGGCCACACCAGCTGCCAGCACGCGCCGTGGTACGTCGTGCCTGCCGACGACAAGCAGAACGCGCGGTTGATCGTGTCGCACATCGTCCTGGAAACGCTCAAGGCGCTGCCGCTGGAATATCCCCGCCTGGAACCGAAGCGGGTGGACGAGCTGCGCGAAGCCAAACGACTCTTGGAGGCCGAGGCCTGATCGGCTGCGGCATCTCAAGGCTCGGACGCCCACGACCCGGCGGAGCGGAAGCAGCGTAACCATTCACGCTTCGGGGTCTGGTCCATTTTTCGATTCACGCTTCGGGGTCTGGTCCATTTTTCGGCCGGCGAAGTCGACCTCGCAGATATGCGCTGGCCGAAAACATGGACCTGACCCCCTGGAATCAGGCAAAATCCTCCGCCG
>Ga0209398_1001016_pt1 | contig 15499 bp, 10 predicted proteins | sample AshMeaBigSpring_FD_184125 | JGI IMG/M metagenome (GOLD analysis project Ga0209398, IMG submission 184125) | Groundwater microbial communities from Big Spring, Nevada to study Microbial Dark Matter (Phase II) - Ash Meadows Big Spring (SPAdes)... | ecosystem: Environmental > Aquatic > Deep... | reverse complement strand
TATTATTTGATCTACTTCTTGTTGCCAAACACCCGCAATTAATTGTTCTCTATTTCCTGCTTGTTGGCCATACATTTTTTGAATAAAATCTAATTTAGCTTCAAAATCGGCACGAGAAATAGTTACACCATTTATTTTACCAACAGTAGTTGTAGATGAAAATCCACCACCTCTACTAAATGAAGAATCTTGTAAAATAAAAGCAAGCAAGGCTAGGGCAATGATAAACGTAATAATCCATGCACCTTTGTCACGAATACTCTGAATAACAGACATAAGTATAATTATTGATTAGTATAAAAAAATTAAGGATGGCAAAAATAGGGGAATAATAGTTTTGAACAAATTGTGGAAAAAACAATTATACAGCTATTTGTTTTATAGTCTTTGCTTTTTGAAATGATATAAAAAAGGTGCAACTAGTTTATCTGAAAAACAAGGATTAAAATTATTCACAATCTTGTTGTTAATAATTTGGTAACATAGTGAATAAACACTCTTTTTTTCTTTTTTAACGTGGATAGAAACAGGGAAAGTAAATTTTGAAATGGTACAGAAAAGTTTAAGCAAAAAGTATTTATGCTTTTTTATACTTGTTAATCCACCATTAATAATGTGTGAATAGTGTTTGTGAGTAAACTTACTTAGTGTTGTACACGTTTGTTTATAAACACTAGAAATACGGTATTTATAAATGTTTCACCGTGTGAATTATTTGTGAATTGAAGTGTATAATGCTTAGGTAATTAACTTTGATGTCTGTTAGTAAGTTAGTTATCCCGATATCCACAGTTGTAATAGTAGTATTGGGTTATATAAATAAGGTATTATTATAAATATATTACGGTAGTTATGAACATTGAACAAGCAAAAATAGCAATTGAAGAAAACGGTTTTTTAAATATAGATGTCGATGTCAATATTGATTTATTTGCAAGCATCGAAAAATTGAAGAAAGAAAAGAATGCAATTGTTTTGGCACATTATTATCAAGAGCCAGATATTCAAGATGTGGCAGATTATATTGGTGATAGTTTAGGATTGGCACAAAAAGCACAAAGCACTACAGCTGATATTATTGTTTTTGCTGGTGTGCATTTTATGGCAGAAACTGCTAAAATTTTAAATCCAACCAAAAAAGTATTGTTGCCAGATTTAAATGCAGGTTGTTCTCTAGCCGATTCTGCACCTGCTGCTCTATTTAAAGCATTTAAAGAAAAACATCCAGATCATTTAGTAATTTCTTACATCAATTGTACAGCAGAAATTAAAGCATTAAGCGATATTATCTGTACAAGTAGCAATGCAGAAAAAATTATTAAAAGCCTACCGGCTGATCAAAAAATAATTTTTGCTCCAGATAAAAATTTAGGTGGCTATCTGAATAAAAAAACTGGACGAAACATATTGTTGTGGAATGGAGCCTGTATGGTGCATGAAATTTTTAGTTTAGAAAAAATTACCAAACTAAAAGTTAGACATCCAAAGGCTTTGGTAATTGCACATCCTGAATGTGAAGATGCTGTTTTACAAATTGCTGATTACATTGGCAGTACAACTCAATTATTAAAGTATGCTGTTCAATCGCCTGTTCAAGTATTTATTGTAGCTACAGAAACGGGTATTTTACATCAAATGCAAAAAGACGCTCCACATAAAACATTTATTCCTGCTCCACCAACAAATAATTGTGCTTGCAACGATTGTCCACACATGAAACTAAATACTCTTGAAAAATTGTATTTGTGTATGCAATATGAATTGCCAGAAATAACAATGAATGAAGATTTACGTGTAGCTGCTAAACAACCAATTGATAGAATGCTTGATATTAGCCGTAAGGCTGGCTTAATTGGTTAATAACTAGAGAATATACGATATAAGCGTTAAAGTGCTTAAATGCGTTGCGTTGCTATTGTTTTATTAGCTTCTTTACGCTTTTGTTGTAAACATTTTCACCAGTTATTCAATTTATAAACTTTTTATTTTATATTTATCGGTAGTTTATCGTTATTTTAATTTTTATTTGAATGTCTACCGATTTTAACCATTTATTTCAACTTGCTTTTGATTATATTCAATTTACGAACGAAAATATTTTTTTAACTGGAAAAGCAGGAACAGGGAAAACCACTTTTTTAAAACATGTTATACAACATTCTACCAAACAAACAGCTGTAATAGCACCAACTGGTGTAGCAGCTATTAACGCTGGTGGAACAACTATTCATTCTTTTTTTCAACTTCCGTTTACACCATTTATTCCTGGACCAATCACCCATAATTTTAGTTTACAAGATGTACATCAACAAAAAGAGAGTGTAGTAGATAAACATCATTTATTAGGAAGAATTAAACTGAATAGAGAAAAAAGAGATGTAATTCAACAATTAGAATTGTTGATTATCGATGAAATTAGTATGGTTCGTTGCGATACTATTGATGCCATTGATACAGTGATGAGAAGTATTCGAAATCGTTTATACGAGCCTTTTGGTGGTGTACAAGTTTTATTAATTGGAGATATGCATCAACTTCCACCTGTTATTCCTACAGAAGAATGGCAGTTTTTGCAACAGTTTTATGATAGTCCCTATTTTTTCAGTAGTAAAGTAATGCAGCAGCAAGCTCCTGTTTATATTGAGTTAGAAAAAATTTACCGACAAAGCGATTTTAAGTTTATTGAAATTTTAAATAAAGTTCGAAATCACCAATTAGATGATGAAGCTTTAGAAATTTTAAACGAACAATATCAGCCTCAATTTTCTCCTAGTAAAAAAGAAGGTTACATTACTTTAACCACACATAATGCTAAAGCACAAACCCTTAATCAACAAGGTTTGCAACATTTATTAACAAACACAGAACGTTTTACTGCTACTATAGAAGGAGATTTTAGCGATAAAGCTTTTCCGGCCGAAGAAGTATTAGAGCTAAAAATTGGTGCTCAGGTAATGTTTATTAAAAATGATAAAGAAAAAATTAGACGATACTTTAATGGAAAAATAGGAACAATAGATTCTTTTGACGATGAAGCTATTTATGTTGTTTGTGACGGTGATGATGAGCCCATAAAAGTTTTAAAAGAAAAATGGGAGAATATTAAATACACTTTAAACAATACCACACAACAAATTGAAGAATCGGTAATTGGTTCGTTTACACAATATCCTTTACGTTTAGCTTGGGCAATTACCATTCATAAAAGTCAAGGATTAACTTTTCAAAAAGCAATTATTGATGCTGGTTCTGCTTTTGCAGCAGGGCAAGTTTATGTAGCATTAAGCCGTTGTACAAATTTGCAAGGATTGGTTTTAACCAGTAAAATATCGAATAGTAATTTATTTGTTGATGAAAGAATTGTGCAGTTTTCTAAATCAAAATCAAATGCTATTGCATTAGAAAATAATTTGTTATTGGGCAAGCAATTGTATCAACAAAAAATATTAATTGAGTTATTTAGTTTTAATAAATGCTTGATTATTTTAAAAGATATTAATGCTTTTTTCGAAATACATGATCGTTCTTTTTTGGGTGATTCAGCAGTTTGGCTGCAAGACTTTTCAAAAGAAATTCAAGAAATTTCTTCTGTGTCTGAAAAGTTTATAATTCAACTAAATCAATTGTTTCTACAAAATAATAATGAAGTTTTACAACAACGAGTAGTAAAAGCAACTGCCTATTTTTTACCATTGTTACAATCGGTTTTACAAAACATACAAGAGTGTTCTGTTACAACAGATAGTAGAAATTATGCAAAAGAATTTCATGCTGATTTATATAAATTATATGCAGAATTATATATAAAAAATGAATTATTAAATACTTGTGTTTATGGATTTGACATGTTTGTTTTTCAAGAGAAAAAAATGAAAATTCAAGTTCCATCATTAGCAAATACAATTTATGCAGGAACAAATTATAAGAAGATTGAAACGCCACATCCTGAATTGTACCAACAATTACGACTGATTAGAGAACAAATTTGTTCAACCAAGAACCTACCTATTTATATGGTTGCTTCTAGTAAAACACTTGAAGAATTGGTAACTTATTTACCACAGAATACAAAAGAGTTAGAACAAATTACAGGATTTGGATCTACCAAAATAGAAAAGTTTGGATCATTATTTATTGATGCTATTGTAGCTTTTTCGCAACAACATCAGCTTCAATCATTCATTCATCAAAAATCAATTCCAAAACAGGAAAAAGTGCAACGGTCACAAAATACTGTTGTTGAAAAAGAAAGTACCACTGATTTTACATTGCGTTTACACAAGCAAGGATTAAGTGTAGAAGCAATTGCAGCTGAAAGAAATTTAGCCAAAAGTACTATTGAAGGTCATTTAGCATTGTTGGTAAAAGATAATCTAATTGATGTATTTACTTTGTTAGATCATGTTAAAGTACATGCCATTGTTGCTGCTATTGAAAAATTACAATCTGAAAAAGCTACTGATTTAATGCAAGAATTGGGTAATAGTTATTCGTATTCAGATTTACGTTATGGAATAAACTACTATCGTTTCAAGCATGCAAATAAAAAAACGGAATGAAAAAAAATTCATTCCGTTTAGTAAATTATTATTTACAAAAATTATTTCGCTTTTCTAGCCAATACTTTTTCTACTGCTTCAATAATATTTGGTGTGTCTAATCCATATTTTGCTAATAATTGATTAGGTGTTCCACTTTCACCAAAAGTATCTTTTGTACCTACATATTCAATTGGTATAGGAAAATTAGCAGCAGCTACTTGAGCAATGCTATCACCTAATCCACCTAAAATATTGTGTTCTTCACAAGTAACTGCACATTTTGTTTTTTGAATAGATGCAATTATTGCTTCAGTATCTAAAGGTTTGATGGTATGAATATTTATAAGTTCTACACTAATGCCTTTTTCTTCTAAAATTTTACCAGCCTCTATTGCTTTCCAAACTAAATGACCACAAGCAAAAATGGTAACATCGGTTCCTTCACTTAATTGTTGTGCTTTACCAATTACAAAATCGTTTCCATCTTCTTTTGTAAAGTTTGGCCATTTTGGTCTACCAAATCTTAAGTACACAGGTCCTTCATAATCTGCAATAGCTTTAGTAGCTTTTTTGGTTTGATTAAAATCGCAAGGAACAATAACTGTCATTCCTGGCAACATTTTCATCATTCCAATATCTTCTAAAATTTGGTGTGTTGCACCATCTTCACCCAACGTTAATCCAGCATGTGAAGCACAAATTTTTACATTTTTATTACTGTAAGCAATACTTTGACGAATTTGATCGTACACTCTACCTGTACTAAAATTTGCAAATGTTGTTGTGTAAGGAATTTTTCCTCCAATTGTTAAACCAGCAGCTACACCAATCATATTGGCTTCAGCAATTCCACATTGTACAAATCTGTTTGGAAAATCTTTAATGTATGGACCTAATTTAAACGATCCTGCTAAATCTGCAGTAAGCACTACTACATTTTCATTCTCTTTACCAATTTCATAAATTCCTTCACCAAATCCACCTCTTGTTTCTTTTTCGTTTAAAACTTCAATATCTTTTAATTTCATTGTAGTAGGTTTAATTTAAGATTTGCAAGTTAAATAAAATCTATTGTTTTAATAGAGAAGTTATTTGTTTATTTTATTTGAATAGCATTTAAAATTGTAGGTACAAAATACCAACAAAACAGGGTGATTAAAATTCCACAAATAATATTCATCACCAATCCTGTTTTAATCATATCCTTTATTTTAAGTTTTCCACTAGCAAAAACAATGGCATTTGGTGGTGTACCCATTGGTAACATGCTAGCACAACTTGCACCCAAAGTCATGGGTAAGCCCAATAAAATAGGATTCATGTGTAATGCATCTGCAATACCAGCAACTACGGGTGCAAATACAATTACTTGAGCCACATTACTCATTATTTCACTAATAAATATCGACATGAATGCTATTAAAAAGACCAATAAAAAAGTATTATTGCCAGCATAAATAGCTAACCAATTTCCCAATTTTGTAATTAGCCCAACCTTTTCTAATTGACTAGCTAAAGCAATTCCGCCACCAAATAATAACAGAATTCCCCAAGCCATTTTTTCAGTATCCTTCCAAGTTAAAAGAGAGATATTGTTTTCGGTTTTTCCAGCATTTACGCTAAATAAGGCTACGCCTGCAAGTAAGGCAATAATGGTATCATCTAATTTTACCCATTTCAATTGATTAATTAAATCTTTAAAAATCCACAAAAGAGCGGTAATGCAAAAAATAATCAATACCCTTTTTTCTGCAATTGAAAGCTTACCTAATTTTTTTAATTCATCAGCAATTAATTGTTTTGTTTCACTATTTGCTTTGATTTTGTTTTTATACAGAACCTTTGTTAATACAATATATAAGCTAAATAAAATAATGATAGATAAAGGTGTACAAATCAACATCCATTGAGAAAACTCAAAACTATAATTATAATGTTTTTGTAGTTGTGCTACGTATGCAACATTTGGTGGTGTACCAATAATTGTTGCAATTCCACCAAAATTGCTACTATATGCAATACACAACATCATTGCTACAGAAAAGTTAGCAATATTATGTTTGTTACTGTCGTGGTTTTGTTCCATTACATGTATTACCGATCCTGCAATTGGAAACATCATCATCGTTGTTGCAGTATTACTTAACCACATACTTAATAAACCTGTGGCAATTATAAAACCAAGAATAATTTTATCTCCACTTGTTCCTGTTAATTGAACAATAGAAAGTGCTATTCTTTTATGTAGGTTCCATTTTTCTATTGCTACACTTAAAAAAAATCCACCCATGAATAGGAAAATAATTTTATCTGCATAAGGTACAGCCACTTCTTCTATTTTAGCAATACCCATTAATGGAAATAAAATAAGCGGTAATAAACTTACTACAGGCATTGGAATAGCTTCGGTTATCCAAAGTGTAATCATTAAAAATGCAACTGCTATTACTTTTTGAGCTTGAATTGAAACATGAAAAGGATTGATGTTTTGAAAAAGAATAAATAAGCCAATTGCAATTGCAAGGCTAAGCAGTTGTTTTAAGGTTTCGTTCATGTTAGGTTTTGGTATATTTTAAGAACGATACAAATTACAATAAAGCGAATAAATATTCTTCTTTCTCCTTTTATTATTTATAATACCCGTTTTCTTCTACTTCTTTTGCTACTAAATCTGGAACTAAATATTGAATACTATTTCCTTTTTTAATAGAGTCTCTTATAAATGTAGCCGAAATATCTAATAGTGGAGCTTCTAAAACGGTTATTGATTTTGCTGTTTTAATTTCTTGAATTGGAAATTGAGGACGATGATATACTAAAAATGGATAGTTCTTTAATAATACTTCATGGTTTTTCCATCGGTGAAGATTTTGAAAACTATCACTTCCTACAATAATACTAAACTCGTATTTGGGATATTTTTCTGATAAGTATGTAAGTGTATCAATTGTAAATGATGGTTTTGGTAATTTAAATTCTACATCACTTACTTTTAAAACTGGGTTATTTGAAACTGCAATTTGAGCTAGATGTAATCTATGATATTCGTTTAATAAACTTTTAGATGGTTTTAACGGATTTTGTGGACTAACTACCAACCAAACTTGTTGAACTAATTTTGTGTTTGCAACATGATTGGCAATAATTAAATGACCTGTATGAATGGGGTTAAAAGAACCAAAGTATAAACCAACTTTCATGTTTGTATAATTGAATGATGAACAGAAAGGAATTATTCTTCTGTTATAAAAATGCTTTTTGCTTCATTCAATCGTAGGCTTAAGTTATAACCTGCAACGGCAATAGATATCGGATCTCCCAAAGGTGCAACTTGAATTACTTTTACTTTTTCACCTGGCACACAACCCATTTCCATCAGCTTAATAAAAATATCATCTTTTTCAAAAGAATCAATTGTGGCTATATGTCCTACTTCTAATTCACTTAATCTTTTCATTTGTTTACTTATTCAATGATGTACAACTATAAATTGATTCTTTGCTAAAGTAGCAAAAGTAAATTGGTACTCCCCCTTTTTGTTACGAATTTTGGAGTATCAAAATAATACTTACACCTTATGGTTTCATTTTCTAATGCTGATTGTACATTTCAATTTAAAGAAAAACGAAAGTTAAAAGCCTTTATTGTTTCTATATTCAACCAAGAAAATACTGCCTTAAATAACTTACAATATGTTTTTTGTACCGATGAATATATAATCAATATTAATCGTCAGTTTTTACAACATGATACCTACACCGATATCATCACTTTTGCTTTACAAGAACCAAACAATCCCGTTGAAGGCGAAATTTATATTAGTTTAGAAAGAGTAAAAGACAATAGTAAATTATTAAATACAAGCTATCATACAGAATTACTTCGTGTTATTTTTCATGGGGCTTTGCATTTGTGTGGGTATAAAGACAAAACTAAAGTACAAAGCATATTAATGCGTCAGAAAGAAGATTTTTATATCCAACAATATCTTCAATAATTTTCGTTCCACGTGAAACAAAATCGTTCATTTTTTAAAATGCTCCACGTGAAACATTTATCTTCTCTTATTTCAAAACAATATCTTTTCTCAATAATCGTTCTCTTATTTGCTCTCTAATCTTCAGTTATCTTTGCCATCTAAATTGTAAGAAGAAATGTTTCCTAAGTATGATGTTATTGTAGTAGGTGCTGGTCATGCTGGTTGCGAAGCTGCTGCCGCTGCTGCAAATATGGGTAGTAAGGTTTTATTAATTACCATGAATATGCAAACAATTGCCCAAATGAGTTGCAATCCTGCAATGGGTGGAATTGCAAAAGGGCAAATTGTACGTGAAATAGATGCATTGGGTGGATACAGTGGTGTCGTTACAGATAAAAGCATGATTCAATTTAGAATGTTGAATAGAAGTAAAGGCCCTGCAATGTGGAGTCCTAGAACACAAAACGATAGAATGTTGTTTGCAGCAACATGGAGAGAAATGCTAGAAAATACACCGAACGTAGATTTTTATCAAGATATGGTGAGTTCTATTTTAATTAAAAATGGAACAGCTTATGGTGTTGTTACAGGTTTGGGTAACGAAATTTTTGCCTCATCTGTAGTAGTTACAAGTGGTACTTTTTTAAATGGTGTAATTCATATTGGTGAAAAAAGATTTGGTGGAGGAAGAGTGGGTGAAAAAGCAGCTACCGGAATTACAGAACAATTGGTAGAATTAGGATTTGAAAGCGATCGGCTAAAAACAGGAACACCACCTAGAATTGATGGTAGAAGTCTCGATTATTCTAAAATGGAAGAACAACAAGGTGACGATGAAATTGTAGGTTTTTCTTTTTTAGACTCAGAAAAAATAAAACCTAGCCAACAAAGAAGCTGTCATATAACCTATACAAGCCCTGAAGTACATGAAATATTAAAAACAGGTTTCGATAGAAGTCCAATGTTTCAAGGAAGAATTGAAGGAAGAGGACCAAGATATTGCCCAAGTATTGAAGATAAAATCAATCGTTTTGCCGATAGAGACCGCCATCAATTGTTTGTAGAACCAGAAGGATGGAATACTTATGAAATATATGTAAACGGATTTTCTACTTCCTTGCCAGAAGATGTACAAGTAAAAGCATTAAAAACAGTACCAGGTTTTGAAAACTGTAGATTCTTTCGTCCAGGTTATGCTATTGAATACGACTATTTTCCACCAACACAATTAAAATATTCTTTAGAAACCAAGCAGATTGAAAACCTATTTTTTGCTGGTCAAATTAATGGAACTACAGGTTATGAAGAAGCAGCTTGTCAAGGTTTAATGGCCGGAATGAATGCACATTTAAAAGCAAAAGATCAAGCACCATTTATCTTAAAAAGAAGCGATGCTTATATTGGTGTATTGATTGATGATTTAATTAGTAAAGGAACGGATGAGCCATATAGAATGTTTACAAGCCGTGCAGAATATAGAACCCTACTAAGACAAGATAATGCAGATTTACGCTTAACCGAAATGAGCTATAAATTGGGTTTTGCTTCTCAAGAAAGAATGGATAAAGTAAATGAAAAGAGAAACGGTGTAGAAAAGATTAAAGAAATATTGACAAACTTTAATGTTGAGGCCGATGAAATTAATCCATATTTCACAGAAATTCAATCTACTTCTATTACCGATAAACAAAGAGCCAATAAAATAATACTTCGTCCAAATGTTGCATTAACGGATATGTTGGTTGCTGTACCTCGTTTGGCAGAACAATTAAAAGCCTACGATAGAGAAACAATTGAACAAGCAGAAATTCAAATAAAATACGAACGCTACATCGAAAAAGAACATGAAATTGTAGCCAAAATGAGTCAATTAGAAAATATGTTGATTCCAGATAATTTAGATTTCGATAAAGTACATGCACTTTCAAGCGAAGCTTTGCAAAAATTTAAAAAAATTCGTCCAACTACTTTGGGTCAAGCAAGTAGAATCAGTGGAGTAAACCCTAGTGATGTACAAATTTTAATGGTATATATGGGTAGATAAATAACGAACCTCTAACCTATTCAAAAGCCGTTTATCATTTAATTTGATAAACGGCTTTTTTCATGCCACACAATCGTTAACTTACAACCTCTGCTAACAAAGAAAACTAACTGAATATGCGAAAATTAAAGCTCTTACTTTCAGGGCTCTTGTTTACCTGTATGGTAAATGCCCAAGAAACTTTTCCTGTTAATGGTGTTGCCGACAAACGAGAAGGTTGTTATGCTTTTACCAATGCAACAATTGTACAATCTACAAACAGTACATTGCAAAAAGCAACACTCGTAATTAGAAATGGAAAAATTATCAACGTAGGTGTTGGTATTCCTCTACCAAAAGATGCTATTGTAATAGACTGTAGCAACAAATTTATTTATCCATCATTCATAGATGTTTATACCGATTATGGTGTTCAAACACCACAAAGAACATTGGGCGGATTTAACTTTAATGCTCCTGCACAATTAACCACCAATACAAAAGGTGCTTACGGCTGGAATCAAGCTATCAAACCAGAAACAGAAGCATACAAACAATTTACTGCCGACGACGCTAAAGCAAAACCATATAGAGATATTGGTTTTGGTACCGTACTTACCCATCTAAAAGATGGTATTGCAAGAGGAACAGGTGCTGTAGTAACATTAGCAGCTAGCGAAAAAGATAATTTTACTTTATTAAAAGAAAAAGCTTCCGCTCATTATTCGTTTAATAAAGGAACATCAACACAAAGTTATCCAAGCAGTGCAATGGGTAGCATTGCTTTATTGCGTCAAACGTATTTAGATGCACAATGGTATAAAAACAAACCAATAACAGAAGGTATCAACCTTTCATTACAAGCGTTTAACGATAACCAAACTTTACCTCAAATTTTTGAAGCCGACGATAAGTGGGTAAATTTAAGAGCCGATAGAGTGGGAAAAGAATTTGGTGTACAATACATTATTAAAGCCGGAGGAAACGAATACCAACGTATTCAAGAAATGGCAGCTACAAAAGCCACTTTTATTCTTCCACTTAATTTTCCACAAGGAATGGATGTTGAAGACCCTAACGATGCAAGATTTGTATCATTAGCAGATATGAAACATTGGGAATTAGCCCCTACAAATCCTGCAGCATTTGAAAAAGCAAATATTCCTTTTTGCCTAACTACAGCTGATTTAAGGGATACCAAACAATTTATGACCAATTTGCGTAAAGCCATTGAAAATGGATTGTCAACCTCAAAAGCATTTGATGCATTAACCAAAACACCTGCTACATTATTAAACATTTACGATCAAGTAGGAAGTATAGAAAACGGAAAATGGGCAAACTTTGTAATTACTACCGACTCTATTTTTTCCGAAAAAGCTGTAGTGCTTCAAAACTGGATTCAAGGAAATAAATATGGTATTAAAGAAGATAGTTGGAACGAAACAAAAGGCATTTACAATTTAGTAATTCAATCAACGAATGGTGAAAATACAAGCTATACACTAGATGTAAAAAGTGCAAACGCTGCAACATTAATTGCAAAAGACACCATAACTCCTAAATTTAGTTTTGATGGAAAAATGGTGAAATTGAGTTTTTCTCCTACAACAGCAAAAAGAGGTAGTGGAAGAATGGGTGCAATGGCACAAGCACAATTTAGATTAAGTGGTGTTGCCAATGGAAATGTTTGGAGTGGAAACGGTGAAGATACTGCAGGAAATAAAATACTTTGGACAGCAACTTTTGAAAAAAATGCAGCAGCTACGGCAGATTCTACAACAAGAAAAAGACCTGCATTTGCACAACGATTAGGAAAAGTTCAATTTCCGTTTGATGGTTATGGTTGGGAAACTGCACCAAAACAAGAAAACTTATTAATTAAGAATGCAACCGTTTGGACCAATGAAAAAGAAGGAAAACTAGAAAATACGGATGTATTGGTAAAAGCAGGAAAAATTGTAAAAGTTGGTAAAAATATTTCCGATGCTACAGCAACAGTTATTGATGCTACAGGAAAACATGTAACAGCAGGAATTATAGACGAACATTCTCATATTGCAGCAGCTTCTATTAACGAAGGTGCACAATCGGTAACATCAGAAGTAAGGATAGCAGATAATTTAAATCCAGAAGATATTAATATTTATCGTCAACTGAGTGGTGGTGTTACAAGTTCTCACATTTTACATGGTTCTGCCAATACAATTGGTGGACAAACACAACTGATTAAATTACGTTGGGGTGCAAATGATGAAGATTTGAAATTTAAAAATTGGGATCCTCAAATCAAATTTGCTTTGGGCGAAAACGTAAAACGTACCACATCAACTAGTAACAATCGTTTTCCAGATACAAGAATGGGTGTAGAAGAAGTGTTAAACGACGCTTTTGCAAGAGCAAAAGATTATGAAGCAGCGTTTAAATTAAATCCTACAAAAACAAGACGAGATTTAGAATTAGATGCTTTGGTAGAAATACTCAATAAAAAGCGTTTTATTACTTGCCACTCTTATGTACAAAGTGAAATTACCGCTGCCATGAGAATTGGCGATAAATACGGATTTACATTCAATACGTTTACCCACATTTTAGAAGGTTATAAAGTTGCCGACAAAATGAAGGCTCATGGCTCAAACGTATCTACTTTTTCAGATTGGTGGGCATATAAAGTAGAAGTACAAGATGCTATTGCTTACAATGCTGCTATTATGCATAAAATGGGATTAAATGTTTGTATAAATTCAGATGATGCAGAAATGGCTCGTCGTTTAAATCAAGAAGCAGGAAAAGTAGTAAGATATGGTGGTGTTAGTGAAGAAGATGCTTTAAAAATGGTGACCTTAAATCCTGCAAAAGCATTGCATATACAAGATAGAGTGGGTAGCATTAAAGTAGGAAAAGAGGCTGATTTAGTAATTTGGACCGACAATCCATTAAGTATTTATGCAAAATCTGATAAAACAATTGTAGATGGAATTGTATATTTTGATAGAGCAAAAGATGCAGAAATACGTAAAAAAATTGTAACTGAACGTAATAGATTGGTACAAAAATTAATTGGCGAAAAAAGAACGGGTAGCCCTATGCGTACAGCAGAACCAAGTTGGCAAGTGGTGTTAGGTTGTGGAGAAAGTCACCACCATAATGGTTTAATTACATTAGACGAAAGTGAAGATTTAACCCATTATAAACACGATTAATTCATTGGTATTCAAATCTATCAATTCAAAATAATAATAATGAAAAAAATATATAGTAGCTTGGTTATCTGTTTATTAGTATCTGTTTTTACACAGGCTCAAGAAACAGTTTATCCAGCAAAAGAACAAAAAGGTAAATTTTTTATTATAAACGGAACGGTGCATGTTGGAAATGGAACTGTATTAGAAAATGCAACCATAGAAATTAACAACGGAAAAATAGTTAAAGTAGCAACTTCTACAACAACAGCATCAACAGATAATGTGGTTGATGCTAAAGGAAAACATATTTATCCAGGATTAATTTTATCGTCAACCGATTTAGGATTAAAGGAAATTGCCAACGGTGTACGTGCAAGTAACGATTATGCAGAATTGGGAGAATTTAATCCCAATATTCGTTCTATTGTTGCCTATAATACTGATTCTAAAATTTTGAATGTATTAAAAGCAAACGGAATTTTATTAGCAGGCGTAACACCTGAAGGTGGAATTGTAAGAGGAACATCTAGTGTTGTACAATTAGATGCATGGAATTGGGAAGATGCAGCCTATAAAATGGAAAATGGTTTACACATTACCATGCCTAGTTTTTTAAACAGAGGTGGTGGAAGAAGAGCATTTTTTCAAAATGCAAATGCTGCACCAACCGATCCTACAAAAATTGCTTTAGAAAGAGTAGAATCTATCAAAAACTTTTTTATAGAAGCAAAAGCCTATTTACAAGAAACAGTTCACACACAAAAAAATCTAAAGTTCGAATCGTTAATTCCTTTGTTCGAGAAAAAACAAAAACTATTTGTTCATGCCGATCAAGTAAAACAAATGTTGGTAGCTATAGATTTTGTAAAAGAATTTGATGTAGAAGTAGTAATTGTTGGTGGAAGCGAAAGTTTTCAAATTGCACCATTATTAAAACAAAATAACATTGCCGTTATTTTAAATCAACAGCATAGTTTACCATCTACAGAAGATGATGATATCGATCAACCGTATAAAACGCCAGCAGCTTTACAAAAAGCAGGTGTTTTATTTGCTTTAAATGATAATGACAATAATACACGATATCGCAATTTATCGTACAATGCAGGAACAGCAGCTACCTATGGTTTAAGTAAAGAGGAAGCTTTACAAGCAATTACACTAAATCCTGCAAAAATTTTAGGAATTGCAGATAAAACAGGATCTATTGAAGTAGGAAAAGATGCCAATATAATTATTGTTGAAGGCGATATTTTAGATATGAAAAGCAGTACAGTTACACATGCCTTTATACAAGGAAGAAATGTAAGTTTAGATAATAAACAAAAACAATTGTACGAACGATACAAACATAAATACGGCATTAAATAAACGCTAACATTGTTATTTATAATTAGCAGAAATAAAGAATCAACCCTTTGTTTCTGCTTTTTTGTTTATAAATATTGCACCTTTAATACATAAAAACGAAGTAGTGAAATATCAAAAGTTTACAGCCGATTATATTTTTGATGGATATACAACCGAACAACACAAAGTGGTTGTAACAAACGAACAAGGAATTATTGAAGCAGTAATTCCTACGTCTGATGCAGGAGAAGATATTTTGTATACGAAAGGAATGCTAACACCAGGTTTTATAAATTGTCATTGCCATTTAGAATTAAGTCATTTAAAAGGTAAAATACCAGAGCAAACAGGATTGATAGATTTTATTTTACAAATTTTACAAAATAGAAATGCCGATAAAGAAGCGATTGAAGCTGCTATT
>Ga0209398_1001013_pt1 | contig 15528 bp, 18 predicted proteins | sample AshMeaBigSpring_FD_184125 | JGI IMG/M metagenome (GOLD analysis project Ga0209398, IMG submission 184125) | Groundwater microbial communities from Big Spring, Nevada to study Microbial Dark Matter (Phase II) - Ash Meadows Big Spring (SPAdes)... | ecosystem: Environmental > Aquatic > Deep... | reverse complement strand
TGATAGGAATTTTGGCACTAGTTTTTATTTGTCCGACATCTTTGTTAATGGTGTTGGTGCCTTGCCCAATGAAGGTGGAAGTGCTATTTTGTACCAACATTTATTTTGGTTCTTAGGACACCCTGAGGTATATATTATTCTTTTACCAGCAATGGGTATGGTGAGTGAAATTTTGTCTACGCACTCTCGTAAACCAATCTTTGGTTATATGGCAATGGTTGGATCAATGTTTGCTATTGCCATTTTAGCTTTCTTAGTATGGGCTCACCACATGTTTGTAACCGGTTTGAATCCATTCCTTGGATCTATATTTGTGTTGTTGACTTTGTTGATTGCTGTACCTTCTGCTATCAAGGTTTTCAACTGGTTAACTACGCTTTGGAAAGGTAATATTCGTTTTACTCCAGCAATGATGTTTGCCATTGGATTTGTAAGCCTATTTATTTCCGGTGGTTTAACTGGTATTTGGTTGGGAAATTCAGCACTTGATATTCATTTACATGATACCTATTTCGTGATTGCCCACTTCCATATTGTTATGGGTGTTGCTAGTATGTTTGGCATGTTTGCCGGTGTATATCATTGGTATCCTAAAATGTATGGTCGCAATTTGAACAATACGCTAGGTTATATCCATTTTTGGGTAACTATTGCCGGTGCCTATTTGATATTCTGGCCAATGCACTACGAGGGGTTAGCAGGCATGCCTCGCAGATATTATGATTACAGTATTTGGGAGAGTTTCAAACAATTCGGTGGTTTAAATCAATTTATCAGTACTGTTGTAATGATTGTGTTTGCAGTACAGCTATTATTCCTTTTTAACTTCTTCTATTCTATTTGGAGAGGTAGAAAAGTAACACAAGCTAATCCTTGGAATTCTAACACCCTTGAATGGACTACTCCAATTAAACCAGGACATGGTAACTGGCCTGGTGAAATACCTGAAGTACACCGTTGGGCTTATGATTATGGTAAGGATGGTAAAGAATTCATACCACAAACTGTTCCTGTAGGAGCCGATGAATCTACAAGCCATTAATTTTATACTTAAATTGAGCCCTGAATTATCTCAGGGCTTTTTTTGATAAACTTTTCATTGCGGATATTACTGAATGTCTAACTCCACTAATCTTACTCAAACTTCAACCTCTTTTATCTTAGCCTCTAAGGTCAAGGATTATTTTTTATTGATTAAGTTTACACTGAGTTTTACAGTTGTTTTTTCTTGTGTGATTTGTTATTTATTGGCACCCAAAGTCGTCAATTATGATTGGGGAATGATTGTAATTTTGTTTTTAGCTGGTATGTTGGTTACCGGTAGTGCAAATGCAATTAACCAAGCTGTAGAAAAGGAAACCGACGCTATGATGCAGCGAACTTCCAAGCGTCCTGTCGCTAATGGAAGCATGTCTCAATTGGAAGCTTACATTTTTGCTTTTATTAGTGGTATAGCAGGTGTTTTTATGATGTGGTATTTTTTCAATCTAAATGCTGCCTTACTTAGTGCTTTTAGTTTGTTTTTATATGCTTTCATCTATACACCATTGAAAAAGGTTAATTCTATTGCCGTTTTAGTGGGTGCTTTTCCTGGTGCTTTACCTTGCTTAATTGGTTGGGTAGCAGGAAATGATGATTTTGCGGCTGGTGGACTAATTCTTTTTGCAATACAATTTCTTTGGCAGTTTCCGCATTTTTGGGCTATTGCTTGGGTGGCTCATTCCGATTACAGTAAGGCTGGATTCAAATTATTGCCTGCCGATAAGGGACCTACTAAATTTACTGCTATACAAGGCATAATGTATAGTGTATTAATGATTCCCGTCGGTATTTTACCACATCTGATTCATTTAACTGGTTCTTTTAGTTTATGGATTGTATTGTTGTGTAACCTTTTTATGGTAATTCAATCTATTCGTTTATATAATGAAATGAACGTTATAGCTGCAAGGCGAGTTATGTTTAGCAGTTATATTTATTTACCTATTGTTCTTTTATCATTATTAGCAGACAAGTTGAATTAAATCTCAATTTAAAAAGTATGAATACTGCAGTTGCAAATAATAGAATACACCCTCATAAATTTACATTATGGGTTGCTATGGGTAGCATTATTATGATGTTCGCTGGTTTAACTAGCGCTCTGATAGTAAAAAAAAATCAATCCAATTGGTTACAGTTTGATTTGCCTATTTATTTTTACTATAGTACTGCTGTAATACTTGCTAGTAGTCTGTGCATACATTTGAGTCAACAAGCCTTCATTGCACGCCGCATGCCACGATATAGACAGTTAATTACTGCTACTGCCTTTTTAGGCGTATTATTCCTTGTATTGCAAACATTTGGTTTTTTTAGTTTAGAAGCAAAAAATATCCACTTGATTGGTAACAATAGCAATCCGGCATCCTCATTTTTACTTGTTATAACTGGCTTGCATATGTTGCACGTTGTAGGTGGTGTAATTGCTATTTTGGTAATATTTTTTAGGGCCTATAGAAGTACGGTAAAGAGTTATAGTAAGTTGCCAATTGAGTTGGTTAGTACTTATTGGCATTTTGTAGATGTACTTTGGCTTTATTTATTGGTTTTTTTCATTTTGGTTCGTTAAAACAGAAAATATTTTTAGTTTATTCACTTTTTTTAAACATCAGCTAATATTTTTGCAGCAATAACCTTTTATTAGACTAAATCATGGCAACAACAACAGTGGCAGTTAATCAAAAAATGTGGGGAGGTGGTAAAAGCCCTTTCAACATAGAGTATGGTAAAGTGATGATGTGGTACTTTTTAATGAGTGATGCTTTTACTTTTGGAGCGTTTCTTATTTCTTATGGTACTATTCGTTTTTCTAGCAATGGATGGCCCGATCCAAACGAAGTATTTCAATCTTTCCCTGGTTTGGGGAGTGGCTTGCCCTTGATGTTTGTTAGTTTGATGACATTCATTTTGATTGTAAGTTCAGTTACAATGGTTTTAGCTGTACATGCAGGGCACAATAACGATAAAAAAGGAGTTGTTAATAATCTTATCCTTACAATTGTTTTTGGAGCTGCTTTCCTAGGTTGCCAAGCTTGGGAATGGACTCACTTGCACCATGAAGGTGCTTGGTGGGGTGCTAATCCTTTTTTAAATGCAGATGGAACTGCTTCATCGACTAACTTCACAAACTATTTTTTCACCATAACTGGTTTTCATGGTTTCCATGTGTTGAGCGGTGTAGTTATCAATATTGTTATGTTGATTATGACATTAACAGATACCTTCGAGAAAAGAGGCCACTACTTAATGATTGAGAAGGCAGGTTTGTATTGGCACTTTGTTGACTTAGTTTGGGTTTTTGTTTTTACCTGTTTTTATTTGATTTAATTCCTTCAACAATTATTTAAAAAATTATCATGAGTAACTTACATACAACGGAACATACTGAACAACACGGTGGTAGCACAAAAGAAATTTGGAACGTAACCATCATATTATCTGTATTAACGATAGTAGAATTAGCATTGGGTTTTTGGATGATGAAAATAACAAGTGATGCTACAAGATTCGGTTTTAAAGGAATCATAGTTATTTTAATGCTTGTTAAAGCTTTTTACATTGTTGCTTATTTCATGCACTTAAAGCATGAAATAAAGAACATGATAATGACAATTGTAGTTCCACTCGCTTTGTTCATTTGGTTTATTATTGCTTTTTTATACGATGGTAATTCGTACAAAAATTTGCGTAACAACTACGATAGTTTCAAAAAATCCCAATCTGAAATCAAAGTTGAAAAAAAGGAAGCTGCTCATGGCGAGTCGCACAAAACAGCGGAATAAAGCAGTTTATATATTTTTAAACAAAACCATCGCTATCTTAGCGGTGGTTTTGTTTTATCAGACAATGACATCACCCTCTCTTCCTGTTCAATTTCGGTTATGACAAAAAAAGCACTTTTATCTCTCTGTATAGCTATTATACTTCCTATAGTAAGTTATTTAATTTTAAAAAGTGCGGCAACAACAGCTGTTGTAATGCCAAGAAAATACTTACTTGATACGGTGGTTGAGCGGATAAACAATGGCAAATTACAAACCGACAGTGTATGGCATAAAACAAAGAATATTCAATTAGTAAACCAATTGGGCGATACCGTTTCCTTGTACGATAAGCCAGGTAAAATAATAGTGATTGATTTCTTTTTTACACATTGTAGAAGTATTTGCCCTATTTTAACCCGCAACATGAGCAAATTGCAACATAGCTTTATTGTTGGAGGCGATTTGCGTAAAAAGGTAGATACATCAGTTGTACAATTCATGTCGTTTAGTATTGACGCCGATAGGGATTCAGTATCAGTTTTGAAAGAGTATGCGGATAGATTTGGCGTTAACCACGATAATTGGTGGATGCTTACAGGATATAAGCATAAAATAGCCCAATTTGCCTTTGAGGAATTAAAGGTTGATCAATATAGCGATGCACCCATAGATTCTGATTTTGTACACACCAATAGATATGTATTGTTGGATAAAGAATATGTGGTACGTGGATATTATAACGGTTTGGATAGTGCTTCTATTGGCAAATTGGCAAGGGATATAGGTTTATTAATGCTTGAAAAGGATAAGACTAAGAAAAGTAAAATATTTTTACAGATTATCGACCTTTCATGGTTGTGGTTTGTTATTGTTTTGTTGGTGGCCTTTTTTGTCATGTATATGCAAGGCCGTAGAAAAATTAACGGATAATTTTATAGTGTATGAAGCCAATGTTTCAAAAAAATGACCGCCTAGCCAATTGGTTAATTGGTATTTTTTCGGTTGTAGTCTTTTCAGTTGTGGTAATGCTTGGACGTTTTCAATTAGATATCCATACAAATTTTGATATCCATGTTTTTGCTAAAGCCAATGCAGCCATTAATGCTATTACCGCTTTACTTTTAATTGCAGCCTTGGTAGCAGTAAAAAAAGGGCAATTTGAGTTGCATAAAAAAATTATGTTTACCGCTTTGATTCTATCAATATTTTTTCTATTGTCCTATATAGCACATCATTTGTTAGCAGGCGAGGCTAAATTTGGAGACATTGATCACGATAATTTTTTATCAGAAGATGAAATAATATTGGTTGGCTCCACAATACGATATGTTTATTACACAATTTTGGCTACCCATATTTTTTTAGCTGCAATCATTTTGCCTTTCATCTTATTTACGGCTTATAGAGCCTTAATCTCGGAATTTCCTGCACACAAAAAACTAGCTAAAATAACTTGGCCTTTGTGGTTATACGTAGCGGTAACAGGTCCTATTGTGTATTGGATGATTTCTCCTTATTACCACTAATACCGAGAACAAGTTGTAAAACTGCTTGCAACTTTAGAATATACTTTCCAATTGCTGTAAATGAGTAATTGTATAGGTGGCTTGTATATGAGGCTGTATACCAATATGATTGACAAAAACGGTATCTAATCCGGCATTGATACCACCTTGAATATCAGCTTCTAAATTATCGCCAATCATAATGCTGTGGTTTTTTTGAGCTTTTGCCTTGTTCAAAGCATATTCAAATATTGCCACATTGGGTTTGGTGCTATTGCTGCCTTCTGAAGTAACAATCTGCTGAAAATAAGGCGTTAAACCACTATTGCGCAATTTGTGGTGTTGTACTTGTTCAAATCCATTAGTGATTAAATGAAGAACATAGTTTTTGTTGAGTAAATAATTGAGTATTTCCAAAGTATGTGGAAATAGGTTGTTTTGTAGGGGTAACTGTTCCAAAAATTGCTGTGCTAATAACCTTGATAAAGTTTCGTCGGCAATTTTGAAATCGAGGAGGGTAAGCCACATACGTTTCCATCTTAGTTCTTCTTGTTTAATAAATCCCTTCGAAAATCTATCCCACAACCGATGGTTGTGATAGCTATATTTTTCAAAAAATAAGTCAAAACTGCCAACCCCTTTTTCAAGTAGGTTATTTTGTATATACAATTGTTGAAGGGTGTATTTTGAGTTCGACTCAAAGTCCCAAAGTGTGTGGTCTAAATCAAAAAAAAGATGTTGGTATTTCATAGCACAGTAAGTGATTGCTTCGGTAGTACCCTTGGAAACAAATACCTTAGAATAGTGGTTAAAAATTCAAATATACGGTTATTGAACATTGTGATAAGCTTGTTAATCAACCAATAAACCAATGCTGCATATCGGCTAATTGACTTTGAAGCTCGATTATAAAAGATAATGCACTTGATTGCATACACCAAATACCTTTCCATTTCAGTATTCTATAAGCAACCAACACATACAATTCCATACTTTGTGATTAACCATAGGAAACCGCTACATTGCGATTAAAGCTTTCTTCAAGCGAAATAAGTGTTTCGGTACGTTCAATCCCTTTGATTTTTTGCAGTTCGTCGTGTAGCACATAGCGCAATTGTTGTATGTCCTTGCATACTATTTCTACGAACATACTGTAATTGCCCGTTGTATAGTTGACCCGTACCACTTGCGGTATTTGTTGCAGTTCTTTTGCTACGGTATCGTATAATGAACTTTTTTCTAAATAAATTCCAATAAAAGCAACCACATCGTAACCTAGTGCTTTTAAATCAATAGCCAATCGCCTGCCCTTTACCACGCCGCTTTCTTCCAATTTTTTGATTCGGACATGGATGGTGCCTCCACTCACAAACAATTTTTTACCTAAATCGGCATAGGATATCTCGGCGTTGTTCATCATTTCGTGAATGATTTGAAAATCGAGTTTGTCAAGATTTAATTTATTGTTCATTTTGACCTATTATTTTTGATTTATTTCAAAAAAAATCTTAAATATTTAAACAAAATCTAAATTTATGAAAAAAACATTGAAATATTTGCAACGTACCAATATCTGTTATAATATTGCATTGTCAATTTGATTATCGGCATTTACCGAAGATAAGTAATGATTTATCAAAAAAATGACTAGTTCTTTAGATATTTTCCATCTAATGAAAATATTTGTTATCCATACTGTGGGGTGATGAAATTTTTGGCAGACATGCCCTCTTGTCTCGGGGGTGAGGAATCTGGGATAAACATGATGTAGAGCCGAATGAGTAGCAATATTTATTCGACCAGGGTCGACCACTGAACTTTGCGTCAAAGCTAACCACCTCGTGGAGGTTCGACCCCTCCCCCTACAGCTCTCTTTCTCTATGCTTTAGTTTTTGAAAGTCTTTGCAGTGTATACTACAAAGGCTTTCTTTTGAAAACATCTTTCCTTTTTTCCATAGTCCAACCTTTTCTGTTTGAAAGTAAACAGCAATATCACTTTTGCTTCCCAATTGTCGTTACGGCCTATACCACATTCCCATATGTAAAGTTCATTACTGCTTAGCCGAAATAGCATACCATTTATTAGCGCGCCATTATTGGTGAAATTGTTATTTATTTGTGCAACACAAAACGTTCCCAATGATGAAAAAATACATGATGATGTGCACGGTATTAGTGGTAATGACCGGCTGCGATACGGCCAAACAAATACTGACTACCGTAGTAGACGTAGCCAACAGCTCGGCACCGGGAATTAGTAGCACCGAAATAGCGGCGGCATTAAAACAGGCATTAACCATTGGTACACAAAATGGCAATAGTTTATTGGCCAAATCGGACGGTTATTTTGCCAATGCAGCAGTAAAAATATTATTGCCCGAAGAAGCTAAAAAGGTAGAAACTACCCTGCGGAATGTAGGTTTAGGGAGTTTGGTTGACAAAGCCGTATTATCTATGAACCGAGCTGCAGAAGATGCTGCCAAAAATGCAACCCCTATATTTACCAAGGCCATTCAAGAAATGAGTATTGCCGATGCAATTGGCATTTTGAAAGGGGGCGATTTTGCTGCTACCAATTATTTTAAAGACAAAACCACCACCGCACTCACTACCGCATTTAAACCCACTATTACCAATGCGTTGGGAAAAACAAACGCTACCAAATACTGGTCAGATGTATTTACGGCCTACAACAAATTTGCCGCCAAGCCCATTAATCCCGACTTAACAGGCTATGTAACAGAAAGGGCGATTAACGGTATCTTTTACCAAGTACAATTGGAGGAACAAAAAATTAGGCAAAACCCCGCTGCACGCGTAACCGATTTGCTCAAAAAAGTGTTTGGCAGTAGCCTTGCGCAAGGCAAATAACCTAAAGGAAAGTACAGATACATTAATGGCAGGTGCTTGGCTTTTAGTGCAGTACCCCCTTACTTGTTACTAGTTGCTGATAGCAATACCCTGTAAACGATAAAGGAATCGGCTTTGATGTAAGTGTCAATGGCCGTTTTTTTTAGAAAAAAGGTATTCAATTCTCCTATTAGGTTACAGTAGGTGCACGAGCAGTTACACACATACATCTTGCAACACTTTCGGCCTTGCTTGTGCGTTAGCTACACCCTAAAAGCCCACTAGTGCACAAAACTTGGGTAGGGTAGGTTGGTTTATTCAAATCGCAATGTATTTTGTGTATTCAATGTAACAACCCCCTATTTTCGCAATTATGTATACCCACGAGCAAACAGCCCACATGCAGCAGTTAACCCTGCAATGGTTAACGATAGCTGACACCCACAATGCTACCCTTACTGCAATGGCACAAATACAAACCCTAAGGAGGCTATTGCAATTTCACGAGCACCGCTATTATGTAGCCAATCAACCATTGATAAGCGATACCCAATACGATACCTTATACCATTTGTTGGACAAAACAGAACAACAGTATCCTGAGTTGGTTACAGCCGATAGTCCTACGCAGCGGGTAGGCAGTAGCCTAAATGCTGCATTTGAAACCAAGCAACACTTAGTGCCGATGCTTAGCTTGGAAAACAGTTACAATGCCGATGATTTGAACGATTGGGATCGAAAAGCCCGCGAAATGGCGGCTACCGATGCGGTAGCTTATTGTATAGAACCGAAATTTGATGGTGCTAGTATATCGCTCATTTATGAAAACGATGTATTGGTACGCGGCACCACCCGTGGCGATGGTGTTGCCGGGGAAGATATTACGGCCAATATCAAACAAATTAAATCCATTCCGCTGCGTGCGCCCTTTTCCGATTATGGAATACAACAAATTGAAATTAGGGGCGAAGTGGTAATGACCAAACAAGCATTTGAGCAGTACAACCAATTATTGATACAGCAAGGGGTGCCGGTATTGGCCAATCCGCGCAATGCGGCAAGTGGCAGCCTGCGCATGAAAGACCCCAAAGAGGTAGCCAAGCGCAATTTGGATGCCTTTTTATACCACATTAGCTACTACAGCAAATCCGATGCTCCCCTTGTGGAGGAAGCCAACCAACGAGCCCAGGAGTTATTGCGTTCGCACGAGGGCACATTGGAACTTCTGTGGTTGTGTGGTTTTCGTACACCGCAAAAAGAAAAAAAAGTGGTCGGCAATATCCAATCGGTAGTGGCTTATGTGCAACAATTTGAACAACAAAGAGACGACTTGCCTTACGAAATAGATGGCATGGTCATTAAAGTGAACAATTTTGCTTTGCAGGAAAAATTGGGAATGACATCGCACCATCCGCGTTGGGCAATTGCCTTTAAATTCAAGGCTCGTCAGGCTACTACCCAACTGTTGGGAGTAGAATTTCAGGTGGGCCGCACCGGAGCCGTTACGCCGGTTGCCAAATTGCAACCTGTGTCGGTAGGCGGTGTTACCGTAAGCAGTATTTCTATTCACAACGAAGAATACATCAAAGAAAAAGATTTGCGCATAGGCGATACCGTGATTATTGAACGAGCAGGCGACGTTATTCCGCAAATTGTACAAAGCCTTCCCGAGTTGCGCAACCATACCCAAACGCACATACAGTTTCCTACCAACTGTCCTGTTTGCAACAGTACCTTGTACAAGGAGGAGGGCGAGGCGGTTTGGCGATGCATCAATGCCGAATGTGCAGCGCAGGTGGTGGAGCGCATCATCCATTTTGTGAGCAAAGATGCGATGGACATTAAAAATTTGGGTGAGGCCAATATTAAAAAATTTTTTGAACTCGGCCTGCTCAAAGATATTCCGGGTATTTACCACCTTCCATTTACCGCTATTGCTACCATGGATGGCTTTGGTAAAAAAAGTATCGACAACCTGCAATTGGCTATTGAAGCCTCCAAACAGCAACCTTTGCACCGGCTGATATACGGTTTGGGCATTCGATTTGTGGGCGAAACAACCGCCAAAACCTTGGCCAATGCCGTTAATCATGTGCTCGATTTTACCCAAAAAAGCATCGATGACTTACTGCTGCTCGACGATGTAGGCATCAAAGTAGCCACAAGCATTGCCCATTTTTTTGCCAATGCACAAAACATATCGTTGCTGCAGCAATTAGAAGCGTTGGGCTTGCAACTACGCAATGTAAAAAAAGATACCGCCATGGAGGCGGGTGCGCTCAATGGCCAAACGTTCCTATTTACCGGAACATTGAGCCTTTTAAAGCGTAGCGAGGCCGAAGCCTTGGTAGAAAGCAACGGTGGTAAAATAGTGAGCGGTGTTAGTGCCAAACTCAATGTGCTTGTGGTAGGTGCCGATGCAGGTAGCAAGCTGGAAAAGGCCAAAAAAATCAATACCATCCACATTATGTCCGAAGCTGAATTTTTAACCCTTATCCAAAATCAACCGCCTAGCCATGTTACAGCCTAATACCCTACATTTTTTGGAACAGTTGGCGCTCAACAATGCCAAAGAATGGTTTGATGCCAACCGAAAAACTTACGAGCAAGCCAAACTCAATTTTTTACAGCTAACGCAACAGGTGTTGCAGGGCATTGCCCATATAGATGCTTCGGTGGCCCATTTGCAAGCTAAGGAGTGTGTGTTTCGCATCAACAGAGATGTGCGCTTTAGTCAAAACAAAGCACCCTACAAAACCAATATGGGTATGAGTATAGCCAAAGGGGGCAAAAAAGGCATTTCGGCAGGCTATTATTTTCATTTACAACCGGGCAATCAAAGTTTTGTAGGTGGCGGCCTTTATATGGCGATGCCCGAAGAAATAAAAAAAGTGCGACAAGAAATTGATTATTGTTTTACCGATTGGCAAGCTGTGGTACAGTCGGCCCCTTTTGTGCAAACCTATGGCAAAGTGTATACCGGTGCCGATGTATCATTGGTAAGGCCACCAAAAGGCTACGAACCCACCCATCCGGCCATTGAATACCTTAAATTGAAAAGCTGGATTGCCACACAACCTATTTCCGACGAAGTGCTGTTACAGGCCACTTTGCCACAAACCATTGTACAAGCCTTTGCTGCCTTGCAGCCCATGGTTCAGTTTTTAAACAATGCGTTAGAACAATAAACCTAGCCAATACGCTGCTAAAAACCCCGTTTTAGGGCAAACTAGCGTATTTTTATCGCCCCAAACCCAAACCATCACCTTTAATAAAAATACAAATGAGTTCATTTCAGGTAATCGGCGGCAACCAACTGAATGGTCAAATAGTGCCACAAGGTGCAAAAAACGAAGCCTTACAAATTTTGAGTGCCGTATTGCTCACGGCCGATAAGGTTACCATCGAAAACATCCCCGACATTATCGACATTAATTTATTGATTGAACTCCTGCACGATATTGGCGTAAAAGTAAACCGAATAGATAGGCATACCTGCACTTTTCAAGCCGATGCGGTAGATGTAGACTACCTAGCTAGCGATGCTTTTAGAAGCAAAGGAGGCAAACTAAGGGGTAGTGTACTATTGGCAGGCCCCATGTTGGCGCGCTTTAAAAAGGCGTACATACCCAAACCCGGCGGCGATAAAATTGGCCGTCGTAGGTTAGATACCCACATTATTGGCTTCGAAAAATTGGGCGCTCAGTTTGTGTACAACGATGCCCTACATTATTTTAAATTAGTAGCCCCCCAACTTACGGGCACGTATATGCTACTCGATGAGCCAAGCGTTACCGGCACGGCCAACATTGTAATGGCTGCCGTATTGGCCCAAGGTACCACCACTATTTACAATGCCGCCTGCGAGCCCTACTTGCAGCAACTGTGCCAAATGCTCAACCGAATGGGTGCTAAAATTAGCGGCATTGGCAGCAACCTATTGGTCATTGAAGGCGTAGAAAAATTGTCGGGAACTACCCACCGTATGTTGCCCGATATGATAGAAGTAGGTAGCTTTATTGGCCTTGCTGCCATGACCCAAAGCGACTTGCTAATTAAAGATGCCGGAGTAGCACAATTAGGCATCATTCCCGAAAAATTCCGACAATTGGGTATTCAAGTCAATATTCAAGGCAATGATATCCATGTGCCCGCACAAGACAAATACGAAATTGTATCGTTTTTAGATGGAAGCGTACCCACTATTTACGACAATCCATGGCCGGGCTTTACCCCCGACCTACTCAGCATTGTACTCGTAGTAGCTACACAGGCCGCAGGTAGCGTACTCATTCACCAAAAAATGTTCGAAAGCCGATTGTTTTTTGTAGATAAATTAATTGACATGGGCGCTCAAATTATCTTGTGCGATCCCCACCGTGCCACTGTTATCGGCTTAGGACGCAAAACCAATTTGCGCGGTATTACCATGAGCAGTCCCGATATTCGGGCAGGCCAAGCCCTCTTGATTGCCGCCTTAAGTGCCGACGGCAAAAGCATTATTCAAAACATAGAACAGATAGACAGAGGCTATCAATACATTGATCAACGATTGAATGCATTGGGCGCCAATATTACCAGAATACAATAACCAATACCAACTAGGGGCTGTGTACCTACCACCTTTATTCGGCTACCGTTCCGGCTGCGTTGGGCTCCGCTAGCGCTCTGGTACGCACCTTGCAGGATGCGCACCAAGCCCGTTGCATCCGGCAGCCTTTGTTCAATAGTAGCTACATGCTACATGCATACAAAGAACGGCGTAGGCAAAGCCGTACGCCAAGTTCAGAAATGAAACTAAGACTAGTTGGGTAGGTGGCACGGTGCTACTGCAAGCCGCCGACAAAAATTTAAAGGAAAAAGAAATACCTATTGAAGACTTCTTTCACAAAATAGTCATGCTACGCGACCGCCTACGTGTGTTGGAACAAAACAGTAACAGCAACAAAAAACTCAACGACGAAGACAAGGTAAATATGCAACAATACATTGCACGCTGCTATGGTAGCCTTACTACGTTTAACGTGTTATTTAAAAACAAAGAACATTGGTTTGTAGGTGAAAAAATCGGTAGTGAGTAGTTAAGCAGTTACGTTAATTTTTCAGTAAGGCATGTGTATAGTCACGTACCTTATTGATGTTAGTAGTTATTCTAGTAAAAAAAGGATAGCTAGTATATATCAATTTGTTGTTATCCACAAGAAGGCTTGTTTGTGTGAATAAATATTATTAACCACCATATAAGTTTTTAAACAAGCTTGTTTAAATTGCTTTTAAATAAAATTTAAGCAAGTATGGAAGCAACAAACACACCACCAACAGCACCAAAGCCACAAAACAATTACCAAGATATTGTGAGCTATTTATCAGCGTCTAAAACCGCTTTAACCAATGCAGCCTTTCCTAATATAGCACCTAAACTAGCTGCTATAGGCTACACAGCCGCAGAAATTACTGCCAAGCTGCAAGAGATTGCTACCCTTGAAGCCCTAAACGAAGCACAGAAAAAAGAGTATGGCGAACAATACGAAGCCACTGCTACCTATACTGCTACAGAAAATGCGCTACACACCACATATATTAACAACCTTACTATTGCTAGGGTAGTTTTTAAAAACGATGTGGCAGCACAAGTAGCACTAGCCCTAAATGGCGAACGTAAAAAAAGCAAAAGTGGCTACCAAGCACAAGCATTACAGTTTTATAATGGCGTATTGCTAAATGCAAACTACAAAACAATATTAGCCGTAAGAGGTATTACCGAAGCGATTGTAACAAGCCAAAAAACAGGTTTTGAAGGCTTGAGCAACCTAGAAGCCAAACAAAAGAAAGAAACAGGTGAAGCGCAAGCCGCTACTAGAAAGCGTGATGCTGCTTTGGATATTTTTGAAGATTGGATGAGCGATTTTAAAGCAATGGCCATTGTAGCCCTTAGCGATACCCCACAACTACGTGAACAACTTGGCTGGAAAGAATAAAATGTAAAAAATAGTATGCCCCCTAACGAGAAAAGCCCAATTTGCTATGGCAATGCGGGCTTTTTCTTTTAAAAAATGGCTAAGGGCAGATGCCTAGCCATTTTTATGTGACCCTCAACCATTTTTTGGCGTCCCTCAACCATTTCTGAATGACGCTCAACCATTTTCGAGAGCCTCTCAACCATTTCTTGGTGACCCTCATCCATTTTCAGGCGACCCTCAACCATTTTTGAATGACGCTCAACCATTTTTGGGCGACGACATCTAATTTTCATAAAATGTTCTAGTATGTCATAAAAAACTAACACCTTCCCTTATTACAGCGCTGTTATTTTGCTTCTATTCCCTACTTTTACCACAGCTCTATAACTCACGAACGCCTAAGTGCCACTTAGGAAATTAATGTAGTGGGAATAGCGTTTTTTATTTCTCGCTCTATGACGACTGTACAAACCAACAACCAATCTCAAAGTAATACTTCAGAACAATGGTTCGATGATTTGGTAGCTACTTTGCGTACACACCAATTAATGATTGAAACGCAAACAGCTAATGAAGATACTAGAACCATTTACAACATTTTAATGGGTGGTAATCCCTTATACGTTGCGCATTTATCTAGAAGCGCCTCTCAACGTCAAATTATTAGTAGCATACTATGGGATTATTTAAAAACTATCAAAGACATCAAACCACAAAAATTAGCTTTTGACTATAATGATTCTGAAGTACTAGTATGGGCGCAAATTGACGAACATGATGAACAATTAGAAAAACAATTGTACTTAGCAGAGGCCGCAATTAATGCTAAATACCACCAATATGGCTTTGATATGACTTCTATGATTGTTGAAAGTTGCGATAATGTAACCATACCTAACCACTATAAACCTTACGTTAGTTAACTGTATTAGTGGCAACCTTTCAAGAACATATTAACCAAGCCAATAGCAATATTGCGTTTCTACAAAACATCAATAACAGTATTGATAACTGTATAGATTGGCAAGCGACCGTAGCATTTTACACTGCTTTACATTTAGTAAATGCTCATATTTCGTCTAATGGCTTGCAATATAGAAGGCACACCGATGTAAAAGACGTTTTAAATCCATACAACAAACTATCGCTTCTAAAACTTCCAGAAGATGAATATATAGCTTATGTAAGCCTGCAATCTCTTTCTAGAAGAGCAAGATATTTGGTAAGTGAAAAGGATGGTAACCTTGCAAATAGTGCAGCTTATTTAACGTATGAAAAGCACTTAGCCAAGGCATTAAAACATTTAGATGTGCTAATGCAATATTTTAGTGCTAAGTATAGTTTTGCAATGCCTACAATAACAGTAAAATGTTCTGAACTAAAGATTACACCTGCTGTAAAATATTT